>Ga0070697_100003475_pt1 | contig 12111 bp, 11 predicted proteins | sample KBSK1501metaG_FD_65475 | JGI IMG/M metagenome (GOLD analysis project Ga0070697, IMG submission 65475) | Corn, switchgrass and miscanthus rhizosphere microbial communities from Kellogg Biological Station, Michigan, USA - KBS K1-50-1 metaG | ecosystem: Host-associated > Plants > Roots >... | reverse complement strand
CCCGCCACGCTGATGAAAAAGCCGAGACCATGCCGGGCGAGGACCCGGCTGATCTGCCGATAACGCTGGGCTTGCGACTGAGCAGCGATGGTAGCCAGCCTAGCAGCGGATACGCTATGCGCATGGGCGTGGAGCTGCTCAGTGCGAGGGTTATGGATCGGGTGCCGGGTTGGGCGGGACGGCCGCGAACGGTTGAGCCGCTCAGCGGTGGTATCACGAACCGTAACTACCGCGTCGAGGTCGATGGCGATGTTTTCGTGGTGCGCATCCCGGCGGAGACAGGAAGCCTGCTGGGCATCGATCGCGGACTCGAGCACCAGGCCAGCCGGCTGGCGGCCACCTGCGGCGTCGGCCCCGAGGTGATCGCCTTCATCGAACCGGAGGGTGTGCTCGTAACCCGCTTCATCGAGGGTCGGCCGGTCAGCGATGAAGCGGTCCACCAGCCCACGATGCTGGAGCGGATCGCGCAATCACTGCGTCGGATTCACCAGGCCGGCAATATCGCGACCGGGTTTTCACCGTTCCGCGTGGTGGAGGCGTACGCGCTGATCGCCACCCGGCACGGCGGCCAGTTGCCGGCGGCCCACGATCGCGCCCGGCCGATCGCCGTTGACATCGAGCGCGCGCTTCGGCCCGAGCCGGCCGTGCTCTGTCACAACGATCTGCTGAACGCGAACTTTATCGACGACGGCGCGTCCATCCGGATCGTCGACTGGGAATACGCCGGGATGGGTGATCGCTTCTTCGACTTCGGAAATTTTGCCGTCAACCATCAACTCTCCGAGGACGATGAGGGCCGGCTGCTATCGGCGTATTTCGGCCGTCTCACGGGCGGCCAGTATGCCCGGCTCCGGCTGATGCGCCTCATGTCGGATTATCGCGAGGCGATGTGGGGTGTGCTCCAGCAGGCCATTTCCGAGCTCGACTTCGATTTCGCAGGCTATGCGGCCAAACACTTCGACCGTTTGCTGACGGCTGCCGGCGATCCGCGTTACGACGATTGGCTGCAACAGGCCGCCGGGTGACGCTGCCCGAACGCGCGCGCGTCGTCATCGTCGGCGGTGGCGTCGGCGGCTCCAGCATCGCCTATCACCTCGTCCAGCGCGGTTGGCGCGACGTCGTGTTGCTGGAGCGGGCCCAGCTTACCAGCGGGTCGACCTTCCATTCGGCGGGCCTTGTCGGTCAGCTTCGCTCCAGCCTGCCGCTCACGCGACTGATGATGGATAGCGTCGCGCTCTACCGGCGGCTCACCCAGGAGACCGGTGTCGACATCGGCTGGCGCGAGGTCGGAAGTCTCCGGCTCGCCTCCTCCGGCGAACGGATGGAGGAGCTGGAGCGCCAGGCCGGTTGGGCGACGAGCTTCGGACTGCCCCTCGAGCTCGTCACTCCGGAGGAGGCGCTGCGGCGGTTTCCACTGATGACGAGAGACGGCGTGGTCGGGGCCGCTTTCATTCCGACCGACGGCTACCTCGACCCGAGCGGGTTGGCACTGGCCCTGGCCGAAGGCGCGCGGCGCGGCGGCGCGCGGATCTTGGAGGGCACGCGGGTCACCGCGATCAAAATCGATGGCGGCCGCGTCCGCGGCGTCGAGACCGATCAGGGTGCCATCGAAGCCGAGGTGGTGGTCAACGCCGGCGGGATGTACGCAACCGAGATCGCGGTCATGGCCGGGATCACCGTCCCCATCATCCCGATGGCGCACCAGTACCTGTTGGCCCGCATCGCTGAGCCGATTCCCGACGACCTGCCGACGATGCGCGACCCGGACCGACTCGTTTACTTTCGTCGCGATGCCGGGGGACTGGTGATGGGCGGCTACGAGCGAGACCCCTGCCCCTTCGGCCTCGATGGCATCGCGCGTGACTTCAACAATCGCCTACTGCCGGAGGACTGGCCGCGCTTTGAGCCGCTGTCGGCGAACGCGATCACGCGCGTGCCGGCGCTCGAGCGCGGCGACGTCGTCAAGCTGATCAATGGGCCGGAGGCCTTCACGCCGGATAACGAATTCGTCCTCGGCGAGTCGACCGTCCGTGGCTTCTACGTCGCGGCCGGCTTTTGCGCGCATGGGATTGCGGGCGCCGGCGGAATGGGCCAGGCGATGGCCGAGTGGATCATCGACGGCGAGCCCAACCTCGACCTCTGGAAGATGGACCTGCGGCGTTTCGGCGCACCCTATCGCAACCGTGACTACACGCTGGTTCGCACCGTCGAGGTTTACTCCACTTACTACGACATTCACTATCCCAATGAAGAACGCCAGGCCGGGCGCCCACTGCGCGTCTCCCCTACTTATCAACGCCTGAGCGAGCTCGGCGCCAGCTTTGGTGAAAAATCGGGCTGGGAACGTCCCAACTGGTTCGAGCTGAACGTCGCCGCAGCAGCGGGGCTAACCCGCCCGGCCGGATGGGCCGGCCACCACTGGTCGCCGGCCATCGCCGCCGAGCACCGCGCCACCCGAGAACGGGCCGGCCTCTTCGACGAAACCTCATTCAGCAAGATCGAGATCAGCGGCCCCGGGGCGCTGCGCTTTCTCCAACATCTGTGCGACAACGAGATGGACCGTCCGGTCGGCAGCGTCACCTACACCCAGATGCTAAACCGCCGTGGCGGGATCGAGTGCGACTTCACCGTGACCCGCATCGACGAAGCCCGGTTCTTCATCGTCACCGGAACCGCCTTCGGCAATCATGACCTTGGCTGGATGCGCAAGCATCAGCCGGATGACGGATCGGTTGTGATCGACGACGTGACCGCCGAGCACGCCTGTCTCGGCATCTGGGGGCCGCGCGCCCGCGACATCGTGCAGCCGCTCACCGACGCCGGCCTGTCGAACGACGCGTTCCCGTATCTCACCGCCCGGCGGATCGCCGTCGGACCCGTGGCGTGCCTCGCGCTGCGCGTCACCTACGTGGGAGAGCTTGGCTGGGAACTCTACTGCGCGACGAGGGACGGCGTCGCGCTCTGGGACGCGCTCTGGTCGGCCGGCGCACCGCTTGGTTTGGTGGCGGGCGGCTACCGGGCGATCGACACGATGCGCCTGGAAAAGGGCTATCGGGTCTGGAGCAGCGACATCACGCCGGAGGACAATCCCTACGAGGCCGGCCTCGGGTTCGCGGTTCGGCTCAATAAGAGCGTCGATTTCATCGGCAAGGAGGCATTGATCGACGCGAAGGCACGAGGGATCACGCGGCGTCTGCGGCCGCTGCTGCTCGACGACGGTGACGCGATCGCGCTCGGGGGCGAGCCCGTCCGGGTCAACAGCCAAATCGCCGGCCGCGTCACCAGCGGCGGCTACGGCTACAGCATCGACCGGAGCATCGCCTATGCCTACCTGCCGCCGGCGTGCACCCCGGGCAACCGGGTCGACGTCCAAGTGTTCGGCCGCTGGGTGCCGGCCACGGTCGCGAGTGAGCCGCTCTACGATCCGACCGGCGAGCGCATTCGATCATGAGCGAGCGCAACGAGCTCGCGACCTTCGCCCTCGAACTGGCGGACGCCGCCGACCGCATCTCGATGCGGTACTTCCGCAAGGCGCCGCGGGTGGACCGGAAACCCGACCACACCTTCGTGACCCAGGCGGACACCGCCGTCGAGCTCGAGCTGAGGGAGCGCATCGCCAAGCGATACCCCACGCACGGTGTGCTGGCTGAGGAATTCGGCGATCGCACCTCGAATCAGGAAAGCCGATGGATCATCGACCCCATCGACGGCACCCACAACTACATGCGAGGTGCCCCCGTGTTCGCCACCTTGATCGCGCTCGAGCGCGCCGGCGTCATGGAGCTGGGAGTGATCTCCGCGCCGGCAATGCACGAGCGCTGGCACGCGGTGCGCGGCGCCGGCGCCTGGTCGGGCAAGCGACGGCTCCAGGTGTCGATGGTCTCGGAACTTCAGGATGCCCAGGTTTTCTATGCCTCGCGCTCGGCCTTCGTCGCCGTCGGCAAGGAACGCGGCTTCGACGCCGTGACGGGCGCGGCGTGGCGCGATCGCGGCTTCGGCGATTTCTGGGGCTACGCGTTGGTCGCCGAAGGCGCGGGCGAGGTGATGTTCGAACCCGAGCTCTATTCGTGGGATTTGGCTGCGCCACTGATCGTCGTGGAGGAGGCCGGTGGACGCCTCACCGACTTCACGGGACGGCGAACCTACGAAGGTGGAAACGCCGTAGCCACCAACGGCCTGCTCCATGCCGCAGTCCTCGAAAAGCTGAATGGCGCGTAACGCGGATGTGTAAACCTAGATCGATGAAACGATTCTTTCTTGCTTTTGCCACCGTCTTCCTGGGGTTGGTTCTCGTGCCGCTCGCCGCGAGCGCCGCCAACACATCGGCTCAGATCGTCAACTGCGCCGGAACCCCATCCTGGTGTTTTAGCCCAAAAGCCATCCAGATTACGGTGGGCTCGACGGTCACATGGACCAACGGCACCGCGCTAACCCACACGGCGACCTCCGACACCGCGGCCTGGGGCACCGGCAACATCGCGCCGGGCGCAACCAGCAGTGCCATCTCCTTCCCGACCGCCGGAACCTTTAGCTATCACTGCGCGATACATCCGAGCATGACGGGGTCGGTGATCGTGTCGGCGGCCGCGGCCACCAGTCCCCCGGTGCGCGCCCTCGCGCCCGGCGGCGGAGGAGCGGCCCAGTATCGACCAAGGCTCCCGCTGGGAGCCGGGCTGCTGGTGCTGGGCCTCGGGCTGCTAGCGGCGCGCCGCGTTGGCCGCGACCGGACGCAGCGCGTCGGCGAACGCATCGATAAACTGCCGCACCAGTAGGCCGTCCGGATCGTGGTCCGGGTTGATCTCCGTCACGACCAGCGCGGCCAGCTTCGGTGATTCGACGAAAACCCGCAGGCAGTGCATCGCATCGCCGAAGGACAGCGCATCGTAGTGGGGCCAGTCGGCCAGCGGAATCTCGGCGGAATCCATGACGTCGACGTCGAAGTGCACGGCAATCGCCCGCGCGCGTTCCTCGAGACGCGCGAGCGCCTCCGCCGCCAGCTCAGCCGGCCGGTCACCCATCGAGGTGACGGGATACTGCGTGATCGCGGACGCCTCGAGCAGGCGTTGCTCCCTGGGCTCGATCTCGTAGGGATGGAAACCGAACAGGGTGATCCGGTCCGGCGGGAGCAGGGGAAATCGAAGACCGAGATGCGCCACCTCGGGATCGCCCTCGCCGATCAGGTGAGAAACGCCCATCGAGTCGAAGATCCCTGAGTGCGTCGTCTCGGGTGTGGTCAGATCGGCATCACCGTCGAAGTAGATCAAGCCCAGGTCGGGCTGGTTGCGCAGCAATCCGGCGACGACGCCGAGCGTAATCGTGCAATCCCCCCCGATCACGAGCGGAACGAGGTCACGCTCCACGGCCGCCGCCACCCGATCCGCGACCTGGCGCGCAACCGTGATCACGGGTGACCGGCTCTGCCGTTTGCGATTGGCCATGTCGGGCTGGAAGCGAGTGACTGGGAGATCGCCGAGGTCCTCGATCTCCAGACCGGTTTCGCGCAGGGCGCCGAGTAACCCGGCCTGGCGCAGCGCGGCCGGCGCCTTCTCCTGACCAGGCCCGTGCGCGCCGGCGCTGGAGGGAACGCCGATCAAGCCGAGCATTGATCTACGCTACCTCGACTCGAACCAGAACGTGCGAGCGATCTCGAAGCATCCGCCGCAGACCCTCGGGCGTAGTCGCGCCCCACATCCCCCACCGCTCCACGACCAGATCCTGAACCGTCGGGTCGACTTCGGCGGGATCGATGAATTGCACCTGTCCCTCAACCGACGGTCCGCCTTCGGGGACGGTCAATCGAACCCAAGGATCCTTGCGCCAGCGCGCGACGCGAATCGCGTAGGCGTAATTGAATAGGTAGAGGTCCCCGTCGGGAGTCACGGCGAACCAGGTGCGCACGGCCCGCTCCCGCCCGGCCTCACGCGAGCTGACCAGCAGCGTATCGGCGCCGTCGAGCGCGTCCCGGAAGTCGGGCGGCAGCACGCACGTCAGAATAGGCCGGTGACCCGCGTGGTAATGCTCGGCCTGGACGGCTTCCCCCATCGGGCGATCAGTCCGGAGCTGACGCCGCGACTCTGGGACCTGGCCCGCGGAGGCGGGCGAGCGCTGGACGGCGGCATCACGGATCTCCCATCTTCAACCGACCCCGGTTTCTGCTCCCTGCTCACCGGCTGCAAGCCGGCCACGCACGGAGTCCTGACCACCTCCTGGCGGTTTGCGCGGCTGCCCGACTGGGCCGGCGCCGAGACGCCGCGGGTACCGAGCATCTTTGATGCCTGCCGCGCGACTGGAGTTCGCACCGCCGCCATCGTTGCCGACGATCGCGGCCTCCTCTGCACCGGTTCGGCCGACCGGCGATGGCCGCCGGATGGCGTCATTCCACCCGGGACGGACCTCGACGCGCATGGCTATCCAGCGAATGCTGCCGTCCTCCCCCATCTCCTCGACGCCATCGCCGATTCAAGTCTTGGATTTGTCTTCGGCCACGTGAATGAAGCCGACACGATCGGACACGACCACGGCCCTGAAAGCGAGGCCGCCCGAGCCTGCTACCGGGCAACCGATCAGGTCGTCGGCGTGGTGCTCGATGCGCTGGCGAGTAGCTGGGCCGACACCGTCATCGTGGTCGTTTCGGATCACGACATGCAGCCGCGGGACTCCTCGCCGCCGGTCGACCCCATGGCCAATGGCACCGAGGGAGGGTGGGACGCCTACATCCCGGATGGTGGTTCCGCGCTCATCCACCTCAAGCCCGGAGTCGATCCGGACCGTGCCGGCAAGGCGCTGTTGCGCATCGACGGGGTCGAGACCTGGGTGCGATCGAATGACTCGGTCATGGTCGCGGGTTTGAAACCGGGTCGCATCGTCGCGGCCCCCAGGTATTCCACCGGTGGCTTCCACGGCGCACCGATCACGGCCCGGACCGTCGCGCTGGTCGGTGGCGGCGACCCCGCGGTCGGCAGGATCGCTAGCGCGATCGCGGCGCGGCGACCCCATCTCGCCGACTGGGCCCCGACGCTCGCTCCGCTTCTGGGGGTCGACCTTGGCCTGGTCGCCGGCCGAAATATGCTGCGCTAGGACTGGCCGGTCGCGTGCGCCGGCACCAGCCGGCGATGCGTCAGGAATGCGAGCACCCGCCGGTCCGCACCTCTAAGGATGGACGTCCCGTGGCCGAAATAGGCCTGCTCGAAGCGCAACCCCTGGAGCCGCAGCGGCGCCAACCTGGCGCGCCGATGCGATTGATTGACGGTCCATGGTGGCGTGCGGATGCCACGTTCGTTGTTCAACACGTCGCCGAGAAAGAGGGCGGACTGCGACTCTGAGTAGAGACAGATGCTGCCCGGGGTGTGACCTGGGCCATGCACAACCCTCAGCCCGGCGATAACGTCGCCATCCTCGAGGAGCCACGGCTCACCGGGGGCGGTGCTCACGACATAGCTCGCGAGCCGCGCCGGCAGCCGCTCCGCCAGACCCCACAGGGTCATTCGGTTGCGCGGACGGCCACGCCGCAAATACGGCGCATCGTCGCGATGCACCGCCAGCCGCGCGCCGGTCGCCTGGCAGAGGGCGAACGCCGCCCCGGCATGGTCGATGTGGTGGTGCGTGAGAATCACCCAATCGATCTGGCCGAGGCGTTGCTCTTTGACGAAGCGAAGCACGGCCGCAAAACTTCCCGTGTAGCCGGGATCGATGATGGCGAGCCCATCGTCGCTGCTGTGCACGAACGCTTGCGCGCCGCGAACGCCTGGGATCGGCTGGATCACTCCGTCATTATTGGCCAGGCATCGATCCCTCCGCCGCTCGCGGGCGAGGGCAGGGTGGGGGCCTACGGCCGCCGGATTCCGGGTTCCGGCACTTCGACCGGCGCTGGGGGCGGTTCCTGGATCTCCGGCTCCGGCAGCCCAGGCGTAAGCTCCGGCGGCTGTGCATCCGGCACCTCGGGCTGACCCGGGTTCGGAATCACCGGGTCGTTCGAGGCTTCGGAACGACGAATCTGCTCCATGATTGGCAGTTTACCCGACATACCCACTATAATGTTTACAGCCTAGTATCGGTCTGCGGCGCTCAAGGAAGGAAGGAGGGCGTTATGGATTCTGCTCCCCGGGCTTCGGCCACGGATTCGGCGAACGCGACCAACGGTCACGGCCGTCGCGGCCTGATCGATCTTGCCCGGGTGGCTGTCGAGGACACCGTACGTCTCGTCCAGCAGGAAATTCAGCTCGCCAAGATCGAGATCAAGGAGATGCTCGCGAGCAATCTCAAAGCGGCAGTGTTCCTCGGGATCGCGGCCTTTTGCGGCCTGCTCTTCTTTATCATGCTGCTGGTTACGATCGCGCTGGTCATTCCGGCTCACGCGCTGGTCGCCGGGATCGAAACGGTGCTGTTCCTGATCCTTGCCGTCATTCTCGGGCTGATAGGTAAGGGCATGCTGAAGATCGGAGCGCCGCCCAAGACGATGACCACGCTAAAGGAGGATGCCGAGTGGGCCAAAACAGTACTGAAGCGAAACGGGAAGTAGAGCAGACCCGCGCCCACCTCGGGCAAACCCTGGAAGCGCTGCAGTTGCGCGCGAAGCGCAACCTTGATCTCAAGACCCAACTACAGACCAACCGCGCCCTTCAGTTCGCTATCGGTGCGGCGATCCTGGCCGCCACCGGCTTTGCCGTGTTCGGCTATCGCACACGACGTCGTCGGTCACCCGCCGAGCAGCTGGTTCGCAAACTCAAATTGAATGACCTGCGCGAGCGGTTGGACGATTTCCGCAATGACGCGCAGGCCTGGGCCTCCGCTCAGAAGCGCATCGTGAAGGCGGATGGCAAAAAGAAAGTCGAAGTCCAATCCAAGGAGGGCATCGGACGGCGCCTGCTGGTCAGCGCCGCCGAGGCCGCGCTCACCGCGCTGGCGGCCGGCTACGCACGCCGGCTGGTCAGCGGCGCGAGCAGCACGCCCGAGCGCGGGCACGCGGCCGTCTCGAAGAAGCGATAGAGACCCGCGAGCCGACTCCACCCAAGGGCGGGCCTGCGACCGGCCCGCGCCCACCTACACCCGAGCCTCCTGCCCAATCAAGAGGACAAGTTAAGGGTCCTTCCCCCAACGGCGGTGGGCAGGGTGCCCGCCCACGCCAACGCGCATCGGCGGCACAGTCGCGCGGCTGGTTTCAGGATCGGCTCGACTGGCTCAAGATCCGGCGCCACTGGATGACGCTGGTCGGAATCGTCGCCGCCCTGATCCTGCTGCTGGTCCTCGGCACCTTCGCGTATGCCTTCGCCACGCTCCCCGATCCCAGCCGGCTGGACCTGGCGGGCGGCGACATCCAGATCGTCGACCGCCATGGCACTCTGATCGAGCAACGCAATGCGGAGGGCGTCCGCGTGATCCCAGTGAAGTTGAACGAGATCAGTCCCAATCTTCGCAACGCGACGATCGCGGTGGAAGACAGGCACTTCTACCAGCACCATGGCGTCGACTGGGGCCGGGTCATCAAAGCCGGCGTCGTCGATGTCATCACCCGCCGCCCCCAGCAAGGCGCCAGCACGATCACCGAGCAACTGGCCAAGATCGCGATCCTGCAATCGCCCAAGAAGACGATCCTGCGCAAGCTGCGCGAGGCCATGGTGGCGACCGCCCTGGAATCGAAGTACAGCAAGGACGAGATCTTGAGGCTGTACCTGAACAGCATCTATTACGGGCACCGGGCGACCGGCGTCGAGGCCGCCGCCGAGGTCTATTTCGGGAAGCATGCTAAGGATCTGACCCTCGGGGAGGCCGCCCTGCTCGCCGGCCTGCCGAACGGCCCCACCTATTTCGATCCGGCACTGCACAAGGATCGGGCGCTCGCCCGGCAGGCGGTGGTGCTCGATGCCATGGTGAACAACGACATGATCAGCGCGGCCCAGGCCGAGCAGGCGAAGAACGAACCACTCAAGCTGGTCTTCAAGGAGAACCGGAGCAGCCAGGCGCCGCACTTCGTCGATTACGTGTTCGAGCAGCTGGAGAGCACCTATGGCCCATCCGCGGTGAACAAAGGCGGCTTTTCGGTGAAGACCACGCTCGACCTCAACCTGCAGAAGGCCGCCGAGCAGGCGGTGGCCGTCGGCCAGCAGAAGTTGGGGCCGCTGGGTGCCGACAATGGTGACTTCCTTGCGATGGATCCGAAAACCGGCGAGATCCTGGCGATGGTGGGCTCCGCCGATTTCCTCAACGACAACATCAAAGGCCAGTTCAACGTCGTGACCGGCCTGCGCCAACCGGGCTCATCCTTCAAGCCTTACGCGTACGAGCAGGCATTCCGATCGCGCAAACTCACCATGGGCAACATGCTCGACGATACGTCGCGTCATTTCGCCGGCGGCCAGTTCCATGACTTCGACTTCCGTGACATGGGCATGATCACGGCGCACCAGGCGCTGCTGCTGTCACGGAACATCCCGGCGCTGGAAACGATGCAGACAGCCGGCGTCGACAACGTCGTCAATTTCGCGCATGACATGGGCATCACCACCCAGCTCAAGAGCGAGGTGACGACCGCGATCGGATCCAGCGAAGTCCGCCTGCTCGACCATGCGGTCGGGTATGGCGTCTTCGCGACTGGTGGAGTGCGCCACGACCCGGTATCCGTACTCGAAGTCAAGGACAAAGACGGCAACACGCTGGATAAGCCGAGTGCGCCCGGTGGCAAGCAGGTCATCAGCGCCCAGGAGGCGTACCTGATCACCTACATCCTCAAGGACTACTCGAGCCAATGGAACCTGGGCTGGAAGAAGCCGTTCGCCGGCAAGTCGGGAACCACGAACAACTACCGCGACGCCTGGATGATGGCGTACGCGCCCAACCTGGTGATCGGCGCCTGGGTTGGACACACCGGCCCTGGCAACCAGGACATGAACGGGGTCTACGGCACCATGGTCGGAAGTTCCGTGCTCAAGGATTTCATCAACAACGGTTTGACCCAGGCACACTTCAACGTTGAGACCTTCAAGCGTCCCGATGGCCTGATCGATGGGCCGCCGTGCGCGAGCAACGCCAACGTAACGCCGTCATCCTCACCCTCACCCTCACCGTCGGCGGGCTCGAGCAGCAGTGCCGAGAAGGATCTCTACCTGCCAGGCACCGAATGCAAGCCAGCCCCGACCCCCTCCCCCAGCCCAACACCTTCGCCCAGCGACCTGCTGTCGCCGCTCCCATCGATCGTCCCAAGCGGGATTACGCCGAGCCCCAGTCCCACCCCGGCCCCGAGCAGTTCGCCAACGCCGTCCGGATCGCCGGCCGGCTCTCCCAAGCCATCCTAGAATTGGACTGATGGCTAGGAAGGCCGCCCCAAAAAAGGTCGCGCCAAAAGCCAAACGCGAGAACGTGATCGAACGCGTGGCCGAGGAGCTCGAAGCCCGCTTCTTCGAGGGAGCGGAATTGGCCACCGAGACATCGTCGGCTGAAACCAACATCGCACTGGCTGCTCTGGGCGCCATCGAGGGTCCACGGGACGTCAAGCAACCAGCCACGCCAAAGGCCACCCACGGCAAACGCAAGAGTCCTCGGCCCAAAAAGCGCTAATCCGTTTCCGGCCTATGACCGCGAGATCCGGCGGCTTCGGGCGCACCTCCACGGGCTCGACGATCGCGGGTGGTCGGCACGCAGCCACTGCCGAGGCTGGAGCGTCAAGGATGTCGTCGCCCATCTCAGCACTGACGAGGTCTACGACCAGGCCTGCCTCGACGAGACCCTGGACCGTCTGCCAGCGGTGAGCGGTGGGCTCACGGGTTGGAACGCTCGGGGCGTTCGCGTGCGGCGGGCGATGCCTCCACTGGAAGTCCTGCAGGAATGGGAGGCCCGTCAGGAGCGGGTTCGCCGGGCCTGGGGCGCCCTCGGACTTAACGCCCGGATCCAGACCAGCGTCGGCCCCTATCCACTCCGCCTCGAGATCTGGCACCTGGCGCGCGAGTACGCCATCCATGCGGATGACATCGAGGTCCCGATGACGGCCCGCGAGCGCCAGGCCCAGTTGCGCTGGCGCGTCGCCTTCGGGCTCTTCGCCGCGCACGAGGAGGGCGAGGCGATCGACGCCGAGGTCGAACACGACCGGGTGCGGTTGCGGCATGGCGGGCGGCAGTACGA
>Ga0070697_100003472_pt1 | contig 12115 bp, 4 predicted proteins | sample KBSK1501metaG_FD_65475 | JGI IMG/M metagenome (GOLD analysis project Ga0070697, IMG submission 65475) | Corn, switchgrass and miscanthus rhizosphere microbial communities from Kellogg Biological Station, Michigan, USA - KBS K1-50-1 metaG | ecosystem: Host-associated > Plants > Roots >... | reverse complement strand
ACTTCGGTACACTTCACGCTTCCTAAGGCTCGACAGCTCGCGGAGGAGGCAGGCGCCTAGTGAAGCTCTTGGTCGTCGATGACGACCGCGATCTCGTTGAGTTGCTTGACTATGCACTACGTCGCGAGGGATACGACGTCGTAAGGGCTTACGACGGCGAGTCCGCGGTCGAGGCCGTCGGCCGGGAGCACCCCGATCTCGTTGTCCTCGACATCAATCTGCCGAAGCTGACCGGCTTCGTCGTGCTCGAGCGGATCCGGCACGTCGACGAGCACGTCTCTGTCCTGCTTCTTTCGGCGCGCCAGGACGAGAGCGACATCCTCCGTGGTCTCCAGCTCGGAGCGGACGACTACATCACGAAGCCGTTCCGGCCGAAGGAGCTCGTCGCACGCGTGAAGGCGATCCTGCGGCGTTCGGTGCGTACGCGCGGACGACCGGCGCCGGTCGTGTATCGCACCGGCGACCTCGTCCTCGACGAGGCCACGCACGAGGTGACGACGGCGGATGTCCCGGTGCATCTCTCGCCGACCGAGTTCAAGCTGCTGCGCCACTTCATGGCGAACCCGGGCCGCGTGCTCACGCAGGAGGAGATCCTCGAGGGCGTGTGGGGCTACGACGCCGACGTCGGCGGCGACCTCGTGAAGCTGAACGTGAGTCGCCTGCGTCGCAAGCTCACGCAGGACGGCAAGCCGCGCGACGTCATCCAGACCGTGCCTGGGGTCGGCTATCTCTTCCGCGGCGCCGACGGCGGCGTACAGCGCGAAGACACGCGACCGAAGATGACGGGGACGAGCTAAACGCGATCCGGCGGGACGGCGACGGCGTGCGCGCAACGAGAAGGCGCCCTGCCCCACGAACGGCACTGCCATCGGAGCGACTCCGTGATCTAGCGCCGGCGCTGAGTCGCCAATCCAGCCAGGGCCGCCCACAACGCCCCGACCACGACGATTAGATAGAAGGGAGCTTCAAGAACAAAACGTTTCGTCGTTCCGTCGAGAACGAAGGCGCTCGCAACGATGGCCGCTGTGAGCATCAGCAGTGCCCAGACCTGGACGGCGACCGCGGATAAGTACACAGGACCTGAACCGAAACGCAAAACTCGGCGCAGAGGGGTGGGCACGCGTGTCCATCCGACCCTGCCGACACGGCCCGAGTCGTGCCACATCCAAGCCATGAGGTAGCTGACGACGCCCATCACTATCAAGGCAGCCGGCTGCATCTCAAAGCTCCTGGAGTCATTTCGTCATCCCCCCAGCACCAGCAACCGGTCCTGAACCGATATCAGCCCCGAACGCGGTGTCGGTTACGAGATTTGGACTGAGGCTGCCCGCAGTGCTCGCCCCAAACGATCGCAGGAAATTGCCTGCAATGGATTTCGCCCAATCGAAGCCGACGCCAACCCCATCGAGCAGTTTCTTATCCCAGATAAGTGGCCCCTCGTAGTAAGGACCCCCAAGAGTCCGCGAGTACGACCATCGTCCGGCCACAGCGCCCACGGATCCTGCAACCGCAAAACCCGCCAGACTCTTTTCACCCGGCGCCAAACCATATTGAATAGCGGACACAGCTGCCGACACGGCGACGCAACCAGCGATTACTCCGCCGGTGCACGCTGCACCCGCGATTGCGCCCGTGCCTGTCGCAATTAGGGCTTGACCGACATCGAACCTGTGGCCCGTAACTACGGTGGACGCCCAGTAACCACCGAGCCCGGCGCCTGCACCGATTAGCGCCCCGATGCACGGCAGGCATACACGACCCGACGGATCTTGCCGATTCACGGGATTTGCGGCGACGTATACATAGAGATTGAGCGTCGCCGGAGCGACCACCGATCCGGGCATTGGGTCCCGCGTCAAGAAACGCCCTGTTTGTGGGTCGTACCACCTCGCCCGAAGATACGTGAGCCCAGTTGCGTCGGCCGGCTCGCTCGTATACCCGAGGAGGGTGGGCGAGCCACCCTGAGACACAGCTAGTGACCCGAATGCCGTGTAGCGGGAGGAACGAGCAACAGCCCCTGCAGCATCGATCTCCGCGCGGACGCTGCCTAGACCGTCGCGGGCAAGCGTGACGGTTGAGTTGTCTGAGTGTGCGAAATACAGCGGACCCTCAAGCCCGGAAACAATGCGCTCAGTAGCAGACTGGACCAGGGCCGCGGGTGCGACTGAGGTATCCCACAGGAGCGCGCTATCCCGGCGCAGGCCGTCTCCATCGTAGGCGTAAGTCTTCGTATTGCCGCCGACCGTAGCGCTGACCAGCCGCGCAAGTGCGTCGTAACTAAATGTGTCCGGCCCACTGGCGATCAGACGATCTGCGCCGTCCCACACGAAGGCCCGTGATCCGTCAGTTGTCTGGCGATTAGCCCCGTCGTACGCGTTTGACGCCGGCGGCCCGGTTCGGGACGCGATATTCGAGGCGGCGTCGAAGCTAAAGGTCTCAGGCGTAGGTCCACCAACCGACGTGAGGCGGCTTAGGCCGTCGTAAGCGAACGTGAAGTGATCGGTTCCGTTTGCCACGGTTCGTCGCCGCTCACGGATATCGCCCCCCGTCACCCGGTCGTCGCGCCACGCAACGGCGACTTCGCCCAAGCTCATCGCCGCAGCCGGCCGCATCTGTGCAGCACTGCCGGGATCGTCGCTGACGATAGCGACCGCGGACCAACTGTTCGTCGCGAAGGTGTAGTCGGCACCCCAGATGTCGTAACTCGAGCCGCGCGCGTCCTGCCAGGCCGCAAAGGCGTTGCCGTCGGAGCGGACGCCGAGCGCGAGCGAAACTGGGATCGCGGCTGCATCACTGGCCACGATGCTGGTCTGCCAGTTGGACTGCCCCGCCAGGCGGCGGCGCATCCGAACCTCGGTGTTCGGCACGCGGTCGTCCTGCCAGATGACAATGAGGTCGCCCGCTGCGGAGATGCGGATCTGTGGGTCGTACTGCGCGGTCGTCCCGGGGTCGTCGCTGATCTTGACGTTCGCCGACCAGGTCGAGCTGCCCGCAGGGAGGGTTGAGAACCAGATGTCCGAGTTACCTGAGCGATCGTCCTCCCAGACCGCGTAGGCGGTGCCGTCCGCTCCGACGGCAAGATCCGGTGTGAACTTGCGGGAGACGGTGTTATCGGTGACGCGCAGGTTAGCGGCCCAGGTCGAGCCACCGGCCACGAGCCGTGAGGAGTACACGTTCCACTGGTTGGAGCGGTGGTCCTCCCAGACCGCGACAGCATCCCCCGCGCTCTTCACCGCGATTCGCGCCGAGGTCTGGACTGCTCGTCCCGATGTGTCGTCGTTGATGCGGACGTTCGCGCTCCAGACACCGGTCGCGGCGCTGCGCTTGGAGAAGAAGATGTTGTAGTCCACGTTCTTGATCGTGCCCTGACGCGGATCCTGCCACACCGCATAGGCGTTGTTGCTCGCGTCCAGAGCGATCGCGGCGTTGTACTGGGTACCGCCGTTGACGTCGTCATTGACCTTCTGGTTCGCACTCCAGGTGCCAGTGGTGGGATCGCGTCGGCTGAAGTAGATGTCGCCCTGTCCGCCGGTGCGGTAGTCGTCCCAAATGAGGTACGTCGCGCCGTCCGCGCCGAGCGCGATGTCGGGTCGGTCCTGCTGGCCGGTGGCCACGTCATTGACCTGGACACTCGCCGACCAGGTCTGGACCGGCTGGGTGAGGCCCTGCACGTATTCATCGAGCGCGGTGCGGTTGCCCTCCGCGTCGAGCGTGTACGTGTGCTGGGTGACCGTCGTCGCGCCCACGGCATTGGTGATCTGCGTCAGGCGCTGCGCCCGGTCGTATGTGTAGTTCGCCAGCATGGTGTTGGGATAGCTCAGCGTCGAGACCAAGCCAGAGGGCTTGTACGTGTACGTCGACAGCCGACTGGCCCAGTCGGTCACGGTGTTGAGGCGGCCGCCGGGGCTGTAGGCGTAGGTCACGTTCTGGCTGCCGGGATAGCCGAGGGTGGTGCGGTTGCCGTCCAGGTCGTATGCGTACGTGAGCGTGCCGTTGGGCGCGGCCACCTGCGTTGGGCGCCCGAGCCCGTCGTACAGGTAGGTGGTCGTGCCGGTGACGTCGATCATCTGCGTGCGCAGCGACGTCGGGTCATAGGCGTAGCTGATCGAAAGCGATGGCCCGCTGACCGTCGACGGCCGCGAGAGCGCGTCGTAGGTGTAGTTCACGGTGACGTTGTCACCGCTGGTGCGGCTCGTGGGTTGCCCGTTGCCGTCGAGGACGTAGAAGGTCGTGAGCGTCGTCTGCGCATCGGGGTGCGTGCTGACTGAGGTCAGCCGATCGAGCGCGTCGAAAACGTAATCGGTGGCGACAGCGTTGGCCTGGGTGATCCGCGTCGCGTTGCCGTTGAGATCGCGGGTGACCTGGGTGGTGTACACGAGCGTCGGCTCTCCGACAGGGTCGGGCTTCTGCTGGACCGTCGAGAGCCGGGTGTTCGGGTCGTAGATGTACGTGGTGATGTTCCCGCGCCGATCGGTGAGCGTGGTCCGGTTCCCCGCGCCGTCGTAGGCGTAGCGGAGCACGTCGCCGAGCGGGTCGGTGCGGCTGGTCTCCCGGTCGTCCTCGTCGTACGCGACGGTCCAGGTGTGCTGCAATGGGTCGGCGCCCGCCGCGTAGCCGTCGGGGTCGACGAAGCTCGCGAGGCGGCCGACGGTGTCGTACGCGAACGTTGTCCTCGCACTGTCCGGGTCGATACGCTGGGTCAGGTTGCCCTGGGCGTCGTACGTGAGCGACGTGGCGTAGAGGTAGTTCGGAGACGGGCCGGTGTTGCCGCGTGGAGCGATGACCTTGCTCGGGAGCCCGGGACTCGCCGCGTCGGCGTACTCGTACTTGGTGATGGCGCTCGTCACGCCGTCGATCTGCCGGCTCACACTGAGCAGAACGTTGGTCGTCGGCTGGTAGGTCAGCGTCGTCACGAAGCTCCGCGCGTCCGTGACGCTCGTGAGGTTGTTCTTCGCGTCATAGCCGAACTGCGTCAGGTAGCGCGGCGTCTGCGGATTGATCTGCGGATCGGTCTTGGTCAGCACGTTCCCGCGCATGTCGTAGGTGAAGTCGGTGGTCTTGCCGTTGCGGTCGGTGATGCTGGTGCGATTGCCGGCGGCGTCGTAGACGTACGTGATCGTGTAGGTGTTGGCGCCGACCACGTCGGCCTGGGTCAGGACGCGCATACGCGCGTCGAAGGTGAAGGTCGTCGCATGCAGCCGCGGATCGGTGAGCACGGATTGGCCGGCGCTGTAGCTGATCTGGGTGAGCGCATTGAGAGCATCACGCTGCTGGAAAACGCGGCCCTGGCTGTCGTAGGTGTTGGTGACGCGCACGCGACCATCAGGATCGGTGATCGTCCTGATGTGCCGCGTCGTCCCGTCGTACCCATACGTCCAGCGGTGGAGCGCCGGGTTCTGACCGGTGGCGTTGCCGATCTTATCGGTCACCGTCGAGAGACGCCCGTTCGCATCGAATGCGTAGGTCACTTTTCGACCGAGCGGATCCTGCACTTGTGTGAGGCGGTTCGAACCGTCGTACGCCAAGGTGATCTGGCGCCCCACCGTGTCGGTGATTCCTGTCAGATTCGCTCCGGTGTAGGCCAGCGCGATCTGGTTGCCAGCAGGTTCATGGATGCGCGTGAGGGTTCCAGTTGTCGAGAACTCGTACTGAAGCTGGCTAGTGAGTGTCAGCGTAAATGTGCCATCGCCGTTCTTAACAAGCGTGTCGAAGACGTTTGGTGGGTCAAGGTACGTGCCGTCAGGATTGCGCGTAAACGTGTCTCGGCTTCCGTCACCTCGCCGCAGCTCGACGGTCGCGCCCGCATCAGCGAGCGTCCAGTTGTAGCTATGCGTCCAACCCTCACCCAGCGGACCCCCACGATCGTCAGCCGAGTTGTATGAACGAGTGAACGAGAGTGACAGCACACGCCCGGGCATGGCTAAGTCGGCTGCGCTGGCCGTGAATACGCCTGTGGCGAGGTTGACGGGGTCTTTGGAATACGCGAAGAGCGGGTTGATGCCAAACGTGTGCGCACTACCAGTACCAAAGTCGGCCACGACGCCTTGAGTGTCATGAAAGAAGACGTCCGTCGCGACGTTCGTGTCCGGTTCGACGAGGTTCGTGGCATCCGATGAGAAGGCCACGTACCGACCACTCTGTGAAATGGAAGCCTGGGTGCTGTTGCCATTGCCCTCCGTGCCGGAGTTACTGATCGACGCACGGCTGGTAATGCCGGTCTGAAGCGCGCGAATGAAGACGTCGGTCTTGGCATTGGTGTCCCCGTCGACGAGGTTCGTCGCGCTCGACTCGAAGGCGACGACGAGTCCGTCTCCCGATATCGCCACCAGGAGACTCGGCCCGTTTGCCTGCGCACCGCTTGAGTGCAGCGACACTAAGTTGATGGCGCCCGTGGCGACGTACTTGACGAAGACGTCGTTTGCGCCGTTCATGTCGCCGGGGACAAGGTCAGCGGATGCACTGTGAAACGCAACGACAGCGCCGTCACCGGAGATCGCTGGGTCCTGTCCCCCGCCACTGGCCTGGGAACCGTTAGCAGACACCGAGACACGAGTCGTTGTGCCCGCCTGGAGGTCGCGGAGAAACACATCAACAGCTCCGTTCGTATCACCGGACACCAGGGTCGACGCCTCCGAGCTGAAGACCACGTAGCGACCATCACTTGAGATGCCGACGGTGCCCGTGGGTCCGTTGCCCTGGACACCCGCGGTACTGACCGAAACGCGTGTGGTCACGCCGTTCGATCGGTCATGGACGAAAGCGTCGCGGGTAGCGTTGGTATCGCCAGTCACAAGGTTAGAAGCGTCCGAGGCGAATGCGACGTAACGCCCATCCGAAGAGATCGCCGTATGCGAGGACACGATGCTCGTAGCGTTTCCTTGTGTCCCGCTCGTGCTGACCGAGACTCGGGACGTCGCTCCAGTACTGCGGTCGTGCACGAAGACGTCCTGCGCGGAGTTCGTATCGCCACTGACGAGATTGGAAGCTGCCGAGGAGTACGCCACGAATGCGCCGTTCGCCGAGATCGACGGTCGTGTGCTCGTGTTGTTCCCCTGCACGCCGGCGGAGCTCACGGAGACCCTCGTAGTCTGATTCGCGGAGGTATCGCGCACGAAGACATCCAGCAGCGTGCCGCCAGTGGTGTCTCCGTCGACGAGATTGGTCGCGAACGACGCAAAGGCGACGTATCGGCCATCGGCAGAGACGCTTGTGAAGGCGCTACCTCCATTCGCCTCGCCGCCCGAGAGCGACGTCGACACGCGCGCGGTGGTGCCAGCGGCGAAAGCCACTTGAACGGGTAGACCTGGAAGGAACGACGGGATAGGCGTGAGTGAAGTCACGAGCGAGATGAGGAGGGCACCGACAATCTGATTACGCACACGACTGGACTTCGGCGCGCGCGATGGCATGGGTGCCTCCACTGCTCCGCGCGCCACCCACCTAGAACACGCTGGCTAGTCCCTCATCAGAAAGCCGAGCGACCGTATGGCCGCTACACGACCTTGTCAAGGCATGCTCGACCGGACCCTTTCCGATGGATAACTAGGCCGCGGCGAGCCTACGTCGGGTCGCTTCGAGGTCCGCGGGGTTGCTGAAGACCGGATAGACCGCGAACCCCGTCGCCTTCGAGATCGTGTCGACCGCCGCCGGATTCGGTGATGGGAACGCGACCGTGAGGACCTGGCCTTCGTGCCCTACGACCGCGACATTGAACTCCTGCGCGAGGGCGACCGGGATCAGCTCCTGCAGCTCGCGTGTTGCGAGACGCGCGGGATCGGACAAGTACGGCGCCGGCGGGAGCGCCGCGCGCGCCGGTCGCAGCGCGCCGCGCGGACCATCCGCGAACGCGTGTTCCCAAACGCGGATGCCGCCGCCCGCGAGCTTCGCGCGATACATCGCACCATCCGCGGCCTCGACGAGCGCGTTCGCGTCGCCGGCGGGACGCGGGAAGGTTGCGACGCCGATCGAAAGGCTCATCGGGATGCCGGCGTCGCGCAGCTCAGCGGGCAGGGTCACCGTCTCCGCCTTTTCGAGAACGCGTCGCGCGACGCGCGTCGCGACCTCGGTGTCGGCCTCGGGCAGGATGATCGCGAACTCGTCGCCGCCGTAACGCGTCGGCACGTCGTAGAGACGCACGGCCTGTTTCACGGCGGACGCGACCGCCTTCAGGACCTGATCGCCCACGCGATGACCGAAGCGGTCGTTGATGAGCTTGAACTTGTCGACGTCGATCATGAGCAGCGCGAGCAGATGCTCGGCGCGGAGCGCGCGATTCGTCTCAGCCTCGAGCCGCTTGTCGAAGTGGCGCCGGTTGAACAGCCACGTGAGCGGATCGGTCTCGGCCAGCCGCTGGAGGGCCTCGCCCTGCTCCTGTTGGACCAGACACGCGCCGATGTGGCCGGCCAGGATCTCAAGTGTCGCGAGATCGGTGTCCTCGAACGGGCGCCCATCGAAGCGGTCCGTGACGTTGAGCACGCCACGGGCGTCGTCGTCGATCATGATCGGCACCGACACGAATGAGTCGGAGCGGTACTGACCGCCGCTCACCGTGAAGGGCGCCTCGCCACCGCGCACCAGGAGCGAACGCTTCGATGCGAGCACATGGCCAGCGACGCCCTCACCGGGCCGCACGCGAACCTCGCGCTTGACCGATTCGGCGAGGCCCAGCGCGTGAGCGATCACGAAGTCATTCGTCGCGTCCATGCGGAGCATCAGCGAGGCGCGTTCGCCTCGGACCAACTCCGTGGCAACACGGAAGATCGAGTCGAGCAGATCCTCTGCACGACCTCCGCTGAGGTCTTCCACCTTGTTCCCCACTCCTGCGTCGCGGCGCGTCTGGTGCAGGCCTACCGTCCCTGCCTGCTTCCCTGCTGTTACTTCGGGCAGTCTGCGGTCGAACTAGAGGGGGTCACAAGATGGTGTTACCGCATTGACCGCCGACCGATACCGCCCGACAGGGCGCCTCAACGCGTCACTGCCACTCGCGGGCGGCGATCTTCACGAAGAGCGCGAGGCCGTCGAGCCGCATCGCCAGCACGGAAATCACGCCGTCGACCGCTTGAAGCGTCCCGCTGACCACGACAGCCGCATTCGCATCGAGCACGCGCTTGTGCTGGCGGTAGGTAGCGGGTCGGATGATCACGTTCGACATACCAGTCTCGTCCTCAAGGGATAGGAATACGTGACCCTTCGCCGTCTCGGGATGCTGCTTCACCACCACCGCTCCCGCGATGCGAACAGTGGCGCCGTGGCTGTGCCCCGCCAGCCCCGCGGCGGTCAGCACGCCACGGCGATCCAGATCCGCGCGGTAGAAGCGCATGATCTGCGGCCCGGTCGGAATGCCCGTGATGCGGTAGTCGAGCGCGACGCGCTCCTGTTCGGTGAGCACGGGCAGCGCGGGCGCGTCGGACGTGGGAAGCGCGAGCGCCGGACGCGTGAACGCAGGCGAGGTGCGATGCGCGTCGCGCGCGCGCCAGAGCAGCTCACGGCGCGCCTCACCGAACGCATCGAACGCACCGAGGAGCGCGAGATTGCGCAGCGCCTCCTCCTTGAGGCCGACGCGCCGCGCGAATTCGTCGAAGGCTAGGTACGGTCCAACCTTCTCACGCTGTTCCACGATCGCTTTCGCTTCAGCAGGGCCTAGCCCCTTCACGCTCTCGAAGCCAAGTCGCACATCGTGAACGCGACATGTTCGGTGACGCGCGATCGTGTTGGAGCTGTCGACGGGATGCATCGCGCCGCCGTCGGAGCACTCCTCAACGATCGCCTTCTCTTTCGAGAGATTCACGTCCACCGGCAGGATCGCGACGCCGTGCCGCTTCGCATCACCGGCGATGACCGCCGGTGAATAGAAGCCCATCGGCTGGTTGTTCAAGAGCCCGACGTAGAACTCGGATGGGTAGTAGAGCTTCAGATGCGCGGTGTGGTACGCGGTGAGCGCGAACGCGGCCGCGTGACTCTTGCAGAACCCGAACTCCGCGAACGCAGCGATCTGCCGGAAGATCTCGTTCGCCGTTTCACTCCCAACACCTTTCGCGCGCGCACCATCGACGAACGGCGCGCGCAGCTTCTCCATATCGGCCGATGAGCGCGCGCGGCTCATCGCGCGGCGCAGCGTGTCCGCAGCGGCCGGTGAGAAACCGGCGACCGCCATCGCGACGCGAAGGATCTGCTCCTGGAAGAGGATCACGCCGAGCGTCTCTTTGAGGCTCGGCTCGAGCAGCGGATGCGCGTACGTCACTGGCTCGCGACCCTGCCGGCGGTTGATGTACGGATTCACCATGTTCCCCTGCAGCGGGCCGGGTCGGATGATCGCGACCTGGACGACGATGTCCGCAAAGCACCGCGGTCGAACGCGCGGGAGCGCGGACGCCTGCGCGCGGCTCTCGACCTGGAACAGTCCGATGGTGTCGACCTCGCAGATGAGGTCGTAGACCGCCTCGTCGTCGAGCGCGATGGTCCCAAGCTCGAGACGCTCGCCGTGCCGCGCCTCGATGTCGGCGACGGCGTCCTTGATGAGCGAGAGCGTGCGCAGGCCGAGGAGATCCATCTTCACCAGCCCGAGGTCCTCGACGTCGCGCTTATCGAGCTGCACGACGTTTCGGTCGGGCATCGTCGCACGCTCGATCGGCACGGTGTCCACGAGCGGCTGGGCGGTGATGAGCATGCCGCCGTTGTGGATCGAGAGGTGGCGCGGGAAGTTCGCGATCGCGAGGGTGAGCTCGCGGAACAGCTGGAAGCGCGTGCGCTCCTTCTCGTTCATGAAGCTCGCGAGGTCCTCGAGGTTCTCCGCGACCGGTCGCCCCTCCTCCCAGCCGTGCTCCGACTCGCGGTTCGGGTGCTTGTACGCCGGGTGCTGCGCCGCGCTCGGCCGCGAGCTTGGGTCGACGTGGTACTGGTCGATCGACTTCGCCATGCGGTCGACGGTGTCATCGCGGAAGCCCAGCGCCTTCGCGACCTCGCGGCTCGCGGAGCGCGCCTGATAGGTCACGACGTTGCAGACCATCGCCGCGTAGCGCTCGCCGTACTTCTTGTACACGTACTGGATGACCTCTTCGCGGTCGTTCGACGCGATGTCGAGGTCGATGTCCGGCATGGTGCGGCTGTCCTCGGTTAGGAACCGCTCGAAGAGGAGCTCGTGCTGGATCGGGTCGACCTTGGTGATGTCGAGCACGTAGGCGACAATCGAGTCGGCCGCGGACCCGCGACCCTGCGCCGGGATCCGCCACTCCTTGCAGAAACGGACGATGTCCCAGTTGATGAGGAAGAACTCCGCGAGGCCACAGCGATCGATGACGCTGAGCTCGTGCGCGAGCTGCATCCCAACGCCCGGCGTCATGAGCCCGTACTTGTCGCGCGCGCCCTCCTGACAGAGCGCGTACAGGAAGGAGAAGGCCGTGTGACCCTGCGGCACCGGGAAGCCGGGGAGGCGGTCCTGGCCGACCATCGACCCGAGGGCACGACCACCGCCGGGGCCGATCGTCTCGAGGTCGAGCGTGCACGCGTCCGCGATCGCGCGCGCGTTCGCGAATGCCTCGGGGTGCCGGCCAAGCCGCTCGCGAAGGATGGTCTCGTCCTTCAACCAATACTCGCCGTTCGGCTTGAGGCGATTCCCCGCGTCGTCGAGCGTCAGGCCCAGGTCGATGCACCGCAGCACGTCGTGGAGGCGCCGGCCCTCCGGTCGCGCGTAGTGGACGTTGTTCGTGACCACCGCGCCAAGTCCCTGGTCCGACGCGAGCTGCGCGAGCGCGTCGCAGAGCGCGGGGTCGTCGGGATCGAGGTGGTCGGAGAGCTCGACGAAGCAGCGCTCGCCGAAGATCGAGGCCAGCCGTGACAGCGCCTCGCGTGCCGCGTCGACATCGCCGCCGCGCATCGCGCGCGGAACCGCGCCGTACGCGCAGCCGGTGAGCGCGAAGAGGCCCTCGGCGTTCTCGGCGATGAGCGCGAGCGTCGCGCGTGGCTTCGTCTTCTCGCCGGCGAGCTGCGCCGCGGAGATCGTGCGACAGAGGCTGCGCCAGCCGATGCGATCGCGCGCGATGAGCACGAGATGCCCGAAGTCGAGCGTCTGTATCTCCGCGCCGTAGATCGGCCGGATGCCCGCGTCCTTCGCGGCGTT
>Ga0070697_100003468_pt1 | contig 12124 bp, 9 predicted proteins | sample KBSK1501metaG_FD_65475 | JGI IMG/M metagenome (GOLD analysis project Ga0070697, IMG submission 65475) | Corn, switchgrass and miscanthus rhizosphere microbial communities from Kellogg Biological Station, Michigan, USA - KBS K1-50-1 metaG | ecosystem: Host-associated > Plants > Roots >... | reverse complement strand
AGCGAGCGGATCACCCGGATCCGGGTCGATCCCAGGAACAGCGACACCGTCTACGTCTGCGCGCCCGGCAAGCTCTGGAGCGACAGCCCCGATCGGGGCCTCTACAAGACGACCGATGGCGGAAAGACCTGGGACCTGATCCTCACCGGCCCGAATCTCTCCACCGGCTGCAGCACCTTGGCGATGGATCCCAAGAACGCGGACGTGCTCTACGCCGGCCTCTGGGACTTCCGCCGCAAGGGCTGGACGTTCCGGTCCGGCGGGAACGGACCAGAGTCGCAGAGCGCGAGCGCCCTCTTCAAGTCCCAGGACGGCGGCAAGAGCTGGACGGAGCTGAAGGGACTGGGTCCCAAGCCCTGGGGCCGGGTGGAGGTCGCGGTGGCGCCCAGCAGCGGCAACGTGCTGTACGCGTTCGTCGAGTCGACCGCCTCCGCGCTCTGGCGCTCCAGCGACGGCGGCAACACCTGGGAGAAGCGCGACGACAGCCAGATGATGGTTTGGCGGCCGTTCTACTTCGCCCGGCTGATCGTCGATCCCGCGAATCCAGAGAGGGTGTTCAAGCCCGATCTGGACCTGATCGCCAGCGAAGACGGCGGGCGCAGCTTCGCGCGCGTCGCCGGTTTCAATGCCCACGGCGACTGGCACGATCTCTGGATCGACCCGGAGAACCCGAAGCAGATCGTCGGGGGCAACGACGGCGGGCTCTACATCTCGTTCGACGGCGGCAACCGCTGGTGGAAGAACAACAACCTGCCGGTGTCGCAGTTCTATCACGTGGCAGTCGACGACCGGGACCCGTACCGCGTGTACGGCGGTCTCCAGGACAACTCGAGCTGGGTTGCGCCGAGCGCGTACGGCGGCGGCATCAGCAACAGCGTCTGGGAGAACATCTACGGCGGCGACGGGTTCTGGACCGTGCCCGACCCGACCGACCCGGAAGCGGTGTACGCCGAGTCGCAGGGCGGCTTCATCGGGCGCGTCGACCGGCGGCTGCAGCTCGGGCGCGACATCCAGCCCAAGGCGGGCTACAAGGAGCGCCTCCGCTACAACTGGAACACGCCGATCGTCGTCAGCCCGACCCAGAAGGGCACGCTCTACATCGGCGCGCAGTTCCTCTTCCGATCGCGCGACCGGGGCGATACCTGGGAGCGGATCTCGCCGGACCTGACCACCAACGATCCGGAGAAGCAGAAGCAGGAGGAGTCCGGCGGCGTGACCGTCGACAACTCCTCGGCCGAAGAGCACACCACCATCTATTCGATCAGCGAGTCGCGCTTCGATCCGAACACGGTCTGGGTGGGAACCGACGACGGCAATCTGCAGCTGACCCGCGACGGCGGGAAGACCTGGAACAACCTGGTCCGCAACGTGAAGGGTTTGCCACCCAATTCCTGGGTGAGCTGGGTGGAAGCAGGCCGGCATGAAGCAGGGACCGCCTATGCGGCGTTCGACCGCCATACCTTCGGCGACCTGAATCCGTGGGTGTACCGGACGGCCGACTTCGGCAAGACCTGGACGCGAGTGGCCGCGCCGGAACAGGGCGTCCGCGGATACGCGCACGTGATCCGCGAGGACCTGATCCGCAAGGACGTGCTCTTCCTCGGCACCGAGCTGGGCCTCTGGATCTCGGTGGACGGCGGCAGGGCATGGGCCGAGTTCAAGGGCGGCGACTTCCCCGCCGTGGCGGTGCGCGACATCCAGATCCAGCCCCGCGACGGAGACCTGGTCCTGGGAACGCACGGCCGCGGCATCTGGATCATCGACGACCTCATGCCGCTTCGCGCGCTCTCGCAGCAGATGCTGGCGCAGGACGCGGCGTTCCTGCCCTGGCGGCCGACGCAGCAGCGCATCGTCGGCCAGGGCGGCTGGCCCGAGGGGGATGCCGCCTTTCTGGGACCCAATCCCGCGACCGGCGCGGTCATCACCTACTACCAGCGGACCCGGCATCTGTTCGGGCCCATCAAGCTGGAGATCCTGGATGCGCAGGGGCATCTGGTGGACACGGTTCCGCCTTCCAAGCGGCGTGGGGTCAACCGGGTCTCCTGGAACATGCAGGTGAAGCCGCCGCGGGTGCCGCGGGCGGCGACGGTGGCGTTCGGCGGATCGCAAGGTCCGCGGGTCGTGCCGGGGACGTACACGGCGCGGCTCACCAAGGGCGCCAAGGTGTGGGAGACGAAGCTGGAGATCGGCCTCGACCGGCGCGCGCCCTGGAACGTCGCCGACCGGCGCCAGCATTTCGACGCGGCGATGAAGGCGCATGCGCTCTTCGGCGACATGAGCGATCTGGTGGACCGGATCGACATGGCGACCGTCGCCCTCGCACGGCGGCAAAAAGAGCAGCCGCAGGATGCCCGGCTGGGGCCTTTGCTCGCCAAGGTCGAGGCTGCAAAGAAGAAGATCGTCGCCACCAAGGAAGGCGGAGCGATCACCGGCGAGGAGCGGATCCGCGAGCACGCCGACCATCTCTATTCGGCGCTCCTGTCCTGGGAGGGAAAGCCGGCCCGCTACTTGACGGAACGGACCGAGGCCCTCCGGCGCGAGCTGGCCGACGTGAAGACCGGGTTCGAGGCGCTGCAGCCGCAGATCCAGGCCTTGCGATTGCCCATGGAGCCCGTGCCGTCCTCGGTACCGCAGATGATGTCCGCGTGCATCCACGCGGACTGGAACCGCTGCGCCGCCGAGATCGAGGTCGAGACGCGCTGACCGCTACCGGGACGTGGGGTAGGGGTCCCGAAGCACGAGCAACCGCCCCTTGCCGGGATCGCAGACGTACGCGTTGCCGTCGTCGTCCACCGCCACGCAGTGCGCGTCGGGGGCGGTGGGCATCGCGCCGAGGACGTCCAGCTTCCCGCGCGGGCCGACGCCCACCACGGTCAGGCTGGCGTCCGATCCGCCGGGAACGTAGAGATGCGACAGCTTTCCGCCGAAGGCGATGATGTCCACGCCTTTCGCGGTCGAGGCGCTGCCCAGCACCGCACCGCCATGGTCGACGTCGAGGGCGACGGCCTTTCCTTCCCTGCACCCGACGAATGCAAGGCCGCGGCCGGTGTCGAGCGCGAGCCCGCGCGCGCCTTCACACTGGTTCGCCCAATGCGCGACCTTCGCGCGCGAGTCGAGATCGATGGCGATGGTCGCGTCGTGCCAGGTGTTCGCATAGGCCTTGCGCCGGGTCGGATCGATCTCCAACGACTCGGGTCCATCGAGCACCTCGATGGTCCCGGCCTGTGTGAGCGTGGGCGGCGACTTTCCTTCCAGCCGGAACGTTTCGACGACCTTGCGGTCCGGCTCGCTCACCCACACCTCCCGGAGCGGCGCCACCCACCGGACGTAGTCGGGCCCGCCCCCGAGCTTCGCGCGCGCCACGATCCGCCGGGTCGCCGCGTCCACGGTGACCAGCGTCCGGTCCGAGCGATCGGAGGCGAAGATCAGCCCCTCGCCGCTGTCGGCCGACGTGGTGCCCTGGGAGTGGCCGCGAGCGCTCTCGCGCGTTCCGCTGAACCCCGCGATCGCCTCCACGCCGTGCGTCTTCGGGTCGACCAGATCGAGGCGTCCCGTCCGTCCGGCCGGGACGAGCAGCTTGTGCATCTCGAGCGAGAATCGCAGGTCGTCGAATCCGATTCCGCCCTCGCCTCCTGGGAGGACGATGACGGTGACCGGCGCGCCGCCCGCCAGCAGCAGGACGGCAAGGGCGAGGATCGCGTTCATGGCTTGCTCCTGACGCTGGGGAATCCAGCGCTGAATGCCCAGGTGAGTCCCACGCGGACCTCCGTCGTGTTCACTCCGCCGGCGCGCGCCAGCCGCAGCGCGGCGTCGAAGGACAGGTCGTCCAGCGCCCGCCAGATGGCGCCGCCCAGCCAGGAGACGGTGGTAGGCACATCGTGTTCCGCCTCGACGAACACCTCGGTGACGGGCCGTACCGGCCAGGCGTCATGGCCCTCGAGGATCAGGCCGGCGAACAGGCCGGCCGCATGGGCGCGCGTCCATGCGGCCGCGCCGTTGACGTGAGCGGTCACGGCGCTCCAACGCTGCGAGACGATCAGCGTCACCTCCGCGCCTGCGCCGCCGTCTCCATCGGTCGCCGGCAGCAGCGCGCTCCATTCGCCGGCGACGCTCACGCCGCTCTTGCCCTGGAGGACGCCCTTGCGGAGCACCGTCTTGAGCGACAAAGCCGCCTCGTCGACCCGCAGCCGCGGCTGGGCAGCGTCGCTCCCGAGGCCTACGAAGTGCCGGCCCTCCAGCACGAGCTCCCACCCTTCGGCAAACCCCCAGTTGAGGATGATGCTGGGAGCGACCAGCGAGCGATCCGCTCCCTGCTTCAAGAAACCGAGAGGCGAGAGCTCGAGCTCGAGCGCGCCCTTCTCCGCGACCGCCGCATCGGTCGAGTCGAAGGGACGGTAGGCCCAAGCCGCGACTGGCCACGCGAGGCCCAGGCAGAACAGGGCGATCGGGGTCCCGTGCGGGGCGGTGGCTCCAGCCATCAGAGCGGCGTCACCACGAGGGAACCGAAGTACGTGACCGAATCCGCCTTCGTCCAGACCCCGACCTTCCCCGCATCCTTGAACGTGTCGTCCTTCGCGTCGATGACCTGCTTCCCGTCAAAGAAGATCTTGAACCGGTCGCCGCGCGCATCGACGCCCAGCGTGTGCCAGGTCTGGCCGGTCACCTTGCCGTTCCAGCCCGCGAACTGGCGCCGCCGCCCCTTCACCACGTGGTAGAGGCGGACGTTGTCCTCGAGCGCGTTCGCGCGCGCGAGGTAGTAGTTGTTCTCGTCCTGGTACCGGAAGACCACGCCGCAAGCCTGGTCGGTCTTCCCCGACACGGGCTTGCAGCGGACTTCGACGGACAGGTCCTTCAGCAGCGGCGCATCCAGGACGGCGATGGGAAAGCGGTCGTTCGTATCGTCGGGGTCGACCTGCGCCAGGACGTGATCGCCGGCCGGCGCGCCCGGGTCGGTGCGGATGATCCACTTTCCCGGCCGTCCAGGGCCGGTCCGCCCGAACGAGAAGCCGGCGGGAGCCTCGTCCACCTTGTCATCCCGGAAGTTGCCAGCCTTCATCGGCTTCTCCTCCGCGGACTCGACTGCTGACGCTGCCAGGGCCACAGCCGCGATGATGCCCGGTCGCATGCTTCCTTCCTCCTCCACCGGCGAACGGCCGGTGCCGTAAGCGCGACGAGGATGGCGCGCTCCGCCGGTCGGCGCCCTGAAGAGTTCCTGACATGACTGTCAGGTGCCAGGGACGAATGCCGCAGGTATGGCCCCCGCAGGCGGCTCGGGGGCCAGGCATGGGTGTGAACATCCGCCGGTCAGGTTATGACATCTGTCCTGATCGGTTCGCTTCCCGCGCAGCGGATGGACCCTTGCGCATCCTGGTCATCGAGGACGAGGCGAAAGTAGCGAAGGCCCTCCGCGACGGGCTGGCGGCGCATTCCTACGAGGTGCGCGCCGCCGCGACGGGCGAGGAGGGATTCTTCCTCCTCAGCAGCGAATCGTTCGACCTCGTCCTCCTCGATCTCATGCTCCCGCGCCGTGACGGCCTGGAGATCCTGACGGCGCTGAGGAAGCGCGGCGTCGAGACGCCGGTCCTCGTGCTCACGGCGAGAGACACCGTGGACGATCGCGTCCAAGGCCTCGACTGCGGGGCCGACGACTACCTGGTCAAGCCGTTCGCGTTCGCCGAGCTTCTGGCCCGGATCCGTGCCCTGCTGCGGCGGGGCCGGATGGATCAGGTGCTCAAGCTCAAGCACGACGATCTGGAGATGGATCTCGTCGCCCGTACGGCCGCGCGCGGGTCGCGGTCCCTCGAGCTCACCGTCAAGGAGTTCGAGATCCTCGAAGTTCTCCTTCGCAACCAGGGGCGCGTCGTCTCGCGCGAGATGTTGGGCCGCGACGTATGGCAGGTGACCGCCCGCGCCACCCCGCTCGACAACGTCATCGACGTCACCATCGCGCGGGTGCGCCGCAAAGTGGATGATCCGTTCACGAAGAAGCTCATCCACACCATCCGCGGAGTGGGATTCGTCCTGGGGCCGGAGCCGTGATGACGCTCCGTCCGCGAAGCGTTCGCGCCCGTCTGACGTTGTGGCACGCCGCCGTCCTCACCTCGATCGTGTGCGCCTTTTCCGCCGGGATCTTCTTCTTCGTGCGGTTCCGTCTGTTCGACGACCTCGACGCGCGCCTGGCGCGCGAGCTGGCCACCGTGGACCGGACCTATCGCGAGGACCCCGGCGAGGTGCCGGAAGCCGATTCCCACGGGGGGATCAAGCTCTTCGAGGTTCTGGAAAACGGGCAGGTGCTCTATCGCACCGACCAGTGGTTGAAGAGCGGAGTTGGCCGCGCGCTGGACGGCGATCCGGCTCCGGCGCTGCTGTCCTGGTCTTCGCCGGATGGCCGGCGATACCGCGTCCGCAGCGCGTCGTACCCGACCTACCGCATCTCCGTCGCCGGCGACGAGAGCGCGCTGCGCCACACTCTCCGGACGCTCGCCCTCGTCCTGGCGGTGGGGATTCCCTTCGCCATCGCCCTGGCGGTCGCGGGAGGATCCTTGCTCGCCGCCCGCCTTCTTGCGCCCGTCGGCGCGATGGCGGACCGCGCTCGCAGGATCACCGCGGACTCGCTCGACGAGCGCCTCCCGGTCGAGGACGGCGACGATGAGTTCGGCCGCCTCGCCACCGTCTTCAACGAGACGCTGCGGCGGCTGCAGGACTCGTTTGCTCGCCTCCGGCGGTTTACCGCGGACGCTTCTCACGAGCTGCGCACGCCGCTCACTTCGCTGAGGAGCGTAGGCGAGGTCGCGCTGCAGGATTCCCTGGACGCCGCGGGATACCGGGACGTGATCGGCAGCATGCTGGAGGAAGTGGAGCGGCTCACGCGCCTGGTCGAGAGCCTCTTGATGTTGACGCGTGTGGAATCCGGACGCCTTCAGTCGTCGAGGGAGGTGGTGGATCTGGGAGCGTTGGCGGCGCGGTCCGCGGAACATCTGCGCGTTCTGGCGGAAGAGAAGGAGCAGACCTTGACGGTGGAAGCGCCGGGCGTCCGCGCCCAGTGCCATCCGGCGCTGCTCCGCCAAGGAATCGACAACCTCGTCGACAATGCGATCAAGTACACGCCGCCCCGAGGCCGCATCGACGTTTCCGTGAAAGTCCTGCCCTCGGGAGAGGCCGCAATCGAGGTGAAGGACACCGGCCCCGGGATCGCAGCCGATCAACGAGAGCGGATCTTCGAGCGCTTCTACAGGCTGGACCCGGGGAGGTCGAGAAGCTCCGGCGGGATGGGACTTGGCCTCGCCATCGCGCGGTCGACCGCCGAAGCGAACCAGGGTCGAATCGAGCTCGAGAGCGAGGTGGGGCTCGGAAGCGTCTTCCGGATCGTCCTGCCGGCGGTCTGAGGGATCCGGGCTCGCGGGCCTCGCGGCTCCTGCGCCAGGTCCAAGATTCGGGTTGACGTTCAGGGGTTGGGGTTTGGGTTGGTGGGTCGGAGTCTGGGGTGGGGGGAACCTCGAGACCACCTATACCCAGGCCCAAAACCCCAAGCCCTGAACGTCAACCCGTCTCAAGATCCGAGGGGCGCGAGGCCCTGCCGGCCGCGCGCCCCTCGAGTGTGCCCAGCGGACCCGAAGGTCTGCCCGAAACAGCTTCCCCTCCGGAGGTTCCAGCCTCGCCTGCCGCCGCGCAGTCGGGTCACCCCGCGCTGCGCCGCCTCTCGTGAAGTCCGGTGCTCCTTGGAGTCTTGTGTGCGGACGAATCACGGGGGTATTGGGTTCCCCGCTCCCGCCACGGCCTCGGATTTTCACCCGGGCCCGCGCGGTCTCTCTTCGTCCGCCGTCCGCCCCACCTTTCGATGAGGTTTCATCCTCCTCCGAGCTTTCCGCCTCCTTCAGAGTTCAACGGCCTGCGTGCCGCCCTTCGTGCCTGGTCGAACCTCGCGACTCGACCGAACGGCCGAAGAGCGCCTCCCATGGGGTCCTCTTCCCTCATCGCGGCGTCAGCAGCTGGCGTCCACCACTCCGCAGGGAATCCCGACCCAGCGGTCATGTTCCGCCCTCGACGTTTCTCACGTCCTCGACGGTTTGCTCCGCCAACTGCCTTCGCGGGCTTGTTTCATCCCGCTGCCACGTCCAGGGTTTGCCCTGCAGGGGTTTGTCCCTCGCGCGGAGCCGTACCGGGTTTCCCCGGCCTGGTCATGCCCTCCTGACGTTGCGCGCAGCCGCCTTTGACCAGCTGACTGCGCCCTCGCCTTCAGGGCTTTGCTCCCCGCCGCGAGTGCGGTGTCGGTCGAGACGGGTTGGGCCTCGACCGATCCGCGCCCCTCGTGGGCTTCGGCTCCTCCGGGTTTTCCCCCCGTGCAACGTGGGAATGCCTTCACATCCCCTCCGCCCGTGACCTTCGCCGTGAGGAACCCCTCGCGGCTGGCCTTCGGCGTCTCGCCGTTGCCCGGATTGGCTGGCCTGGAATCAGGCTGCCGACCCGCTCGAGCTTTCTGGCCTGAACCCCCGTCCCTCCTTTCGAAAAGTCGGGTTCGAGGCCTGTTCCAGGCGGCCCACCGAGCCGCCGGACACGCAGCGACAGAGAGCATGCGGCGTGCCAGTGACAATCGCGTGCAACCGCTTGGAATCGTTGGAGGACTCGATCGGGGCGAAGCGCACGATCTGGACACGTTCCTGTGCGGTGTCTGGGGATTTTTCGGGGAAGACTGTGGCGGGGTTGTGAACAAGGCGTCGGGGTGTGTCGGGAGGCGCTTGTGGATTGTGCAAAGTCTGGACGATCGATCAGTTCGTGAGCACTGCGCACAGTGGCTCATGAGACTTTCGGCGCGGCCGGTTCTCAGGGCTCGATCGGAAAGACGGCGCGCACGTCCCCGGGAATCCTCACCGGCCTGCCCCGCGCCAGCTCGACGTAGACCCAATCAGTCGCCGCGCGGCAGAGCAGCTGGTCGGCCCGGAAGATCTCCGTCTTGCGCACGCTGTTCGCAACCTTCATGCTGGCGACGCGCGTCTCGATGCGCAGCGTGTCGCTCAGGCCGGCCGCGCGCAGATACTCGATCTCGTGCTTGCGCACCACCCAGGCCTGGCGGCGCGCGAGATAGGCGGCCTCGGGGAAGCCCAGGGCGGTCGAGTGCGCCAGCGCGGCTTCCTGCACCCATCGCAGATAGACGAGATTCGAAGCGTGCCCCAGGTTGTCGATGTCGGCTTCGACGACCCGGACTTCATGAACGAACGGCATGCGTCGTCGGACTCTACGCCGCCTTCTCCTTCTCGTGGGCGGCGTTCCACTTCGCGCGGGCCTCGCGCTGCTCCTTGGCGGAGAGCTCTTTGCGGTGCTTGTCGCAGATGTATCCGAAGCGCGGACCGCGCGACAGGTTCTTGCAGCCCGCGACGCGGCAGCGCATGTCCAGCCTGCGCCCTCCTCCTGTCGCGGCCCGGGCGATGCGCGCCGCCGCCTGATTGGCCTTCGCGCGCTCGAGCAGGATGCGCTTCTGCTCTTTAACGGGTACGCTGCGGGCGTGGTCCCGGCAGAACCATCGATTGCGGGGGCCCGCTCCAGGATTCTTGCAGCCCGGATATGGGCACATCCGGATCCCGATGGCGCGGCCCGCGCTCCGCGCCGCGGCGGAGCGGGCGAACATCTGTTCGGCGCGGACCGCGACCGCGGAGGCAAATTCTTCGATGAGACGATCCAACAAGCCGTGGATGGGTTTGGCCATTCGTTTTCCGGGGGGAAGGAAGGGCTATGATTCTGGCCGGTAGGGCCCGTTGTCTAGCCCATTTGCAAATAAAACGCTAGAACCAAAGGCTTAGCAAACCTTGTCAACCATGGATTTCAAGACTTTACACGTTGCGCATGTCGAAGAGATCTCGCGAGGGGTGGCTTCGGCGCTGGAGCAAACCGGGTTCGACGCGCTCGTCGTCCACTCGGGCACGCCGCTGAAGCGCACGGACGCGGACGACCAGTATTGGCCGCTGCGCCCCACTCCTCATTTCCAGCATTGGGCGCCGCTGGCCGATCCCGGTTGCCTGCTGATCGTCGTTCCGGGTCGCAAGCCGGTGCTGGTGCGGCCGCCCGTGCAGAGCTTCTGGGAAGCGCCGGCCCCGCCCGAGAGCGATCATTTCTGGAGCTCGTTCGAGATGGTGCAGGCGGCGCCCCCGCTCCCGCCGGGAAGGGTCGCGTTCGTGGGCGACGACGCGCAGGCCGCCGCCGCGCTCGAGATCGCCGACGTCAATCCGCCCGACCTGGTGCGCGCCCTCGACGCGCTGCGCGTATGCAAGACGGCGTACGAGGTCGCCTGCCTGGCCGAGGCGAATCGCCGCGCCGCCTCCGGGCACCAGGAGCTCCGGCGGCTGTTCCGCGACGCGGACGTCAGCGAGCTTGTGCTGCACCTCGCGTTCCTCGGCACGACCCGGCAGGACGACGCCGAGACGCCGTACAAGAACATCGTCGCGCTCGGCAAGCACGCGGCGACCCTGCACCACGTGAGCTACGAGAAGAAAGCGCGCCCGGCGCAATCGCTCCTGGTCGACGCGGGCGCGTCGTTCGCCGCGTACGGCTCGGACATCACGCGCACCTGGGTGAAAGGCGGCGGGGCGGCGGCCAGCGCGTTCGCGCAGCTCGTCGCCGGGATGGAAGCGATGCAGCAGCGGCTCTGTTCGCAGGTGCGGGTCGGCATGCAGTACGAGGAGCTGCACGACGACTCGCATCGCCAGGTCGCCGGGATCCTGCGGGAGGTGGGAATCTCCCGGCTTCCCGCCGACGAGCTGGTCTCGCGAGGCATCACCCGCGCCTTCTATCCGCACGGCCTCGGCCATTCGCTGGGCCTGCAGTGCCACGACGTCGGTTGCGCGCTGAGGCCTCCGCGAAAGGAGAATCCGTTCCTGCGCAACACCACCGAGGTGGCGCCGCGGCAGGTCTTCACCATCGAGCCGGGGCTCTACTTCATCGATGCGCTGCTCGCTCCCCTGCGCAGATCGCCGGACATCGACTGGAAGCTGGTCGACGCGCTCGCGCCGTTCGGCGGCATCCGCATCGAGGACGACGTGGTGGTGCAGGAGCGGGGGATCCGCAACCTCACGCGCGAAGTGCTGCCGCAGGGCGGCGGAACGGTCTAGGCGGCCGCCGCCTCCTGGTTCGCCGCGACGAAGGCGACCGGCTTGTAGAGCGCCGCGACGATCGCGAAGGCGATGGCCCCCGCCAGCATGAAGGCCGCCCAGAAGAGGAAGTAGCTCGTATCCGAAGCGAACGCGACGTTGCTCCGGACCAGCGAAGTCAAGAGCGAGCCGGTGGCGAGCGTCAGGAACCAGAGGCTCATGATCACACCTTTGAGCGGCCTGGGCGCCTGCGTGTAGGCGAACTCGAGCGCGGTGACGCTGACCATCGTCTCCGCGATGGAGATGAGGACGTACTGGATCACTTGCCAGGCGATGTGGGGGTGCGCTCCGCCCTCGATCCAGCGCTGGACCATCGCGGCGGACAGGAACGCCGGAATGGCGACGAACATGCCGATGGTCATCCGCCGCAGCATGGTCATGCGGATGCCGGCGCGCTCGAGCGCCGGGTACACCAGGTAGGCGAAGGTCGGCACCATGATGAGGATGAGGATCGCGTTGAGCGCTTCCATCTGCGCTGATTCCATGCGCCAGCCGAAGATGTCGCGATCCATCTTCTCGGCCTGGTTGAACCACGACGATCCGTACTGGAAGTAGAGCGCCCAGAACGCGACGATGGGAAGGAAGACCAGCGCGATGCGGAACACCGACCGCATCCCTTCCAATGCCGCTTCTCCATGGCGCTCCCGGGCCCGGTCAACGCCCCTGAACAGGCGCGTGAACAACACCCGCAGGAAACTGTTGGGATCGCGGCCGGCCGGCGGCACCTTCACGTAGTCCCGCCGGCCCGCCAGATAGATGACCAGCGCCGCCGCCATCAGGATTCCGGGAACGCCGAATCCCCAGGCGGTGGCGCTGCCCGGGCAGAGCCTGGCCGCCCCGAAGGCGCATCCCGCGAGAAGCCAGGGAGTGGCGATCTGCGAGCTGGCCGAGCCGACGTTGATGGCGAAGTAGAACCAGGAGTAGACGCGGTCGAGCAGGTGCCGCTGTTCCTGGCGGAACTGGTCGCCGACGAAGGCGGAGAGGTT
>Ga0070697_100003466_pt1 | contig 12129 bp, 11 predicted proteins | sample KBSK1501metaG_FD_65475 | JGI IMG/M metagenome (GOLD analysis project Ga0070697, IMG submission 65475) | Corn, switchgrass and miscanthus rhizosphere microbial communities from Kellogg Biological Station, Michigan, USA - KBS K1-50-1 metaG | ecosystem: Host-associated > Plants > Roots >... | reverse complement strand
TGAGCGCCATCTTTTGCATAATCGCGTCGTCTTCGACCACGAGAATCAGTTGGTTCATGCGGCGGCTCCTTGCGTTTTACTCTGACCGAGCAGCTGACGAACCGCGTTGGTCAGGCCTTCCGGTTCGATCGATCCCTTCGTCACGAATCGCTGGACGTGTCCATTCAGGGTGAGGATGTCTTCCGGCGTCAGCTGCTTGGCGCTGACGATCATGATTGGGATGCTGGCCCCACGAGGCTGGGCGCGCAGCCGCGCGACCATCTCGAAGCCGCTCATGCCCGGCATCATCAGGTCGAGCAGGACGAGATCAGGCGGTGAGATCGCGATCATCGCCATCGCCTCGTCGCCGCTGGCCGCGCCCACCACCTCGGCATGCTCTTCCTGGAGAATCTTGGCGATCATCGACCGAGCGTTCGCCTCGTCATCGACGACCAACACCCGCCTGCCCTCAAGGGTGGGCAGCAAACGGTGGATCTTGGCGATCAGCGCGCGTTTGTCATAGGGCTTGCCCAGGTAGTCCGAGGCACCGAGCGCGAACACCAGCCGCTGATCCTCGACGATGGTGACCACCAGGACCGGAATGCCGGCGGTCTGCGGATCCTCCTTCAGCTTTTCGAGCACCCACCATCCGGAGGCATCCGGCATCATGATGTCGAGCGTGATCAGCATCGGGCGCGCCTCGCGCGCCAGCTGGAGCGCGTCGGCCGCGTTCGACGCCTGCACGGTCTTCCAGCCTTCCTGCTCCAGGTGTCTCGAGATCAGCTGACGGACGCTGGGGTCGTCGTCGACCACCAGGATGGCAGTCCCGGGGAGGCCCTGGTTGGGCCGGCGAAGCGGCCGCCGCTGGACGGGCGCCACCCCGGCCTGCCCGGCGGCCCACGCCGTGATGGTGAAGGTGAAGGTGCTGCCCAGGCCGGGCTCGCTCACCAGCGTGATGGCGCCGCCGTGCATCTCGACCAGCCGGCGCACGATGCTCAGGCCGAGGCCGGTCCCGCCATGCCGCCGGGTGCTGCTGCCGTCGCCCTGCACAAACTCATCGAAGATCACCTTCTGCGACTCGGCCGAGATGCCGGTGCCGGTGTCCTTGACGGCGATGCGAACCATGCGGCCGGACGGTTGTGCGCTCACTTCGATGTGGCCGCGTTCGGTGAACTTGACGGCATTGGAAAGCAGGTTGATCAGGATCTGCTTGAGGCGTACGGGATCGGCCTCGACCGCGGGTAGCGAGGGAGCGAACCTGGTGTCGATCCGCAGGCCCTTCCCCTGGGCCAGCGGGCTGATGCTTTCCAGCACCGAGCTGACCAGCCCCGGGACCTCGACGCGTTCCAGCGACAGCTCCATTTTGCCCGCCTCGATCTTGCTGAGGTCGAGGATCTGGTTGATCAACCCCAGCAGCGATTGGCCACTTTTATTGACCTGCTGGATGTCCTGCTGCTGCTCCTCGTTGATCGGCCCGTCGATACCGTCGAGCAGGATTTGCGAGAAGCCGATGATGGCGGACAGCGGGGTGCGCAGTTCGTGCGACACATTGGCGAGGAACTCTGATTTCAACTTGTTGGCCCGGGCCATCTCCTGGTTGGCGGCCTGCAGTTCAGATGTACGCTGCGAAACCTTTTCCTCGAGCGTCTGGTAGGCGCCGCTCAGCTGGCTGGTCATCTGGTTGAAGGTGGTCGCCAGTGCCTGGAGTTCGCGCGCCGCGTAGCGTTCACGGACCCTGATCGGGGTCAGGAAGTCGCCACGGGCGATCCGCGCCGCGGCACTGGTCAACTCGTCGACCGGACGAGTAATCCACGCCGCCCCCAGAAATCCGAGCACAAGCGCGAGCACGATCGCGATCAGCAGCCACTCGATGGTGCTCACGATCAGGGGTGTGAGCTCGGAGCGAAGATCGGCGACCGGCTGGGACACCCACACCTTCCAGCCGACCTCCGGAACGGTGGCAAAGCCGGCGGCGCGCTGTACGTTGCCGTCGAGGTCGGTGTACCAGCTGACGCCGGTCTCCTGGCCGAGCGCCTGCTGGAAAATGCCCGAAGACGAGAGGTCCGTGGCGGCGAGCCGCCAGTCTTCGCGTGGGTGGGCGATGACGCGTCCGCGACGGTCGACGACCACCGCCTGCCCGTTCTGACCGATCCGGCTGTAGTTCGACAGGCGCTGCACCTCCGAGAGGTCGACGGTGCCGGCGAGGAACCCAACCAGGGCACGTTGCGAGTCCAGGATGGGAACCGCGATCACGACCGCGGCCACGCTGGCATCGCCGCGAGACCGCACCACGTCCGAGTACTTCGGACCGACACGGCGCGGATTGAGCACCTCCTTGACGTAGTTCCAGACGCTGTAGTCGACGCCGACGCCGGCGGGCGGGGCGGCGGCCACGGCCCGACCGGCCAGATTACCGACGTACAGCTGGAGAAGCGCCGGTTGGGCCGAGTGGGCGGCGGCGAGTTCCATGTTCAAGTGGTCGGGATTGAAGCTGGCGTTGTTGAGCCGGGCGATGCTGGTGTCGTTGTCAGACTCGATCTGGGATGCCGTGCTCTGCAACGCCGCGGTCTGGTCCAGCAGGTATCCGTAGACCGCTTGCGCCAGGCTTTCGGCCATCGGCTCGTGCTTCTGCTGGATGCTGGCGTTCTGGGTTGCGAAGAGTGCCGAGATGCGCTGCGCGCCAAAGAAGATGAGCGGAACGACGCCGACCATCAGGAAGCCGACGCTGATGTACCAGCGAAGGCTGTGCATGGAGGCCCGACGGGCGTCGGCCGAGGGTGCGGCGCGCACATCGAGGTAACGGGTCGTTGAACTCAACTTTGCGCACCGTTCCTCCGCGCGTCGTTACAGAAACGTCTCAAACGCTCGCATCGCACTTCGAACGTCTCAAACGCTCCCATGGCACGTCCCGCGCCACTCGCGTCGGGCGACGCCCGGACCGCGGCTCGCGTGGGGCGACGCCCCGCTGTGACGGCGGCGACTACGCTTGAGCCGATGGCCGGACTGCGCGCTCGCGACCGTGCCCAGCTCGCCGTCGAGCGGCTGAAGGCGATCTACCCGGCTGTCTCAGAGCTGGACCACGTCAACCCCTTCCAGATGTTGATCGCCACCATCCTGTCGGCGCAGACAACCGACCGCTCGGTCAATTCCGTGACGCCGGCGTTATTTGCCCGGTATCCCGATGCCGCCGCACTGGCCCACGCCGACCCGCGGCAGGTCGAGGCGATGATCAAGCCCACCGGGTTCTTCCACGTGAAGGCGAAGACGATCATCGCCACCAGCGCGGCGCTGGTCGAGCGCTTCCATGGCGAGGTCCCGAGCCGCATCGAGGACCTGGTCACGCTTCCCGGCGTCGGGCGCAAGACCGCCAACGTCGTGCTGGGTGTCGCCTTCGGCGTTCCGGGCTTCGCCGTCGATACCCACGTCAAACGGCTCACCCGGCGCCTCGGTTTGACTAAGAGCACCGACCCGGTCAAGATCGAAGCCGACGTAACGAAACTGATCCCGCCGTCGGAATGGACCGGGTTCAGCTTGCGCTTGATCCTGCACGGGCGTCGGGTCTGTGTTGCCCGGGCGCCGCGGTGCCCGGAGTGTGTGCTGAATGACTTCTGCCCCTCGTCGACGGTGCGGGCGAAAGCCCGGCGGCGGCCCTTGACACCCACTCGGCGCGGGGTAAGGTTGGCCCATGGCCGATAGTCAGGCGCCTCGCCAGTCGCGACGCCCGTCGATGGTCTTGGGTGGGCTGCTCGTCCTTGTTGGGGCGATCTTCCTGCTCGGACAAGTCGTCCAGATCGATGTCGGGCATTATGGCTGGCCCTTCTTCGTGATCGCGCCTGGCGTCGCAATCCTATTCTTGGCGCTGACGGCCAGGGGCGCACTCGGCGAAGGCCTTGCGATCCTCGGCAGCATCGTCACCGTCACCGGGCTCATCCTGCTCTACCAGAACGCCACCGACCACTTCGAGAGCTGGGCATACGCCTGGACGCTGATTTTTCCGGGTGCGGTCGGGGCAGGGATGGTGCTGTACGGTCTTGTCGCGAGCCGCCCCGGCAACGTGCGGGCGGGGATCCGCCTGGTCGGGATCGGCGTGGTGTTGTTCCTGCTCGGCGTCGCATTTTTCGAGGGCATCATCGGCATCGGCGGCTATGAATTCGGGCGCTCGGCGGGCGTGGTAGTTGGCGCGCTGATCATCGCGATCGGCGCTTTCTTGCTCATCCTCAATCTGACTTCCAGCCGTCGGCGTTCGAGCTAGGCCCGGCTAAACTAGGCGTCGTGCGCATCGGCGTCCTCACGGGCGGTGGCGACGCTCCCGGACTCAACGCCGCCATCCGTGGCGTAGCTCGCCGCGCGTTCCAGCGGGGGTTCGAGGTCAGCGGCATCAAGAATGGCTGGGCCGGCTTGCTCGGGGAAGGGGATCTCGAGGACCTGACGACGGCATCGGTCCGCGGCATTCTTCCGCTGGGCGGCACCATCCTGGGCACCTCGCGAACCAACCCACTCAAAGAAAAAGGCGGGATCGAGACGGTAATCAACCTGCTGCGCGCTTCGGGCATCGAGGGGCTGGTCGCGATCGGCGGCGATGACACGCTCTCGGTCGCCGCGGCCATGAGCGACGCCGGTTATCCGGTGGTGGGCGTTCCCAAGACGATCGACAATGACCTCTCGGTCACCGAGTTCTGCATCGGCTTCGATACGGCGGTGGGGGTCGTCGTCGAGGCGCTCGATCGGCTACATACGACCGCGTCCGCGCACCATCGGGTGATGGTGGTCGAGGTGATGGGCCGCGACACCGGCTGGGTCGCGATGGTGGGTGGGCTGGCGGGCGGCGCCGACATGATCATCATCCCCGAGTTTCCGGCCGAGCTCGACGCCGTCGTCCAGCATCTGCATCACCGTCGCGGTGAGGGCAAGGACTTCAGCATCATCGTCATCGCCGAGGGCGTCAAGATGCGGGCGCTCGAACCGGCCGTGCCGGTCGCCGTCGGCGCAGAGAAACGTGACGCCTTCGGCCACCTGCAGCTCGCCAAGCAAGGTGTCGGCGATGCGCTGAGCACCCGGATCGAGGAGGCAACCGGCTTCGAGACGCGCGTTACCGTGCTCGGTCACATACAGCGCGGCGGGTCACCCTCGCCGGTCGACCGCATTTGGGCCACCCGCCTGGGAGTTGCCGCAACCGACCTGTTGGCCGATCGGAAGGCCGGTGTGATTCCGATTCGCAAAGACGGTCGAGTTGCGGTCGTGCCGCTGCGCGATGTCGTCGCGGAAACCCGCCGCGTTCCGCGCGAGCTCTACGACCTCCAACTCGTCTTCGGCTAGCCGGCGCGGCGTTTCTGCCGGTAGAGGGTGGCATCGGCGGCGGCCAGCAGATCCTCAGCCGTCGTGCCGTCCTGCGGGAAGGTCGCGACGCCGAGGCTGACCCCGGGGATCTGGAGGAGATCGCGCCCGGCCATGAAGCGGTGCCGGCCAATGCCGTCCGAGATGCGCTGGGCAACGACCGCGGCCGCCGCTGCACCCGTCGCCGGCAGCAGCACGACGAACTCATCGCCGCCATAGCGCGCCACCACGTCCTCGCCCCGGACCGCGTCGGTCAGCGCATTGGAGACCTCGCGCAGGAGTGCATCGCCGGCGAGGTGGCCGTAGGTATCGTTGATCCGCTTCAGCCCATCGACGTCGAGGAAAACGATGGAAAAGCTGTCGCCGGAGGCTACCGTCCGAGCCACCGCTTGCTGGATGCGTTCGAGGAAGAGCCGGCGGTTATTGAGCCGCGTCAGCGGGTCATGACTTGCTTCGCGCTTGAGACTGTCGTGGAGCTGGGCGACTTCGAGGGATGAGGCCAGTTGCGATCCCACCGCCGACATCAGCACGACGTCCGCCTCCGAAAAAGCATCGACCTCCTGACTTTCCGCATTCAAGACCCCGACGACACGGCCTCGGCTGATCAAGGGAAAGGCGAGCTCGGATCGAACCTTGTCGTCGACCCCGAAGTAGCGGGGCTCGGCCCTGACATCGGGGACGATCTTGGCGACGCCATTGGCGAACACCCAGCCCGTGATCCCCTCGTCGACGGAAATCGTGAGCCCGGTGATATCGACGGCGTAGCCGCTGTGGGCGCCGACCCGGAGCTCGTCCGGCCGTGATCCCGGCAAGAGGAGGGCCACCATGTAGTAGCCCATCACCTCGTGAATGATGGTCACGATGCGGTCCAGGAGCGTGTCGAGGTCGAGCACCGCCGTGGTCTCCTGCGCGATGCGATAGATGATGCGCAGCTCGCGGGAGTCGGCGACGGACAAGATATCGCGTCGGGCGGTCGGCGCTGACGGCGGGGGACTGTTCAGGGCCAGCAGCACTTGTTCGAACCAGGGCGCATGCCTCGACTCGGCCTGGCGGCAGAAGTTGATAAAGGCGTCGGTCAGGCCGGGGTCCAGGTCGACGCCTTTGAGACGCGCCAACTCGTCAAGGCCTCTGGCCAAGGTGGGGGCGGGGCTTCCCGGCCGGTCGAGCGTCACATTGAAGAAGGCGGTCACCACCGAGATCACCCGTGTCTCGAGCGGAATCGCCTCGCCCTCCAGCCCGTCGGGATAACCCTCGCCGTTGAACAACTCATGGTGTGATCGGACGAGCGGTGCCAGCTCAGCCAGCGGTTTGAACCGCCCGAGCAGGTCGGCGGCCACCATCGGGTGGGTCATGATCAGCGCCCGCTCCTCTGCGCTCAGCCGGCCGCGTTGCTTGAGGACGCTTTCCGGGACGTTGAGCTTGCCCAAGTCCTGGAGCAACGCCGCGTACCGCACTCGCCGCTGCCGCGCCGCATCGAAGCCGAGATGGCCGGCGAAGCGCTCGGCCAGCTCGGCATACTCTCGGGCACGACTGTGCATCGCCTGGCGGAGCTCGATGGCGCCGGCGAGTGTGAGGACCGCGGCCTCTTCCACCTGCCGCGATTCGTCGAGAAGGCGAGCCGTCTCGAGAGCCGCCGCCGTCTGGTTCGCAAACGCCATGACGGCCGGCAGGTCGGTCTCTTTCAGCCCAGGGCCCAGTACCGTGATCGCTCCGATGGCCTTGCCCTCGAGCAGCAGCGGCGCCGAGATCAGGGTTTGGAGATGGAGCAGTTCGCCCAGCTTTCGCGCGTTTCCGGTCGAGCCCGGCGGAAGGACAAGGGCCACGCGGCCGACCAGCTCGTCGTGATCGTTGACGTAGTGCGGTCGGAGCGTGGTGCAGACCTGGTGGAGGATCGGAATGCGGTCGAATGGGATGTAGGCGCCGGACTGCTGCCGGCCGGTGAGCTTACCAATCTCGGCGGCCGCTACCAGGGGATGACTGTACGCCACCGTGAGGCCCTTTCCGTCCGCTGCCAGCTCGAACAGGAAGGTCGAATAGCCCGCTTCGCCAAGCCGGTTGCCGACTGCGACATAAATCGACTCGCGGTCGAGCCGTTGGAGCGCCTGGAGGCCGGCATCGGCGAGCGCACTGAACAGATCCCTGGGAGTCGGGGATTCCTCCGAGCGCTCGGGTGCCATCTGTGGCAAGAACTGGGCGAACCCGGCCTCGGACAGTCGCTCGGGGCGAAAGAACCAGACCCGGCCGATTTTTTCCGCGGGAAGACGGCCGTCGCGCGCCTGGCGCCGGACGACCTCGGGATGCCGGTGGATGGCGGCCGCCACCTGCTCGACCGAGAGCAGGTTTGGCAGCTTCAGCGCCAGCGAGACAGACGGTTGTGTGACGCGACGCTTCACTGCTCTCTGCAACGAAGGAAGGTCCACCTTCCTACGTCTTACTGCCAGTGGAAGGCTTCTTAACAGGACCGATGCCGGAACGCCGGACCATCCTGGTCACGGACGACAGCAGCGCCAATCGGGACCTGCTCTGCGGACACCTTTCCACCCTGGGCTTCTGGACGGAAGCCGCCACCAATGGCGAAGAGGCCGTCCGCGCCGCCCGCCGGCTCAAGCCGGACCTGATCCTGATGGACATCGAGATGCCGGTGATGAACGGGCACCAGGCCTGCAAGCAATTGAAATCGGACCCGGAAACGGCCGAGATCCCGGTGTTGATGATGACGGGCTTCGACCCCCGGCCGGAGCGCGCCAAGATGGTGGAGGCGGGCGGCGACGACCTGATCGTCAAGCCGATCCCGATGCGCGACCTCCAGGTCCGCGTGCGTGCGCTGCTTCGCCTCAAGGAGTTGCGACGCGACCTCCGCAGCACCCAGGAAAGCCTGCGGGAGCTGGTGAAAAAAGAAGACCCGACCGAGTCGAAGGAGCCGTTCGATGACCGGGTCGCCATCACCGCCCAAGCCCTGGCGCGGCTGATCGGCCTCGACGCGGAGGACCAGGAGGTCGCCTTCCACGCCGGCCTGCTGCACGACATCGGGCAGATCGGCCTGCCGGAAGAACTGCTGAACAAGCAGGGGAGCTACACGCCGGAAGAGTTTGCCCAGATCCAGAAACACACGATCCTGGGCGCCGCGCTCGCCGGCCCCTTTCGACCGGCAACCGTCCTGGCCCCGGCCATCCGCCACCACCATGAACGCTGGGACGGAACGGGCTACCCCGACAAGCTGCAGGGCGGGGCGATCCCGATGATGGCCCGCATCGTCGCCGTTGCCGACGCCTTCCACGCGATGATCACAGACCGCCCCTACCGGGCGCGGCACACGGTTGCCAAAGCCCTCGAGATTCTCGCCGCCGGATCCGGCACCCAGTGGGATCCACGCCTGACCGCCGCCTTCGCCACCTCGTCCCTGCCGCAGCGGATCGCCGGGGTTGTCGAGGGTGACGCGGCGAAGATCGCGTAGCCGAACAGCGAGGCCACACGCCGAGCGCCCTTCCTGTGCCCGACGGCTGGAAAAACAGTTCGGCCGGCCCGAAGGCCGGCCGAACCTCGATGCTTAGTTACTGCTAGCCGTTTAGTTGTAGACGCAGGCGCTGCCCTGGATCGCGCCGTGCACAGTGCCCTGAGGCGGTGACGCCTTATAGGTGAAGATCTCGGTAGTGGCCGGCGGCGGCGCCGCGGTATTCCAGCCGTTGGTCGCGCTGTGCAGCAGGTTGGCCATCAGGAGCTCCTGCTCGTTGACGTACGCACCCGCTGCGGGAGTGGCCACGTCGTTAACACCCGGGATGGTGGCCGGGCTGTTCTGTCCGACGGGGTAGACGCCGTACGTGTTCCAGTAGAGGTCGGCGGCGCCCTGGAGGGTCGCGCCGTCGGTCTTCATCCCGTTACACGCCGCACTGGCGTTCACACCCGAGATGTTGAACAGGACGATGGCGGCGAGCACGCCCAGGATTGCGATGACGACGAGCAACTCGACGAGGGTGAACCCACCCTGGTGGCGATGCGAGCGTTTGCGCGCATCTTTGAGTATGGCGAGAAGCATATTTTGTCGTTTACCTCCTTAGACTCTGTCGAGCGTAGGGCCGTAATCTTGCGAGATCTGTAAAAGTTCGCTCAGCGCAGTAGCAATTGGGTGACGGCGACCGTCATCGCGCCCAGCGCCACCGCGACGAGCGCCAGCGCCAGCAGCGGTCGAGGGACGCGATTCGGCCGCCGCGGCGGAGCGAAGTCGACGCCGACCTGGACGTGATCAGGCCGCGACACGGCTGTCACCTCCCTCTGCGGGGGTGAGGCGGTCGTACCAGCGAGCTTGCAAGAGCAGGCCGAGTCCGGCGAAGTGCGCCTGCCAGGGAAAGTTCTGGGCGGAGGTGAATCGCGTGGCCGGGACGGTGACCGTGAAATCGAAGCGCTGCTCGGCTCGCTGAAACCCGTCGGGAAGGAAAGCGAACCGCCCACCCAATGCCAGCGTGGTTGCCCGCGTGATCGGGACGTCGGAAGCGGTGCCGCGCATGAATTTCACCAGCGCATTGAGGGCATGGGTGAGCTCCTCGAGTTGCCCTTCGGCATCGTCGGCGGGGGCGTCGAGGGCGAAGGTCCGGAAAAACCGAGGGCGGCCCTTGACCATCAGCACCAGCGTCGCCTCGGCGCCTGCCCATTCGAGGAGCAGGCCATCGGATACCGCCATGCCACGGGCCAGGGCCAACGGCTTGAGGTCGATGCGCTCGACCTGCAGGCCGGCCGAGCTGACCGCTGCCACGATGGCGTCGATCATGTCGCGTCGGGCTGCGACCAGGTAGACGGCATAGCCGGTCTGGTCGCGGATCGCGTGCCAGGCAAAGTGGACGTCGGCCGCGTCCATCGGAACCTGGCGGCGACCTTCAAACATGACGGCGCGGGTGAGCTCGCTGGCGGGCAACGCCGGCAACCGAAAGTCCCGAAAGGCGGTCCCGGTCTCAGCGATGGCGAGGCGGGCGCGGGTGGCGACAAAACCGCCAGCTTCCAGCGCACCGCGGATGGCAGCGGTCAGCAACGGCGTCGGCATGCCGTCCGTCAGCGCGCCCTCAGGGAGGAGGATCTCTGCGTGTCGCGTCAGTTTCCGGCCGTTGGCCTCAAGGATCTTGAGCTCACGCGCTCCCAGGTCGAGGGCGAGGCGTGCGGTCACTGGTAGCTTTCCCAGGTCACCACGGATGATGTGGTCACTTCGGTGATGAGGGCGGTGATACTTCGATTCGTTCCGGTGGCGGTCACCGTGATGTTCCAGGTCGCCCCGTTGCCGTGGCACAGACTGCCTTTTCGAATCCCCACATTGACCGTAATCGGTCCGCTCGGGTAGTTCAGGGTCAGGGTGCTGGTCCTCGGCGCGTTACAACCGTTTCCGTTCTTGTCGTCGATGACCTGCATCGCGTAGGCAATGCCGGCATCCAGCGCGTAGGTCGTGCGCGTATCCGCCCGCACCGTTCCCAGTCCGAGGAACGCCGCGCTGGCGATTGTCAGCGCCGCCCATACCAGCAGGAGGAAGGCGGCCACGAATGCCAGCACGACGAGAAGTGCCTGACCTCGCTGGCGACCCAAGCGTCGCGGCATCAGACACACCCGCCCGGGCGGTTGCTCACGTTGAGGATGACGGCTGCCGAGCCGGTTACGGACGGCAAAATGCTGACTGTTCCATAGCAACCGACCCAGCTGATAGAGACTCGAGTGATACCGCGCGCGGCCACCTGGTCACTTCCATTGACGGTACGGATCAAATTCTGGGATGCATCGATGCTGTAAACGACCACGGTGCCCGGTGGCGCGCCGTAGGTAAGGGTCATTGGGCTGCCGGCCTGGATGGTGCAGGGACAGCCGAGGGTGGTTGTCGCGCTGTTCAAGTCCCGGGTCAGCCACAGGCTGGCTTCGTTGCTGGCCGTGTCCGCCGCGATCACACGCGCCTCGTTGCCAATCGCTCGATACCCAACCAGAAAGGTGCCCGCCATCGCCACGGCCACGACCGTGAAAATGGTCATACTGACCATCATCTCGACCAGCGTGAAGCCATGCTGCCTCCGCCTCATGGTTGCTCCTTCAGGAAATCGACGACTTCCATCGAGCCATTTGGTCCGCGGACCGTGAGGATGATCTCCTGCAGCCCAACATCCGGGTTGCCCGACTGAAAGTTTGGCGGGTTGGTCAGGGCGCTGTAGTAGAGGACCTGGTAGGCGAACGTGTAGCCACTGCTGCCGAGGTTCTGGTACGGCGCGGGAAGAAGGTTGTTGACCGAATAGGGCTGGCTCTTGATGTATTCGATGTCCGAGCGCATCAGGCGGTCGAGCGTCGTCTCCTCCTGATGCCGGCGGGCGGCGAGCGTGGTCGCGGAGAACGCGCTCAGGATGGCGACCACAATGACGGCCAGCAGGGCGATCGCCACCGTGGTTTCGATCAAACTGAAGCCGCGCTTTCGCGTCATTTCAACGCTCCGACCAGACCGTACATCGCGGAGATGAGCGACACCGCGATGAAGCCGACGACCAGACCGACAGCGACCGTCATCACCGGCTCGATCAAGGACGTCATCGCCCGGATGCGATATTCGAGCTCCTCCTCGTAAAAATCGGCGGCCTGTTCGAGGTAGGTATCGAGCGTTCCGGTCTCCTCGCCAACCCGGACCATCTGGGTCAGCATTGGCGGAAACAGGTGGGTGCGCAGCAGTGGGCCGGCAAATCCCTCGCCGCCGGTCATCTGCTCCTTGACCGTTCCCAGCCCGCGCTGGAAAACCTTGTTGCCGGTGCCGGCGATCACAGCGTCGAACGTCTGCCCGAGGGGCACGCCGGCTTTCAGCACCATGGC
>Ga0070697_100003465_pt1 | contig 12130 bp, 13 predicted proteins | sample KBSK1501metaG_FD_65475 | JGI IMG/M metagenome (GOLD analysis project Ga0070697, IMG submission 65475) | Corn, switchgrass and miscanthus rhizosphere microbial communities from Kellogg Biological Station, Michigan, USA - KBS K1-50-1 metaG | ecosystem: Host-associated > Plants > Roots >... | reverse complement strand
TACATCTACACGGGCCTCGCGTTCTTCCGCGAGCTGCCCGCCGGTGTTCCGGGCGCCTACCGTCTCTTCGCCAACCTGCTCGCCTGGAGAGCTTCCACGACACCGAGCCGGTGAGGCCCGGCAACTCCGCGAGTTCCGGCTGCTATTCTTCGCGCCGCATGCGAGCGCGATTCTGGCTGCCGGCGCTTTTTCTTCTCGCCGCCGGCTGCCGGCGGGATTCCCGAACGCCGATCGTCGTCTACTCTCCGCACGGACGGGACCTGCTCGGTCTGATGGAGAAGACCTACGAGCAGAAGCATCCGGAGGTCGATGTCCGCTGGCTCGACATGGGCTCCCAGGAGGTCTATGACCGGGTCCGCTCGGAGAAAGCCAACCCGCAGGCAGACCTCTGGTACGGCGGTCCGAATACGATCTTCGCCCGCGCCGCCCGGGAAGATCTGCTCGCCCCGTTTCGTCCGGGCTGGTCTGCCGCCATCCCCTCCGAGAGCCGCGGGCCCCGCGATCTTTACTTCGGCCTGTACCGCACGCCCGCCGTTCTCGTCTACAACGCGGTGGCGATCCCGGCGGCCGACGCTCCGCGCGATTGGGACGACCTGCTCGACCCGCGCTGGAAGAAGAAGATCATCATCCGCTATCCGCTGGCCTCGGGAACGATGCGCGCCTTTTTCGGAATGATCCTGTCCCGCTCGGTGGAGGAAACCGGCTCGCCCGATCCCGGTTTCGAATGGTTGAAGAAGCTCGACGCCCAGACCAAGAACTACGAAATGAACGCTTCGCTGCTGGTGGAAAAGATCGCGCGGCGCGAAGGGCTGATTACGGTCTGGGATCTTCCCGATGTCCTGCTCGAAATGCGAAAGAGCAAGGACCTGGCCTACGTTTTCCCCAAGAGCGGGACTCCCGTCATCGACGACGCGGTCGGCCTCGTCCAACGAGCGAAGCACGCGGACGCCGCACGGCCGTTCATCGAATGGCTCGGCAGCCCGGAGGCCGAGCTCCTCGCCGCGGAGAAGGCCTATCGTTTGCCCGCGCGAACGGACCTGCCGGACTCACAGCTTCCCGATTGGGCGCGTGACGTCGTCCAGAAGATGGTCCCCGCCAGGTTGAACTGGGACCAGATCGAGCGCGAAGGCGCCGCTTGGATGGCGCGGTGGGATCGGGAGGTGAGAGGGAGGGGGAATTGATTCATTGACTCATTGAATCATTGACTGATTCAACCGATGGATAGACTTCTCCGAGTCAATCAATCAATGGACCGATGAACCAATGAATCAATTCCTCCTGCTCGACCACCTCGAGAAAACCTTCGGCTCCCTTCGGGTGATCGCCGACCTGTCTCTCGAGGTTGCCGAGGGTGAGATCCTGGCCTTGCTCGGGCCCTCCGGGAGCGGAAAGACGACCGTTCTGCGCCTGGTCGCCGGCTTCGAGACGCCGGACTCCGGGCGCGTCGTCGTCGAGGAGGAAGACGTAACCCGCACGCCTCCCGAGCGCCGGCGTTTCGGAATGGTCTTCCAGCACTACGCGCTCTTTCCCCACATGACGGTCGCGGAGAACGTCGCCTTCGGTCTGGAAGCGCAGGGGATGGGGAGAGGGGAGGCCGCGGCACGTGTGGCCGAGACACTGGCGGTCGTGGATCTGTCCGGCTTCCAGGGGCGCCGTGTCACGCAACTTTCCGGCGGCCAGCAGCAGCGCGTCGCGCTGGCCAGGGCGCTAGCTCCCCGGCCGCGCGTTCTCCTCTTGGACGAGCCCCTCTCCAACCTCGATCCCACTCTTCGCGAGCGAACGCGCCGCGAGCTCGCGCGCGTGATCCGAAGAGTCGGCATCACGACGGTCTTCGTCACCCACGAGCAGGAGGAGGCGTTCGACCTGGCCGATCGCGTCGCCGTCATTCACCGGGGCGCGCTTCAACAGGTCGGATCGCCGGAAGCGCTGTACGAAAGCCCGGCGACTCGGTTCGTCGCCTCCTTCATCGGGCGATCCAACGCCCTTCCGGCGACGTGGGACGCCGCCGGCAACGTCGCGGTCCTTCCCACCGGCCAGCGGTGGCCGGCGGTGCCGGGCGATCCTGTTTCCGGCGGGAAGCCTGTCGATCTGCTCGTGCGCCCGGAGAGTCTCGTCTTCGCCGACGCAGGCGCCGCGGGCGCCGTCCCGGGGACAGTCGTGGCCCGGAGGTATGGCGGCCGCGCATCGCTCTTTATCGTCGCGCTCGAAGGTCTCGCCGAAGTCGAGGTATCGGCAGATTCCCGCGCGGCGCGGCCCGAGGAGAGAGTCGCCGTCGCGCCGTCGTCGGAAGGCCCGATGCCGAGGGTGTATTCGAAGGAGAGAAACAGTGAGACTCCGGCGTAAGTCTCCCCCTCACCCCGGCCCTCTCCCTGGGGGAGAAGGGGCAGGCCTGCTTCTGGGCCTGATTCTCGCGTGGCTCGTCGCTTATCCGCTTCTTCTGACGCTCGCGGAGGCGCTGGGTTCACCCAACTGGACGCTCTCGCACTTTGCCGAGTTCCTCCGCCGGCCCGACGAGTGGCGCGCCCTCTGGGGAAGCCTCTGGATTTCTCTCGCGACGACGGCGCTCGCGGCGGCGATCGGCGTGCCGCTCGCATTCCTTTTCGAGCGGACCGAGTTTCCGGGCCGGCGAATGCTCGGGACCCTAATCGCTCTGCCCGTCGTCCTTCCGCCGCTCGTGGGCGTGATCGCGTTTCTGTTCCTCTACGGCGAAGGGGGATTCCTCTCCCGAGCCGTCCAGGCCGCCACCCGCTCCGCCGAGCCTCCCTGGCGGCTCTCCGGTCCCGCGGCGATCCTGCTGGTTCACGCCTACACCATGTTCGTCTACTTCTATCTCTTCACCCGCGCCGGCCTTGCCCGTCTGGACGCGGCATTTCTCGAAGCGGCGGCGGCTCTGGGCGCCGGACGAGCGCGCGTTCTCCGGAAAGTCACCCTGCCGCTTCTGCGGCCGGCCCTCGCGGGTGCGGCGCTTCTGACCTTCATGACCTCGCTCGGCTCCTTTTCGGCTCCCTACCTGATGGGAGGCACTTTTCGGGTCATGACGACCCAGATCGTCTTCTCCCGCTTGAACGGCGACACGGAGATGGCGATGGTCGAGACGATCACGCTCGCCGCCCTCGCGCTCGTGGGTCTCTCCTTCCTGCAGCGAGCCGAAAAAAGGCGCGAGGTCGCGGGCGCGATTCGCGGAGCGGCTCCGGGGCGCCGACAGCTGGCGCGCGGCGTCCTCGTCGCGACGTCCGGCTGGATCTTCGCGGCTCTGCTGCTGCTCCCGCACGCGACTTTGCTCCTTCTGTCCTTCGTCCCCGCCGGCACGTGGACGACCCAGCTCCTGCCGCCTGTCTTCTCGATTTCCAATTGGAGATCGGTTTTCTCCGAACCCGAGCGCCTGCGGCCGATCGTCAACTCTCTCTGGATGGCCGCGGCCGCGACCGCGGGGGCGCTCCTGCTCGGCTTCGCGGCCGCCGACACGGCCGTGCGCCGCCGTTCGCGCACCGGACCGGTCCTGGAGACTCTCCTCGCGCTTCCCTGGGCTCTGCCGGGAACTGTCTTCGCCGTGGCCTTCGCCGCGGCCTTCTCGAAGAACGCCCCCTGGGCCGGCCGCTTCGTTCTCGTCGGGACCGCGGCGATCCTTCCCCTCGCCTATCTCGCACGCAACCTCCCGTTGACGGGGCGGGCGGCGTTCGCCGGCCTGCGCCAGCTCGATCCGGCCCTCGAGGAAGCGGCCGCGTCTCTGGGAGCGTCGCCCTGGCGCCGGCGGCTGCGCGTCACGCTGCCTCTGATCGCGCCGGCACTGTCCGCCGGCGTCGCCCTCGCGTTTCTGACCGCTCTGGGCGACTTCGTCGTCTCGATCGTGCTCTATACCTTCGAGACGCGCCCGATCTCCATCGAGATCCTCTCCTCTCTGCGGATGACGGAGACCGGCGTCGCCGCCGCGTACGGCGTTCTTCTCGCGCTTCTCTCCGCGGTGGTCTTCCTCGTCTGGGGCGCTCGCTCGACGGACGACGCTCGTGCCCGACCGCCGGGGTGATCAACAGGTGGTAGGTGATAGGTGATAGGAAGAAGGGGAAGCTCTGGTCCCTACCACCTATGTCCTACCACCTACCACCTGCGAGGTCTCTACCACCTACGTCCTCCCACCTACCACCTCGGGCAGACTCAGGGAATGCGGACGAGGGGCCCGGGTGTCCGCCTCGGAAGAGCCGCGCGCCCGGAGATCTGTCGCGTCGGGGTCGGAGTCGGCGTCGCGTTGGGACCCGACCCGAGCACGCGAGCGAACAGACCGTTGGTCGTCGCGAGGTAGAGCTCTCCCGAGCTGTCCTGTCCGAACGACGAGAGTCCGGCCGCTCGCGGCGTGAGGAGCTGGCCGCTGCCCCAGAGCCTCCCCGTGCAGTAGTCGCCGTAGAAGTAGATGCCGGCCAGATTCGGAAACGCCGAGCCCCGGTACACATATCCGCCTGTCACCGAGCAATCGCCCGCGCTGTGGTCGTATTCGAGAATCGGGTACTTGAACACAGGCGAATTGCACGGTTGCACTCCCGCGGGGCATCCCGAGCTGCCCCCGTCGCCGCACCGCGTGCCCTCCATAATCTTCCAGCCGTAGTTCTCGCCGCCGGTGCTCGAGCGCGGCTGAAAGTCGATCTCCTCTCTCACATCCTGCCCCACGTCGCCGATATAGAGATCTCCCGTCATCCTGTCGAAGGAGAACCTCCACGGATTGCGCAGCCCCTTGGCCCAGATTTCGTCGAGAGGCAAGCCGGCTCCGACGAAGGGATTGGAAGGCGGGATCCCGTAGAACGGGGAGCTGCCGACATTCTGGTCGACGTCGATGCGCAGGAGCTTCCCGAGCAGGACGTCGTCGCGCTGAGCATTGCAGGGAGGGTCGTTGGCCGAGCCGCCGTCTCCCGTGCCGATGTAGAGGAAACCGTCGGGACCGAACTGGAGCTGCCCGCCGTTGTGGTTCGAGTTGGTCGGATGCGGGATCGTCAAGAGCACGACGCCGCTCGCGGGATTGGCGAGGTTGGGGTTGCCGGAGGAAACGGCGTAGCGGGCGATCGTGACGTTCCCGGCGGTGTTGGTGTAGTAGACGAAGAAGAATCCGTTCGTCGCGTACTGAGGATGGAACGCGGCCGAGAGCAGGCCCCGCTCGGTGCAGCAGGAGATCAACGACGAGATGTCGAGAAACGGGGTCGTCAGGAAGCTCGTCCCGTCCCAGATCAGGATGCGGCCCGTCTGGATCGTGAGAAAGAGACGGGAGCCCCCCGCGCTCTCGACCGATGTGATCGGCATACCCAGGTTTGCGAGCGTCTGCAGCGTGATATCGACCGCGGTCCGGGTTGCGGGAGCCGGTTCCTCGGGCCGGAAGGCCACGCTCGCGAGCGCGGCCAGGCCCGCCAGCCCGAGAGCCATCAGATGTTTGGCGCGGAAGGGGTTCGGGGAATGCATTTCAGAAGGGCGTCCGCGCTGGCGCGGAAGTAGAATTCTACGGTACGGGATCGACCATGTCCGACCAGCGCCTTCGTCCTGGCCCAACGCTCCTGCTCTTGCTGGTGAGCGTGTCGGTAGCCTGCTCCGACCGCGCCCCGACGACGAGCCCGCTGCCTGCGCGAGAGGGAACGAGCGCGGAATCCGCAGCGTCGCGCGGGCCGGCAAAAAACCCCTCGACCCGAGCGATCGACTCCCGAGGCGGCGCGTCTCCGTCTCTTCAGGGAGTCTGGGGGGGCGCCCGCATCGGCCTGACGATCACCGCTTACGGAGCTGCCGTCGAATACGACTGCGCCGCCGGTTCGATCGATCAGGTCTTCGCACCCGACGCCTCCGGTCATTTCGACTTGATCGGGACCTGGTGGTTCACGCCGCCGGTCGTCTTCGAGGACTGGAAACCGGACAAGCAGCCGGCCCGCTACGTCGGTGTGCTGGAGGGAAAGACCATCACGCTAACGGTCATTCGCATGGATGACGGCTCGACCTTGACCTATCGCCTCGTCCAGAACACCGTTCCCGACATCCGCCGCTGCCTGTGAACGTCGCGAGAGCGACGGCTCTTTTTTTCCTAGGCGTTCTTTCCACTGCGACGGCCGGCGCCTTCGCCTGGATCGTGCCGGGCGTGGCGAATACGACAGGAGTCAACGGGCCCGAGTACTGGTCCGATCTCACTCTGTCCAACCCCGGTAGCTCGCCGCTGACGGTCACGCTCTCGTTAATTCCGGCACCGGATACCGTCCGCGTCGAACCACACGGCTACACCATCGCGCCCGGATCGACCCTCTCGATCCCCAATGTCCTCCAGACGGCATGGCAGGTCCGGGGAACCGGCGCGCTCCGTGTCGAAGCAGACTCCCGGATCGACATCTTCGCGCGCACATACCGGCTCTTCATCACGATCCTTCCGCTATACGGAGGGACCTCGCTGCCCGTGATCGAAGAATCGCAGCTTCTCGCTCCCGGGGACGCGGGACATTCGGCCTGGGTCGAGCAAACGCTCCAGCCTGGCCAGGAGTCGCACACCAACGTGGCCGTGACCTTCCCGGGTCCGGCGGGCGGCACCGCCGACGTCACGCTCTACGGTGAGAGCGGGACCGCGTTCGGCAGCGTTCACCTCGACTCTTCCGTCCCGGCGTTTCTGCAGCGCCCTCTGGCGGCGTTTGGACCTTTCGCCCTGTCTATCGGCCGCGTCGCCATTCGCGTGACACGAGGGATGGCCTGTGGTTACACGGGGCTCGTGGACGAGGCCAGCGGAGACGTCTCGATCCTGGCCGCCGAACCTTTGCCGCCGGCCCCGTCGCTTCCGTCGATGGTCGACAGGATCTCGGCCGGCATCGCGCAGACCCGCGGACAGCTCGGTTCTTTCTGGCAGACGGACGCGAGGCTCGCCAACCCAGGCACGAACGCGGTCAGCGTCACAGGCTATCTGCTCACGGGCGCCGGCCCGACGGTCGGAGCGGGCGCGTTTTCCGTTCTGGCCGGCCAGACGATCGAGGTCCGGAATTTGATCCAGTCGCTCTTCAACGTCTCCGGCTCGGTCTCGGGGGCAGTCCTCTGGCGCGCCAGCGGTCCCCTCGCGATCGCCACGTTCACGCGCGACGCGGCACAGGGAATGGTGACGGGCGCTTCCCACAACGCGGTAGCGCTCGAACGCTTCACGATGAGCGACGACACGTCGCCGGAGGACACCGAGCTGCGCTCGGGAGACGCACGTACGAATCTCCTCGCCGTCGCAGGGCCGGGAGGCGCTATCTACGATCTGGACGCTTATTCGAGAGATGGCCAGTCTCTCGGGACAGTTCATCAGAGCTTGCCGCCGCTCGCTTCGAGCCAGTTCCCACTTCCGGCGCTCTTTCCCGGAGCTACGCAGCCGACGCGTGTGCGGGTTCGCGTCGAGTCCGGAAGCGTCAACGTCCAGGCGGCGGTCGTCGGCAATTTCGGAGGCGACTTGCTGTTCCACGAAGCCTCCCCGCGCGGCTCGGGAACCCGGTCCAGCAAGCCGCCTATCCCGGCCGGCAGTTGGGGCGGGGCTCCCAACGGAATGGACCATCTCTCCGTCGATTCGAAGTCGATCCAGATCTTCCGGCACTGCCAGAGCGGCAGCTTCCCTCAGCCGCTGCGTCTGGACAGCGAAGGCCGATTCGCAGTCCTTGGAACCTATTCGGTGAGCGTCGGGCCGGGCATTCAGTTCGACGCGATTCTCTCCGGCCAGTTGACGGAAGGAAGCGTGACGGTGCGGGTTCTTCCGCTCGGATCTTCCTTTGGCGTCGACACCAACCCGGAGACGTTTGCTTTCGGCGCTCCGTTCCAACCGTTCGACGGGGTCTGTCCCATCGAATACTGATCCGGGCTAGAGCTCCATCACGCTGTCGAGACCGCGACGCAAGCCGATGAATGACCCGACCTTGCGGATCCCGAGCAGCGTCCCCGCGACGTAGGGGCCGGCGCCGGAGCCGGAATCATGGCGGATGGAGAGGCGCTCATCGGGCAGACCGAACAGGACTTCGATCGAGGAGACGAATCCGGGAAGGCGGACCGAGTGCACCGGAGTGCCTTCTATCTGGGCGCCTCGCGCTTCCCTGGCGCCGTGCGTTTCTTCGATCCTGTGGGCGAGACGAGGCTGGCCGACGTTGGCCAGACGCGCCGCGAGCTCGCGCGCTGTCCCCGAGGGCGCGTCGGGCTTGGCGGCCTTTCCATAATCGATGATCTCCCAGTGTGGGATCTGCGCGGCCGCAAGCTCCGCGAAACGCTGGAGGAGAACCGCCGTGATCGCGAAGTTCCCTGCGGCGAGCACGCCGACGCCGGCGGCCCGCGCGGCCGCGTCGATCACGGCGAAGTCTTCCTCCGTCAGCCCGGAGGTCCCGATCACGACCCGCACTCCCCGAGCGATCGCCGCGAGCGTGTGGGCGGCAACGGCGCTAGGGCTGGTGTAATCCACGAGCACGTCGCACGGCGTCGCCAGCGCCTCCTCGACGGAGCCGATCACCCGCAGATTGAGCCGGGGATCCCCTATGGCTTCCGAGAGGGGCTTTCCGGCCTGGCTTCTCGCGACGGCGCTCACGAGCTCCAGATCGGGAGCCTCGGCGATCGCGGGCGCGAGCCCCCGTCCGACCCATCCCGTGGCTCCCGCGAGGCAGATCCGGATCTTCCCGCTCAACGCAGCGCCAGAAAGAGACCGACCGCGCAAAGAACGACTCCGACGACGTTGGTCGCGGAGAGCCGCTCACCGAAAAAGAGCAGCCCGGTCGGCACGAGCAGCGCGGCGACGGCCGCGCTCGCGACGGCCGAGCCGAGGCTCACCTTCAACCCCGCACGGTAGGCGATCAGGAACCCCAGCTCGATGCCGAGCGCCGCCACACCCACGGCCGCGCTCGCCCAGTTCAACTGGCGCCAGCCTTCCTTGAGCGACCCGCGCACGGGAAAGAAGGGGATCAACAGGAACGTGCCCAGGAGCGCGATTCCGTAGGTCACGAGCAGCGAAAGAACCGGCGGAGCGGTTCGCGCGATCGATTTCTGCGACACGTGGTAGAGCACGTTGGCCAGAACGATCAGGACGAGAGACAAGGTCACCAGCGGCATGCTCTCCTCGGCGAAAGAAGTACGGCGCGGACGCTAGACGACGGCGAAGGCTCGCACCGGGAAGCTTCCCATACCTCGAACGGGAGGTGGAATCGCCGAAAAGCGAAACCCCGTTTCCGGCAGCGCGTCCAAGCCCCGCAGGTGCTCGACGATCGGAATGCCGGCGCCGAGCAGAAGCGTGTGGGCGGGCCGGGTTCCGTCGGCGTTGTCATCGATGTTGAGCGAGTCGATTCCAACGAGCGCCGGTTCCTCGCGCACGAGAAGCTCGACGGCTCCCCGGGTCAGAAAGGGGTGGCCCTCGCCGTAGCGGGGCGTCCGCCAGTGGGCGTCCCACCCCGTGCGAACGAGCACGGCTCGTCCGCGCAGCGCCTTGCCCGCAAAGAATGATTCCTCGATGCCGCGATCGCGGCGCGCCGTCGCGTCGACCAGCACCCCGGGAAGATTTGCCAGTTTCTCCAGCGGGAGCGACCCGACGTCGGCGCCCTCCGCGAAGCGATGAAACGGGGCGTCGACGTAGGTGCCGGTGTTGGCGACCATCTCGATGCGTCCCATCTGAAACGTCGTTCCGCCGGCGTAGCGGCCGCGCGTCGACTCCCGGCTCCAGAAGTCCGTCACGACCGGAGCCGGCAGGCCCGGATAAGTCGTCATCCCGCTCTCGATTGGGTGCGACAGATCGACGAGGCGGCGATCCGCGCCCCCGCTCAGGTCCATCCCATCCGCTCCCGCGTCGACGTGATGTGAGCGACGTGATGCCGGCCGTGCCAGGCGTACTGCGCCAGAAGCCAGTCAACCGTGACCGGTCCCCAGCTGGGATGGCGCGCGGTTCTCGCGAAATCGGACTTCGAAAGAGAGCGAAGCAGGATCACCCAGCGCCGGTGAAGCGCCTCGAGAAGCTCGAGCGAGACCTCGATCGGCGTCTCGACGGAGTCAGAAAGCTTCGCCCATTCCGACTCTTCGTAGGTGCGGATCACGGGTTCTTGCTCCGTCAGGGCGAGCTTGAAGCGGCAGTACGCGTTGACGTGGCTGTCGGGGATGTGGTGAGCAACCTGACGGAGAGTCCAGCCGCCCGGGCGATACGGGGTTTCGAGTTGTTGCGAGGAGAGCCCCCGCACCGCCTCTCGCAGGCGAGTCGGCGCTTCCGAAATCTGCTCGAGGAATTGGTGGCGTTGCTCCTCGGTCAGCGTCTGCCCGTCCATCTGAAAGGCACCGATCGGATAACGAGGGTCCATCACTCCTCCTCCTCAGACGGGCGCCACGTCGCGCGCCAGCTGCTTCTTATCCCGCCGCCGAGGCGATCGGAAACTGATTCTTCAGAAAGTCCTTGACCCCATCGCCCCCCGTCAGCCGGAGCCAGACAGGACCGGAGGCCTTTTCCACCTTCAGCTCGAAGTCGAGAAACGGGCAGCAGACACTTTCCAGGCGCACCCATTCGGCCAGCCGGTCGAAGAGCGATCCGTCGTCGGCGAACCGGAAGGCGAAGCCATTGGAAAGCTCGCGCACCTCCTCGACCGAGCCTTTGAGTTGGTCGATCAGGCCGGCGTGCAGGACGCGCTGCGAGCTACGAAAGGACTCGAGCCGGCACACAAACGGCGTCGTCATTTCTTCCTCCGTTGAAGGACCTTCAGGAGCTGGATCTGGCCGGCGTGGTAGACGTCGTGGAGCGCGATTCCCGCGGCTTCCCGCAGCGCGGTGCGCCGCCGGAGGCCCGGCAAGCTCCGCGTCAGCTTCGCGGGAGCCAGCCTCGCAACCGCCCGCCGCAGCTTGCGATGCGCGCGGTCCAGAAGCGCTCGTTCCTCTTTCCAGGCCTTCTCGCCTCCGCCCGGCCGCTCGAACCAGTTGGAGCCGGAATGCGGAAAAGCTTCCGTTTCCCCGGTGAGTCTCTGCCGAACCCGTTCCTTCCAGTACGCGGCGTGGACGACGAGCTCGCGAATGTTGTGGCGTCCCGGCGCGGGCCGCCACCCGGCCTGTCTGGCCGTGACGCCGCGTAGGGCTCCCTTCAACGTCGTGCCGTGCCACGCGGACGCATCGTAGCCTTCATCGAGCGCGTGGAGCAGGACCCGCGTCGCCGACGTTCCGGTCTTCTTCATGATGCCTCCGATCTGGCTTCGCCCTCCCAGCCCTGTTTCGCCGGTGCGGCCGACCGCGCCGGCTTCGATCGCGACGTGATGATGAGCGCGACAGATCCGACGATGACCAACGCCGCGATCGCGACGCGGGCCGTAATCACCTCGCCCGCGAAGAGCGCACCCAGAACCACCGCCACGATCGGATTGACGTACGCATAAGTCGAGACGCGAGCGGCCGTCGTCGCTTTCAACAGCCAGACGTAGGCCGTGAACCCGATGAGGGAGCCGAAGAGAATCAGATACCCGAGCGAGACCGCCGAGCGCATCGAGATCGCCGAGAGATGCAGCCTCGACCCTTCCCCGAAGAGAAGTCCGGCGACCCACAGCCACGTTCCGCCGGCGATCATCTCCATCGCAGTCGCGGTGAAGGTCGACGCGGGAAGCGGGACCCGGCGCGAATAAAGGGAGCCGATGGACCAGCACAGCGCGGCCGTGAGCAGAGCCAGCGCGCCGAGCGGATCGACGTGGCCGTTGCCGGCGAACCGGCCCGGGGCGACGAGGAGCGCAATGCCGGCCAGCCCGAGCAGAAGCCCGGCGATCACGGCCCCTCCCGGGCGCGCGCGCTTCTCGAGGCCCTCGAGAACCGCCATCCAGATCGGAACCGAAGCGACGATCAAAGCCGCCAGCCCCGACGGAACGCGCTGCTCGGCCCAGGTCACGAGCCCGTTGCCGCCGAGCAGCATCAGGCCGCCGATGATCGCGGCGCTTCTCCAATGCGTGGCCGACGGACGGGGCGTGCCCCGCGAGCGCATCCAGATGTAGAGAAGGAGTCCGGCGACCAGATGGCGGGTTCCCGCCATGAGAAACGGCGGGATGGTTTCCACGCCGAAGCGGATCGCGAGATACGTCGACCCCCAGAGGACGTAGACGGCGGCGAAGGCGAGCGCAACGCGGCCGCGGGTGGGGCCGCGGCCCCCGGCATCAGGCACTGGCCGCCTCCTCTTCGT
>Ga0070697_100003464_pt1 | contig 12133 bp, 5 predicted proteins | sample KBSK1501metaG_FD_65475 | JGI IMG/M metagenome (GOLD analysis project Ga0070697, IMG submission 65475) | Corn, switchgrass and miscanthus rhizosphere microbial communities from Kellogg Biological Station, Michigan, USA - KBS K1-50-1 metaG | ecosystem: Host-associated > Plants > Roots >... | reverse complement strand
GTCGCCGTCTTCGCCGATCACGCCAACGCACGTGCTCTCGAGCCCCCTCGACGGAACGAGTGTCGCCCCGCCAGCTGTGACCGTGAATCAGGATACAGCCGCGGCAACGCAGAACGAGACGGCGATCGCGGTCGACCCGAATAATTCGAACCGCATCGTTGGCGGGGCGAACGACTACGTCACACGCACTTGGTCGTGCTTCGTCAACGGGACGCCATGTAGCGCACTCGGCGACGCCTACTCGGGTACCTACTACTCGAACAACAGCGGCTCGACGTGGTGCTGCGTGAGTAGCCCCAACTCTAACTACGCACCGACTACCGACCCGAGCCAAATCGGGACACTGATCCCGGGCATCGAGCACTTGGTCGCCGGCCAGTATGACGCGGGCGGAGATCCTTCAGTTGCGTTCGACAGCCGGGGTCACGTCTACTACGCAGGCCTTGGCTTCAACCGAACCAGCGCGCCGAACACGGTGGCGGTCAACAAGGGCACGTTCGATGGGAGCGGCCATCTCCACTGGAGCGCTCCGACGTTCATCAACCCGACGACCTCGCCGTCGACTTTCAACGATAAGGAGTGGATCGCCGTCGACTCGCACGCTTCGAGTCCGTTCCGCGACCGGATCTACGTCACTTGGACGCGGTTCATCTTCAACGCGCACAACGGCAACTTCGTCCAGTCGCCGATCGCGTTCGTGTCCTCGAGCGACGGCGGCGCGACGTTCACGACACCGAAGCTGATCTCGGGCAACGTCCTTTTTGATCAGGGCTCGCGCCCCGTCGTGGGCCCGGACGGCACGTTATACGTCTTCTGGGACGGTTCGACCCGGCTTGCGTCGCTCGACTCGACCTACATGGTGAAGTCGACCGACGGCGGCGCCACGTGGAGCACGCCGCTATCGGTCTCCACCCTGGCGGACATCCCTGGCGTGCGGAATACCGCATTTCGGGTGAACAGCTTCCCGGCTGCGGCTGCGGCTCCGAACGGTGATCTGTACGTCACGTGGACGACGGAGGTAAAGAACAACGCCACCAGCTTCGTGGGTGACCCGGACTGTGCGTCCTTTATCCCCGGCAACCACGTGTCGCAGTGCCACTCGGTAGCGGTCTACAGTAAATCGACCGACGGCGGTGCGACGTGGAGCGCTCCGGCGGCCGTCTTCGCTTCCGGCAGCCGGACTGCCGAGGGCTATCCGGTCACGAACCCGGATGGTTCGACGCTGAACGCCCCGAACCCGACTGGCCCGATCGAGGACGTCTTCCCGGCCGCGGCGGTGTCGGCCAATGGCCATGTTTACCTCGGCGCCTACCGCGGCGACGTCGTCTCACCGTGGCAGAGGTGCGCTTCCGGTCCGCCTCCGCCGGTCGGTCGCATCACATGCGACACGCTCGGCAACTACGTGAATAACACGCGCCTCGACTACTTTGTTCGCGACGTCACAACAAGCATGACGAATGTCGTAAGCACGCATCCCATCAACACCCGTTACCAGTTCGGCGGTGGCTTCTTTGGGGATTACACCGACATGTCGGCCGACTCGACCGGCATCTTCCACGCCTTCTGGACCGACAGCAACAACGTGCAGAATGTGGTATGGTGGTACGGGTTCCAGTTCGTACCGACGCCGATCCACCAGCAGGACGTTGTTACAGGAAGCGGCAATTTCTAAGATCCGCTCCGAACAGATTCGCGGAAGGGCCATCTCCGGGTGGCCCTTTCCACATCCGGCTGACGAACTGACCGCCTCGACTGCGGATGGGAATGCAAATTATCGCGTCGCGTTGCCGGCGGCGCTTTTGTTCTCGACGTGCAAGACCGCGCAGCCAAGCTTGTCCGCGCGAAACCACAACCATTCGCGGTTGTCTCGAGCCAGACCGTGCACGTTGAGATCGATCTCGATACGGATATTCGCTAAGGTAGGTTATCGCGATTTGTTAGGCCACTGTCCAGGTCGCTCGTTAGGCTAATCAAAGCCGAGCACCCGACGCGGTTGATTAGGCCGGGGGAGCGCATCGCAGCATCGGCATCGTATCGCTGGGTCGTCGATTTATTTAGTTGGCGGCTGCGGTTTCACGACGCCGCTTCGCCCGGCTGCCTGATTCCATCCTTACGACGCCGAGGATCGGATCTTTAGTAACAAATTCGTTACCAATTTGTTGCAAGGAATTTCAGGAATGTTCTTGACTTTTTGGATTGTGCCGGCCGAAAATGTTGGACTTTCTCCAACTCAAAACTCCCACTAAAAAAATATGAAAACTCCTCATTGGTTTACTCGAAATCGCGTTCTGTTACATTTGCGCATCGCCACCGCTGGCACGCTCGTCTCCGCGGCTGCGGCATTGGTCTTCGCCTCAACGCCGCCTGTCAATGTTCAGGTCAATGCCGTGTTCCCAGGTCCGTTTCCCACGAACAAACAGAACGAACCCAGTCTCGCCCAGAATCCGACAAACTCGTTGAATCTCATCGCCGGTTCCAACGACGAGATCGGGGAGCCTGCCTGCACGAACGCATCGCCCTCGTCGTGCCCGTTCGTCAACGGCGTCTCCGTCGCTGGTTTCTATGCCTCGTTCGACGGCGGCAACACTTGGCCCTGTCAGGGACTGATCGACCTCTCCGCGTTCGGCGAATTTGCCTTTGGGGATCCGGCACAAGCGTTCGACAGCAAAGGCAACGCGTACTATGGCACGCTGGCATTTCCGCATCCGCCCACAACGGAGGAGGCGGCGACCGGTCAGCAGGCAGATTTCTTTGTAGCCAAGTCCACGGATGGCGGTTGTCATTACACATCCGCCGCAAAAGTCAGCGGCGCGTCTCCCGCGATCTTTGACGATAAGGATGCCATCACCGCGGACTCAAATCCCAGCAGCCCATTCCACGATAACGTGTACGCCGCGTGGACCAAGTTCACCAGCAACAAGGGCCGGGGCTTCGGTGGCGACCAGATCCTGTTCGCGCGCTCGACCGACGGCGGGCAGACGTTCAGCACCCCATTGCCGATCAGCCCCGATTACAACAACAATGCCGTCGGCGGGCGCCAGGGCGCGGCGGTTAAGGCTGGTCCTGACGGCACCGTCTATGTAGTGTGGTTGGATTCGGTAGATAAGCAGGCGGTTGAGCGCCTGTCCATCTCTCACGATGGCGGCAAGACTTTCCCGCGACAGAATATTACCGTCGCGACAGTGACCGATGATTTCGTCAGTCCCGCGCCCGGCTCGAGCTTCCGCCAAGGTGCGCGCATCTTCCCATCATTATCCATCGCGCCGAATGGAACGTTGTATGTCGCGTGGGGCAATCGCACGGGCGATCCTTCCAGCGGTCATGCCAACGTCTTGCTCACCAAGTCCACGGATGGCGGGCTTACATGGTCTACGCCTGTCGTGGCTGGGAATGTCAGCGGTCGCAGTGCCTTTTTCGCCTCGGTCGCCGCGGATCCGAACAGCAACGTGAACGTGGTCTTTAATGCCATAGACGATAAGCCCACAGGAACAGCGCCAGGCGCGGGTGTGGTGCACTATGACACCTACTTTACGCGCTCGACAAATGGTGGCGCGAGCTTCAGCAGTCCGCTGCTAATCAGCACCGTCACCTCCGACCCCGATGGCTCCAGCACGAATAGCCTACGGGCGCAGTTCCTCGGGGATTACATAACGGCGGTCGCGGATGGGACACACGTCTATGCGGTGTGGACCGACTCGCGCAATGCGACACCTTGCGCGGCGGTGGACGCCTTCCGTGCGGGGACAGCGGGCAAGCCCGACGTGATCACGCAGTGCCCGACCACGTTTGGCAATACCGACATCTTCCTGGGCATCGTTACGCCCTGAGTGCCCACCGTATGGGGATTAGCCGCTCGGACGACAGTCCAGCGCTTCGCCGTACTGGATTTCTGCTTCTGAGCCCGCACTTCGAGCGTATTGATTCTGCCAAAAGGGGACGCGGATAAAACCGCGTCCCTCTTTTTTGCTCGCACTTCCGCGTGACCCATTTCCCGATCGCTTACTAATCAGGATCTTCAAGCCGCAGCCATTCACAGTTGTCTCGAACCAGACTGTGCACATTGACATCGATTTCGATACCGGCATTCGCTAAGATGAATCATCGCCATTTGTTAGGCCACTGCAACGTCACTTGTTAGGCTAATCGAAGGCTAGGTGTGAGGCAGTCGGCTAGGCTGGGCGGCGTGTTGGAGCATCGATCATCGTATCGCCGGGTCACGATTTATCTAGTTGGTGCTGCGGTTTCACAACGCTCCTTCGCTCGGCTTTCGTGATTCAATTCTCACGACGCCGAGGATCTTTAGTAACAAATTCGTTACCAATTTGTTGCAAGGAATCAGGATAATATTCTTGACGTTGGCGGATGACCTTGGGCAGCCTGGCGATCAACTCAACCCAAATTACATCTCCAAGTCTATGAAAACCCCTGGTTCGTTTAATCGCTCAAATCGTCTTCTATCACATCTGCGCATTGCTACCGCGGTCACGCTGATCGCAGCCGGCGTGGTCAGCGCGATTGCATCCTTCAAGCCCGATCCGCCCAAGGTTCAGGTCAATCAGGTTCTCAGCGGGCCCTTCCCCAAGAATACGCAGAATCCCGACTGGGCCGGAAACCCCCGCATCGATGCGGCTGGGGACCTCGTCATCAGGCGACTGAACGGCAGCTTGAGCGCCCCCTCGGGGCCGTCGCACCAGGGAACCCCGTGCAACGCCGAAGTAAGCCAGACCGGCAACGTGCAAGTGAACTGCTTAGCCGAGGATAACGCAGCACCGCGGAACACGCAGAGCGAGACCAGCGTGGCGGCTTCCGGCGGCAAGGTGGTGGTCGGGTTCAACGATTCGCTGGTCTGCTGTATTCCGGCGCTCAACCTCAGCGGGTACTCAGTTTCCACCGACACCGGGACGACCTTCACCGATAGGGGCGATCTGCCGTGGAAGCCCAACGTTCAACCGATCGGAGATCCAGCGGTGGCGCACGATGCCTCGGGTAACTTCTATTTTGCGAGCCTGGCCCTCAGCTCGGATGGCCTGGGTGCGCATTCCCTGATCAGCTTCTACAAGATGCCGGCCGGAACCAACACCTTCCAGTTAGTCTCAGTCCCGGTCGACGTCGGCAGCGGACAAAACTTTTTCGCCGACAAGGAGTACCTGGCGGTGGCTCCCGACGGGAACGGCCAGCTGCACTTCTACATCACCTGGACGTTCTTCTCGCGTGCTCCCCAGAGCCCCATCATGCTGACCGACTCGACGGATGGCGTGCACTGGAGGACCACCATGGTCTCGGGCTCGCTGGCCTGCGCCCAGAGCTCGAACCCCGTCCCGAAGGGCGGCACCCTGTTTGTTTCGTGGGAGGAGAGCGTCCCCGAGGGCTGCACAAACTTCAACATCACTGCCGCTAACGAACGGATGGCGACGCTCGACGTGGCCAGCGGAACGGTGCTGGGCATTACCACCATCGCGCCGGTCAAGGGGTCCGGTGACAAGATCGTGGCCTGCAACAGCCCGCAGGACCTGCGGGAAGTCATCGAGACGCAGACCGGGCACGACGCCCGCAACTTCGAGATGCCGAGTACGACCATCGACCATAACGGCATCCTGTACGCTGTCTGGAACGACCGTCCCGACGGCGTGGGTGGGAACAACACCAACGCCACCAGGATTTTCCTGAGCTTCTCGCGGGACGGCAACAAGACGTGGAGTACACCACGGCAGATCAGCGCCAGCCCCAACACGGTGACGATGAACGACCGCTTCCAGCCCTGGATCACGGCCGATAGCACCGGGCTACATGCTATGTGGTATGAGCGGGTGCCTCGCACCCCTGTCGACCTGATCCAGACCAACAAGGAAGACCTGAGCCTGGCCAAGGCCACTGTCGGCCCGTTGCCAGCAGGCGAGGTAAGGCTCAGCACGGTGGCTTTCCCGATTGTGCAGACCAACCCGCAGCAGGATCCGATCATCTCCAACTGCTACATGGGCGACTACAACAACATCGCTTCGAATGGAACGACCCGGTTCGTGACGTGGGGTGATAACCGCAATGTCGTCACAACCTCGGCAGGGGTGACTGAGAACCAGCCCGACGTCTTCTTGCAAAGCTATTAATCGCGATAGAGGAGGCCGCCATATGGTGGGGCCTCCTCCTCCCATCCGACGGGGTTGGTTGCCATCGCTGCGCCCGGCGATCCGTTGCCACAGTTTCACAACGTGGCTTTGCCGGCGGCCTGATTTACCCTACCACACCGAGGATTTTTCGATCACAAATGCGTCACAAATTTGTTGCAAGGAATTGGAGAATATTCTTGACCTTGTCGGATAAACTCGTGCAGTCTAACAACCCACTCAACCTCAACTCTAGTAATCTCTAAATCTATGAAACACCCTGTTCTATCATATCTACGTATCGCAACCGCAGTAACGCTAATGTCTGCCGCGGCCGCAATGGCTCTCGTGGCGGCGAACTCATCTGCTCCTTCCCCGTTTGGGAAATCAGATGGCAAGCTAAAATCAAGGCTTGGCGCGAAGTTTGTTCGCTCCGATGCCTTCCGGAATCACTTCCAGACACTGCTCGGCCGCGGCGACTCTAGCGGCGAGGGATCGCGGCTGGATGGTTTTGCGCAGGAGTTGTACGACAATACCGCATATCCAAATATCTTTATCGGAGAGGCCCAGCGGAAGGGAGCCCACGACGCGGCCAAAGCACTGAGCAAACTGGCCCCTGCATTAAAGGATCCTGCCAGTTGGCAGGCGCGCGGGCCGAACGGCGTCCCGGCGTCGAGCACCGTTGTCAACGAGTCCACGGCGGGCACCTCGGCGACGATCTTCTCTGGTCGCACAACAGCGATCGCAGTCGCGCCGAACTGTAGCCTAGCCAGTTGCACCGTCTACATCGGAGCAGCCGGCGGCGGCGTGTGGAAGACGAGTAATGCCCTCGCCTCCAGCCCGAGCTGGAGTTCGGTGAGCACTGGCCTTTCGTCGAATGCTATCGGTTCCATCGTGTTCGATCCGAACGACGCAACTGGCAATACGCTCTACGTCGGGACGGGCGAGCCAAACGGCTCAGGTGACTCCGAGGCCGGCGTAGGCCTATTTAAGTCGACCAATGGCGGCAGTTCGTGGTCGCTGATCTCTGGCAGCGCAGGGGTCGCGACGGGCCGCTCGATCGGCGCCATTGCGGTTGATCCAGCCAACGCCAATCATCTCTTCATCGGTACCGACGTGGCGCGACACGGCTCGTCCTCGGTCAATGGCGGCCGCTTCACTCCGCCCGGCTCGGCGGCGGTCGGCCTCTACGAGTCGATTAACGGCGGTGCCACATTCGCAGCGGCAAAGATTCTACCACAGGACACCGTCAGCCCGGGCAGCTCGAACGGCGGTGACTTTTTCCGTGGCGGTTGCTCGCACATCGGGCTCTACCGGCCAGGGAGCGTGACGCAGGTCTACGCCTCGTTCTTCGCCTACGGCGTCTTCCGCCGCGGGTCGCCGCTTGACGCAAACTCGACAACCTTCTACCAGGTCTTTGGCTCTGGTGGCGGCGGCACCGCAGCCGCCTCGAGCTCTTCGCGAACGGAATTCTCGCTCGCACCGAACGGCACAAACCTTCGCATCTACGTGGGAGACGCGGACGCCTCGGGGCTCGGCACGCTCTACCGAGTGGACAACGCAAATGTCGCGGCGACGTCGCTCTTTAACGGAACGAGCAACGTCGGCTGGACGGGCCTGTCGAGCCCGACCAAGGGCACGCCCGGGTTCTCGTCGTTCAACTACTGCACCGGCCAGTGCACGTACGACATGCCGGTCTACTCACCGCCCGGTTCTCCTGACATCGTCTACATCGGCGGCGCGATGCATTACGAGGAGATCTTCATCGCAAACCGGCCGTCGAATGGCCGTGCCGTGCAGCGCTCCTCGGACGCCGGAGTCGACTTCACGGATATGACGATCGACTTGTCCCACAATCTGAGCCTCCACCCCGACCAGCACGCGATAGCGGCGACGCCATTCAACCCTGATATTGTCTTCATCGCGAATGACGGCGGTGTTTGGAGACTGGACGGGGAGTTCAGGGACGCCTCCGATCAGTGCAGCAGCCGCGGCTTGACAGGGGCGGATTTGACCGATTGCCAGATGTGGCTTCGGGCGATCCCAAACTCCATCACGTCGCTCAACAACGGCTTGCAGACGCTGCAGTTCCAGAGCATATCGCTCAATCCTGCGAACCCGCTGACCGACTGGCTGGCCGGCACGCAGGACAACGGCACGCATGCCTTCCAAAACGGAAGCTGGTTTGTCACCATCTTCGGTGACGGCGGCCAGTCCGGTGTCAGCCCATTCCACTCGAACATTCGCTTCCACAATTTCTTCGCTGCGTCGCCGGACGTGAACTTCAACGGCGACAGTGAGGCGGGGTGGGACGTCATCTCTGATCCGCTCTTCGCAGTGGAGCCGCAGTCCTTCTACATCCCGATGATCTTCGATCCAACGGTGGACGGGACGATGTTCGCCGGACTCAACTTCGTCTGGCGAACAACGGACAACGGCGGTAATCCGTCGCAGCTTGACAAACACTGCAATGAGCTGACCGGCGACTTCCCACGGGGATTCACGTGCGGTGACTGGGTGCGATTGGAGAACATAAATTCCACCTTCGCTCTCGGTAATGGAACCCACTGGGGTACCGACAAGGCAGGCGGCGGCTACGTCGTAGCGACCAAACGGGCGCCGAGCGACAACGGGACGCTCTGGGTCGGCACCCGGCGGGGTCGCGTCTTCGTGGCGTCGAATGCGAACGCGGTGAAAGCCGACTCCGTCAGCTTCAACCGCATCGACACCTCGTCGCAGCCGTCGCGGTTCGTCAGCGGAATCGATGTCGACCCGTCGAAACCGAACCACGCCTTCCTCTCTTACTCGGGGTACAACGCGTACGCGACTGCCGCGGGGACTGCGACCGGGCACGTCTTCGAGGTGACCTACAACCCGGGAACGCATTCAGCGACTTGGTCCGGCGATCTCGCCGGGAATCTGGGTGACCAGCCTTTGACCGGTATCGCGGTCGACTGGCAGACAGGCAAGGTCTACGTCTCCACTGACTTCGGCGTCTTTGTGCGGACGGGCACGACGACGTGGGCGACGGCCGCCGCCGGCCTGCCGCCCGTTACTGTCTTCGGCCTGACGATCAACGTCACCTCCAGAGTGCTCTACGCAGCAACCCACGGCCGCAGCATCTGGAGTCTGAACCTGCAGTAGATGTGATTGACTTGTACTGGGCGGGATAGGTGAAAATCTATCCCGCCCAGCTTTTTTGCGGCGCAAGATTCCACACTGTGGGCGAGCCGCTGTCTTGCCCGCCCTTTGAGAGAGGCAGCCAGGATAGTCGCGCTCCACGCCGGGCAACGCAGTTGCGCGTCTAATTCTTCGAGCGGTAAAGTGACAATTGGTTTGGAAGCATTAAATTGGGAGCAACATGTTTTATCGTTGCGGATTAGTAATTCCAGTTCGCTGCTATCATGTCATCGTTCCTTAAGTATCTGATTGCCGTAGCTACCTCCTTGGTTGCAGCTAACACCGCGCCGAGTGATGCGGCACAGCCAGGTTTTATGGAGGGACATTTGAAAATTGTTTTCCTCGGAGCGGTTGAGCCTTCCGATGCAATGCCGCGGCAGACAGTCACGGCAGAAACTAATGCGGAATATCCACTGATCGTTTTGAGCCAGGACGGGAAGGTAGAAATCGCGCGCCTGAGTGCGGACGGGAATGGAAACTATCGCGTTGCCCTACCGCCTGGTGCTTACACTCTCGATGTGCAAGACCGCGCAGCCAAGCGCATCCGCGCGCAACCGCAACCATTCACCGTAGTCTCGAACCAAACCGTTCGCGTCGATATGAACATTGTCATTGGATTTCGAGCATTCCCACCATAGGTTGCACAATATTCTTGATATTTTGTTCTTATTAGGAAGTCTCGAAATCCTAATTGACTCTAAGTTCTAATTTATCCAGCTAATCAACTGACTGGCCTGGAGCGCAGATGAGAACGGAAATTATCGCGCCGCGTTACCCGCCCGGCGCTTAGATTCTCGATGTGCAAGATCGCGCAGAGAAACGTATCCGCGCGAAGCCGCGACCGTTCAAGGCTGTTTCGAACCAAACTGTTCACGTCGATATGAAGATTTTCACTGGATTCGGAGTATCACGCTAGATCGCCGAATATTCTTGACATCGGCGGACGACCTTGAGCAGTCTGGCAATTCACTCGACTCTAGTTATCTTTAAAATCTATGAAAACTCCTCGTCGTTGGTTTAGTCGTTCAAATCGTGTTCTGTCGCATCTTCGTATTGCAACCGCGATCACGCTCGTCGCAGCCGCCGTGGTCAGCGCGATCCCAGCTTTTAACCCCGATACCCTCGTCAGCGTTGGTAGCCCGCAGAGCCCGTTCTCGCAGAACAAGCAGAACGAGCCGGCAATCGCGGTGGACGCTAACCATCCGAACGTGCTCGTCGCGGGCGCGAACGACAACATCGACCTGGAGGCCTGCAACGCCGGCGACCCGAAGACTTGCCCGTTCACGAACGGCGTTGGGGTGAGTGGCGTGTACTTCTCGTTCAACTCCGGTGCCACGTGGTCGCAGCCGACCTATCAGGGCTACACAGCGCGGACCTGCCTCGGGTTGGCATCATGCGCGCCGAGTACCCCCCCGACGCCGGCCGGCCCGAGCAACGCCGGCATCGGACCGATCGGGACATTGCCCGGCTACGTGGAGGCCGGCCTGGTCTCGGGCGGCGATCCGGCACTCGCGTTTGGTCCGAAGCCGGGAGCCAACGGCACGTTCTCGTGGGCGAACGGCTCGCGGCTCTACTACGCGAACCTGGCGGCGAACTTTCCCCAAGCCGCGAAGAACGAGGAAGCATTTAACGGTTTCGAGGCGGTCGTCGTCTCGCGCACGGACAGCGTGCAGGCGGCGGCCGCGGGTAATGCCAGCGCCTGGATGGCACCGGTAATCGCCTCCAAGCAGAGCTCGACCGACTTCTCCGACAAGGAGCAGATCTGGGCCGACAACGCGTCGTCGAGTCCCTTCTTCGGCACCGTGTACGTCTGCTACGCGCAATTCCGTTCTAACGGCAGCCACAAGAATGGGAACTCGCCTGTGCCGCTCACGGTGCTGGTGTCTCGTGATGGTGGCACTAACTGGAGTTCGAATCAGCTCGTTCCGGCCGGCACCGCTCCGAGCAACAACAGCGCGGCGGCCTTTGGCATCAGTGGATGCACGGTCCGCACCGACTCGCATGGTGGCGCCTACGTCTTCGGCGAACGGTTCGCGGCTAGCTCCACACTCCCGACGCACAGCGAGCACGTGATGTTTAAGTCGACCGACGGGGGCAAGAGCTGGACCCAAGCCGTCTCCGTTCAGCAGGTCGTCGACCCGTGCTTCTTCGTCGATCCGGTCATCGGACGCTGCGTCGAGGACGGAATCGCCGGCGCCCGCAATGACCTCGCGGCCTCGTCGAGCGTCGACATCGCCAACGGCGCTCCGACCGGTGCCGACGCTACCAACGAGATCGTCGATGCATGGGCCGACGGGCGCGATGGGCTGAACCACGAACACGTGATGATCAGCTATTCGACGAACGGCGGGACGAGCTGGTCGACGCCGACAGCAGTCGAAACTGCTGGCGACCGCGGCTATTACGCAGCACCCGCGCTCTCGCCAAACGGCAGCGATCTCTACATCGTCTACAATGCCTATCTAACGCCCTTTCGGACCGATACCTCCAGCTCGCGGATTCTGGAGGGCATCGTGCTGCACGCGGACATTGGTACCGGGGGGGCTCCGACGAACCGGACGGAACTTCACCGGAGTCCGCCCGGCGACCCGCGCGGGTCGAGCCAAAACAACCTGCAAGCAGAGTTCCTCGGCGACTACGTCTACGCGGTCGCGACGAGGAGCTACGGCGCTGCAGTCTGGAATGACGTCCGCAATGCCGCCGATTGCTCTGCGATTGACGCCTGGCGTCAGTCCCTTCGGACTGGCGGGTCGGTAACGCGGCCGGCGCCGCAGCAGGATTGCGCCGCGACCTTCGGCAATAGCGACATCTTCGGCGGCTCGTACCCCGATCCTACGCCGTAGCCGAGATCG
>Ga0070697_100003463_pt1 | contig 12134 bp, 9 predicted proteins | sample KBSK1501metaG_FD_65475 | JGI IMG/M metagenome (GOLD analysis project Ga0070697, IMG submission 65475) | Corn, switchgrass and miscanthus rhizosphere microbial communities from Kellogg Biological Station, Michigan, USA - KBS K1-50-1 metaG | ecosystem: Host-associated > Plants > Roots >... | reverse complement strand
CTGTGACCATCCGCCAATCGAATCGAGAGGGCGAACCCGGGTCGCCGGATCAAAGGGATTGCCACTGAATAAAACGCTACGTCCAATACCGCCGCCCAAACCGCCCACCGCTACGCCGCGATAAAACTCTCCGGTGAGACTTACCCGCGGCGCCAATGGAATTTCCCAGTCTGTCATGCCGGCCCAGCCATCCACGTGGCGGTTTAACCACCACTCCTGGCGGCTGTAGTAGGCGCCTGTTCCAAACCGTAATGGCTGGCCGAAGATATCTCGCGACCACGCCACACGAAACGCATAAGCCGGCTGGCTCGATCGTTCTCCGGCCTGGGGCACTCGGTCAAAGGACAAATAAGGTGGATCACCGGTGAGGTTATCCAGGATTCCCCCTTGCAGCAATATGTTCTGCCCGTTGGAAAGATCGAACCGATGTTCGATGCGCACCTGTGGGATCCATCCCCACAGATTGCCCGCGTAGCCGAAAGTAGGCACAGCCAGGGAAGCAAACGACGTCGGCGAAAGGGGCGAAAAAAAGACGTTATCCTGTCCGGCCACGATCGAGGTGTGATCCCAATCCATACGCAAATTTGCGACACGCAGTCGAAACAAACCGAAACTGGAGCCATTCAGTGTATTGGGGAATCCTCCGGCCAAGTCGAACTGCACGGTGCCCGTTGTTTTCGCACCCATCAATCGTGGGCCGAAGACCTCCAATCCCAGTTGGGACTGTCGCAGGCTTGCGCCAGTCGCCCCTTTCGAATTAAAAGGCGTGGGCTCGGGCACATAGTTGGGAAAATCGAAGTTATCTGTCGTTCCGTGGTTGGTGAATAGGTTTAAGAGCACAATACCGGAGAGCCGCACACGATATTTTGAAGCGCTTTCGACCTTCGTCTGGTACTGGTCATCGACCTTACCAGACAAAAGCTGAGATGACTCTTCCAATGTAGAGACACGCTGAGTCAAAGATTCGGGTTGCGTGGCCGAAGCGGTCTCACTTTCCCGGGTGGCAACTGGTGTGGAACCCGGTTGCGTCGAGGCTACCGTGGACTGCAGTTGATCGCGAGTGGCTTGAAGTTCGCGGCGCAATTCTCCGGTTTCGGCACGGTATTGCGCGGCTTCGGAGCGGACCTCGGCTACGGCCGCGCGCAACTCCTGGACTTGTTCCTGGAGCTGACGAACGGTGGCAGCCATGGCTTCGGACTGTGACCCGGCCGGCGAGCTCGGCTCTTCGCTCTGCGCATACATGGTTCCAGCCAGTAAAAGCAGAACAGCACTGCTGGACTTCCGAATCCAATCAGGCAAACCATTCCCATGCTTCACAATTCGCCTCCGGGAAAAAGAGTCTGGAAGTAGCCCGCCGATACAGTTCGTGAACCTGCGGGGAGTTCGGAAACTGGGCCCACAGCCCCGGCTCCGACGGGGAAATCCTACTCCGATTGAACCTGCTTTGTCCTCGCCATCGGTGGTGGCGCTGGCTTAGCTTCCCGTCCAGGGAGAGTAGTAGTTTCGGAAGCTGCAGTCAGGGGAAGCAGCACCCTGAATATCGTCCCGGATACGGAGGTCTTCTCTACGGTCACGTCGCCCCCGTGATCCTGAACGATTTTCTGCACCACGGTCAGACCCAGCCCGGTACCGTTTTCTTTGCCATAGCTGACAAACGGTTCGAAGAGCTTGCCCTGAACCGGCTCGGGAATGCCACGTCCGTTATCGCAGACTCGAATTTCGACCCCGCCCGAGACTTCGCGCAACTCGATCTCAATCTCGCCCGCGTCTGACGCCACCGCCTCGCAGGCGTTCAGCAGCAGGTTATAGAGCGCACGCTCCAGTTTTTTGGGATCAAACCAGCCGGTGCTCTTTCCTTGCTGGGTCATGGCAATCCGCACATGATGAAATTCAGGATGCGAATGTATGGTTTGCACTGCGTGTTCGACGGTGTCTTTCACATTGGCATAAGTGAGCCGCAAAGACTCCCGGGTACGAGAAAACTCCAGAAGCGAGTCAATGAGGTCAGTCATCTGATTTACTGCGACGCGAACCTCCTGATAGAGTTCCTCGCGTTGCTCGGTGGACAACCGGCTCTCACACAGGAACTCGGCATTGGCGACGATCGCGGCCAGGGAATGCCGGAGATCATGAGAAATAGAGCTCGCCATACGGCCAATGGTGGCGAGCCGCTCCGCTTCCAGCAACTCCTGCTGGGTTTTCAGCAGACTGTCGCGCATGCCCTTGAAGGCCCGAGTGACCTCGGCAACTTCGTCACTTCCCCGGGCGTCCAGCGAATATCGGAAATCGCCAACTTCCAGAGCACGTACGCCGGCAACCAAACTTCCCAGTGGCCGGGTGAAGGTGTGCGAGATGAAAAACACGAGGGCGCTCCCCCCTAGCACGGCAGCCATTCCCAGAGCCAGCAGGAGCCGATTCAAGCTGTCAAGAAACGCGGTTGCCTGGTCGTAGGACTTGAGCACCGTCAAACGGACGGAAGGCGTCTTGCTAGTAGCTAATTCCAAGGAGGTGCCCAGAAAACGCTCGTCGCCAAGTTGAACCTCGTGCGGTTCGGAAAGCCCAGACGCGGTGCGAAGAGTTTGCAGACGAGTCAATTCCGCCTCTTGAAAAGGACTGAGAGTGGTACGAACGATGCTGTCGCCGTAATAAAACGCGACTTGGCTGGCGGCAATCCGGCTCACCTGAGAGGCAACGCTGTCGTCAATCTCGTAGCCGACCACGAGAAAACCAAGCAACCGGTTTTCCGCCGCTGCGCCAAAGTAGATAGGCTTGAGAAATACTTCGTATAAGTGCTGGCCCCCGAACCACCAGTGTTGCGGACCTTCCTGACTCAGTGAAGAACTTAGCGACTGCTGGGCCATGTCATGGCTCAGACCAGGCGATGCGGTGTGCAGTGCAACCACCTTTCCGGTGCGGTCCGCCAGGACGAACAGGTCACTGCCCGCCAGCCGCCACAAGTGATCCGCGGCATCTTGAATCGTAGCCTGATGGCCAGTGGTCATGAGCGCCCGCAAATCGGGCAGATCGGCCATTAATTCAGCGGAATGGGTCAGCGTTAGTTCGCGTTCGCGTTGAAAACTCTGGAAGGTGCCCACGGAATTGTGCAGGTCAGAAAAAAGTCCTCTTTTCACCTGCGACTGCACGCTACGGCGCACCAGAAGAAGGCTGGTACACGTGAGGCCTGCGGAGATCAGCAGCATGGACAGCAGAAACTTTGTGCGCATCCGGAGTTTCACCATCGCTGTCCCTGCCTCGCTTGCTAGGGTTGTCCGCTGCGGGGGTTAGCGTACAAATTTGTAGCCCATGCCGTGCACTGTGCGGAAATGCACCGGATTTGCGGGATCCTTCTCCAGTTTCTGCCGCAGCTTCAGAATGTGATTGTCCACGGTTCGGGTGGATGGGTAATTTTGATATCCCCAGACTTCATTCAGCAATTCATCGCGGGTAATCACACGGTCGGCATTCTGAACCAGGAATTTTAAAGTCTTGAACTCCTGGGCAGTCAGTCCAATAGGTTGGCCGTCGCGTATGACTTCCATTTTGGTGAAGTCTGCCGAGATTCCATCGAAGGAGACTACCTCACTCGTGCCCGTCCGCACCGTCCGCCGCAAAGCCGCCCGGACACGAGCCAACAGTTCTCGCGGACTGAATGGTTTGGTCACATAATCGTCAGCGCCCAACTCCAGCAGCAAAACCTTGTCCGAAACATCGCTGGCCGCGCTTAGAACAATGATGGGGAGCGCCGGCGCTTGCTGCTTTATTTCCCGGCAAACATCCCGCCCCGACATAGCCGGCAGACGCAAATCCAGCACAATTGCGGCAGGGGTGACAGAGCGAAAAGCTTCGAGAGCTGATTTTCCGTCGGCACAGATCTCCACTGAAAAGCCCTCTGCTTCAAACAAACGTTTCAGGGCTTTTTGAACAGCGCGATCATCCTCCACAACCAGAATTCGTTCCATGGTGACCGCTTTCGGATCAGGGTGTGGATAATCCCCGCGAGCCGCAACCGGGCCCTGCGGAGGGGTGGACGCCAAGCTGGCTTCTCTAATCATATGTGCTCCCAATTCCCACCCCAAAGGCAGGAATACTGCTTATTTAAGCTTACTACCACTCTTTATAGAGAGGGCATCTTACCCAATTGTTGACAATCTTTTTACAAGCTGCCAATTTTTACGCGGATGCATCTTGCCAACTTGTGTCTGCGTGAGAATGTAGCGCCGCTTATTGGCGAGATGGGTCGAGGTGACGGGGAGACGAGTTCACATGCCGCCTCTCCTGAGCGGGATTCATTCGGTAGGACCACACGACATCTTCAGGCCGTTTTTCCTCATCAGTTTCCAATTGAAGGCTCTCGACTAAATGGTGACTTGGCGCCAGCGTGCACACAGGGTCGGTCACGCTGGCTTCGCCCGTGAGCAGAAAGGCCTGACAGCGGCAACCGCCAAAGTCCAAGGTCCGGCGGTCGCAACTGCGACAGGGTTCTGGCATCCACTGCTCTCCGCGAAAGCGCTGGAAGGCTGCTGAATCTTGCCAGATCCAATCCAGGGGGTGCTCGCGGACATTATCGAACTGCATGCCAGGAATGACTCCCGCACCGTGACAAGGCAGAACCTCGCCGCCCGGATTGATAAGCATGATGCTGCGGCCCCATCCCCCCATGCAGGCTTTCGGATAACGCGCGTAATAATCCGGCACCACGCAATCGATTCGCATACGTCCTGAAAGCCGCTCCTGCGCCTGTCCCACACTGCGCAAGCAGTTTTCCAGTTGTCGACGCGTGGGCATGAGGGTGTCCCGATTCTTCAACGCCCAGCCATAATATTGAGCGTGCGCAATTTCTAGCCGATCCGGCTGGAGTTGCTCGGCAAAGGCAATCATCTCTCCCAGGTGGTCCAGGTTTTGGCGATGCACAACCAAATTCACGGTAAACGCGATGCGAAACCGTCGGATAGTCTCAGCGAGAGCAACTTTATGTGCGTGAGCCTTGGCGCCGGCGATCCAATTTGCGCTTTGTTCTCGCGAATCCTGAAAGCTCAATTGGATGTGATCCAGGCCGGCGTCCACTAATGAGCCAAGCCGCGTTTCAGATAGCCCGACTCCGGAGGTGATGAGGTTGGTGTACAGTCCAGCAGAATGCGCGGCCCCGACCAGCGCTTCCAAGTCGGAGCGAGCCAGCGGCTCACCCCCAGTCAGGTGAACGTGGAGGATCCCCAAGTGGGCGGCATCACGAAACACCCTTATCCATTCCCCGGTGGGGAGCTCCGACTCGGTTCCCATCATCTGCAGAGGATTAGAGCAATAGACACAATGCAGCGGACAACGGTGGGTGATCTCGGCAATCAGCGCCAGTGGGTTCGGAGTCATCAGCAATCAATGGTCAATAATCGACGACACGCTTCTGCTGTAACGCTTCCAGGAAGGTGGCAACATCCTCGCGAATCTTCGCCGTATCCGCGCTGTACCGTTTAGAAAGGGTTTCCACAATCTGCTCCAAGGTGTGCTGCCCATCGCAAAGTTCCAGTACGCTTTGACCGGTGCCCTGCAGTCGGATCATCCCCTCGGGAAAGAGCACAACCCGGTCCTCACCATCTTTCCCCCAACGACAACCGGTAGCAAGGCGAGGCCGGCTAGACTCCAAGGGGGCAGGCAATCTCAGGACTCCTCAATCCGAAATGCGCCCGGGGCCGGCCAGCCCGGCTGGACGTAAGCAAAGTAAATGGCGTCCAGCTGCGCCCACAGAATGTCACACTTCGAGATCAGTGCATGAATCACCAGTTCCTGCTCTGATCGAGTGACGGCGTGTTCAGTGACCCACTGTAGGGCGAATCGAGCGTCTTCCGGCGCCTGACCGAGACGGGCCTCGAAATAGTCCAGTCCGCCAGCCAGCCAGGGATAATGTTGACGCAAGCGATCCATCCGCAGCGTGATCAGATCCCGCGAGAAGAGTTCCGTCAGCGACGAGGCTACCGCCTCCAGCAGAGTACGATTTCGGACCAGTTCCAGGTACGCATCCACGGCGTAGCGGACACCCGGCAGCAGTTCCTGACACCGTATAACGCGTTCGCGATCCAGCCCCGTAGCCTCGGCTAGGCGGATCCACCGTTCGATACCGCCTTCGTGGGTCGCATAGCCATCGTGATCAAGCACACGTTTACTCCAAGCGCGGCGAAACTCCGGGTCTTCACTGCGCGAGAGAATGATGTTGTCTTTGATGGGAATGCGGCTCTGATAATAGTAACGATTCAACGCCCAAGCCTGAAGCTGGCCTCGACTTAACTTTCCCTCATGCATCATGAGATGGAAGGGATGGCGATGGTGATAACGCTCGCCGCCTAGCTGGCGGAGTCGTGCCCGCAACTCTTCCACTGAGAGTGCGCTGTCGGAAGCCGGAATTTCTACAGATCGAAGTACCACCCATCCTCCGCTATCTCCCAGCCCGCAGCGCGAACCTCACGGTGTTCGGGGCTGGACTCATCCAGCATAGGATTCGTGTTGTTTACGTGCACAAAAATTTTACGCGGCCGTCGCAGTGCCTTTAATTTTTGTAAACTCCCGACTTCCGACGATACGGGGATGTGGCCCATCTCGCGCGCAGTGGCTCCGCTACCAAGAACTTTAATCAACTCATCGTTGCTCCAGAATGTGCCGTCAAATAAAAGCAGATCGACAGTCTCCAGCCGCTCTAGCGACGTCTCGTCTATCTCCAGAACCGCCGGAAGATAAGCCATTCGCGGCCCTGAAGATACTCCCACAATGAGTCCTAACGATGCTTCCTGTGGCGACAATTCGGCTGATTCTCCGACGTACATAGGATAACGGCTGTGAAGGGTAAACGTCTCGCAATGAAGCCCTGAATCTTGCCCGGCGACGGTACTGAGGCAGAAGCTCTCGCCCGGTGTGATGTCCGTCCAGACAACTTGTTGCGGCACTCGATTTAGCATCGCAAAGATATTGTTGTCTTCACGCAAGATGCGGCGGATGGAAGCGGTGCAGTAGATGCGAAACGGTTGCAGTTCCCGCAGCGACAGCAGACCGGTAATCTGATCAAGATCTCCGCCGGTGAGCAGCACACCTGCAATTGGGGAGTCGCGCCCATGCTTTCGCGGATGGAGCGCCGGAGTAGCTTCGATCTGCTGGTGCAGATCAGGGGAGGCGTTCAGCAAGAACCACGACTGGCCGTCATTCGTAAGGGCGACCTGGGTCTGGGTACGACTCTTACCTTGGAAAGTTCCGGCGCGGAATGCCTGGCAGTTTTGGCAGCCACAATTCCATTGCGGAAAGCCGCCGCCTGCGGCCGAGCCCAGGATCTCTATACGCATCCCTACAGATTACAGTTCTGCGCTCGCGTAAGAGTTAATTTCGCAATTTAATGCGACTTCTTCGAATTTCGGCGCTGTCCACTCCACAAGCATAGCTCCTGTCCTAATCTTTTATACCATCGCTTCACGGCTTGTCCAATTGATCTGGCACCAAAACAAAGTTCGCTCGAGACCGGGATCTCCAATTTCAGATCATGATTCAAAAATCTCGCGAGTTGCCGGATAGACGCGCTGGTATTTCTTGTAAGCAGCATTCATCATCGCGACGGCGGCGGAATCCGGGGACACTCGCTCCGCCACACGAACCACGGAAGCGCAGGCCGAATCGACCGACGGCCAGGTTTTTGCGCCCACACCCGCCAGGATAGCGGCCCCGTAAGCCGCACCTTCTTCGGCTTCGACGATCTCGACTTCATGGCCATACACGTCAGCTTGAATCTGCCGCCATAACCTGGAATGCGCACCGCCGCCACCCAGGCGGATGCTGCTCACCGGCACTTTCATTTCTCGGAAGATAGTGAAACTATCCCGCAAACTGAAGGCCACACCTTCCATGATGGCGCGGATGACATTGGCGCGCGTGTGCGATGCGGTAAGTCCAACCAGCGCAGCTCTGGCCTGCGAATCGAGATGAGGAGTGCGCTCGCCCATCAGGTAAGGTGTCCAAAGCAGGCCATCAGAACCGGGAGGCACGCGCGAAGCTTCTTCGCTCAGACGTTCGTAAGGATCACGACCGTCATCGTTCCCGGCTCCAAACTGGTCACGAAACCAGCGCAGCGACAGTCCGGCAGCCTGGGTGACGCCCATGACATGCCATCGGCCCGGGATGGCATGACAGAATGTGTGTAGCCTTCCTTTTGGATCGAGCGCCGGACGATCGGTCGCCGCAAAAACTACTCCTGAAGTGCCGATCGTGGCGCTGACTGCGCCCGCTGCAACGATGCCCATTCCTACCGCTCCCGCCGCCTGATCGCCTGCGCCGGGAACAACCGGAGTACCGGACTTCAATCCAGTTGCAGCCGCGCCTTCTGGTGAAATCCTGGCGCAAATGTCCGGCGACTCGAAGAGCGCCGGAAGTAGGGCCGGATCAATCTCAGCCGCTTCGAGCATCTCTCGTGACCAGCGATGCTTGGCCACATCCAGCAAAAGAGTTCCAGAGGCATCGGCCAGATCAATGGCGCGCTCGCCAGTCATGCGAAAGCGAACGTAGTCTTTGGGCAGCATTACGGAACGAACACGCTTCCAGTTTTGCGGCTCGTTCTCCCGCACCCAAAGAAATTTCGTCAGCGTGAAATTTGGTAACGCGGGATTGCAAGTGAGCTGAATGATACGTTCCGCGCCAATTTTTTCGTTTAGTTCTCGCGTCTGAGCCTCAGTGCGTACATCACACCAGATGAGTGCAGGACGCACCACCTTATCTTCCCCATCCAGCATGACAGCCCCGTGCATCTGGCCGGAAAAACCTACACACGCAATATCTTCTCCACGAAGCTTTGCCTTCTCCAATGCCTTACGCACCGCCATGCCACAAGCCCGCCACCAATCTTCTGGATGTTGCTCTGCCCAGCCGATCTTAGGGGAAGCAAATGGTTGGTGTTCTTCCGTAGCCGATGACAGCACGATCCCGCGCTCGTCAATGATGAGCGCTCGCGTACCGCCAGTTCCGACGTCTATGCCGAGTAAATTGATGGGGCTCTCCGTGAGCGAAAATCAACAGAATCGCGTAGCAGCGTATGCTAACGGGCGCGTATAGTATCACGCACCCCAGAACCCGAATCAGAGTTTTCGTACCGCGCGGAGGCGTCCATGGACGATCGTAAACTCGTGCTCGTTCCCATCTTCCTCGTGATTTTGTTCCGAGCAACCCTGCTGGCTCAAGAGAGTGCCCCTTATCAAGATCCGAAACTTCCAGCCGAGCAACGCATAACTGATTTGCTGAAACGCATGACTCTCGAGGAAAAAATTGCGCAACTGCAAGGTGCCTGGGAGAACCGCGACAACGTTAAAGATCCTCAAGCCCTGTTTGTGGATGAAAAGGGAAACTTCCTCCCGGCACAGGCCTCGCGGTTGTTGAAAAATGGCTTAGGCGAGCTGTCACGTCCGAGTGAGAAGCGCGGCCCGCGGGAGATGGCAGACTTCACTAACACCCTGCAGAAATGGATGAAGCAAAATACGCGGCTGGGTATTCCTATTCTCTTCCACGAAGAATGCCTGCATGGACACGCCGCACCCAAGGGAACTTCCTTCCCTCAGGCCATTGCCCTGGCCTCAACTTGGGATCCCGTGTTGGTTCATGATGTTTTTGCTGCGACTGCGGCGGAAGTACGCGCCCGCGGCGCTCAGCAATGCCTGGCCCCGGTACTCGACCTGGCCCGAGATCCGCGCTGGGGACGCACGGAAGAGACCTATGGCGAGGATCCTTATTTAGTATCGCGGATTGGCGTCGCTGCCATCCAGGGTTTCCAGGGCGCGGGCCCTTTCATCGACAAGGCGCACGTGGTCGCCACGGCAAAACATTTTGCCGTGCACGGCCAACCGGAAGGTGGCACCAACGTCGCGCCCGGCAACTATTCCGAACGTGTTATTCGTGAATACTTTCTAAAGCCGTTCGAAGCCGCAGTGGAGGAAGGCCGCGTGCAGAGCATAATGCCTTCCTACAATGAGATTGACGGAATACCTTCCCACGGTAACAAACATCTGCTGGATGACGTCCTCCGCAAGGAATGGGGATTCTCCGGAGTTGTAGTCTCCGACTATTTTGCGGTTGCTGACCTGAACGTCCTGCACCATATTGTTTCCAACAATGATGAGGCCGCCAAGCTGGCGCTCGAATCTGGTGTGGACGTCGAACTACCCTTCGGCGACGCCTATCACAGCCTTATTAACCAGGTTCGTGAAGGAAAAGTTTCTCAGAGTGACGTCGATCGGTCGGTTGCACGCATTCTCCGGCTGAAATTCTTGACCGGCTTGTTCGACGATTCTTCCGTCGATCCCGAGTACGCGGAGAAAATCACCAACAATGCCGAACATCAGCAACTGGCATTGAAAGCCGCTCATGAGGCAATCATTCTGTTGAAGAACCGGAACAATCTGCTGCCCCTGGATCGAACCAGATACAAGCGAATTGCAGTCATTGGACCGAACGCAGCCGAACTTCATCTCGGCGGATACAGCGACAATCCCGGACGCGGCGTCAGCATTCTGCAAGGCATAAAAAATAAGGTTGGATCTGCGGCCGAAGTGCTGTACTCCGAGGGCTGCAAAATTACCGAAACCGCCCCCGACTGGTATGCCGACAAAGTTGTGCTGGGCGATCCTGCACTCAACGCCAAACGCATCGCCGCAGCTGTGCAGGTGGCAAAGAAGGCCGATATGGTTATCCTGGTCCTCGGTGAAAACGAGCAAACTTCCCGAGAAGCCTGGGCGGCGACACACGAGGGAGATCGTGACAACCTCGATCTCCTGGGAAATCAGGACGACCTGGTTAAAGCAATTCTTGCTACCGGAAAACCCACAGCAGTCTTCTTGATTCACGGCAGACCAAATTCCATCAACTACATCGCCGCCAACGTCCCCGCGATCCTCGATGGTTGGTATCTTGGACAAGAAACAGGAACCGCCGTCGCCGACGTACTCTTCGGCGATTACAATCCGGGTGGCAAGCTGCCCATCACGGTGCCGCGCACGGTCGGCCAGTTACCCGACTACTATTATCAGAAGCCTTCAGCAAAACGTGAATACCTGGGCACGACGACGCAGCCGCTTTTTCCCTTCGGCTATGGGCTCAGCTATTCCACTTTCAAGTACAGCAATCTGCGCCTCGCTCCAGACGGTATCGGCCCCCAGGGACAGACCAAAGTTTCCGTCGATGTCACCAACGTCGGCAAAATCCTTGGCGACGAAGTTGCCCAGCTCTACATCCGGGATGAGGTCAGTTCCGTGACCCGGCCAGTCAAGGAATTGCGCGGCTTTCGGCGCATTACCCTAGCTCCGGGACAAACTCAGACCGTCGAGTTCACGCTAGGCCCTGAACAGCTTTCATTTCTCGACCGCGACCTGCATCGAGTCGTGGAACCGGGAGCGTTCAAGATTATGGTTGGAGGCAACTCGGTGGACGTGATCGAGATCAAGCTCACCGTCGAAGCCAAATAATTAGCAGCGTATTAGCGAGATGCTGACTTCTTGTAAACTCGTACGTAATCCACCAGCATAGTTTGCGGAAAAACGGTGTTATTGTCAGGAGTGCCGGGCCAGTCGCCACCAACCGCGAGGTTCAGAATCATAAAAAACGGATGGTCGTAAACCCATTTCGTTCCCTGGGGCAGATCGGCAGGAGTTCGGGTGGCGTAGAGATTGCTGTCTACATAGAAACGGATTACGTTCGGCTCCCATTCCACGGCATAAAGATGATAGTCATCGGCGAAGCGTCCCTTGGCCAATGAAAACGGAGAGCCGATCCCAGCGCCTCCCGAATATCCCGGACCGTGAATGGTGCCGTGGACAATTGCAGGTTCCTTCCCGATGTTTTCCATGATGTCGATTTCGCCGCAAGTAGGCCACCTCACCGTCCCAATATCATTGCCCAACATCCAGAAGGCCGGCCACATTCCCTGCCCGTACGGAATCTTAATGCGCGCTTCAAAGCGGCCATATTGTTTGTTCAAACTTGCCGGCAGTCTTCATCCGCGCCGAGGTGTAGTTGCGCGTAACGCCATCCATGCCGGTGTAAGTTTCCTTTAATGCGGTGATGACGAGAGAACCATTCTGGATCTGCGCGTTCTGCAGGCGGCTGGTGTAGTACTCCAGTTCACTGTT
>Ga0070697_100003461_pt1 | contig 12136 bp, 9 predicted proteins | sample KBSK1501metaG_FD_65475 | JGI IMG/M metagenome (GOLD analysis project Ga0070697, IMG submission 65475) | Corn, switchgrass and miscanthus rhizosphere microbial communities from Kellogg Biological Station, Michigan, USA - KBS K1-50-1 metaG | ecosystem: Host-associated > Plants > Roots >... | reverse complement strand
ATCCAATTACAAAGTATTTTTTCATACAATCGTATTGCTCGTTTTCTAAGAGCAAAATCTTATACCGGAAGATTAGACGGCCGGAGCTCGCTGCATCTTCAGTAATCTTTTCTGCCCTATGAAAGGGGCGATGGAATTTGGCTCTCCGGGCAAATTGCAAGAATCGGTGGGGCCAAAACCCGACTACGTTAAACGCTTTGTCACAGCCGCACGAGAGAGTGATCCATGTTCTAAGAACCAGGGCGCGCAACGGAGTAATTACTGACCTGGTGTTTTAGGGATCCGACAGCCGCCCATACGCGTCAACTTGAGGAAACGCCACGGAGAAGGGGCGAGCGGACGAAGGGATCTATCGGCGTGATCTGCCATTGTGGTAGGGCGAAAAACTCGGCGCTTCGGCCGGTACGCCCTTTGGTTAGGCTTCCCCATGCGCCGGGTTTGAGCCACACGTTGCCCGCCGATTAGAGTAACTTCGGTTTGTGACTAAACCGGCTCAGTCAGTACGCAGGTCTTCAGACTGCCCGCATTATACGATTTTGCATCGCCCAACCGTAATAGGCAGATCACGCCGAAGATCCCTTCGTCCACTCGCCCTTTCGCCGCGTCGCCCATTCGCCCCGACGCCTTAAGTCGACGCCTATGGGCGGCTGCCGGACACGCCCTACCTCGCCATAGAGAGCAGCGCTAACAAACCTTTTCTCGCTTATCTTCTATTTGCTATCCCCTCACCAAATCTGCACACGCTCATCGGGCGGACGCATCATGGGACTCTGGTCTGGAATAGCAAAAGTATGCGCAAATTCCGGCAGATTGCTGAGAGGTCCGTTGACCCGAAATTTTGGTGGGCTGTGCGGATCGATCTGCAAGAAAAGACGGCTTGTCTCCCGACGAGTATTGTTTCTCCAAACTTGCGCCCAAGAGAGGAAGAATCGCTGTTTGGGTGTGAATTCGTCGATCTTTTGGTTTTGTTCAGTCCCTGTTTTTCGCTCCAACGCCTTCTCCAGGGCAGCATAGGCAATCTTAACCCCGCCTAGATCCGCAATGTTTTCGCCTTCAGTCAGCTGGCCATTGACATGGAGATTGTCAATTGCCACGTAGCTATCGAATTGCTGTACGATTTTCTGTCCACGTTCCTGGAATCGCTTTTCGTCTTCGGCCGTCCACCAGTTCTTTAAGTTGCCTTGCGCGTCGAACTTCCGACCCTGATCATCAAAGCCATGGGTCATCTCATGGCCGATCACCGCACCAATCCCGCCGTAGTTCACCGGATCATCTGCTTGCACATTGAAGAATGGCGGCTGCAGAATACCGGCGGGAAAAACGATTTCATTCCGATTGGGATTGTAATAAGCATTTACTGTCGGCGGGCTCATTCCCCATTCGGTTGGATCCACCGGCTTCCCGATCTTAGCCAGCTGCCGTTTTGTCTCAAACTCTGAGGCGGCCAGCACGTTCAGCACATGGGGCTGCGCCGTAATCTTGAGATCAGAATAGTCACGCCATTTATCCGGGTACCCAATTTTGACCCCAAAAGCATCCAGCTTCTTCAGCGCAGCTTCTCGGGTTTCCGCCCCCATCCAATCCAAGTTCTGAATCTTGTCTCGCAATGCACTCTTCAGATCGTTGACCATGGCTAGAGCACGCTGTTTAGCCTCCGGGGTGAATTTTTTCTCGACATAGAGTTGACCCAACGCTTCGCCAAGGTTGTGATCCACCTCTTGTAAAATCCGTTTCCAGCGGGGGAGTTTTTCCTTTACGCCGGTGAGCTTTTGTTTGAAAAACCGAAAGTCTTCGTCTACAAAAGCATCGCTCAGATCGGCCGCGGTGGCGTGGATCAGCTGCCAGCGCAAATAAATCTTCCAATCATCGAGGGATGCGTTCGCAGCCATCTCTGCCGCCTTTTGAAAAAATGCCGGCTGCTCGACATCTATTTTATTCAGCTCCTCGCTGGCAATCCCCAGCGTCTGAAAATAAATTGACCAATCAAAACCAGGCGCGGCTTTAGCTAAATCGGAGCCAGACATTCGGTGGTAATTGGCTTCCGGATCACGCAGCTCAACTCGAGTTTTGGAGGCTTTGGCCAGATCTGTTTCAAAAGCGAGCACCTGTTTTGCCTCAGTCGAGGCCTTCTCTTCCGGGTCGCCGAGTAATTGAAACATCTTCGTGACATGCTGGAGGTATTGATCGCGCATCTGGGCCTCACCCTCTTTGAGGTAGTAATCACGATCAGGCAAGCCAAGCCCTCCCTGTGAAACGATTGCGATTTGGTTCTTGCTGTCTTTAGCGTCTTGTCCACCGGTGATATCAAAGAGCGCCCCAATGCCGAGTTTATGGAGATAGCCAAGGACTGCGGCAAGCTGCTTTCGATCGTTGATCTGCGCGATCTTTTCTAAGTCCGATTCCAAAGGTTTAGCCCCATCGGCATTGACCTGTTCCTCGTTCATTCCGCTGGCATAAAATTGTCCCACTAATTGGCGAACTGTGCCCGCGGGTACTTCTCCTTTGGTTACTCGGGTCGCACTCTCTTCCAAAATTTCGTGTAGCGTTACATAGTTTCTCTCGATCAATTCCTGAAATGCACCCCATCGGCTGTATTCTGGAGGAATCGGGTTATGCTCAAGCCAGCCGCCATTGGCGTACTGGTAAAAGTCGTCACTAGGCTTTACCCGTGGGTCCATGTTTGCTGGATCAATCGCGGGGGTTTCGGCCGCGGTGGCAACCAACGGGATCATCAGCAGGACCGGAAAAGCGAAACCAAAGATTCGGGCTGAACGCATCGCGAATGCTAGATTGCGTGACCCGAGCTTGCAAGAACCTCGCGGAAGATTGGCTACCAAAACCGCAGTCGCACGCGCTGTTCGCCGTACACAAGAATGGCTGTGTAACAAATTCGTGACCTACGAACCACGAATGGATGCTAAGATTGAACCGCGAGTAGACGCGAATGGACACGAATAGAGAGCACGAATCTGGTAGGGCGAGGCTCCTGCCGAGCCGGATCTTGAACCACGAATGGATGCTAAGATTGAAGCGCGAATGGACGCCAATAGACACGAATAGAGCGCGCGGATTTGGTAGGGCGAGGCTCCTGCCGAGCCGGATCTTGAACCCCCGAATGGACGCTAAGATTGAGCCGCGAATGGACGCCAATAGACACGAATAGAGAGCGCGGATTTGGTAGGGCGAGGCTCCCGCCGAGCCGATTTCTAACCGTGGCGACCTGCAGTCTTATCTGCACCATGAATTAATTCGGCTCGTTTTCATCCGTGCGACTTCCAAAACTCAAAAGATTGCCGTCTGTATCTTCGACTATGAAATCCGAAGTTCCCCATGGTTGCGATTGGAGCGTTTGCAAGAAATTAGCTCCTCGTTCCGTGAACTCCAAGAACCAGGCTTTCACATCGCTGACTGGTATATAAGCGCTCAAGAGCTGTTCCGCTGCGCGTTCTATCTGATTGAATGGGAGATTGTGCACAACGCGAAGATTCAACTTGGCTCTGTCCTGCCAACTGTCCATAAAACGGCGGATCGCCATACCGGAAAACGAGTTTGAATCCGAGCTTTTGCTCATAATAGTAGGCGGCCCGGTTCACGTCGGTCACGAATAGTTGTGGATAGGCAGTGATGAGTTCCTTTTCTTGAACCTCTTTACGGGCTGGCGTTTTTGCCTGTCTTCATGTTGATCGATTCTCTGTTTGAGAGCCCGATTCGTGGCTCCACTCTCACGGATAATTAATTCTTCATTCCAATTCCAGCCCGATATGCTTCATCAGCGTAAGTTCATTTTGCGGCTTCACCTTCTCGCAACTACGCCCCACGAAAGATCCGAAAAGCGTTTGGTCGCTACCTGAAATCCGAGCTCGATTAAATCTGTTTTTGCCGCGTCAATCGACCAGAAAAACTCCTCTTCAATCGCCTGAGCCGTTTTCGCGTCGCCCTTGGTGAGATAGTCCTGAATCTTTGATGGCTTTTCTTCCTGATTCCGCAGCATTAAGTCGCCAAACACTGCACGTCCACCCGGAACCAGGCTGGTGAAAACCTTGGAGAATAATAAGCGCTTCTCGTCATCAGTCAGATGATGAACGGCGTACGTACTAATGACGGAATCAAAGGGTGCACGCTCGTAATCAAAGACGTCAAGAATATCAGCTTTGATAAAGCGTCGATTCGAGATGTGACCTAACTTCGAACGCGCGATCACTTCCATCTGTTCGGATAGATCTACACAGACCAATTCGCCGCACTGATGAATGAGACAGGAAAGATTGCCGGTCCCGGAGCCGAGCTCAAGCACTCTGGAAGAAGAGTTGATGCGCGCTTCTCTGATCACCCATCCAAGGACATCAGGATAGGCCGCTCGGATGGGATCTTTTTCGTTCTGAACGTCGTTATCGTAGCCGTTCGCCTCGTCATTGTGGTTGAATAGTTGGCCGTGAGCACTTGGCATAAGGAATGTCTGACGTTGGCTTAAACTAGTTAACGTTCCCTGGTATTCCAGAGCAGGAAATAGTGGTGACGCGATCCCTCCCGATGGCGGATCCGCACTTAGCGAAAGACGTGTTTGAAGTCTCCTGACATAGGGTTGTCATCGCGGTTGCCTACGCTGGTCGGGCTAAGGTCGTTCGAAACGCGCAGATTGGCTTGTCTGCGCTCCACGCCATTGCAAAGATAGAAAACTTGATAACTTTGCCGTTCATGAACCCTCCAGATTCATCGGGCGCTCGCGACGCGAGGGAAATCAAACAGATCGCCACTCTTAGCAGTGGCGAAATCGTTGCCCTCTGCAATGACGGCACAGTTTGGATTTATGCCGGGAGTGGTTGGCAAAAGTTGCCAGACCTTCCCAAGGAGGATCATCGCTGAGATCTGTCGCTGGCCGCAACGTTCCGATCGAAAGGGTAGAATTATAACCAAAACACTCAGGAACCAGTGACACTATGCGCACAGCTATCCTCGCTATTTCATTCTCCATTGTCGCGACGCTCTGTTCCGCTGACGAAGCGAGTCCAACCGCGCAGCTCAAAAGCGAAATACCACCGGCTTTCACACCGAAGACGGAAAGTTTTGATTATATCCGGCGCACGGAGATGATTCCGATGCGCGACGGTGTCAAACTCTACACGGTCATTCTCATTCCGCGAGGCGCGCAACACGCGCCGATCCTCCTGAGCCGAACCCCCTACGATGCCGAAGAACGCATTGGTCAAGTGTCGACTAAGCACCTATCCGCTCTACTAGGAAACAAGGACGTTGTCGACGAGCTCATTCTTAACGAGGGATACATCCGCGTTCTACAGGACGTGCGTGGTAAGCACCACTCGGAAGGCGATTACATAATGACTCGACCGTTACGCGGCCCGCTCAATCCCACCAATGTGGATCATTCGACTGACACGTACGACACGATCGACTGGCTGGTGAAGAACATCCCGGAATCGAATGGGAAGGTAGGAATTCTCGGTATCTCTTACGATGGTTTTACTGCATTGATGGCCCTATTCCATCCGCATCCGGCTTTACGAGCCGCCATGCCAATCAACCCAATGGTCGATGGATGGATGGGCGATGACTGGTCTCACAATGGCGCTTTCCGGCAATTGGCACTGGCATACTGGTATGGGCAGGAGACGACCCGCGGGAGCAAGGAGAAATGGTGGTCGGATCACTTCGACGATTACGAATCTTGGCTCGCCGCTGGCTCGGCCGGCGAAATGGCCCGGCAGCGTGGACTGGATCAGGTGGGGTTTTATCAAAAATTCCTGGCGCATCCGGCGTATGATGACTTCTGGCAAGAGCAAGCTTTAGATAAGCTGCTGGCGAAGGAACCGCTTTCGGTACCGGTGATGCTCGTACACAGTTTATGGGATCAGGAGGACATCTACGGTGCGCCCCATGTCTTCCGAGCGATTAAGCCGAAGGACCCGGACAACAGCAAAGTATTTCTAGTCATGGGACCGTGGTTTCATCATCAACAACGCCTGCAAGGAGACGCCATTGGGGATATCCGCTTCAGCCAGGATACGGCAGTGTATTTCCGCCACGTTCTGGTTCGCCAATTTTTTGATCACTTTCTCAAGGACGATGCACCGCCGACCGATTTAGCGCCGGTAACCGCCTTTGAGACCGGAACGAACCGATGGGAGCGGTTGCCTGGCTGGCCCCCTCGCAGCGAGGGTGGCCAGACGGATCCGGTCTCGCTTTATCTTCAGCCAAGCGGAAAACTCGGATTCACTGCGCCGGCCCCGGCCGAACCCGGATTCGAAGAATATGTCTCGGATCCAGCCAAGCCAGTGCCTTTCCTGCGCAGACCAATCCACCTCGAGGGCGATGGCGGACAGCATGATTGGCAAACTTGGCTGGTGAGCGATCAACGCGAAGCATCGAGTCGCACCGATGTGCTGACTTTCACATCGGATATCTTGACTGAGCCATTGAAAATCAGCGGTTCACCGATTGTGAACCTGATCGCATCAACGACCGGCACGGATGGTGATTTCGTGGTCAAACTTATCGACGTCTATCCGGACGAAGTCGGGCGCGAACCGAAAATGGGTGGCTATCAACTGATGATCTCAGCCGATATCTTTCGTGGAAGATATTTGGACGGCTTCGATAAGCCGCGGCCAATTCGAGCAAATGAGAAAGAGCGCTACCGGTTCAATCTGCCCGACGCGAATCATGTTTTTTTGCCTGGCCATCGATTAATGATTCAAGTGCAATCAAGCTGGTTCCCGCTCTACGATCGCAACCCGCAAACCTACGTCAGCAACATTTTACTGGCCAAACCAGGTGATTACCAGAAGGCCTCCGTCAAGGTCTTCGACGCCGGCGACAGCTTCGTGGAATTGCCGGTGGTGAAGAGCAGATAGGGCGAGAGGGCGTCAGAGCGTGTCGGACTTCGCCCATTGTCTGAAACTCCGGTAGCTTCGTCGGACGAGTCGGCGTGAGGGCGTAACGGCGTGTGGGCGTGATGGTAGGGCGAAACCCGACTTCGCAAAGCCTACGTCGCGGCCAGCTCTATGGTCTCCCTCAACCTCGAGGCCAGGGCGCGCCAAAGCGCAGCGACGGCGGCAGATCCGGCGAAGGCAGGATCTGTGAGCCGGGAGAGCGGCGTATGGGCGTTTCACCTCTCGGCGGCGGACGCGCGTCCAGACGGATCACGATGGTAGGGCGAAAACCTCGGCGCTTTGGCTAGCTGCACCCTATCGTTTTGCATCCCCATGCGCCGGGTTTGAGCCACTGCCCAGGTTTGACGTTGTCGCGAAAATTCTCACGCATTCCGAACGCCGATGGATGCGGAATCGTTCCATCAGCGCATCTTGCTGTTTCGAAGACACTATCGAAGCCCGAATCTTTGTGGATGAAAACCCGACTCCGCGTCGGGCTGGTAAAACGGTTTCGAGATTAGCCCTTACGCAGAGAACGATTAAAAGACCGAGCGTCGGTGATTCGAAAGCGCGGGCTGCACGAATGGCTCAAACCCGCCGCATGGGGATGCAAAACGATAGGGTGCAGCTAGCCAAAGCGCCGAGGTTCGCCCTACCCTCACGCCCTCACGCCCACACGCCCACACGCCGATACCATCACCAGTCCGCCATATCTTTTATCGAGCCACTTGTCTTGGTCGTCCAACGGCGCTAAAGGAACCTCGAACAATTCGGGTGGACTTATCGCCGGCGGGCCGATGGGCTTTCTTAGGGGCTATCGCTTGGCCGGCGCAAAGCTAGGACCTCCGGACACCAATCCAGACGCAAATAACAGAATAGCTAATTGCCAATCTTCACTCATTACTTCAACACGCCCGCTACACCATTTCTTCACCATGTTCGTCACAAAACCGCGACTATTCCTCAACTACATTCTCAAGAACAGATTCGCTGTTCCTTCCTTCAACGTGAGCAATCTGGAAATGGCGCGTGCCGTTATCGAAGCGGCAGAACTTGAGGATGCTCCCGTGATGGTGCAAACCGATTTCATCAATTTTGATTATGCCGGGATGACCGAGCTTTCGGGAATCATTCGGAGTCTGGCCGAGCGGGCGTCAGTCCCGGTGTTGATGCATCAGGATCATCCGGGAAAAGACGAGAATATTTATCACAGTCTTCGGCACGGTTATTTCTCGGTGATGTATGACGGCGGACACCATCCTTTGGCCGACAACATCCGCGGTACTATTCGTTTTGCCGAAGCCGCCCATGCCTGTGGGGCGATCCTTGAATCCGAAATTGGGCAATTCGGCGGCGAATACCAGGGCGGCCGCGCCATCCGGGCAGCAGCTGAAGAAACCGCGGAAATGGCCGAGAAAAGCGGAACCGACACATTAGCGGTTTCGGTCGGGTCCGAGCACGGTCAGAAAACCCGGTTGGATCTTGAACTGTTGAGCGAGATAGCTAAGAGCACCCGCATTCCTTTGGTCTTGCATGGTGGTAGCGGTATTCATCCGGAAGACGCGAAATCGGCGACCAAACTGAATGTGTACAAAATTAACATCGGAGCGGCGTTGATTAACGGTTTCGTCGATGCGTTAACGGAAGGAGCCGCTCTGCCTCCGGCCCATGATCCGAAACATCAAGTTATCCTCCGGCATGTGATCGAAAGGCTGCGGGAAATTGCTCGAACCCGGCTGTCATTGTTCGGTGCGTCCAGCCACGGGAAAAAATTGCTGCAAGAGTTGATTGTTGCCCAGAGTGACCTGCCAAATCGAATCGAAATAACGAAGCAATGATCTCTCTCGCCGGCACATTGGTGGCCGACATCATGGCGCGTCCGATTGGCGATTGGCCAAAGAACGGGAACGTCGTTACGATCGAAGAGATCGAAGTTCAGCCGGGCGGCGCAGTCGCGAATACTGGACAGATTCTAGAAAGACTGGGTGTACCGGTCTCCGTCCACGCGGCCGTGGGCAGCGACAATCTTGGCCAGATAACCAGGAGTTTGGTGAAATCCTGGGCTACGCGATCGGGGATTCAAACGCTGGCTGGGCGCCGGACCACCGCAACCATAGTTGCGGTGGGAGAGGACGGCGATCGTAACTTTATCAACGCGCCGGGCGCGTGTGATCAGTTCCGGTTAAGCGAACCGCAGTTCGACGAGGATGTGCGGCTCGGGGCCCGCGCTCTCCATGTGGGTTACGCTCTCATTTTGCCTGCGTTTGACGGTGAGACAATGAAGCGAGCGCTTCGTCGAGCGAAAGAGGGAGGTCTCTTGACTTCTCTGGATGTCACCTATTTCGATTCGCCGCTCTGGCCAACTCTCCTCGATCTAATGCCAGAAGTGGATGTTTTTTGTCCCAGCCTTTCCGAGGCGGAAGCGATCACCGGAAAATCCGGAGCGACCGCTGCTGCCGAGGCTCTCGAACAAGCCGGGGTGAAACAGTTTATCGCGGTCACCGATGGATCTCATGGCGCGGCAATCCGCATTCCGGGTCAGGCCGCGGAAAATCTGGCGGCACTGCCGGCCAAAGCGATCGACACCACCGGGGCCGGCGACGCGTTTATTGCGGCGGTGCTGGCAGCCTGGTATCGCGGACTCGATTGGCGAACTGCCGCTCGCGCCGGAATCGCCGCTGGCTCTTTAGCAGTCACCAGTGGGAAACGATATGGGAATCTCAACAGTTGGTCGCAGATCGAGGCGCTGATCCGGTAAAGCTAGGGCGAAAACAGATCCGCTGAAGGCCGGATCTGTGAGCCGCGGATCGCAGGTAGGGCGTGTCTCTCCGAGACCGCAGGACCGAGGACGTGGCTGCACCCTTTTAGGCGGAGAACCGTTGCGAGAGGCAAAAGCATTCGGCCTAACTGGACGATGGTGGCCGATGATCCTGCGGTCTCGGAGAGACGCGCCCTACCTGCGCAGTCGGCATCGTTCGGAGGCGCCCAGCATAGTGGTCCGGCGGTTGCCGTGCGCGTCAACTTAACGAAAGTAGACGCACCTTCCAGGTGCGGAACCCGTTGTCCGCTCAAAGCGCTCCACGCCACCAACTGCCACTTCCAAAAAACATCTCGCATAGTAGTCACGGCGATGAAACATCATGAGCGTACGATATGTTTCACAGCTAGAAGCTGCGGCTACTCTTCTCCGACGCGACGATTGATCTCGATAATCAAGACGGCATTGCCTAGCATGGGAGGCTTCTATGAAATTCCCCCGGTTGCTCGTGCCGGTTTTCCTTCTGCATTGTCTTTTGATTGTTTCGGGTGTTCGAACCATGCAGGCCGAAGTCGGTGCCGATTTGCCAATCCGTTTGTATGTACGTGAGGTCCCACTCACGGTGTTAGGGAAGCAGGTAAAGGTGCTGGGGATCGAGCAAGATAGCGGCGTTCAAGGTCTCGAACTGCAAACGTCGTCCGGATTCAAGGTTGAGGTAATTAACCAGCTAAAGGTGCCGACTTCAATCCAGTGGCACGGACTCGTGCTCCCCGCTTTGATGGATGGCGTACCATTTGTGAGCCAGGAACCGATTCCACCAAACGGAAAGTTTCTTTATCAGTTTCCGCTCAAGCAAAGTGGTACGTACTGGATGCATTCGCACTTCGGTCTGCAGGAACAGTTGTTAGGCACCGCTCCGCTCATCCTTCAGACCAAAGAACAAGGGGACAAAGCAGATGAACAATACGTGGTTCTGTTAAGCGACTTTTCGTTCAAGCCGGCCGACCAAATCCTGGAGAAACTCAAAGCCGGCATGAAAAAGATGAACGGTATGGGCGGGATGAAGAGAATACCAAAGAGTCAAACATTGGTTGCGCAGAAATGGGACGATGTCGGGCAACGCTTCGTTGCGACTTCGGCCGTCGGCGGGCTTCCCGATACAGACGTTAAATACGACGCGCTTCTCGCCAATCGCCGAACCCTGGACGATCCCCAGGTGTTCCGGGTTAAGCCGGGCCATAAAGTACTCTTGCGAATAATTGATGGTTCATCTGCGACAAATTTTTTTGTTAACACCGGAGCGTTGACTGCAGAACTCACAGCCACGGACGGTCAAGAGATCCTGCCGCTGCCAGGTAATTTCTTTCAGTTAGGGATCGCTCAGCGGATCGATTTGCTGATGAAAATCCCTGATCAAGGCGGGGTCTTTCCGATCGTTGCGCAGGGTGAGGGCACTAGACAGCAGTCCGGCGTTGTCCTGGCGACAGAGCGAGCCGTGGTTTCTAAACTGCCGGTCGAAGCTAAATTTCCAACAGGTGGATTGGATAACACTCAAGAGCTGAGATTGCAGGCGAAGGATCCTCTCTCGGAAAAGCCGGTAGACCGGTCTCTGCCATGCGTTCTTGGCGGCAACATGGCAAATTATAGCTGGACGATTAATGGCGCTGCCTATCCGAATAACAACAGTCTCAATGTAAAGGAGGGCGAACGCGTCGAAATTGTGATGCGCAACGACACCGGCATGTCGCACCCAATGCATCTGCATGGTCACGACTTCCAGGTGATCGAGATTGATGGCAAAAAGCTGAACGGTGCAGTGCGCGACACGTTAATCGTGCCGCCGAAATCAACCATCAAAGTGATCTTCGATGCGAACAACCCTGGCGTCTGGGCGTTTCATTGCCACATCCTCTATCATTTAGCGGCCGGCATGTTTACGGTCCTGAAATACGAGGGAGCCAATACCAAATTCTGGCGGCCAGAGAAAACCCTCAGCGAGCTGGTAACTCCGAAGCAAAAGCGCTGAACGTGCTTCCGCCAGCTGCCCGTACGTGTCAGCCTAAGGAGGCGACACGGGGAAAGGGTGAGTGGCGAAGGGCTCTGTCGGCGTGATCCGCCCACTACGGTAGGGCGAAAAACTCGGCGCTTTTGGTTGGTCCGCCCGTTGGTTATGCTTCCCGACGCGCCGGGTTTGAGCCTCCTATCTACCATCTGTCATCTGTCACGCGCTTCACCTATTTGCCTCCCAGACTGATTCCTTCGATGAAGAATCGCTGAAAGAAGAGGAACACTACGATCACTGGCAACACCACAAGACAGGAAGCTGCCATCAGTAGATTGAATTGAATTCCATGCATCGTTTTAAAAAAGGTGAGACCCAGCGACAACGTATACAATTTGTCGTTTTGCAGATAGATGAGCGGACCAAGGAAATCGTTCCATGCGTTGACGCCAGCTAGTAGCCCGACCACGACTAACGCAGGCCGGGCCA
>Ga0070697_100003460_pt1 | contig 12137 bp, 10 predicted proteins | sample KBSK1501metaG_FD_65475 | JGI IMG/M metagenome (GOLD analysis project Ga0070697, IMG submission 65475) | Corn, switchgrass and miscanthus rhizosphere microbial communities from Kellogg Biological Station, Michigan, USA - KBS K1-50-1 metaG | ecosystem: Host-associated > Plants > Roots >... | reverse complement strand
GGACAACATCGTCTTCCACTCCGAGATCTGGCCGGCCATGCTGCTCGGCTACAGCGGGCTCGGCGCGCGCGGCGGCCAGCCCGGCCCGCTCGGCAAACTGAACCTGCCGACCGAGGTGGTCTCGAGCGAGTACCTGACCATGGAGGGCCGCAAGTTCTCCTCCTCCCGTGCGGTGGTCATCTACGTCAGGGACTTCCTGGCCCGCTACGACGTGGACGCGCTGCGCTACTACGTGGCCGTGGCCGGCCCGGAGAACCAGGACACCGACTTCACCTGGAGCGAGTTCGTCCGCCGTAACAACGACGAACTGGTCGCCACCTGGGGCAACCTGGTAAACCGCGCGGTCTCGTTCGCGGCGAAGAACATCGGGTCGATCCCGGCGGCAGCCCCACCTGGCGGGCAGGGTCTGACCGACCTGGACCGGGACCTGCTGGCCCGGTCACAGAAGGCGTTCGGCACGGTCGGCGGGCACCTGTCCGCGTCCCGGTTCAAGTTCGCGATCAACGAGGCGATGCGGACGGTGGGCGAGGCCAACAAGTACTTCTCCGAGCAGGCGCCGTGGAAGCTGCGCGAGGCCGACCCGGACCGGATGCGCACCGTGCTGCACGTGGCCCTGCAGCTGGTCGACGACGCCAAGACGCTGCTCACCCCGTTCCTGCCCCGCTCCTCCCAGCAGGTGCACGAGCTGCTGGGTGGTTCGGGGACCTGGTCGGACATGCCGCGGGTGGAAGAGGTCGACGAGGCCGGCGGCCCGTCCTACCCGGTGATCACCGGGACGTACGACAGCACGCCGCGCTGGGCCTCGGTACCGCTGCGGGCCGGCACCCCGCTGGCCGCGCCCAAGCCGCTGTTCACCAAGCTGGACACGTCGGTGGTAGACGAGGAACTGGCCCGGCTCGGCGCCGAATGAGTTCTTATCAGCCGAACGGCCGATGGTGACGGCCCCGGCGCAGCCCTCCCCGCTCCCTCGGCCGGCGCTGGACAGCCACACCCACCTGGACATGATCGCAAGGGGGGTCTGGGGGGATGGGTCCCCCCAGGAGCGGGGGGTTCCGGGGGGTCGTCCCCCCGGGCTAGCACAGGTGGTCGCCTCGGCCCGCGCCGCGGGGATCGTCCGCATTGTCACGGTCGGCACCGACCTGGAGTCCTCCCGCTGGTCCGCGCGCTGCGCCTCGGAACATGACGGGGTCTACGCCGCGGTCGCCATCCACCCCAACGAGACCCAGGCCGTCTCCGCCGAGGTCGGCACGGGCGCCCCGGCCCCAGGCAGCCCCGCCGCCGGCGAGGTGCTGGCCGGGATCGAGGAGCTGGCTACCCGGCCGCGCGTCGTCGCGGTCGGCGAGACCGGGCTCGACTACTACCGCCACCACGCCGAGCCCGACGTCCAGCGCTGGTGGTACCGCGAGCACATCAAGATCGTGAAGCGGTCCGGCAAGGCGCTGATGATCCACGACCGGGACGCGCACGCCGACGTGCTGCGCATCCTGGAGGAGGAGGGCCCGCCGGACCGGGTGGTGTTCCATTGCTTCTCCGGCGACGTGGGCATGGTCAAGCAGTGCGCCGAGGCGGGCTACGTGATGTCGTTCGCCGGCAACGTCACGTTCGGCAACGCGCAGCCGCTCCGGGACGCCGCCGCGGCCGCCCCGGCCGACCTCATCCTGGCCGAGACCGACGCGCCGTTCCTCACCCCGGTCCCCAACCGCGGCAAGCCCAACGAGCCCGCGCTGACCGCCGACACGCTGCGCTGCCTAGCCGAGGTCAAGGGCATGGACCTGGCCGACCTGTGCGACACGGTCACCGCCACCGCCCAGCACACCTTCGGCCCCTGGTAGCACCGTGCCCGGCCCTCCGTCCGGCTGGCGGCCCGCATCCCACTGCGGCGCCCGCTCCAGGTCCCGTGCCCAACCACGACGATGTCACATCGTGGTGCACCTGACCACGACGATGTCACATCGTCGTGGTCCCAGGGGTCCCGTGCGGCCGTTTCAACCGGCACGATGTGACAACGTGCCGGTTATAACCGGCTCAATGTCACATCGTGCCGGTTGGCGGAGCGAAATGCCGTGGTAGCGGAGGGGGCAGTGGTGCGGCTGCTCACTCCTGGGGATATTAGGGAGCTCGCCGGGCGGCTGAACGTGCGCCCGTCCAAGCGGCTGGGGCAGAACTTCGTGGTCGAACCCGGAACCGTGCGCCGGATCGCCGCGCTGGCCGCGCTAGAGCCGCACGATGTGGTGCTGGAGGTGGGCCCGGGGCTTGGCTCGCTCACGCTCGCCCTGGTGGAGGCCGGCGCCGGGCGGGTAGTGGGCGTCGAGATCGACCCGGTGCTGGCCGCCGAGCTGCCGCGGACGGTCGCCGCCCGCGCGCCGGGGCTGGCGGACCGGGTGGCCGTGGTCGCCGCCGACGCGCTCCGTATCGAAGCCCGCGACCTGCCGGCGACGCCGTCGGTGCTGGTGGCGAACCTGCCGTACAACGTGGCGGTGCCGGTGCTGCTGCACCTGCTGGTGGTCCTGCCGTCGCTGGAGCGGGGGCTGGTCATGGTCCAGGCCGAGGTGGCGGACCGGATGTGCGCGCCCCCGGGGTCGCGGGTGTACGGCACGCCGTCGGTGAAGCTGGCCTGGTTCGCCGCGGCCCGGCCGGCCGGGCCGGCGCCGCGCAGCGTGTTCTGGCCGGTGCCGAACGTCGATTCCCGGCTGGTCGCGTTCATCCGGCGGGATCCGCCGGATACCACGGCGAGCCGCGAAGAGGTATTCGCGGTGGTCGACGCGGCCTTCCGGCAGCGGCGCAAGACGCTGCGCGCCGCGCTCTCCGGCTGGGCTGGCTCGGCGCCGGAGGCCGAGCGGCTTCTCCGGGCGGCCGGCCTCGACCCGGGCGCTCGCGGCGAATCGCTCGGCGTCGCGGAGTTCGCGCGCCTGGCCGCGGCGCGCCAGTCGGCACCACCGGCCGCACCGCGTACGCTTTGACCATCGTGACCGGTGTGACCGTGCGGGTGCCCGCCAAACTCAACCTTCAGCTCGCGGTGGGTCCGCCGCGCGCAGACGGTTACCACGACCTGGTGACGGTCTTCCACGCTGTCTCGCTGTACGACGAGATCACCGCCGAGCCCGCCGGGCGCGACGGGGTCACGGTCGGCGGCGAGGGTGCGGACCGGGTTCCCGCCGACGGGGACAACCTGGCGCTGCGCGCGGTGGCCGCCCTGCGGGCGGCGGTGCCATCGGCTCCCGGCGTCCACATCACGATCGCCAAACGGATCCCGGTGGCGGCCGGGCTGGCCGGCGGCAGCGGCGACGCGGCCGCGGCCCTGGTCGCCTGCAACGAGCTCTGGGACGGCGGCCTTGGCCAGCCGCAACTGCTCGACATCGCCGCCCAGGTGGGCAGCGACGTGGCCTTCGCGCTGCTCGGCGGGACCGCGGTGGGCCGCGGCCGGGGCGAGCAGCTGACGTCGGCGCTGGCCCCGGCGACCCAGTATCACTGGGTGCTCGCCTTCGCCGACGGGCACCTGTCCACGCCCGCGGTGTACGCGGCGCTGGACCGGCAGCGGGCCCGCGCGGGTGGTGACGTCGCGCCCGAACCCGAGCTGGACTCCGCGCTCATGTCGGCGTTGCGCTCTGGCGATGCCCGGCTGGTCGGCCGGGCGCTGAGCAACGACCTGCAGCCGGCCGCGCTGTCGCTGTTCCCCGCGCTGCGCAAGACCCTGGCCGCCGGGCTGGAACTGGGCGCGCTCGGCGCGCTGGTGTCCGGCTCTGGACCGACCTGCGTGTTCCTGGCGGCCAGCGCGGACCGCGCCCTCGACCTGGCCGCGTCGCTGTCCGGCGCGGGCGTGTGCCGGTCGGTGGCCCGGGCCAGCGGGCCGGTGCCCGGCGCGGCCATCGTCTCCCCGGCGAGGTGACCGCGCCGCGGTGAACCTGATCAGCCTGGAGAAGGCGGCCAAGGCCTACGCGCACCGCACGCTGCTCGATGGCGTCTCGCTCGGCGTGTCCGCTGGCGACCGGGTAGGGGTGGTAGGCCGCAACGGCGCCGGGAAGTCCACCCTGCTCGGGTTGCTGGCCGGGCGGATCGTGCCCGACTCCGGCCGGGTCGCCATGGCGGCCGGCCTGCGGCTCGGCTACCTGCCGCAGAGCGACCAGCTGGCCGGGACGGTCGGCGAGATCGTGTTCAGCCTCGGGGGGGCTCGGGGGGGTCGTCCCCCCCGGAGCGAGCAGGGCGGCGGAGCGGCGGCCACCCCCTGGGAAGCGGACCCCCGGGCGCGCGCGATCATGGCCGAGCTGCTGCCCGGGGTCGGGCTGGACACGCAGGCCGGGCAGCTGTCCGGCGGCGAGCGCCGGCGGGTCGCGCTCGCCTCGCTGCTGGTGGCCGAGCGTGACGTGCTGCTGCTGGACGAGCCCACCAACCACCTGGACATCGAGGCGATCGACTGGCTCGGCCGGCACCTGCGTGAGCGTGGCTGCGCCGTTGTGGTGGTCAGCCACGACCGCTGGCTGCTGGACCTCGTTTGCGAGCGGACCTGGGAAGTCGATCGCGGCCAGGTGCACTCCGCCGACGGCGGCTACTCGGCCTACGTGCTCGCTCAGGCCGAACGCGATCGCGGTGAGGAAGCCGCCGAGCGCCGCCGCCGCAACCTGGCCCGCAAGGAGCTCGCGTGGCTGCAGCGCGGCGCCCGGGCCCGGACCACCAAGGCGAAGTTCCGGGTCGAAGCGGCCAACGCGCTCATCGCGGCGGAGCCGCCGCCCCGGGACAGCGTCGAGCTGACCCGGCTCGCCACGGCCCGGCTGGGCAAGACCGTCATCGAGCTGGAAGACGTAACGGTATCGGCCGGCGAGCGCCCGCTGCTGAACCGGGTGACCTGGCGCCTCGGCCCCGGCGACCGGGTCGGGATCGTCGGCCTCAACGGCAGCGGCAAGACCTCGCTGCTGAACGTGCTCGACGGCGAAGGTGCCGGCGGTCCCGGGCTGCATGCTGACGGCACGGTCGTCAGGGGCAAGACCGTGCGGCTGGCCCATCTGTCCCAGGAACTCGCCGAGCTCGGCCCGGACCAGCGGGTCCGCGAGGCGGTGGAGGAGATCCGGCTGCGGATCCAGGTGGGCGACCGCGAGCTGTCAGCGGGCCAGTTGCTGGAACGGCTCGGCTTCACCGCGGAACGGCAGCGGACCAGGGTGGGCGACCTGTCCGGCGGGGAGCGGCGCCGGGTTCAGATGCTCCGCCTGCTGATGGCAGAACCCAACGTGCTGCTGCTCGACGAGCCCACCAACGACCTGGACATCGAGACGCTGACCGAGTTCGAGGACCTGCTCGACGGCTGGCCTGGCACGCTGGTGGCGGTCAGCCACGACCGGTACTTCCTGGAGCGGGTGACCGAGCACGTGGTGGCGCTGCTCGGCGACGGCACGCTTTCCTTCCTCGGCGGCGGGGTGGACGAGTACCTGGACCGGGTCCGGGCGGCCCGCCGGGCGCCCACGCCCCGGCCCCCGGCCACGGCACGGCCGCCGGCCGGATCCGCGGCCGACGGCCGGCTCTCCGCGGCTGAGGAGCGCACCGCGCGTAAGGAACTGCAGCGCATGGAGCGCCAGCTGGACCGGCTGACGGCCCGCGAGGCCGAACTAACCGCCGAGCTGGCCGCGCACGCAACCGATTACGAGAAGCTCACCTCGCTCGGCGCCGAGCTGAAGGCGGTACAGGCGGAGAAGTCAGACCTGGAAGAGCGCTGGCTGACCGTCGCGGCCGAGCTCGACTCCTGAGTGCTACTCCACCGCGTCGAACGGGGCGAGCAGGATCCGCATCAGGTCGGCCAGGTGCTGGCGCTCACCCTCGTCCAGCCCCGCCAGCAGCGTCCGCTCGCGGTCCAGCAGGCCGGCCAGCGCCGCATCCACCCGCGCCTGGCCCTGCGCGGTGAGGGTTACCAGCACGCCTCGCTTATCCCGGGGGTCGGGCTCGCGGCGCACTAGCCCGGCGGTCGCCAGCCGGTCGATCCGGTTCGTCATGGTCCCCGAGGTGACCAGGGTGGCGCGAAGCAGCGCTCCCGGGGTGAGCTGGAATGGCGGCCCCTGCCGGCGCAGCGCCGAGAGCACGTCGAACTCCCACGACTCGAGCTCGTGCTCGGCGAACGCGCCGCGCCGCGCGATGTCCAGGTGCCGGGCCAGCCGGGAGATCCGGCTGAGCACCTGCATCGGCTCCACGTCCAGGTCAGGGCGCTGCGCTCGCCACGCGGCGACCAGGTCGTCCACCTCGTCCCGCAGCAGCGGTTCGCCCAGTATCTCGTCGTCGGAGTCCGCCTCCGTGCCGGGACCGGCGCGCTGGCCCATTACTAGAGCGTATCTCTTGACGTCAAGACTCGCCCTCCTGTACAAGGAGATCAGGTCGGTTAGCAGGTGGTGCCGGGGATCGTGCCCGTGCCAGCCCTGCATCTCGCGGTTTCAGAGAAGGATTGACCACCATGTGGGATGCGGCCCTTTATCTACGGTTTGGAGGCGAGCGCGCCAGGCCGTTCTTTGACCTGCTCGCCAGGGTCAATGCTGAGCTTCCCGGATACGTGGTCGATATGGGCTGCGGCCCAGGCAACCTGACTGCCCTGCTCGCGGAGCGCTGGCCTGCCGCCATGGTGCGCGGCGTGGACAGTTCGCCCGAGATGATCGAGGCGGCCCGCAGGCTCGTCACGGCAACTATCCCGCGATCGGCGGCGCCATCGGGTTCCGGGCCGGTCGCGACGAGTCACGCGCCTGGGTTGTCGTTCATGGTCGACGATGTACGGCACTGGGAGCCGCAGTGCCTCCCCGATGTGATCATTTCCAACGCGGTGCTGCAGTGGGTGCCCGGCCATCGCGAGCTGCTGGTCCGCTGGGCGGACCAGCTGGCCGCCGACGGCTGGCTGGCCTTTCAGGTCCCGGGCAACTTCGACCAGCCGTCGCACGCGCTCATGCGCGAGATGGCGGCCTCGGCCCGGTGGCGCCCGCTGCTGCGGGGCGTGGAGCTGAACCGGCAAACGGCCGACCCGGCGGACTACGCGGAACTGCTGTCCAGGGCCGGCTGCGAGGTCGATGCCTGGGAGACGACGTACGTGCATATCCTGCAAGGCGAGGACCCGGTGCTCGAGTGGTACAAGGGCACCGGACTGCGCCCCGTGCTGGCCGCGCTCGACGCGGACCGGGCCGCGGACTTCCTCGCCGAGTACGGCAGGCATATGCGCCAGGCGTATCCGCCACGGTCGTTCGGCACCCTGTTCCCGTTCCGCCGCGTGTTCGCCGTGGCTCACCGCCCCGGCTGACGCAGCCATTCCGATTTTTCCCATTGCTTTAATAGGAAAACTCTGGCAGGATCACGACATGCGCCGTGGCTTGCCTCTCCCGTCAACGCCTGCCTGTCAGCGCGTTCTCGCCGGCGCTCTTCTGTTGGCGCCCGGCGGCGTGCGATGTCTGGCTGGCATGTTCTGACCAGACCAGCCCGGCCCAGCCCCCGCCGCCAGCACGTCTGGTCTCTTCGGTTCGCCTTTTCGCCGGCGCTGCCGCCGGCGGTGTCAACGTGAGGAGAGACGCGAAAATGAGCACGATGATCCGGGGGACTGCACCCGCCCGTGTGCATCCCGGCCAGCTACTGGGCGCGCGCCAGCTTGGCGACGTGGTGCGACGGCTGGCGGCGAGCCCAGCGGACTGGCTCGGCCGGGTACGACTGAACCCGGCGGGCCGCTGGTACGAGCGGATACACCTCGACGACAGCCACGAGGTGTGGGTGATCAGCTGGCTGCCCGGCCAGGCGACCGGCTTCCACGACCACGGCGGGTCGGCCGGCGCGTTCGCCGTGGTCTGGGGCACCCTGGTGGAACGCCGGGTGGTCGGGGCCCGGACCACCGGCCAGGTGCTGGCCAAGCCGATCGGGGCGGGCGGGGCGCGCGCGTTCGGCCCCCGCTACATCCACGACGTGCGCAACGCGGCCGCGTCGTCGGTGGCGGTGAGCGTGCACGCCTACTCACCGCCGCTTCCGGCCATGACGCGTTACGAGCTCGTCCCGGGCGGCCTGGTCATGCTGAGCACCGAAGGAGCTGCGGCATGGTGACCGTCCGGCCGCAGGGGGCCCGCACCATCGACGAGATCCTGGCCTCGGCCCGCACCCGCCTGGTGCGGCTGACGGCGCGGCAGGCCTTCGCCGAGCTGTCCGGCGACGGTGTGCTCATCGACATCCGGCCGGCCGCGCAGCGCGCCGCGCAGGGCGAGATACCCGGATCGACCATCGTGGAGCGGAACCACCTGGAGTGGCGCCTCGATCCGTTCTCGGACGCCCGGCTGCCCTGGGTCACCGGGTACGACCATCGCATCATCGTCTTCTGCGTGGACGGATACACCTCGAGCCTGGCGGCGGCGGCCCTGCTGGACCTGGGCCTGCACCGCGCCACGGACGTGATCGGCGGGTACCGCGCGTGGGTAGCCGAGGGCCTGCCTTCGGCGCCCGCGGGCGCGGCCGCCGTCACGCTGGCGCCTGGCGCGGCGCCGGCCTTAATGCGGGGCTGAACCCTTCTCGCCCTTCCCCTGCCGGCCGTTCGCGTCCAGCTGGGAGAGGCCGTTCCAGGCCAGGTCGATCAGGTTGGCGGCGACCTCTTCCAGCTTGGGCTTGCGCGCGTCGAGCCACCACTGCCCGGTAAACGCGACCATGCCGACCAGCATCTGGGCGTACAGCGGGGCGAGCTTGGGATCATGGCCGCGGGAGGCGAGGAAGTCGGCCAGGATGTACTCGACCTGGCCGGCGATGTCGCTCAGCAGCGTGCCGTAGGTGCCGGTGCCAGAACCGGGGTTGGAGTCCCTGACCAGGATGCGGAAGCCGTCGGCGTTGTCGTCGATGTACCGGAGCAGGCTCACCGCCGCGGCCTCGAACTTCTCCCGGGTGCGAGCGCCGTCAAGGAGCGCGGTGGCCATTGTCAGCAGGCGCTCGACCTCCCGGTCGACGACCACCGCGTAGAGGCCCTCTTTACCGCCGAAGTGCTCGTACACCACCGGCTTGGATACGCCCGCCTGCGCGGCGATCTCCTCGATCGAGGTTCCCTCGAAGCCCCGTTCGGCGAACAGGCGGCGGCCGATATTGAGTAGCTGCTCCCGCCGTTCCTTCCCGGTCATCCTCTTGCGGCCGGATGGATGCGGTTGCGCACTCACCTGTTCATCATCGCGACTCCGCGGACACCGTGGCACGTATCCGGCCGGCGCGCCGCGTCATCGAGCCGAATTTCCTCTTCGCCGTGACCGGCCGCTTGGCCGTGAGCCGCTCCTCGTCCGGCCAGCGCACGTCGTAGGCCCAGCCCAGCTTCTCCAGCGCCCAGATGACGCGCGCGCTCGGGTCGAGCTGGCCCTTCAGCGCGCCGTGCCGGGCGCAGGTGGGGTCCGCGTGGTGCAGGTTGTGCCAGGACTCACCGAAGGACGCGATCGCCATCCAGGACACGTTCTTCGACTTGTCGCGGACCTCGAACTCCTCGCTGCCGAAGGTGTGGCAGATCGAGTTGATGGCCCAGGTGACGTGGTGCAGCAGCGCGACGCGGACCAGGCTGCCCCAGAAGAAGGCGGTCAGCGCGCCCTGCCAGGACATCCCCCACAGCCCGCCGATAAGCGGGGGGAGCAGCAACGTGACCGCGACGAGCCCGGGGAACCAGCCGTCTACCGCCTTGATCCGGCGGTCGGCGAGCAGGTCGGGGGAGAACTTCTCCTGGGAGGTCATGTTCGGGTCGAAGAGCCACCCGATGTGCGCGTAGAGCAGGCCCTTGGACAGCGCCTTCGCGTCATCCCCGTACCGCCACGGGGAGTGCGGGTCCCCCTCCCGGTCGCTGTACTTGTGGTGCCTGCGGTGGTCCGACACCCAGGTGATGACCGGTCCCTCGATGGCCAGGCTGCCCGCGATGGCCAGCGCGACCCGCAGGCCGGTCTTGGCCTTGAACGAGCCGTGGGTGAAGTACCTGTGGTAGCCGACGGTCACGCCGAGGCCGGATAGCCAGTAGAAGGCCAGCGCGATCAGCACGTCGTGCCAGCCCAGGCCCCAGCCCCACAGCAGCGGGATGGCGGCGACCAGCGCCGCGAGCGGGATGGCCACGAACAGGCCGACCAGGAAGCGCTGGAACGCGGAGTTCGGCTCTTCGTCTAGGTCCGGCCGGACCCTCTGGGCCGGGCGCGGCTGGGGTCTGGCGGTCGCGGTGACGGTTCCCCCGGTGGTCCCGGCGGACGCAGGGGTTGCCTGGTTCGCGTTGGTGGCTTCGGCGGTGGTGGCCTCGGCCGCGTTGACGGTGTCGGGAGAAGTGGTCATCGTGCTCCTCTGGAACTAGGCGAAACGGGCACGAGCGTTTGTACGCTTACGTAACCGTAGCCTACGTCACCGTAGGTTGGGCAAGGTCCGGAGAGTGAATTCCTGCAAATGGGCGTATGAATTCGTATACGCTCCCTGGATGGCGTCTCATAATGCGAGACGAATAGCGGTTCGTGTCGCTCTCGTCACGGCACGCCGACGTGCCGTTCGTTCGTGTCGCACTACCCGCGTAACCCGGACCTATGCGAGGACTGACCGCCGGTCACACGCCGAACGGCAACCATCGGGTCCGGCATTCATCGTGCTCGGCCCGTGTTCACCGGCTGGGTCCGGGTAAAGTGAGGACTTGAACTATCCCGGGTGGTCTAACCAGGCAAGACAACGGGTTTTGGTCCCGTCAGATGGAGGTTCAAATCCTTCCCCGGGAGCGGTCCTCAGGCTGCGATCTAGTCCGGCGCCGCCGCGACTCTCGTCACCGCGGAGGCCCATCCCTCGATCGTTCTTTAGAGCACGCAGCTTCGCTTGACGTCGACCCGCAGGCATCCGTAGTAACCGTCTATGGTCCCGTCCCCGGAACGCGGCCCGGGCGGATCGCCCCGGCCCGGCGGCTCGCAGGGACGATGCGTTATAGTTAGTTGACGCCAAGCAAGTTTCTGATGCTGCCGAAGTTACCTGTGAGGGCTTAGGCCATATGAATTCACATTCTGGTCAGCCGGGTGCTGGCATGCCCGGCGAGGCGGGGGACGGGACGCAGGGGCAGGACCCGAACGGCGCGCTGAGCTCGCACAACGGCGTGACAGGGCGGCGCGCACGCTCGCGCGGTGCCGCGAATGCCGAGCCTGGGCCGCACTACAAGTGGATCGCGCTGTCGAACACCACGCTGGGCGTGCTGATGGCGACCATCAACCAGTCCATCGTGCTGATCGCGCTGCCGGACATCTTCCGCGGCATCGGGCTGAACCCGCTGAGCCCGGACAACACCAGCTACCTGCTGTGGATGTTCATGGGGTTCCTCGTGGTGTCCGCCGTGCTGGTGGTCAGCTTCGGGCGGCTGGGGGACATGTTCGGCCGCGTGCGGATGTACAACCTCGGGTTCGCGATCTTCAGCGTGGCCTCGATCTTCCTGACCGTCACCTGGCAGCACGGCAGCGCCGGGGCGCTGTGGCTGATTATCTGGCGGGTGGTGCAGGGGATCGGCGGCGCGTTCCTGTTCGCCAACTCCACCGCGATCCTGACCGACGCCTTCCCGGCCAACCAGCGCGGCACCGCGCTCGGCATCAACTCGATCGCGGCGATCGCGGGCTCGTTCCTCGGGCTGTTGCTCGGCGGCGTGCTCGGCCCGGTGAACTGGCACCTGGTGTTCCTGGTCTCGGCGCCGATCGGGGCGTTCGGCACCGTGTGGGCGTACTTCATGCTGAAGGACATCGGGGTTCGCAAGCACGCCCGGATGGACTGGTGGGGCAACATCTTGTTCGCCGCCGGGCTGATCGCGATCCTGGTCGGCATCACCTATGGCCTGCTGCCATACGGCGGCCACCCGATGGGCTGGACCAATCCGTGGGTGCTCACCGCGATCTTCGGCGGGGTGGCCCTGCTGGTGATCTTCGGCTTCGTGGAGACGAAGGTCGCCGAGCCGCTGTTCCGGCTCTCGCTGTTCAAGATCCGCGCCTTCGCCGCCGGCAACGTAGCCAACCTGATGCTGGCGCTGGGCCGCGGCGGCATGCAGTTCATGCTGATCATCTGGCTGCAGGGCATCTGGCTGCCGCTGCACGGGTACAGTTTCAGCCAGACCCCGCTGTGGGCGGGCATCTACCTGGTCCCGCTGACCATCGGCTTCCTGCTCTCCGCGCCGCTGTCCGGCATCCTGTCCGACC
>Ga0070697_100003459_pt1 | contig 12139 bp, 10 predicted proteins | sample KBSK1501metaG_FD_65475 | JGI IMG/M metagenome (GOLD analysis project Ga0070697, IMG submission 65475) | Corn, switchgrass and miscanthus rhizosphere microbial communities from Kellogg Biological Station, Michigan, USA - KBS K1-50-1 metaG | ecosystem: Host-associated > Plants > Roots >... | reverse complement strand
GCCAAGAAGTGAGCTTGCCCGTGGCCTCGACCCTCCTATTATCCAGCTTCTCGAATCTCTTGGTTTGGTGATTTACCTCAATAGATTTCACTGGCTTACCTTCTATCTTGATTTCAGATTCGAGTTGAATAGCCCAACCTGTGCTCTCACCTCCAATACCAACAACACGCACGAGTTTACCTGTAACTGTAATCATTTTTTGTTCCTCGGTAGCCGCCTGCAAGTACATACACGTCACCATAAGAATCAGGTAAACCCCTATTTCCGCTCTTCGCATGGCAACTCTCCCCTCCCTGAAGATCAGCGTCCATCACTACCCTCAGCCTGTAGAAGCTAACACATCGCCATGTTCTGTGCTGGAGCAGGAGCTTGCGGTCCGATTCTTCAGAGGATTTCCAGCCGGATTCTAAGCAATCCGGCCGAAGAACCGCCGCCCGACGTCCAACGGATTCCGGGGCATCGTAGAAAGCCCAGCGCAGATCGCTTTGCTCAGACCCTTCAATCTTTCAACTCTCGCATCCGATACCATGTAACTCTTTGACTCCAGGCCTCTTCTTGCGTAGAATCGCGCTTCCACTGGCTGCGTGATCGTCCAGAAGCTTCTGAGGAACGCCCGGAGAGAAAATGCCACGACGCATTGGTGCCAAGATTACAGGCGTGGCCGGCTATGTGCCCCCGCGGGTCCTGAGCAACGCCGACCTGGAAAGGATGGTGGAGACCAATGACGCCTGGATCCGCGGGCGCACGGGCATTCGCGAGCGTCGCATTGTTGAGAAAGGCATCGCCGCCTCGCATCTCGCCGTTGAAGCCGCGCAGCAGCTGATCACACAGAGGAACATAAACCCGGAAGAGATCGACCTGATCGTCGTCGCCAGCGTCACCCCGGACATGTTGTTCCCGGCGACGGCCTGTCTAGTACAAGACCGCATTGGCGCGAAGAAAGCCTGGGGGTTTGATCTCTCGGCCGCCTGTGCGGGATTTGTTTACGCGCTCACTGTTGGCGCGCAGTTTGTCGGCGCCGGCACGCACAAGAATGCTCTGGTGATCGGTAGCGACGTCATGTCCTCGATTATCAACTATCAGGACCGCGCCACGTGCGTGCTGTTCGGCGATGGCGCCGGCGCGGTGCTGGTCGAACCTGCTGCTTCGGACTCCGAGGGGATCCTCGACTTCCATAACGATGTAGATGGCTCGGGCGGCTGTTATCTCTACATGCCCGGCGGAGGCTCGCTCAACCCACCCTCGCATGAGACGGTGGACAAGAAAATGCATTACGTGCACCAGGAAGGCCAACAGGTGTTCAAATATGCCGTGCGCCGCATGGCAGAAGTAGCTTGCCATCTGCTGGAGCGCAACGGCTTCTCCAGCCGCGACCTCGCGCTGGTCGTGCCCCACCAAGCCAATCTGCGCATTATCCGCGCCATGCAGGATCGGCTCGGCGTGGACGACTCCAAGGTGATGGTCAATATCGACCGCTACGGCAACACCACCGCCGCCACGATCCCACTCGGCCTGCGAGACGCCGTGGAAGAGGGCCGCGTGCGCAAGGGCGACCTAGTGCTGCTGGTTGCCGTCGGCGCTGGCTATACCACTGGCGGCATCTTGCTTCGCTGGGCCTACTGACCCCCGCATCCCAGTTAAAGAACTAGCTCTGCCCCGAAACATCCAGGCGCAGCGTCTAAACAAGTATCAGGAAAATGGCGACGGCCCCGCCCAATGCCGGCCTCTTGCCTGAGGCCGGCTGGACGGGGACCGATGAGTGGAAAACTCCGCAGGAGTGAGGTTCAACGCGAAGAGATAGTTTCAGGGAATATTGTGAGGAGGAATGATTAGCAAGCGCGCATTTCTGCCGCGCAGGCCAGGTTGCGTTCCATCCGCTGATCCACTAGCACGGCGACATAGCGCGAGCAGGTTGCCATCTCGCGCTCGGTCCAGGCTGCGAGTTGCGGGAGTACCCGCCCCAGCGCCTGGGCCGCACGGTAGTACGCCCGTACCGCCTGCAGCCGGCCCTGCCCACTTTTCAAGCAGGGGGTAAGTTCATGAACATTCAGAATCGCCTCGAAATCGGACGAACCCACAGATTCATCGGTCAGCCCTGCCGCCGTCAGGATCAGGTTTGAGAGCGGTTTCGCCGCCACACCGGCCACTATCGCGCGCCAGTAGTACACGGTGAACTGGATCAGGGCCACTACGGAGACTGCCAAAAGCATTGCAGGAAACATAAGTCTTAGCCTCTACGCACAGTCTGGCAGGGGTGGCCACGGGCGACAATAGAACGGCGGTACTACCTCAAAGCACGATAGTCCTTCGGGAATAGGACTCGCAGCCCAGACAACTTGCCCCTTCATCTCGCTTTCTCTATTCTCAGGGTTAGGTCTATTGGGAGTGGAAGGGGTGGCTGGATGAAAGGCGCGAGATACGTTGTGGCGCTACTGCTTCTTGGTTTGGCGGTCCTACTGTTTCCATCCGGGCCGGTGAGAGTCCCGCGGCGTGCCAATCTGCCCTCGCCGCAAGACGCCGGAGTAACCGCGTGGAAGAAGGACGTTCCCGCAGCGCCGCAAAATGCCGAACCCGAAACGTCGTTGGTTTCCCTGCTTCGCTCACAGGCCGAAGCATGGAACCGCGGCGATATCGAAGGCTTCATGGCCGGTTACTGGAAGTCCGACAAAACCACATTTTCTGGCTCGAGCGGAGTCTCCCGTGGCTGGGAGCCGCTGCTCGACCGCTACCGCCGCAATTATCCCGATCGCGCAGCGATGGGACAACTCGCGTTCACTGAATTGGAGGTCACGCCGCTGGCCCCCGATGCGGCTTTGATCTTGGGCCACTGGCAGTTGAAACGGCAGAACGACCAGCCCGGCGGCTTCTTCACTTTGGTCTCGCGCCGCTTTCCCGAGGGCTGGCGCATCATTCACGACCACACCAGCGCCAGCGCGCCGCCCGCTCCCGCAAGAGCGCGAAAATGACCGTCGTTCCACGCAGCCCTAGCGCGTATGCTAACTGCGGCCCGGCATACTTGATAGTCGGCTTGAGCCGCAGGGGCAGTGACTGACTGTCGGCTAGCTGCGGTGCGGGATTCCCCAATTTGGTTGTTTGACGTTACAATGCTGGTTTACTTATGAGCCGCGCTTTTGCCATCGTCTTCCTGCTTGCACTTTCCCTGGGCATCTACCTGGGCACCACCTCCGCACCGGCTCTGGTGGACGAAGCCGATTGCGCCCACGCCATCGCCGCGCGCGAGCTGCGCGAGAGCGGCGACTGGGCAGTGCTGCATATCAACGGAATCCGCTACCTGGAAAAGGCCCCGCTGCATTATTGGCTGGTGGCCGCGAGTTACAACCTTCTAGGCGAAAGTGATTTCTCGACGCGCCTGCCTCTTGCCCTTGCTACCGTGGCCTTGGTCCTGATGGTGTACGTCTTCGGACGGCGCTTCTTCGGCGAGCGCGCCGGCTTCTACGCTGGCTTGGTGATGTGCACCAGTCTGGGCACATTTGTGTTCACGCGCACGATGATCCCGGAGGCCATTTACGCACTGGAGTTCACCGCCGCATTCTATCTGTTCCTGCGCGCCTGGCAGGGTACGCTCGCAGCGCGAATCGGTTACTGGGGCGCAGCCGCGCTGGTGGCTCTGGCTACGCTCACGCGCGGGCTAGTCGGCGTGATTTTCCCAGTGGCTGTGATCGCGTTGTTTCTGCTGGCGATAGGCGGCTGGCGGCGCTGGCGCGATTTGCCGCTCCTTTCAAGCGCACTGCTGTTCCTGGCTATGGCCCTACCGTGGCACCTGATTACCGCCCGGCGCGTGCCCGGGTTTTGGTCTTTCTACATCTTCAACGAGCATATCCTGCGCGCGATTGGCGCCCGATATCCGCAAGACTCGGCGACTGTGCCGCTCGCCCTCTGGTGGGCTCTGCATCTCGCTTGGTTCTTCCCGTGGAGTTTCTTCCTGCCGCACGCGTTGGCCCAGTTCCCGCTCCCGAGCACGTGGCGCGCCGCGCCCAATGGCGCTGCTGGGTTAGCAGAAGTTCCTGCGCGCGAGGCGCGCCTGCTACTGTTCGCTTGGGCCGGGTTTATTCTGTTTTTCTTTTCGCTGACGCGGCGCATGGAGTATTACAGTTTCGGCGCTTGGCCCGCGATCGCCCTTCTGCTGGGTTTGGGACTGGCCCGCGCCGAAGCCGAGCGCCATCGCTGGTTGCCGCGCTTGCAGGGGGCGCTGACCGTGACGGGGCTGCTGGCGGTGGTTGCTCTCGGCGCCCTGCTCTGGGTGTCGCGCCACGTCCGTGCCGCCGATATTGCGAGCCTGCTCGAGATCAGACCCGCGGACTTCTACCAAGTGGCTATGGCCAATTTGTTTGATCTCACGCCGCAAGCCTTTGCCGCACTGCGCGCCCCGGCCATAGCCACAGCGCTCTCGTTGCTGGCCGGTTTGGGCGCGGCGTGGCTGCTCCGGCGCCGGGGTCGTGCGCTGTCGGCAGCTCTGGCCATGGCGCTGGGCGCGGCCGGGTTCATCTTTGCGGCCAACGGCGCTTACCGCATCTTCGAGCCTCACCTTTCTTCTCGCGCGCTGGCGGAGGAGATCTCCAAGCACCTGCGGGCCGAAGACCGCATCCTGCTCTACGGCGACTTTTATAACGCCTGCACGGTCAGCTTCTACACCCACCGCAAGACCTGGATCTGGAACGGCCGGTATCACAGCCTCGAGTACGGTTCGTACTTCCCTGACGCGCCGCGGATTTTCCTCACCGACCAAGATTTCGCCGCCTTCTGGGAAGGGCCTCAGCGGGTGTTTCTCGTCGTCCCAGAGCTCCACCGCCGACAGGCACTACTGCGCCTGCCGGCCGATTCGACATATGTACTGGCGGAGAGCGGCGGCAAGGCGGCATACGTCAATCAACCGATAGGGCCCGGCCAGCCGACCCTCGCGGCATTGCGGGCTCACGCCGCCACGCGCACCGACTAGTTCCTCCGCGCAGATTGTCTGGGTGGATGTCGCCGGCTTCGGGCCGCTATTGCTTGGCTTTACCAGCCCTTTGGCTCTTCGACTGCTCTACTTTCGACTGGCAACCGTAAACTCTCGATTCTTCCACTGCTCACCGCTTCTCTGGTTGAACGGGAAATCCCGCCCACGCATTGGCAAGCCCCAGGAGTTCCCGTACGACATCGAGCGCGTCGCTGGTGTGGCGCCACCAGTGGGCGCCGTCATAGCCGTCCTGCGAGGCGTAGCGCACCATTAGCCGCGGGGAGTTTCCTACCAGGCGCTTCCAGATGGCCTTCACCCGCCGCGTATGTGGCTTGGTAGTCACCACAATTACCTTGCTGCCCCCCTCCTGACGCAGGGCGTCGCTTATCTCGAGCACCTCCTGCTCGGTATTGATAACCGGTTTGTCCAGCACCCGGATTGCGTCGGTGGGAACGCCCAGTTGAATCAGGACCCTTTGGTTGTAGAACTCCTCCCCCACGAAGCCGATGCCCATCTGCCGGAGCTCTTCCTCAGGACTCGCGGGGCGCGTGATCCATATTTGCGCGGCGAACCCCTGCCGGTAGATCTCGGCGGCCTCGCGTGCGCGGACCGGCATGCGCCCGCTCAACACCACAATCGCTTGTGCCGGCTCGAGCGCGTCCTGTACCACCAGCCATTGTCCGACGCCGCGGATTGCCCAGGCCGCCGCCATGATGACCACTAGCACCGCTGCGGCGATCCAAGCGCGGCGCCGGCCTCGACTACCTTGGGTCATGCTTTCAAACTAGCCCACCGCTCAGAATGGTTCACCTTGAAACTGGGACAAATCGGCACCGGCCGAATGACACGCCAGAGGGAATGCGTCATTGCACAGCTCGGCGGCATCGTACGCCGCTGTCCCTACTCGGTCAATCGCCCTCCTATTTTTTGGGCTCCAGGGGCTTCCCATGAAATATCTTGGTCTTTTATGATCACAGGCTAAAAGCCGCATCGACTCCGGCCGTTGGGCCGCCACGGCGACAATTACGCAAATGGGGGTTGCGGTTGACGCGCCGCGGGCTACAATGGTGAGCACCCATCAATGGGTAACAGCGCTGGCAGCGGCTCGAGGCATACGAGGCGCGAATCCGCCGGAGCGAGTTTGAAAAGAATCAGATGTAATCTCTGCTTTGCGGAGGATAACCCGTGCGGGCATTGATCACCGGCGGTGCGGGCTTTCTGGGCTCGCACCTCTGCGAGCGCTTGGTCGCGAGCGACTGGGACGTATTGTGCCTGGATAACCTGGTTACAGGGTTGGAAACCAACGTCGCCCATCTGCTGAATCACCCCCGTTTCCGGATCGCCCGCCAGGACGTGACGCGCTACATTGATGTCCCCAGTCCGGTTGATTTCGTGCTCCACTTCGCTTCGCCGGCCAGCCCAGTGGACTACCTGAAACTTCCCATCCAAACCTTAAAGGTCGGCGCGCTCGGCACGCACAACACCCTGGGACTGGCCCTTGCGAAGAAGGCCAAGTACCTGCTGGCCTCGACATCGGAGTGCTATGGCGACCCGCAGGTGAGCCCGCAGCCGGAATCCTACCGGGGCCACGTCAACCCCATCGGCCCGCGCGGGGTTTACGACGAGGCCAAACGTTACGCTGAGGCCATGACCATGGCCTATCACCGTGCGCACGATGTGGACACGCGCATCGCGCGCATCTTCAACACCTATGGCCCGCGCATGCGCCTGAATGACGGTCGCGCCTTGCCCAACTTCGTTTATCAAGCGCTCACTGGCCAGCCCCTCACCGTGCATGGCGATGGCCAGCAGACGCGCAGCTTCTGCTACGTCTCCGACTTGATCGAAGGGATTTACCGGTTGATGCAATCCGAGGAGCACGAACCGGTGAACCTCGGCAACCCACAGGAGATCACCATCCTAGAATTTGCCGAGCGCATCCGCGCGCTCACCGGATCCAACGTCCCAATCGTGTTCAAGCCCTTGCCTGAAGATGACCCCAAGCAACGCTGCCCGGACATCACCAAGGCACGGCGAATCCTGCACTGGGAGCCCGAGGTCAGCCTGGATGAGGGTCTGCCGCGCACACTCGAGTTCTTCCGCCGGGAAGTCGCGGCCAGCCGGGCCCGCTAATGACTGAGGAACCTTGGAAAAGCGCGGCAAGCGTGCGCGGCTCGTGGGGCATCTTTCCGGACAGCCCCTCTTAGTCCGGTCTTTCAGCGTCCTGACAGGCACGGACCTTGCCCTGTCTTCCGCCAAGGACCATAGAGACAATCGCACCCGCGGCGGTAAGAAACTCGCGATTGAATGTTGAGCGCGGCCTGAGTTTCTCTTCCTAACCTTAGGACAGACTTCGAGCTTCCCGTGCCCGCTCAGAGGCATGAAAAACCCACCGTAACTATTTTAGTGCGCCTGAGTGCGCCGGCGGTTTGCAAAGCTTTGCAATCTTTCCGCAAGGCATTGTTGCGTCGCGCCGGTCCTCGAAGAATTGACATTGAGCTGCATCACGTAAGTCTTTGCATTTAAATAACTGGCAGCTCGATGCTGCGGAGAAGCGTCGCGCCGGTTTGGCACGCGATGTGCGCCTCCCGTGTGGCATGCTTCGAGAGCATGCGAGGCTCCACTGACCGGAGTCATGGACTCGCGAATTCAAACGTGTACTTGGGCAGATATCAGTATTCGGGGAGTAAGGGCAGGTGTGAAGCGCTTTTGGCGGCCGCTGATTCTGGCGGTTGTGGCGGCGGTCCTGTACGCCTCGGTCCTCGTTGGCCTCATAAGACAGTGGCATTACGACGCGAACTATTCACATGGTTTTCTCGTGCCGGTCTTTGTGGGCTACTTGATTTGGCGAAAGCGGGAAGCCCTGGCCTCTCTGCGTTCGCGCCCCAGTTTGTTTGGACTTTTTGTAGTGCTGGGCGCCTTGGGAATTCTCGTCATTGGACAGACTGGGGCGGAACTTTTTCTCACACGAATTTCGCTATGGGGAACGATTTTGGGATTACTTCTATATTTCTGGGGCCGGGCGACCTTGCGCTTGCTTGCCTTCCCGCTTTGTTTCTTGCTGTTGATGATCCCTCTGCCAGGGCTTGTGCATAGTCAGATCGTTTTCCCGCTGCAACTTCTGGCCTCCCGGTTAGCGACGGTTTGCCTGGAGGGTGTCAACGTCGTTCCGATCTTGCGCGAGGGGAATCTGTTGATCCTGTCGAACTACACGATTCAGGTTGTGGAGGCCTGCAGCGGTATCCGTTCCCTAATGTCACTGGTGACGCTCGGCATCGGATACAGCTATCTGGCGGAGCGGAACTTGGTGATTCGGGCTTTGCTGGTGCTAGCAATGATACCGGTGGCCATCGTGAGTAACGGCATTCGAGTCGTAGGCGCGGCGCTTCTTACATACTACTGGGGAGTCCAGATGGCCGAGGGATTTTTTCACTCATTTTCCGGGTGGGTGATTTTCCTGGTGGCTACTATTCTGCTGCTGGGCCTGCATGCAGCGTTAGTTTCCCTACGCCGCTTCTTGCAGCCCAAAAGCGAAAAATGAGTGCAGGGGCGCGATTTTGGGTGATGATCGTCGTGCTGCTGGGGGCCGCAACAGGCCTGCCTCTCTTTTGGCATGGTGAAATAGTGCCTTCGACGCGACCCCTGGCCACCTTCCCTCTGGTCGTGGGAGCGTTGCAAGGCCGCGACATGCCACTCGAGGACTGGGAGTTGCAGGTGGTTCGTGTGGATGACTATCTCAGTCGCGTCTATTCAGGCCCGGGCGCACCGCCTCTGTATCTGTATATAGGCTACTACAGTAGCCAGCGAGCCGGGCAAACGCTCCATACCCCCAGGAATTGCCTGCCAGGCAGTGGCTGGCAACCGGTGACGGCTGCCGAGCTTAAATTGAGGCTACCCAGCGGGCAGCACGCGCCTGCGAATTTCTATGTTGTGGAAAAGGGGCTAGACCGTCAGGTGGTACTTTATTGGTATCAGGCACACGGCAGGGTCGTCGCGAATGAATACCGGGCCAAGTTCTACACCGTACTGGATGCAATCCGGTTGAACCGTACAGACGCTGCCCTGGTTAAGATCAATACTCCCATTCTTCGTAGCGAAGCTGAGGCTCGTGAGCGTGCCGTGGCTTTCGCCACTCAGCTTCTGAATGAGTTGGATCACTACCTTCCACGCTAGAGGGCAGGGGGAAGCTATGCGATACATTCTTCGACTCTCACTCGCCGTCATCATCTTGGGACTGCTGTTTGGTACGCCTTCTTGTAGCCGCAATCCCGAGGTCGCCAAGAAGCGATATGTGGAGAGTGGGGAGCGTTACCTTCAGAAAGCAAAATACCAGGAGGCGCGCATCCAGTTCCGCAACGCCTTAAACCTCGACCCGCGGTTCGTGGAAGCGTATTACAAGTTGGCCCAGGCCGACCTTGCGCTGCACCAATGGAACGATGCTTTCGCGGCGCTGCAACGATCGGTAGAGCTCGATGCCGGCCGCCTCGACGCACGCCTCAGCATCGGACAGCTCTACATTTCAGCGCGGCAGTACGAGAAGGCGGAAGAAGAGGCGAATGCTATCCTCGACCGGGATCCCGGCAATCCTGGTGCATACCAGTTGCTTGGCACCTCCTTCCTTGGTCGCCAGCAAAATGAAAAGGCGCACGTGGCCTTCACCAAGCTCACTCAACTCATGCCCAAGGATCCCTCTGGGTATGTCAACCTAGGTTTAGCGGAGATTGCCATGGGCCGCTATTCCGAGGCGGAACAACATCTGCGCGAATCCATCGAGGTGGATCCGAAGGCTGTGTTGGGTTACTCCAACCTGGCCAACTTCTATCGTTTGCAGAGGAAACTCGACAAGGCCGAACAGGTGCTCCGGCAAGGAATGGACCAAGTCCCCGACGCGGCTCCTCTTTGTCTCCTGCGGGCAGATATCCTCTACGAGCAGGACAAGAAAGATGCCGCGAGAGCTTTGCTCCAAAAATTGTGGGACCCACAACACCAACGCGCCGCGGTTGCGCTTGCGCTGGGGGACTTCTACGTGCAGCACCAAGATGCCGACCGCGCCCTGACCGAGTATCGCCGGGGCCTCTCTGCTGCCCCCGAAGACTCGGACCTGAAGAACCGCATGGTGGAGGTATATCTTGAGACCAGCCGCATCCCGGAAGCAACGGCCCTCAACCAGGAAATTCTGCGGGTGAGACCCAAGGACGTTGTGGCAAGGGTTCAGCGCGGCCGCATCCTCCTTTCGAGTGGGAAGACGGAAGAGGCCATTTCCGAGTTGCGCCAGCGCGTAGCAGAGGCGCCGGATTCGGCCCAGGCCCACCATTACCTAGGTATCGCCTATTGGCAAAACGGCGAGGTAGCTCAGGCGCAGAGCGAGCTCCAGGAAGCCCTCAAGGCATGGTCCGACACGCTCCCCACGTTACGCAGCCTGGCCCAACTGCACTTGGCACAGGGAAATGTAAAACTGGCGAAAGAGTACGCGCTTCGCGGCCTGCAATTGGCGCCCAACGATACTGCTGGACACCTGCTGCTCGGCACTATTCTTCTCCAAAGCCGCGAGTTTGCCTCGGCGGCCGAGCAGTTCGGCTTTGCCCAACAACTCGCCCCCGACGACCCTTTGCCCCATCTTGACTTGGCATTGGTCTATACCACCGAAGGAAAGTTCGCCGAGGCGGAAAGGGAATTCGATTCCGCGCTCCGCATCAATCCTCGTTTCACCCAAGCCCTGGCCCAACTGGCGAATTTTCTTATCCTCAGGAACCAGCGGCCCAAAGCCCTCGCGCGCGCGCAACAGTATGTTGCAGCCTACCCCGAGGACGCTAACGCCCATCTCATCTTGGGAACGCTGCAGCTGGGTGGCAAGCAGTATCCCGAGGCCAAGGCGGAACTGGAACATGCTCTCCAGCTTGACCCAAACCTCATCGAAGCCTATCTGCAACTGGGCAGCATTCACCAGGAGCTAGGCGAAACCGATGTCGCCATCGCCCGGTATCAGAAGGTCTTGGCCTTCGAGCCCAAGTCTGTCCCCTTACAGACCTTGGTGGGAAACCTGTATCTGAACAAGGGCGACCTCGCGACGGCCCGCAGGTACTACGAGCAGGCACTGGCGATAAATCCCAATTCCCCCATCGCTGCCGCCAACCTGGCTTGGGTTCTCGGGAGGCAGGGAGGAAACCTGGATGTCGCACTGGGTCTAGCGCAGAAGGCCAAGCAGCTCCTGCCCGAGCTTGAAGCCATCACGGATATCCTCGGCTGGATCCAGTACCTTAAGGGCAGCTATGCAAGCGCAATCCCCCCCCTGCGTGAGTGCGTGCAGAAAGCGCCCTCCTATCCCGTCTATCACTACCACTTGGGGATGGCACTCCTGGCCGGCGGCGCTAAGGAGAAGGCCAAGGCACAACTGGAGGCGGGGCTGAAATTGGGGCTCAGAGGCGAGGACGCCCGGCAAGCCAGCCAAGCACTCGCGGAACTTGAGTAGCAGGTAATTGAGACATGGTCAACGCCTTTCCCCCACGAGACTGTTGGTTGCCTTCGGGGGCCAGCGAGTGAGACTTGGATTCACGCCGACTTGGCGAAGGCCCCTGGGCGCGGCACACTTTCGGCGTATTTACAAAACGTTGCGACATTTGCGCAATGTGGCGTACCGGCAATTGAACCCTTTCACAGAGCGACCTAACTGGATCGCTCGATCTATTTTCCTGTGAGCCACTTAAGAGGCATCAGTCGCAACGACGGTTGGCATTGTTCTTGCTCGCGTGGCTCCCTGGAAGCGGATAGCTCGGACAAGAGGCTCGCGAAATCCGCAACGGGGGGTTCCGGACCAGTTCACGAAAACCGGGGAGGGAAACATGTTCAGAAGTTTCGCACGCCTGTCGCTGATCGTGTTCGTCGTCGTGATTGGTTCCGGTTCTGCGAGCGCACAAGTGCAAATCACCTTGGGCCAGAGCACGGGTCTTATAACCTTCATTAGGGCAGCCGGTCCGCAACTGAACCTCCAGCTCGGCACGTGCTCCGCCGCAAGTTGCATTTTGAACTCTCCGGCAAACTCTTACCTGAGTATAAACGGAACGCCGAGCAGCAATTTTGGTGCCTACAGCTTCACAACGGGTAATGCAGCGATGCCCTTTCTAACTCAGAGCAGCGCGGGGAGCGGAGTATTTAATTACAATTCAAGCGGCCAAGGGACGTCAT
>Ga0070697_100003457_pt1 | contig 12143 bp, 12 predicted proteins | sample KBSK1501metaG_FD_65475 | JGI IMG/M metagenome (GOLD analysis project Ga0070697, IMG submission 65475) | Corn, switchgrass and miscanthus rhizosphere microbial communities from Kellogg Biological Station, Michigan, USA - KBS K1-50-1 metaG | ecosystem: Host-associated > Plants > Roots >... | reverse complement strand
CGAGAAAACGCCCATTTTATGCGCTCTTCAGGTTCCCGATGCAGACGCCGAATTCGCCGATAACGTTAAGCAACTGATTCTCTTCGACATTTAGCCGGACAGTAGTGACACGAATTGATAACGCTATCTGGTCAGATCTGAAGAATCAGCGTTTGGCTGTCTCCATTCAACGACTGGCTTTGAAGCACGAGCCGGTTGAGCATGAGTTTCTGTTTACAATGGGCTATAGCGGGGAGAGATCCTACTTCAGTCCGACGTTTGAGACCCCTTTTCGCGAGAGCAACACCATATTTAACTCAACGGACAACCGAAAGCCGCGAATTCGCTTTGCAAGCCAATCTTGAACAGTCACGAAATAGGTTGGCGAGAATCGGTGCAGCGTGGGCATTTCAGCATTGTTTCCGACCTTCGCTTCGAGCATGATATGGTCCGTTCCCGGTAGAATTCGCAGAGTGTAATTGCGATTGCCGCCCGTGCGCAATGCGGACTCCCAAGCCTCCTGATTTTTCTCTGCGACTATGTTGTCATCCAATTCGCCAAAGAGCGCGAGCACCGGGATTCGGAGCTCTCGAAGCGCTGGCGCTGGATCATAGAAATAGAGCGAGCGAATAGACTGCCAATAAGGATCATCGGGGCTCCCAGGGAAATCGTCCGGAGCCCTTCCCATCGTGGCGACGACCTTGTCGCGGGCTGCGGAATACTCGTTCCAGCCTTGGCGCGTGCGCGCGAAATCGTACTTGAGCCTCATGAGTTCGGTGATCTGCTCGATGACCTCAGGGCGTCGGCCTGCAGCCTTCAGCTCGCCTCGTGCTTCGTCGATTGTTGTTTCGGCGGGCGAAACGCCGGCGCCAGAGATGCTGATCAAAAATGCAATGCCTTTTCCCTTTGCGGCTGCTAATGGCATGACCCATCCTGCCTGGCTCCAGCCCAGCATGCCTACTTGTGAAGGATCGATGTCCCTGCGACTCTTCAGGAACTCGATGGCGGCGATCGCATCGCTCGCCAGGTCATCGAACGATTCAGTTTTCCAGTCACCGCTCGACCCGCCCACGCCGCGCTTATCGTATCCTAGCACCGCCATTCCGTGGCGTACAAGAAAGTGCGCAAAAGGGAGAAGGTATTCTCGGTCTTCCGCTCCGGATGCCGGCACAAGGACGATTGCAGGGTGTTTCCCAGGGCTCAACGGAGAGATCAGAGCGCCTGTTAAGTGGATGTCGCGATTTGCGAAGCTGACATCTTGCCGCTTCTCGTTCTCAATTCGGCGCGCCATTAGGGCTACGGAGTTACCGCGTTGCCACTGAGCGACACAATCCTGCCGGTGGCATCGCGACCGAATTCGACTCGCGATTCGACCGGATCCGGAACTGCGGCGCCAGGCCCAGTGACAAATCCTCCACCCTCGACAGGGAACAGGGTGCGAACCTCCCCGGATTCATCAAACGTGACAAGATCATTCTTCCCTCTGAACTCACTCCACATTTGAAGGTAGACAAAGTGATCTGGTCCCCACTGATACGTGCCAACATATTTGCCGAGCGATTGATCACCGCTTGAGGGCGGCTGCGTGACTTGAGAAAGGGAGACCGCAACCAAGGCACTGAGGACCGCAGCCGAGAAGGTTCTTCGGAGGGCGGCGCGGACATGCGCGTTTAAGAAAGACGTCGCATTTGCCTCCTTGGGCCCTGCCGTGGGTACGTTCATAGAAAGCGCCCTTGAAAACAGCAGATGCAATTCTAATCATAAAAGTGCAGCAAGTTGAATATCAACGCACTGAGCCTATCTAGTTTGCCGTCTGGTCGCAGTTTTTGTGGCGTCAATTGATGCGCAATCGCCAATGCACTCGTCGAGCTATGGCGTCGACCTTTCCGCTAAAGCCGATTCTGACTTTGTTAGTGAATCACGCGCTACTCTTACCTAACCCGGTAAGGGAAGGGTTGCCGACGATCCACCCAGAATGCTTTAAGGACTCGGCAACAGGCGCTCCTAGCGCTAACGGAAACGCGGGGAAATTCGGCGACATCTACGAAGGTTTACGTTGACATGTACGAAAACTTACGTATATTCTACGTGCCAGTGTTGAGAAATTGAGCACCAAAGGATTTCGCCATCTCTTTCAGCCGCCCGCTTTTAGGTTTGTGCCGCTGTAATGGTCGATTCTTGCGACACAAGCTACTCGCTGTAGCCGGGCTGGTACTTGTTGCTTCCATGTCAAAAGCAGTCTCTAAGGAGCGTCGGCCAGCTCAGACGCCGCCCGAAATTGAGCAGCATATTCTCCATGTCACGGGGCGCCTGCCACCAAATATGGTGAAGGAGGGAGATACCTCCTCGGGTAGGACTCTAACTGAAGCCATGGCTGAGTATCACGTGTCGGCGGTGAGCATCGCAGTGATTCACCGTGGCAAGTTGGAGTGGTCGCGTGGCTTCGGCACGACCGGTTTAGGCGGCCCCCCCACCACTCCCGAAACACTCTTCCAAGCGGGGTCTGCGAGCAAGCCTCTGACTGCCGTGGCGGCGCTGCGACTGGTGCAGGAGGGAAAGCTGGGACTCGACCGTGACGTAAACCAGGAGGTGACGAGCTGGAAAATTCCCGCGAGCCCGGAAGCGGGAGGGAAGCCAGTCACGCTCCGTGATCTGCTGACCCACACTGCCGGAATGACGGTACATGGTTTTCCTGGATATGCAGCGGGCGAGCCGATACCGACGCTCTTGCAGGTGTTGAACGGTGAGAAGCCAGCCTCGAATTCTCCGATTCGCGTGGAGTCGATGCCGGGTTCGAAGTGAAACTACTCTGGTGGTGGCTACATCGTTATTCAGCAGCTTGTGCAGGATGCCAGCGGCAAGGCCTTTCCGTTGTACCTGAAGAAGACTGTGCTGCAGCCGCTCGGAATGACACATAGTGCATATGAGCAACCACTGCCAGCCTCAATGCATGAGCAAATTGCTGTTCCCCTCAACCGGGATGGTACTCCCCTGGCAGGCGGTCCCTACACCTATCCTGAACTGGCCGCTGCGGGATTGTGGACCACGGCGCCAGATTTGGCGAAATTCCTCATTACGATGCAACGCTCGCTCGCCCACGATGGCAACAGCGTCTTGAATGCGGAGATGGCGCGTCAGATGGTCACACCGGGGCAGGGAGACTGGGGCTTGGGGCTTTCTATCGGCGGTACGGAAGGTCACCGCTACTTCTGGCACGGTGGTTCGAACGAAGGATACGAATGCCTTATGACAGCGTACGAGAACGGGGACGGCGCTGTGGTGATGACAAACGCAAGCGGTGGTCTGAGGCTTGCGAATGAAGTTATGCGCGGTATTGCGACGGAGTATGGATGGGCCGATTGGCGGCCGCGCGTCGTGAAGGTGGTAGGGGTTGATCCAAAGATTCTCGCAAAGTATGTCGGGACGTATGCCGTCGATCCGAACTTTAATCTCGTCATGACTTTCGAAGATGGCAAGCTCTATTGCCAGGGAACCGGACAGAAGAAGTTCGAGATGTGGTCAGAGTCGGAGACGCGATTCACATTCGTCGTCGATGTCGATGTTGCCTTTGTCACGGATGCAAAGGGGAGCGTGGTCGGCCTCGACGTGATTCAGGACGGCCGGACCCGCCGTGCGCCAAAGAAAGAGTAACCCGTACTTCAAATGTGGATAAAAGTGCCACAGAAAACTGGACCGTTGAAAAGTCGCTGCAATTGGATGCGAAGAATAACAGCGCAAAAGAGAGTTGAAGGAACTACAGGAGGCGAAGTGAAACCGCGTCAAGGGATTGATATGAAGGAAGAACATCATTTGCCGAAGCCGACCGAGTTTGAACTCGAACTCCTCCGCTGCCTCTGGGCTAGGGGCTCCGCCACGGTGCGTGACCTGCATGAAGCCGTCAGTGAACGCCGCCCTCTCGGTTATACTTCAGTGCTGAAGACGCTGCAGATCATGACTGAAAAGGGGTTGGTAAACCGCAGCGAAGTCGGCAAGGCCCACATTTACCATGCAACCGCGAGCCAGGAGGAAACCCAACGTCAGTTCCTCCGAGATTTAAGTGAACGACTTTTCTCTGGTTCGGCCACACAACTCGCCATGCATGCACTCTCGATGGATCGCGCCAGCAGTGAAGAACTTCAACAAATCAGGAAACTGATTGAGCGCAAGAGGAAAGAGCGATGAGTTCTCATCTTACATGTTTGGGCTGGACACTGATCCATTTTCTCTGGCAAGCGGCCATCATTGCTCTGATTTATAAGGCGATCGACGTTATCTGCTCTAGGACGCACAGCCAGGTGCGGTATTTGTTGGCGCTGGTTGCACTGCTCAGCACGTTCGCCGCTGCTTCGGTGACGCTGCTGTATGAAGAAACGTCTGTGCAAATGGCCGCCGGCTCGGCACCCTTGAGCGCCCGTACGCCCGTTCTGTTCTTGCAGACTGTTCTCACGCATGCAGCCATGGATCGATGTGCTGTGGATGCTCGGGGTTCTAGCCCTTGCGATTCGGACAGCAGGCGGCTGGTGGTTGGTTCAACGTTTGCGAACCACGGCGATAATGCAGGCTCCTGAAGCGGTCGTTGTTCAGTTCCAGCGCCTCTCGCAACGCTTGCGCCTTGATCGGCAAATTGATTTGGTAATGTCTGCTTATATTTCAAGCCCGCTGACGGTCGGCTTTGCGCGCAGTCTTGTCCTCCTACCTGTTGCTGTTCTCACGGCGCTAACACCTGAGCAGCTTGAGGTTGTCCTCGCCCACGAGCTTGCACATATCCGCCGGGCTGATTATCTGTGGAACTTCCTGCAAACTTTGGTGGAGACACTCTTCTTCTTTCACCCGGCTGTATGGTGGCTGGGCAATCGTCTTCGCGAGCAACGCGAACTCTGCTGCGACGATATTGCCCTTGAATTCTGCTCTGATCCAGTCGTTTACGCCACGGCCCTGCTTTGTCTTGAGGAGCAGCGCCAGACTAAGCCTCGGTTGGCGATGGCGCTTGATGGGCATCGATCGGGCTCCAATTTGAAGTCGCGCATCGCGCATATTTTAGGAGAGGACCTGCAACCTTCACCCGGCAGCCGAATTGCGTCGAAGTTCATTACGTTCGTCGCATTATCGGGCATCCTGCTCGCGTTACTCCTGCCGTTTTCATCGGTGAATGCCGATGATCGGTCGCAGCTAGCTGAGGTGAACGCGCAACACGCCCTAGCTCAGCACCCGCACCCTGTGATCCGGTGGGCTGGGCCACCGAAGAACATTCGCCCGCAACCTACATCTGCGCAGATGCTTCGGAACGCGGCTGCGGTATGGCGCACCATAAAGCCGCATCCCCCTTCTTTCCTCGTTCGACAACGACACCGTCCACCCACCGTCCTTCCTCCCGAAAAAGGTAGGCGTTTTCTGGATATCTGAGCAAGTTTGGAATGCAGATGGTCTATTTGGGACGGATAACGGGCAAGCCTGAAGTAATCCCAAGGTAAGGCTAGCGACAACGCGCTCGGAAGGTTCTCCTTTTTTAAGACTGCGGCCCGCCGAGCTCGTACGACGGCGCCCGGGGCTACGGTACACTTGCTCAATGATCCGTCAGATCGCACCTCAGTTCTTCACCACCGACATTCGCGGAACGGTCGGCTATTACAAAGACAAGCTCGGCTTCGAATGTCTGGGGACGTGGCAGGATCCGCCGGTCTACGCCATCGTGGCCCGCGACCAGCACGCGATTCACTTCCGCTGCGCAGCGCCGCCCACAGCACGTCCGGACAAATACGCTGACGAACTGCTCGATGCATACCTCCATGTCGAAGATGCAGACGCGCTTTATGCCGCTGGCATGCGGATTGAGAAGGCACGAGGCTGTGTCTGTTGGCAAGGGAGGCCACGTCCGAACCGTTCCAATGCCCGACTGGGTCCGAAACGAGCTGAACGATTGGCTCCTTGCGGCTGCGATTGATCGAGGAAAGCTGTTCCGCAGGGTCAACAAGGTGGGGAGGGCGTGGGGAGAGGGAATCACGGAAAAAGCGGTCTGGCACATTGTGAAGGAGTCCGCGAAGACCGTTGGGATCGCCCAATTAGCGCCGAATGATTTGAGGCGGACCTGTGCTCGCCTCTGACATGCTTCAGGAGGCGAACTGGAGCAGATCCAGTTCCTTTTGGGACATGTTTCGGTGCAAACGACCGAACGCCATCTCGGCTGCAAGCAGCGGATTCGTTCAGCAGTCAATGATCGCATCGGTATCGAACCCAGCCCCTAAGCCTTTGGGGTTCTGATGCGTTTGCCAACGAACAGGACGGAATTGTGTATCGGACCGTACTGCAGCGCAATCCTAATCCTGGTTTCGCGAAAACCAAGTCTCGCCAGGCCCAGGCGCCGATTGCAAGCCTTGATTGGGTGTGATGAAATTCTGTTTCGGGACTACTGTATGAAATATCTGCTGGTGTTGCTCTCGAGTCTCTGCATCTCCTTTGCTGCTGCATCTCAGACGCTTGACGTTCGCAATTCCTCGGGTCTGCGCATCTCGGTGGATACGGATGACCGCAACCCTGCTCTGATGATTGTGGTACCGGACGGGCCAGAGAGCGCACGAAGCTCGAAGATTCTATTTCCCGAGCACGTTACGGTACGCGCCCACGGTCAAAGTGAGCAAGAACATCTATACATCTTCCGTGCGGGGAATCAGGGCTATTCGCCGGAGTGGAAGAAGTCGGACAACGCGCTCGAATATACACGCGACTTTGGCGAGATTCACTTCGTTGCGCGCGCGACGCTGAGAGACGACGGCATCATTTTCCACTACGATTTCGCCAACTATTCGGGGATTGATTATGACGTGGCAACGGCGATCACTGACCCCCGCTTTCACGGCGTCTTTTACGACCCGAGACTGCAGCGAACTTACGTTCACCACAAGGATGGGTTCGATCTTCTGGCGTCAGAGACGCCGGGCCGACTGACAACACCTTTGAAAAACTGGTTCCCAGCTCGCTATTTGGCTTCCTACAGAGCACCCGTACCGAAAGAGCGGGTGCAACATCGTGAGGACGGGATCACTTATTACTACAAGTCCCGGGCGGTGGACGTGCCCATGATCGCTACGCTGTCTGAAGATCGCACCTGGGTTGCAGCCAGTTTTGCGCGCGATCCCGGAAATCTTTGGAGCAATCCGGAGCTCACATGCCAGCATGTGGACCCGGAGGTTTCTCTCCCGCATAATGGGCACGCTGCATACGAAGTAAAAATTCTGATCCTCAAGGGCTCGCTCGAAGACGCGCTGGGTAAGGTGCTTGCGCAGCGCAGCGAATTAGAATGAGGAACCGCGTCACAACGCCTCACGATGTTTGAAGGGCTATTCGTCGCATATCACGGGTAGCCCTTCCCTAATCCCATAAGGTGAGGATTGCCGACGACTCGCCCAGAATGGGATCCGGCCAAAGGAGTGAGGCGCAAGCGAGTGTGGCGGCAGGATTTGTTGCTCGGGAAGGAGACTACCGAGCGGTTGCTTAATCATGTTTCCAAAACAAGACGCCACGTGCGGATCGCGAGAAGAGAGTCATTGCAGCCCCAGGGTTAGCGCCGCCTGAGAAAACAATTGTCCCAAGATCGCCGGCCTGAAACTCGGTTGTCCCAACCGAGTTCAACGCGATCGGACTGTTGTCACCCACCCGCAGGCTTAGAACTCCTTTGACTTGCGATACTGTATAAATTGCATCCAGTTCATCACTGTAGTAGCGACCCGTGAAACTTCGAAGTTGAGAGTCGCTGAGATGTAACTCCGGCACTTTATTGCCGTAGAAAAAGGTTTGCCCCTGCAATGTGAGACTGGCGGTCATCGTGCCATTGACATTCTTAAACACGATCGGGTTCCCAACAAGATCGGAGTATTCGTTCTCTCCCAAGCGCCGAAGCTTGACGCCCCAGGCTATCAACTCGCCATTCTGTGCAGTAAACGTGTAGGTCGTGTGTGTACGTGGATCGGGATGTGTACCAGCGAAGGCCGCAGCATCGGGAACTGCTCCGGATCGCGCTGCGGCGCCTGAGTCGGCCTTGAGCTGCTTTTCGAGATAACGATCTGTAATCTTGCGCGCGAGACCCTCCACATCGGCATCTGCGACATTACAGAGCACAATTATGCTGAATCGCTGCTCGGGAAAGCGTAGAAGCTCGGTACGGTATCCGAACGTTCCGCCGCTGTGCTCCACAGTTCGTAATCCTCGATAGTCGCCCATCCAGAGTCCCAATCCGTAATTCACTTCCTTGCCATTGTTCAGCACCCCATGTGCTTCAAGTTCTCGTGCGAGCGATTCTTTGCCCAGTCTGTTTGCGTAGAAGTTTCGATCCCAAAACAGGAGGTCATCCACATTGCTCACCACCCCGCCTCCGCCGACGATATCGTAGGTCGTGGACCAATCGACGCGAAAGGTGCTGTCTTTGCCACGATCGTATGCTGCCACGCGATTAGGTACCACGATCGTGTTGTCGTCGTAAAAGAGGGTGTGCAACATTCCGAGCGGCTGGAATATATTTGCGGCCGCGAATTCGGCGAGAGATTTCCCGGTCGCGCGTTTCACAACCACACCGAGCAGAAAATAGTTTGAGTTGCTGTAAACGAATTCCTCGCCAGGCAGGTTGTTCAACGCTTTTTGACGAACAATGAGTCTAAGGACCGCATCCGGCGAAGAGAGAGCTGAGATGTCTCGGCCTGAAAGATAAATCAGTGCCAAAAAATCGCGGAAGCCACTAGTCTGGTGCAACATCTGCCGAAGCGTGATCGGATGGCCATAGTCGGGAATCTCGGGAATGTACTTATGAACGTCATCATCCAACGAGAGAAAGCCTTGCTCGGCCGCGAGAACGACACTTGCAGCCGTGAATTGTTTCGATACCGATGCCAGATAGAAAGTGGACTGCGACGCCAAGGGCACGCCGAGTTCGACGCTAGCTTCGCCATAAGACTTTCGAAAAACGAACCCGCCGTCGCGAATGACGCCTACGGAGCAACCGGGTGAATGCGGCTTGCTGTATACAGAAAAGAGATCGTCGATGTTTGGTGCAATCTCCGCCGAGAACGCACGTGCGGCGGGCGTCAGGAAAAGGAGTAGCGCGACTACGGTCCGCATGTGAGAAGGATGCTCCAGTCCTCGTTAAGTATAACGAGTACATGGGACTTACTGCCCCGTCGAAGAACATTGCCCCCGTAATACGCGCATGGCGCCTTTCATGCGACCAGACATCGTTGCTGCTAGAAAACGTGGTGCCATGCCGACTTGTCGATACAAATCCCAAGTTCATCGAAGCCCGTTTATCGTCAGTGTCTGGATCGCCGACGATCCGAACACAATAATGAAAATGGTAGTATCCACGTGAGCAGCCGAACAACTAAATTTCCTCCTGCATGTTGCGTCAAATGATGGAACAGCCAGAACACAGTGTGGACACTCGTAATCTGATTATTCTGGCCTTCTCCGCCACGGCGGGGGTGTTGGTAGAATTCTACGATTTCACCATTTTTGGATTCGCCACAGCCAGTGCCTTCCCAGAGATATTCTTCCCCAATTTGCCGCCCACGCGAGCCCTGGTGTTCTCCTACCTGGCTCTTGGAACTGGATATCCAGCGCGCTTTCTAGGCGCATTCATCTTTGGCCACTTCGGTGATCGCGCGGGCCGGAAGATTGCATTCCTGACCAACATCCTGATCGTTGGGGGCAGCACCTGCCTGACTGGCCTTTTGCCTGGTTACGCAAAGCTGGGGATAGTTGCACCAGTGCTTCTGGTGCTATTGCGAATCATTCAGGGTATCGGCGTGGGCGGTGAGTTTGGCGGTGCCACTTCGTTGCTTGCTGAATTTGGCGCCAAGAGACAGTCCCGTGCCTTTTGGACGTCGCTCGCCAACCTCGGTATCTCCCTGGGCTTGATTTCCGCCAGCGCCGTCTTTCTGGTGCTCCGCAGGAGCTTCGCGACCACCGGGTGGCGCATTGCCATGCTGCTCTCCGCCATCATCGTGATCCCAGCACTGGTAGCGCGTTACAAGCTAGCCGATTCTCCCCTCTTCGAGCAGCTCAAGCGGCGGGATCAGCTTGCCAGAGTACCGAGCCTGGCCGTGATTCGGGAGCACCACGTTCCGATCATCCTCCTGGCTACAGTCTCAGCGTTCCAAGTGATGGACTCGAACGTGACCGGGACGTACGCCATCTCCTTCATGCGCTTTGCTGGCATTCCCTTGGCGACCACGGCAACGATCATTTTTCTAAGCCGAATCGGCGATGTTCTTGGCGTGCTGCTCAGTGGACCTTTGGCTGACCTTTGCAAGCGAAGAATGGTTGCGTACCTTGCCATCGGTCTTACGACGCTTTTGTCCTATCCGTCCGCCCTTGCGATCCTAGGCAGGCGCATCCCGCTCGTGATGTTCCTACAGTTTCTGATCACGTTTTTCGGATTAGGGCTTTTGCACGGATTGGCCCCCATCCTGACCTCGGAGACCTTCCCGACGAAATTCCGATACTCAGGCACGGGAATATCCTTCGGTCTCGCCGGCATCATGGGCGGGATGATCGCGCCGCCGCTGCTAGCGAGACTGATCGGGCAGGATGTTCTTCACAAGTGGTATTACCTCCCCGTGATCTACGCGGTCTACTGTGCTGCGGCCATGCTGGCGCTGCTCTTTATCCCCGAAACGCGTGACTTGCATCTGGAAGATCTGGATCAGGGCCAGTCACAAGGGCGGCAGCAATCCCGTAGAACTAATTACGGTGTCGTGAGCGGATGACGGGCAACTCTGAAGTAATCCCGAGGGAAGATTTGCCGACAATCCGATGGTAGACTCCACACTGTCGTTATGGAGGCAATCATGTGGAGCAAAGCGGGCGCGGTGAGTGCCACCGAAACGTTCCAGCGGTTCGTGGCTGCGATCAATGGTCACGACGTTGACGCACTGACCTCCCTCATGACCTCGGACCATCTCTTTGTGGATTCGATGGGCAATCGCGTGCAGGGGGCGGACTCCATGCAAACTGGATGGCGCGGTTACCTTGCGATGTGCCCGGATTATTGGATTCGAGTCCGCAATTTATTGTCGGAACGTGAAACTGTGATTGCCACAGGAGAGGCGGGTGGAACAATCGATGGCATCACGTGGCAGACGCCAGCGGCTTGGCTGGCTGTCTTTAGCGGCGGACAAGTTTCCGAATGGCGGGTGTTCGCGGATAACAAGCCAGTCTACGAAATTATAGGGCGCCGTAGGCGATAGCAAAGATGTGATAGTGAACGGACAACGAGCAACTCTGACCTAACGGATTAGGGAAGAGTTGCAGACTATACGTAAAGTGGACAGCGGAATCGACAACGTCCGCGGGCAGGATCATGTTCCGCGCATCACGCCTTGACGGCTTCGACTATCGATAACGGACTCTCAGTCGCGATGACGCGCGACAGTCGGAAACCCGCACCGCGCAGCAGCCTTACAAACTCGGCCTTCGTCCGCTCACGGCCGCGCGGCGTGAGCACCAGCATTTCCAGGTCGAGCAGCTTGCCGTAATGCGGAGCGTTCCCAGGGGGCACAACCGGATCCACAATCAGCACCTTGCCTTGCGGCCCAAGCGCGCGGTGGCATGCTTGAAGAATCCGGGTCGCCGAGTCATCGTCCCAGTCGTGAAGGATGTGCTTCATGATGATCGCGTCGGCCCCCGATGGCAGTTCTTTGAAGAAGTCGCCGCTTTCGATTCGCACTCTGCCGGTGATGCCAGCGCGAGCGAATGTCGCCGCAGCGCCAGCCGCAACATGCGGAAGGTCGAAAAGTACAGCCCGCATCGTCTTGTGGCGGCGCAGAACGGTGGCCAGCAGCAGACCGTGTCCGCCCGCGACGTCCATCAGCGTCTCGACTCCCTTGAAGTCGTACGCGTCGGATGTGGCTCGGGCTTCCGTAGCGCTGATTGATGTCATTGCGTCGTCGAAGACTGCGGCGACTTCGGGATTCCGCGAGAGGTGTTCGAATATAGGAACGTTGAAGACATGATCGAACGCCGGCATGCCGGTCTTCACGCTATAGCCAAGCTGTCCCCAAGGCCGCCACGTGCTGTCATGAGCGACAAAACGCGCGTACCCTGCAAGGCTCTCAGGATGGTCCCTTCGAAGCAGCTTTCCCATGCCCGTAAGCTTGAACCGGCGGTCAGCGCTTTCAACG
>Ga0070697_100003456_pt1 | contig 12144 bp, 13 predicted proteins | sample KBSK1501metaG_FD_65475 | JGI IMG/M metagenome (GOLD analysis project Ga0070697, IMG submission 65475) | Corn, switchgrass and miscanthus rhizosphere microbial communities from Kellogg Biological Station, Michigan, USA - KBS K1-50-1 metaG | ecosystem: Host-associated > Plants > Roots >... | reverse complement strand
GCCTCGGGGTTGACGACGCCGCCCCAGGTGTCCGGCGTGTACCAGGTCCAGCCGATCTCGACGGTCCGATCGTCCTCCTGTACATCGAGGTAGCGGGTGCTTCCGATCAGGCGGTTGTCCGCGAGGCGGATGACCACGAAGGGATACTCGCGGCCCTGTGACTCGGCGTGCATCGCCTTCTCGAGCCAACGAGCCATCGTCTCCGCCGTCAGCGGCCGGGCCGGCATCCAGGTCCAGATGGTTTCATCGCGTCCGGCCTCGAGGAGCGCTGGGACATGCGAGGGACGCATCGGCTCCAGCCGGATATGACTCCCGCTCAGCGTGATCGGTCCGAGCGGCGCCAAATGCCTAGAAGGGCTGCGCAACCATGAGGAAGACCACGACGACGAGCAGCAACCAGGCCACCAGCTGGATCGTCACCGCCGCCGCCGCAAGTGAGGCCGATGCCTCCCCCGCCGCGCTGCGCGCGCGCCGCAGGTTGGGGGCCAGGAAGGCGCCGTCCAGGCCGGCGGCCGCCACATAAAGAAGGAAGCCGAGGAGGAGCCAGCCGGTGAAGAGCTTGAAGCGGCCGATCCACATCAGCAGGCCGGTGACGAGCACCAGCGCTGAGCCGGTGTAGACCAGCGCGAATTGCACCCGCCAGGCGAACTGGTAGAGCGCCTGCTGCGCGACGTCGGCCGCGCGGCTCGCCATGGGTCGCAGTAACACGTGCGTGCTGACGCCCCCTAGCAGGAAGATCGCGCCCAGCACGTGAAGCGTTTTCAGCACCGGCACGTCAGCAGCATACGTTACGTAGCGGGCCGCCGCCGTTGTACAGTTGCTCCGTGCCAGACGAGCCGCGCGGGCAGGCCGAGGTCCTCATCCCGCACGGATGGCTTCTCCCCAACCTCAGCCTCGATGCGGTGCGCTCCCTGCAGCGCGGCGATACAACGTCCGATTTGGAGAAGGGCGACCTTCGCCTCGCGGGTGTCGAGGTGCTGGTTGCGCGCAACTGGGTGAAGGAAGAATTCTGGCCGCGCATCCAGGATGCCGTGCAAAAGGGCTACGCGGCTGAGAAGACCTACACCTTCATGCGTGCGCACGCGGACCGCCGCCGAAGCCGGCGGCCCAAGAAGTCGTCCTAGCGCGCGTGGCGGACTGGGCGGCGACCGAGCGGCAGGTGATCGACGGCTTTTTTCGTTTTTCACCGACCCACGCGCGGTACATGGGCGACCACCGCTTCGACGGGGTGGTCGGCGACCTTTCCAGGAGCGCGATTCGCGCCCGGGTGGCGGAGATCGACCGGCACCTCTCCACCATCGGCGAGGTGCAGGGGCTCGATCCGGGCCAGGCGATCGATCGCAGGGCGTTGATTGCCCAGCTGGAGGCGGCGCGTTTCGAGCTCACCGCGCTGCGGCTGCCGTTTCGTGAGCCGATGTTCTATGCGGGATCGAGCGAGCTAGACGTCAGCTTTTACCTCAAGCGGCCGTACGCCCCGCTCGGCGATCGACTCGCGGCCCTTCGCCGTCACCTGCTCGGATATCACGGCTTCCTGGAAGCCGCCCGCGACAACCTCGAGGCGCGACTTCCACGACCCAACCTCGAGATCGCGATCGAGGCGGTCGACGGCCAGGTCGAATACCTCGACGGCGAGGTGCGCACCATCGCTCGCGACGACGCCGACACCATTGAAGCCCTCGGTATCGCGCTGCGCCAGACCCGGGACTTTGCCGGCTGGCTGAAGGCGAGGCTGGCGGCGGCGGACGACGCATACGCCCTGGGCGAGGCCCACTTCCTGCGCCTGCTGCGCCTGCGCGAGTTCGTGCAGCTCGACGTCGATGGGCTCGAGCGGATGGTGCGCGCCGACATCGAACGGAATCGTGCCGCCGCCGAGGCGGCAGCCGAGCAGATCGCCCCCGGCGCCGGCGTGCACGCCGCCGTGGCGCGGTTGGAGGATCATCACCCGACGGCGACCTCGATCATCGACGACGTGACGGCGATGCTTGGCCGCCTTCGCGCCTTTCTTGTTGAGCGCGATGTCGTGTCGCTTCCCAGCAATGGCCGCTGCCTGGTGCAACCGACGCCGACGTACGCCGCTTACATCAGCGCCGCCATGGACAGCGCCGGGCCGCTCGAAACAGCGGCCACCGATAGCTACTACTGGGTGACGGTCCCCGGCGTCGATTGGGATGCGGCCAAGAGCGAGGAATGGTTGCGCTACATGAACTATGCGACGCTCGAAGGGACGTCGATCCACGAGGCGTATCCCGGCCACTACGTCCAGGGCCTCTTCGAGCGACACGCGGCATCGCCCACGCGGCAGCTCTTCTGGACCTACACCACGGGCGAAGGCTTTGCGCATTACGTTGAAGAGATGATGCTCGAGATCGGCTATTCCGCGGATCCCAAGCAGCTCCTGGCACAACGCCTGGAGGCACTGCTGCGCGACTGCCGATTCCTGGTCGCCATCGGCCTGCATTGCCAGGGGATGACGATGCCGGACGCCATTCGTCTCTTCCAATCCGTCGGCTACATGACCGAACTACCCGCTACGCGCGAGGCGACGCGCGGCGCCTGGGATCCCATGTACCTGAACTACACGCTGGGCAAGCTCCTCATCCTCGAGCTGCGCAACGACATGCAGCGCCGCCCCGGGTACTCGCTGAAAACCTTCCACGATGCCTTTCTGGGTTGCGGGGCGATGCCGATCCCATTGATCCGCGAGCTGATCGGCTAAGCGGCTGCCTCCGGCACAGGACGAGGAAACAGCGTCATGAATCCCATCACCTCTATCGCGAGCCTGAGCGGGGACTTGCTCATGGTCGTGATCGCCGGGCTCGTCTTCGTCGAGGAGACCGGGATCCCCATCCCCTTTGCGCCGGGCGACCTGCTCCTCATCATCGCCGGAATCGCCATCGCCAGCGACACCGTTGACCCGGCGCCCATGGTTAGCGCTCTCCTGCTCGCCACCATCTTCGGCGCGATGATCGGCCGCGAAGTCTTCGCCGCCGTGGGGCGCCCCGCCCTGCTGAAGGCAGCGGATGCCCTCGGGTTCCGGCCGGCGCTTGACCGAACCACCGACCTGCTGCGACGGCGCGGCGCGCCGGCGGTCTTCATCGGCCGGCTGATTCCCGGGCTTCGCATCACCACCACTCAGGTCGCGGGCGTCAGCAAGATGCCGCGCCTGACGTTTGCCGCGGGTCTCATCCCCTCGGTCGTTGTCTACCTCGCGATCTTCGTGGGGCTGGGGGCGCTGGCTGGCCAGCCGGCGGTCCGAATGTTCCACCGGGCCGAGCATCGATTCTTCGTCATCGCCGTCACGGTGCTCGCGGCGCTCGCGATCATCCTCTCGGTGCGGTGGCTGGCACGCCGACGCGCCCTTTCGGCCCTGGACCCGATCGTGCTCGGCGTGCGCCGCCAATTGGCGGACACGATCGACGCCGCGATCTTCCACCGAAGGGGTGATGCCGGCTGGCGCGCGTATCCCCTGGTCCGCCGGCTGTGGGCTGGCCTCATCGACCTGGCCATCGTGTTCGCCGGCGCGATCCTGCTGCTGACCGCGATCTCCGGGCTGGACAATGCCGAGATCGTCCTCGACCCGGAGGGGATCCTGCTGCTGGCGGTCATCGCGCTCGCCTATCGCGTTCCTATCGAGGCGCGCACCGGGCAGACGATCGGCAAGACACTGATGGGCATCTCGGCCTACGGACCCGACGGCGCGCCGGGTTGGTGGCGGGCGACCCTGCGCAACCTGGTTGGGGTTCTGCTTCCGCTCTGGCCGGTGGACGCGGTTCTGCTGCTCCGCACCAGCCGGCGCCAGCGGCTCGGCGACCTGCTGACCGCCACGACCGTTCGGCGGGTGGCGCACTGACGGCCGTTCTGCTCGCCCTTGCCGCCAGCGTGAGCTGGGGTATCGGCGACTTCCTCGGTGGCATCAATACCCGCCGTCTGGGCGTGTACGCCGTGCTCTTCGTCTCCCAGCCACCGACGCTGCTGCTGATCGCCGTAGTGGTCATCGTTCGCGGCGGCGCCCCCCAGCCGGGCCTGTGGATGGTCGCGGGCATTGTGGCCGGACTCGCCGGGCTGGTCGGCCTGTCGGCGGCCTATCGAGGGATGGCCATCGGGGTCATCAGCGTCGTCTCGACCATCGCCGCGACCGGGCCCGTGGTGCCAATCGTGGTTGGGCTGGTGCTGGGCGAACGACCGACGGCGCTGCAGTTCTTCGGCATTGCGCTGGCGGTCGTCGGGATCGGGCTGCTGGCGTTCGACCGCCGTCCGGTCGGGTCGGGGCGGCGCCTCCTCCCCGGTGTGGGCCTGGCGCTGGTGGCCGCGCTGGCCTTCGGCCTCTTCCTGGTCGCGATCCGCTACGCGAGCCGGCCCGATCCGATTTGGGGCGTGCTTGCAACCCGAACCGGAAGCGTGGCGGCGCTGCTCCTGCTCGCGCTGCCCTTCCGCTCGCGGATCAAGGTTGGGCTCGCAGACCTTCCGGCGCTGGCCGCCGTCGGCGTCCTCGACGTGTCCGCCGATGTCTTCTTCGCGTTTGCCACCACGCTCGGCCTGCTGAGCGTCGTGTCGATTCTCTCCTCGCTCTACCCCGTGTCGACCGTGATCCTGGCTCGTGTTGTGCTCAACGAGCGAATGGCCCGGTTACAGCAAGCCGGGATCGGCTTCGCGTTGGCCGGGGTGCTGTTGATCAGCCTCTGATTTGGAGGCGTCTAGCCACGGAATCCCGCGAGCAGCTCCAGCACGAGATCGACTTCGCTCGCGGTGTTGTAGTGGGCGATGCCCAAGCGCAGGGTGCCCCCGTCGGCCACCAGGCCGAGCCTCGTGATCAGCTCGGTCGCGTAATGGTCGCCATGGGTCGCAAAAACCTGATGGCTCGCCAGCCACCGCGCCAGGGCCTCCGGCCGATGCGGCGGCCAGGTCAGCGACACGGTTGGCACCCGGTGATCGAACTCTTCCGGTGCGGTGATGCCGTAGAGGCTGATTCCGGGAATCTGCTGCAGGCCATCGATGAGCCGCGCCGCCAGCGCCCGCTCGTGGCGGCGGATGCGATCCATGGCCGCCTCCAGCGCGGGCCGGAGAACGCGGTCGGCGCCGCCGAGCTCAGCCAGGTACTCGAGGGCGCCGAGCAGCCCGGCGAGACACTCGTGGTTTTGCGTTCCGGTCTCCCAGCGAGACGGCCCGGTGTCGCTCGCCGGCCGGACCCTGTAGGGACGCAATCGCTCCAGCAGTTCTCGCCGGCCATAGAGGATGCCCTGGTGCGGCCCGTAGAACTTGTAGCTCGAGCAGACAAGAAAGTCGCAGTCGATGGCGCGAACATCGATCGGACCGTGGGGTCCGTAGTGAACCGCATCAACCCAGAGCCAAGCACCAGCGGCGTGGGTCGCACGCGAGATGGCCGCGAGGTCGGGGATCGTTCCCACGGCATTCGACGCGTGCGTCACCGCGACCAGCCGTGTGCGCGGCGTCAGCTGGCGGTGGAGATCGTTCATGTCGAGCGTGCACTCGGGGACGTGGATGTCGACGAACCGCACCGTCACGCCGCGCTCCTGGAGCGCCAACCAGGGCGAGACGTTGGCGTCGTGGTCGAGCCGGGTGACGACGATCTCGTCGCCCGGCTTCAGCTCACGCCCGATCGCGCGGCTGACGGCAAAGGTCAGCGTCGTCATGTTGGGGCCGAAGACGACCTCGTCCGCCGAGGCAGCGTTGAGGAAGGTCGCGGCCGCCTGGCGCACCTCCGCGATCATGGCGTCCGACCGCCGGCTGGTGGTGAAGGCGCCGCCCTGATTTGCGTTCATCGTCCGCCAGTACTCGGCGGTGCGGTCGATGACCCGCTGCGGCACCTGACTGCCGGCAGGATTGTCGAGATAGACGACCGGCTCACCGTCGACCTTGAGGGCGAGCGCGGGAAACTGCCGTCGGACCGACTGCAGGTCGATGTCGATCGCGGAGGGGCTGGCCATCAGCGGCCCTTCGCCACCGTTTTCACGATCGCGCGCGCGGTGAGAAGCGCGACGATCGCGACCAACTGGCCCATCAGAATCACCCGATTCAGGTCGAGCGCCGGCTGCCAGCTGACGTCGCCGCCTTTGATGACGAAGGCGCCGACCGGCCGCGCGTACACGCCGAAGCCGCCGCCCCCAGCCTGCGGCTCTCCTTCGTTCCCGCCGCCACCAGCACCGCCCGCGATCTTCGCCGCGGGAATGACGATAACCCCATTCTTCTCGTAGGGCGCGCCGAAGACTTCGGACGCGCGCATCGCGCTCTTCGCGTCGCTGACGACATCCATCACACGCATCGCAGTCCTCCTGGAACGTGGCCCGTTGGGCTGACCTCGATCAGCCATTCCAATTGAGCCTACCGTTTGGGCGCACTTCAGCCATCCAGGCGTTGCAGAAACCTCGACTCGATGCCGACGGGTTCGAAGCCAAGCCGCCGATAAAATTGCTGGGGCCAGTCGTCCGCATCGGTCACCAGGAAGACGAACTCGAATCCCGCCGCTGCCCGGAGCGCGGCGCCGATCACCGCTCGCGAGAGGCCGCGCCGCCGGAATTCCGGCAGGGTCTCCACCGTCTCGACCTGCGCCGTGTCACCCTCGCTTCGAAGCTCGCATGACGAGGCGACGCCGCCGTCGGCCAGCGCCGCAAAGTACCGGGTGCGCGTCCCCTGGGCCGTCAACTGGTGCTTGGCAAGAATTTGCTGAACGGTAACCGGGTCAACTCCCCACGGCTGGCTCTCGATCTCGCGCTCGCGGGCGGGACGCATCAGCGCCCAGTCGACCTCCCGGACGGCAGCGGTGTCGACCTCCTGGTCCGGCCGCCGGCGGTGCGCCATGATCACGAAGCGCTCCGACTTGTAGGCGAGCTGGCGAAAGTCCAGCGACAGGCGTTCGGCGGCTTCCCGATCGTCGACGTTGACGCGTCGGTGCGAGAGACCGGCGCCGCCCTGGATCCGTTCTGCTTCGGCATCCAAATCGGCCGCACCGGCATCCTCGACGCGGTCCGCGATCAGGAAATTCAAGTCGTGCACGCGATTCAACCGTCGCGTGATCAGCGCCCGGCCCCAGCGAAAGGGCACGACGGATTCGGCGGCGCGCTCGTCGACGGTGCGCATGAAGGCGATCGCCCGTTGCCAGGCATCCACGGTGCCGACGAGTCTAGTGCTGGGTCGTCTCCATCCGTCCGAACGCCAGGCGAGCCAGGCTCACGATGACGATGAAGGCGACCACCCCGGCGGCCGGGGCGAGCACGAGGGGGCGCGCGAAATCGGTCCCGGAGAGGAGGGCATGGAGCGCAAACACGCCGAACATCGGATAGGAGAGCCGGTGGAGCCAGCGCCAGGCGAGGGGGTCGAGTTGCCGCCGCAGGTAGCTGGTGACGGTAACGATCAGCAGCAGATCGAACCCAATCGTGCCCAGGCCGATCGCCACCGAGGCATACGAGACGCGAAAGGGGATGACGAGGTCGATCGGGCTGATGCGTGCCACCCCGTCGAGCGCCATCGCCAGAACGTGCACCCCGACGAACGGCACCCAGCAAACGGTGAGGAAGCGGTGCAGGTTCGACAGATCGCGATTGCGCATCGCGCCCTCGAACATGGCGCTGCGCAAAGCCTGGCCGGTGACAAGGGCTGCGGCAAGCACGAAGAAGGCAGTCAACGCCGCCGCGCGCGACGTCAGCCAGAGTAGCTGGTCAAGCGTCACGCCGCGGCCGGAAGCTCGCTCGGGCCGGCGCCGGCACCCGCCCCTTCCGCCGGCACCACGGCGTAGTGCACGCCGCGGGCGTCGAGAAAGGCGATGCCCATGGCGGCACCCAGGAGAACGGCAGTCTTGGCATAGACCTCACCGCGCAACGCGCTGTCTGTGACGACGGAGACTTCCGCAAGGTCAGTTTTCGCCGGCATCCCGGTGCGGGGGTCGATCAGATGATGCATCGAGTGTCCCCAGCGCCGCTTGCTGATGCCGCTGGTGCAGACGGCACCGTCACGGAGCGCAACCAGCGTGCCGTCGCAGAGCCCGATATGCCAGCCGTCGCCTTCGGGACCCGCCCCGCGTACGCGGAGATCACCGCCCAGGTTGCAGACGGCGTTCTCACCGAGCTCATCAATGAGAAGGTCGGCGAGCGCACCCTTCGCGATTCCACCCAGGTCGAGCGCCGCGCCTGGAGCGAGCGCCGCCGAGCGCGTGGCCTGATCCAGGCGGAGCACCTGCGGGAGAGGCGGCAGTTGCATCGGACGAACGACGGACGGCTCCGTCAGGCCTTGCCGAAACGGCCGATCGTATCCGGCGGCCGCCAGCGCCGGGAGGACCGCGGCATTGACGAGCCCTTCGCTCTCCTCGAAAACCCAGAGCGCCGCCTCCAGCATGGCAAACATTTCCGGGCTCACGGGGACGTAGCGGCCGTCGCTGGTATTCAGTCCGGCCAGCTCGCTGTCGCGAAGGAATCGGGTGAAGCGCGCCTCCGCATCGCGGATCCGTTGCTCGCAGCGTTCGAGCGCGGCCTGCCCGCTGTCGACACTCAACAGCTCGCAGGTCGAACCAAGTGCGTCGAAGTGGCGGGTCGCGAGTTCAGGAGACATGGCTTTCACTGTGCACGGCAGCGTCGCTGGGCAGCACGGTCACCGCGGGGTGCAATGGTGCCTCGGTAGGCTTGGGCGATGTGGCAACGACGCCACCTGAGAGCAGGGCCAGCAACAGCGTGCCCAGCACCGACGCCCACCTCAGCGTCGCGTTCGAGGACATGTTCCTCTCCCTGCCAGATATAACGCGTGGGCTCATGGTTTTCCGGCGACCTCAACCTTACGGTAGAAGGGCGGCCGCGGACCGTGGCTGAACCCGTCCTGAGAAGGCTCTGAGAACCTACGCGAGATCGAGGGTGATGGTGTGGTAGCCGTCGGCCCCGTTCGGCAGCGTTGCCGCCGGCTTCGACGGCTGTAATGTTCCCTCGCCGTCGCGGGCCCGCACTTTGACGTTGTAATGTCCCGCGGCGATGCTGGTGCTGAGCTGCCAGAAGCGCCACGCGTAGGGGGAAAACTCGGTCTGCAACTCGGCGGGTTCCCAGGAGCGGCCACCGTCCCAACTCAGCTCAACGCCACCGATGCGGCGCGAACCCGCGAAGGCGATGCCGCCGAACTGCACCGTCCCGGCCGCCAGCGCGGCCCCATCCGCAGGCCGGTCGATGCGCGACATCGTCTTGACGATCGCCCGCTCGTCCCAGCCGTTGTTCTCCCAGTAGCCGGGCTTATCGCTCGCGGAAAAACCGATCCGCGTGACCCACTTGGGCTGCTTCATGCCGTACCGGCCGGGAAAGATGAATCGCGCGGGGAAGCCATGCATCGAGGAAAGGGGCGAGCCGTTGAGATGGGTTGCGAGCAGATGATCGGGCGTCAGATCGCGCAGCAGAAAGCTCTCCGTGTAGCCGTCGGCGCTTTCCATCAGCATCCAGGTGGCATTCGTCGGCGGCGTGGTGAGCGCAAGCACATCGCTGACGCGCGGCCCCTTCCAGAGGCCGTTGCTGATCAGCGTCCCGCCGATCTCGTTGCTGATGCACTCCAGCGTCAGCTCGAGCTGGTGCGACGGCAAGGCAAGCAACTCCTCGTAGCTGAGCGAGCGCCCCGGCAGGTTGAGGCGCCAGGTCGAGGCATTGACGACCGGGTCGCCGCCAATATTCTTGGAGACGACATAGAAATCACTGACGGGTGTGATCTCGGTCGGCGTCCGGCTGCCCTCTTTCATCGCCAGCGCCGTGGCGAAGCGGCGGACGTTCGCATAACCGATGCCCAGCAGGGCGATGCCGACCGCACCATAAAAGAGATTGCGGATCAAGATCCGGCGGTCTTCGCTGACCGGGCCCGTTGTGGCGAGCCCGCGCACCACGCGATCGACCAGCGGGACCGTCGCGGCAAGTAACACGACTTCGACCACCGCGCCGAGCAAGGAATCACTCGGCGAGAAGGCCACGATCGCGACGATGGCGCTGACCAGCGCCGTCAAGCCCGTGAGGACCAGGATGTAGGCGCGCCGGAAGAGTCGCGCCATGAGCATGGCCGCCGCGCCGTAGACCGCGATGATCACCACGGTCGCGCCCACGAGGAGGAGTGGGCGGGCCAGAACGCCGAGCGCCTTGAGCAAGTTCGCGAAGGTCGAGAGCGGCAGCAGCTTGAGCAGGATGTAGCCCGCCTGCTCGGGGAGCAAGGGTATCGCGACGAGCGCGTGCGCCAGGTAGTCGGCCCCGAGCGCCAGCGTGCCGGCGCTCAAGCCGACGATCAGCGGGCGCTGCGCGCCCGCACCAAGGTCGGCGGTCAGCGGCCGCTGACGGGCCAAGTCGCTACGGCCGGGCGGGCCGGCGGATCCCGTTGTAGGCGAGCGCCAATCCAACGATGGCGACGATGATGCCGATGTAGAGCCACATCCGCTGGCCAGTCATGAAACTGCCGGGCAGCACGCCCGCACCCTGCAGGATCCAAACGGCGCCAACCAGAACGGCGATCGCGCCAACGATCAAACTGCCGATACGCATACCACTACAGTACGCGACCGGGTTGCACGGCTCTCGTTGCTAATTCAACTTACACGGAGACCTGAGCGCGCCGATGCGCCGTCAAGCGCGGCTCGGCCGCGCCGCCCTTTCGGGCGTAACGCGCCAGCGCCGCATGCCGCTCGCGCCAGCACACGAGCGCACGTTCTTAAGCGCCAGTGCGCCGCGAGCGGCTGGACGGCGCACTGGCGCGCTTAAGTCTCTGTGTAACTACGCCTCAGCGGCGACAGCTTCGGCCGCAACGGCGACGCCCTCTTTGCCGGCGCGGCCGCCGGCCTCGACCTTGGCCAGCGCCAGTTGCCCGATGTTGAGCCCCTGGATGGTGGCCAGATCGCCGAGCGCCCGCAAGAAGTACTGCCGGCGGCGCCGCTCCACGACGCGGCCCAGCTCGTGCTCGAGACCCTGGACACCCTCCACGAAGGAAATCCTGAAGGGGTCGGTGATCCGCGCGCGCTGCGGACCGAGCTCTTCCTGGACGAGCTTCTTGGCATCGCCCGAGAGACCCTCGTTGCTGACGATCAGGCCCTCGGCTGCCTTGATGCGGGAAACCTTGGCGTTGAAGGCATAGGCGTCCGCCAGGTTGAACTCCCGATCCTTGAGCACCACGAGGACGAGGTCACCGCTCAAATCGAGAACGATGTCCGTCCCCGCTGGGCTGGATTCGATGATGACCTGCTCGCGGCTGATGCCGAGTTTGGGGAGGATGGCCGTCGCCAGGGTCGTCATCCAGCGGCCTTTGTCGTTGAGGGCGGTGGCGCGATCGGTCGGCATGATGACCTGGTCCACCCGCTCCTCGTTCAGCGGGCGCCCGCAGGCGCACTTCATCCAATCCGGCGCCATCTTTTGCAGCTTGTTGGGATCGTCGGTGCGCAGCACGGCATTGCCCGTACGGGAGCACACGATCACGTACTCCGACTGGATCAAGCCCAGACTGCGGAGCTCGCCGAGGCGGCCGGCGACCGCGGTGCCCTGGGCTTCGCCCAGGACCTTGGGCAGGTCTGAGACGGTGAGCGAACCGACGCGCTCGAGGTCCCGGATCAGGGCGCGAATCTCGGGCGTGGTGAAGGCGCCCATCGCCGCATTTTCTTCGGCGCTCATCTCGTTGATGGGCTGGCGGGACTTGCGGATCGCCTCGAAATTGTGGCTGCCGACGGGAGCCAGCACCGGCCACGACGAGGGTGTGCCCACTTCCTGGCCGAGGGCTTCCTGAGCTGCGGTGCGGACCCGCTTGAGGAAGTCCGTCCGGATCTTCTCGGTCCCGGCGCGATATGCCACGCCGACTTCGATGAAGGCCGGCTTGGAGGCGTGCTCGAGCTCCATGAAATGGACGTCGTCCGATCGCAGCTCGCGCAAGGTTGCGGAGCCGGGCCGGCGGACACGCAACCAGCCGACGACCGGCGCCTGTCCCATGAAGAGCTCGCCTTCGTCGGCGGACGACCAGCTCTTGGTCACGTCGAATTGCAAGAACTTGTTGAGCAGGTCAATGGTGAAACTGATCCCGGCGCTATCGAAGATCGCCTCGCGCGCCCGGTAGAGAACGCCCATGAACTCAGGGCCGTTGATGCGGGAAACGATGGTCCAGAACTGGTCGGTGTTGGGGGCGATATCGAGGCGGCGGACTTCCACA
>Ga0070697_100003454_pt1 | contig 12149 bp, 8 predicted proteins | sample KBSK1501metaG_FD_65475 | JGI IMG/M metagenome (GOLD analysis project Ga0070697, IMG submission 65475) | Corn, switchgrass and miscanthus rhizosphere microbial communities from Kellogg Biological Station, Michigan, USA - KBS K1-50-1 metaG | ecosystem: Host-associated > Plants > Roots >... | reverse complement strand
GTCGAACACGACGATGCGGAAGCGCACACACGTGTAGTCGTAGACCGACCACAAGGGATAGCTCACATAGGTGTGGCAGTCGTAGCACAGGAACCGCGGATAGTCGTAGTGGCGGTTGACGTAATACGGCGTGATGTCGTAGTCCCAGTCGCGGTAGTCCGCCGGTAGAATCCGCTGCGCCAGGTCGGTGAGGGCGACGTACGGATCGCCGTGCACGCGCCCATCCGCGATGGCGCGATAGTCCCAATGGTCGCCGGTCTCGAAGGCGTCGTACGCAAACGGGTCGGCCGACGCGACGGCGAAGATGTAACCGACGCCGGGGTAGTCGTCGATCGAGAAGGCATCCCGTGCGTATCCGCCCTGGACCTCGTACTCACGGCCGCCGCGGGCGAAGTTGTCCTCCCAGGGCTCGAGCGGGAACAGCACCCGCACGCGACCGTCGGTATCGACGCGCAGCACGGTGACATAGGCATCGACTTCGCTTCGGAAGAACACGCGAGCGCCCTGACCGCTGGCATACGCATCGTCGCCCCGGTTGGTCCAGACCTCGATGCGGGTGCGAGCGGATGCGTCCGGCCGCCCGACGGGCTGACCGGAACTCGCGAGCAGGCTGAGCGCTGCCAGGTGTGCCAACATGGTTCCCTCCGGGGCCGGGAGAGGAGCAGAGGGCATGCCACCCGGGCTACGGCCGGAGATCGGTTCAACCACTTCCCGGAGAACAGGTTATGCGAGGTCGTGCGGTGCATCACCCAGCTCCCGGGTGTCCTCTACCCCGGACAATCCGCCGATTATTAGCTTCCGCCACGCATGGTCGACTCCCGACGCCTTGATCTACTGGATCCCGCAGAAGTAGCGGGGCTCGGCGGGATCGAGATCGTGGCGCAGGGGGTCGTGGAGGGTTTTCTCGCCGGCATCCACCGCTCACCGTTCCGCGGCTTCTCGGTCGAGTTCACCGAACACCGGGCCTACCAGCCGGGCGACGAGCTGCGCTACCTCGATTGGAAGATCCTCGCCCGCGCCGACCGTCTGTTCGTCAAGCAGTTCGAGGAGGAGACGAACCTGCGGGCGATGATCCTGCTGGACGCCAGCCGCTCGATGGCGTGGCGCGGCGACCCAGCGCGCCTGACGAAGCGAGGCTACGCGGACCGCCTCGTGGCTGCGCTCGCCCTGATCCTGCTGCGGCAGCGGGATGCGACGGGGCTGATGACGTTCGACGAGGCGGTGCGCCAGGTGATCCCCGCGCGCGTGAAGGCCGGCCAGTGGACGAGGCTGGTGCGCGGACTCATCGACACGCCGGACGGCTTGGGAACCGCAGCTGAGGCGGCGCTGCGCCAGCTTTCCGGCTTGCTCGCGCGGCGGGGGCTCGTCGTCCTGGTTTCCGATCTCCTCTTGGACCGCGAGCTCGCCCTGACCGCGCTTCGCTACCTGCGGCACCGTGGCCACCAGGTGATCGTGCTGCACGTGATGGATCCGGCTGAGCTGGATTTGGCGGGGCCGCCCGAGGTGCGCTTTCGCGATCCCGAGAGCGCGGCGAGCGTCGTCGTGCGCCCCCGCGAGCTCGCCGAGGCCTATGCCGCGACGGTGCGCCGGGAGATCGCCGCGTGGCGCTCCGCCTGCCGGCGGCACGGGGTCGCCTATCATCACATCCGGACCGACATGCCGTTCGGCATGGCGCTGCGCTTGCTGACGTGACGTTTCTCCATCCGCTGGCGCTGCTGGGGCTCGCCGCGGTGGCGATCCCTGCGCTGCTGCACCTGCTCGAGCGCCGCACACCGCCCGAGGCCGAGTTCCCGCCGCTGCGCTATTTGCGGGACGCGGAGCGTCAGAGCGCGCGTCGGCTGCGGCTGCGCCACCTGCTCCTGCTGATCCTCCGGACGGCGCTCGTCGCCGTGATCGTGCTCGCGGCCGCGCGGCCGATCGTGCCCATCGGGGGGGGCGGGAGTGGCTCGGGAGCGGTACACGCGCCCACGGCGCTCGCTGTGGTGCTCGACAACTCGTTGTCGGCGAGCGCGGTGGTCGACGGGCGGCCGGTGCTGGACCGGCTCAAGGCGCTGGCGCGTGCGTCACTCGCGCAGGCGGCACCGGCCGATCGCCTCTGGCTCGTGCTCGCGGACGGCGTGGCGCGCGCCGGCTCGCGCGAGGCGCTGCTCGCGAGCGTGGACGGCGCCACGGCCACGCCGCAGCGCCTGGAGCTCGTGCCCGCGGTGGAACGCGCGGCGCGCCTCGTCGCCGCCGAGCCCCTGCCCGCCCGTGAGGTGCACGTGCTGAGCGATCTGCAGCATACCGCATTCGGCGCGGGGAGAGTCGACGTGCCCGGCGTGACGGAGCTGGTGCTGGCGCCGCCCGCGCGCGTGCCCGCCAACCGCGGCGTCGCCGCAGCGCGCGCGGGCGAGGGCGGGCTGACGATCGCGGTCTCGGGAACTCCCGGCGCGAGCCCCACGCCGCTCGTGGCGCGGCTGCAGCCGCCGGGCAACGCGCCGGCGCGCGCGCGCGAGGCGGGTCGCACGCTCGCGGCGCCGGGGCAGTCGGTCACGCTGCCGCTCCCTCCGCTCGCGCCGGGATGGTGGATTGGGGAGGTGCTGCTCGACGCGGACGAGCTGCGCGGCGACGACCGGCGGCTGTTCGTGGCCCGCGTTGCGGAGCCGGCGCGCGTCACGGCCGACGCCGGCGTCGGACCATTCGTATCGGCGGCGCTGGCGGTGCTCCGCGTGGCGAAGCGGGTGGTGGCGGGAGGGGAAGTCTCGATCGGCGAGCGGCTCGGCGCGGCCCGCAGCGTCGTGTTGCCGCCGGGGGACCCCGCGCTCCTGGGGCAGGTGAATCGCGCGCTCGCAGCCCGCGGCGTGCGCTGGCACTTCGGGTCTCCGGGTCCGCCTGGAACGATCGCGAGCGCGGATCTCGCCATGGTCCGCGGGGTGCAGGTGAATCGGCGGTACCGACTCGAAGGGACCGAGGGCGATTCCGGCGTCGTCGCCACCGTCAACGGCGAGCCGTGGCTGGTGCGGGACGGGGGCGTCGTCCTGCTCGGCAGTCGCCTCGACACGACCTGGACCGCCCTGCCGGCGGCACCCGGGTTCGTTCCGTTCGTGGACGCGCTCGCGAACCGGATCGTGCGGGGGGAGGCACCGGTGACGGAGGCCGTGGGTGCGCCCCGCGTGCAGTTCGTCACGCGGGGCGCCGACACGGTCGGCGCGACCGTGTTCGGGCCCGACCCCCGCGAGTCGGACCTCACGCCCGCCACGGCCGACGAGCTGCGCCGTGCTTTTCCCGACGCGCGCGTGCTGGGCGACGCCGGGCTCGCCGCCGAGCGCTTCGCCGGAACGCGGCGAGCGGACGTGAGCGGCTTGCTGCTCGGCCTCGGTCTCCTGCTCGCCGCCATCGAGCTCGCGGTCGCCTCCACGAGCCGCTGATGCCGCTGGACTTTCTGCTCGACCGCTTCACCGAGCTCTCGGATACCCGGGCGCTCGTGGAGCGGCTCCCCCCATCCGGGACGCGGCTCGCCGTGTCCGGCCTCCCGGGGTCGGCCCCGGCCGTGCTCGTCAGCGCGCTCGCCCGGCAGCTGCCGCAGCGGGTCTTCGTATGCGTCGCCCCGACGGCTAGCGACGCGGAGCGCTGGCTCGCGGACGTGGCGACGCTGGCAGGCGAAACGGCCGCCTTGTACCCGCAGCGCGAGGCGCTGGGCGCCGAGGAAGCCCATTTCGAGATCGCGGGGGAGCGCGTCGAAACGCTGGAGGCGCTGCTCAGGGCGCGGGTGCGCATTCTCGTGACGACCGCCCGGGCTACGGCGGAACGGACGGCGGTACCCGCCGCCCTCGCAGCCACGCGCATGGTCTTGGAGCCTGGTACGGGGAATGGGCAGGGAAGGGGGTCACTGAGTGACATCGTGCGGCGGTTGGGCGAGATGGGCTACGCCCGCGTACCGACCGTCACGGAGGTCGCGCAGTTCAGCGTGCGTGGCGGCATCCTCGACGTGTACGGCTTCGGGATGGCGGCGCCGGCGCGGATCGAGTGGTGGGGCGACGAGATCGTCTCGCTGAGGACGTTCGATCTCGACACGCAGCGATCCGGGGAGCCGGTCGAACGGGTCACGGTGCTGCCGGTGAAGAGCGAGGGAACGGGGCAGGGAGAAGGAGAAGGCCTCCGCACGTCGCTCCTCGAGCTGCTGCCGAGCGACGCGGTGGTGGTGCTCGACCAGGAGTCGGCGCTAGGGCAGGAGGTCGAGCGCACCTGGGCCGACGCCGCCCATCATCTGGAGGTGGCCCGGCGTTTGGGGGAGGAGCCTCTCCCTCGCGAGGAGTTGTTCCTCGAGCCGGCCGCCTGGCGCGCGCGGCTGGGCGGGTTCGCGCGGGTCGCGGTCAACGCGGGAGACGCAGCGGTCCGCTTCTCGCTCGCGCCGCCCGAAGCGGTGGATCGCGACATGCGGCGGCTGCGGCAGATCGTCGCGGGTGCCCCGCCGACGGTGGTCCTGTGCGACAACGAGGGACAGCTGGAGCGCCTCGAGGAGCTGCTCGGCAGCGACCGCGCGACGCTCGCGATCGGCGCGTTGGATGGCGGGTTCATCCTCCCCGGGCTCAGGGTCCTCACCGACCACGAGATCTTCCGTCGCGCGCGGCGCATCCGGCGGCCCCGGCGCTACCGCACGGCGGCATCTACGGCGGCGACGCGCGCACTCGAGCCGGGCGACTACGTCGTCCACCTGGACCACGGGATCGGGATCTACCGGGGCTTGCAGACGATCTCGGTCGGCGCGGAGGGGGGAACGCTCGAGGTCGCGGTGGTGGAGTACGAGGGGGGAGACCGGCTGAACGTTCCGCTCTACCGGCTCGACCAGCTCGAGGCCTATCGTGCGGCGGGCGACGGCGACGCGCCGCCGCCACGGCTGCACCGGCTGGGCGCCACGACGTGGCAGCGCCAGCGCGACAAGACGCGAACGGCGATCCGGAAGATGGCGGCCAACCTGCTCGATCTGTACGCGCGCCGCCAGCTCGCGAGCGGCTTCGCGTTCCCGCCCGACACGCCGTGGCAGCGCGAGCTGGAATCTGCGTTCCTGTACGAGGACACGCCGGACCAGCGGCGCGCCACTGAGGAGGTGAAACGCGACCTGGAGCGGGCGCGGCCCATGGACCGGCTGCTGGTGGGGGACGTGGGGTACGGGAAGACGGAGATCGCGCTGCGCGCCGCCTTCAAGGTCGTCCAGGCCGGGAAGCAGGTGGCCGTGCTCGTACCCACGACGATTCTCGCCGAGCAGCACGGCCGCACCTTCCGCGAGCGGCTCGCCGACTATCCCGTTCGCATCGAGGTGCTGTCGCGCTTCCGCGGGGGGCGGGAGTCGAGCCAGGTTGCCGCGCGGCTCGCACGGGGCGAGGTGGATATCGTGATCGCGACGCACCGGCTCCTCTCCGCGGACGTCACGTTCCGCGACCTCGGGCTCCTGATCGTGGACGAGGAGCACCGCTTCGGCGTCCGGCATAAGGAGCGGCTCAAGGCGCTGAAGCTGTCAGTGGACGTGCTGACGCTGACCGCGACGCCGATCCCGCGCACGCTGCACCTCTCGCTCGCGGGACTCCGGGACCTCACGCTGCTCGAGACCCCGCCGAAGGATCGCTCGCCGGTGCTGACGTTCATCGAGCCCTGGGACGACGCGCTGATCGAGGAGGCGATCGCGCGGGAGCTCGACCGGGACGGCCAGGTGTACTTCGTGCACAACCGCGTGGAGACGATCGACACGATCGCCGAGCGGGCGCGCGCGCTGGCCCCGGCGCGGGCGCGCCTCGCCGTGGCGCACGGCCAGCTTCGCGAAGCGGACCTCGAGGCGGTGATGGCCCGCTTCGTCCGGGCCGATGTGGACGTCCTCGTGTCCACCATGATCGTCGAGTCAGGGCTCGACGTGGCGAACGCCAACACGATGATCGTGAACCGCGCCGATCAGTTCGGGCTGGCGCAGCTCTACCAGCTGCGCGGACGCGTCGGCCGGAGCCACCGCCGTGCCTACTGCTACCTGCTCGTCCCGGACCTCGTGGACGCCGACGCGGAGGAGCGCCTGCGCGTGCTGGAACACCATACCGACCTCGGGTCGGGGTACCGGATCGCGTTGCGGGACCTCGAACTGCGGGGGGCGGGGAACCTGCTCGGCGGCGAGCAGTCGGGGCACGTGCAGGCGGTCGGGTTCGATACCTACTTGCGATGGCTGCAGGAGACGGTCGAAGCGCTGAAAACGGGCACGGGAGCAGCGGGAAGGGAACCGGGCGTGCCCCCTGAGGTGATCCTCGACCTGCCGGCGCATCTGTCGGAGGAGTACGTGCCCGACGACGCGGCGCGGCTCGATCTGTATCGTCGGCTGGCGCGGGCGGAGCAGCCGTGCGAGATTGAGGCGGTGCGCGAGGAATTGCGCGATCGGTTCGGGCCCCTCCCGGACGCAGCGCAGCGGTTGCTCCTCGTCGCCGATCTCCGCGCACTCGGCGCGCGGGCGGGGCTGGAAACGGTCCTCGTCCGCGGCGACGAGGCGCGGCTCACCTTCCGGCGCGACGCCCGCGTGCGGCTCGCGGGCCTGACGGCGGCACTCGACGCGGTCCAGTTCGAAGCCGAGGTGCGGCGCGCGGTCCCCCTCTCGCTCCGGCTGCGCCGGCTGGGTGGCGAGGCGATCGGCCCGGGCTTGGTGCGGGCCCTTACTGCCGTTCTCAAGGACCTTCACGCATAGGAGCCGGATGGGTCGCTTGGGGTTGGCTGTGCTGGTCTTCACGCTCGGCGGCTGCGAGCCGTTGCGTCAGGCCTTTTCGGCGCGCGCGAGCGTGGTTGCCCGCGCGGCCGGTCAGGTGCTCACGGTCGAGCAGTTCGCCGATTGGGTCGGGCACAGCGCGAAAGTCCCGCTCCAGCCGAGCGCGCTGACCGGCCTCGCAAACGTGTACGTGGATCACATGCTGTTTGCCGCGGCGCTCGCGCAGGGGAGGGACCTGCACGACTCGCTGCTCGTGCTCGCCGCCGGTTGGCCGGTCGCGTCGCAGCTCAAGTGGGACCATTTCCACCAGCGGCTTCTGGCCGCGCGCACCCAGCTCAGCCCGACCCAGGTGGACTCCGCGTACGCGGCGGGCGGCGTCCGGCTGTTCCAGCACATCCTGCTCCAGCTGCCGCCCAGCGCGGCCGCACCGCAGGAACGGACGAAGCGCACGCAGCTCGAGAGGCTGCGTCGCGACATCGCCGCGCAGGGCGGCGTGAGCTTCGCGCAGTTCGCCAGGCGTTACTCGGAAGACCCCGGCTCGAAGGCGAGCGGAGGCTACCTCGCCGCCACTCCGCCCGGCCAGCTGGTGCCGGCCTTCGAGACCCCCGCCTGGCAGCTCGAGCCCGGCGGCATGAGTGGCGTGGTGCGCTCCTCCTTCGGGCTCCATCTCATCCGACGCCCGCCCCTCGCCGAGGTACGGGACTCCTTCCGCGCGGGGCTCGAGACGTCGATCACGGCGCGCCTCGACTCGATCTACGTGGACCACCTCGCGACCGCGTGGCAGCTGCGGGTCGCCGACGGCGCTCCGGCGCTGGCGCGGCAGGCGGTGCAGGATCTGGTCGCCGCGCGCAAGGACTCCCGCACGCTCGTCTCCTACCGGGGCGGCGCGCTGCGCGTGCGCGATCTCGTGCGGTGGCTCTTCGCCCTCGACCCGAACGACGTACGCGCCATTCCCGGCGCGTCCGATGATCAGCTGCGGCAGTTCCTGAAGGTCGTCACCCGGCAGGAGTTGCTGATCCAGCAGGCCGATTCCGCCGGGGTGCGACTCACGGCGGACGACTGGCGGCAGATCCGGGCCGAGCACGACTCGATCGTGGCGACGCTGGAGCGGGTCCTGGGCATCACACCCCAGCTCCTCAAGGACTCGGCGGCGACGCCGGACGCCCGCATGCAGCTCGCGGCCGCGCGCGTCGACACGTATCTGGGCCACGCCTTCCAGGGCGCGGCCCAGTTCTACGCCGTGCCCCCGTTCCTGGGCGAGACCCTGCGCGCCGAGCTCCCCTGGTCCGTCGAGCCGGGCGGGATCGGACGCGCCCTGGAGCGGGCCCGGGTGATCCGCGCGACTGACTCGACGGGGCGCCAGCCGCCGGGCCTACGTCCCGCGCCCGGTCCGCCGCCGATCCCCACGGACACGGCCCGGAAGGCGCGAGAGGGAGGGGGAGGGGGAGGGGGGGGTCCGTGACACTCGGGCCAAGGCTCCGCTCGGTGGCTCTGCTCCTGCTCGGCACGGCGCCCGGCGTCATCCGCGCCCAGGCCGGAGCCCGCGGCCAGATCGTGGACCGCATCGTCGCGGTCGTGGGCACCACGCCGATCACGGCCTCGCAGGTGGAGGAACAGCTCGTTCTCATGCAGTCCGAAGGCCAACAGCTGCCGTCCGATTCGGCCGGCCGGGCCGCGCTGCGGCGGCAAACCCTCACTCAGATGGTGGAAGAGGAGCTGCTCGTGCAGCAGGCGCAGCGGGACACGAACATCAAGGTCACGGATCGGGAGGTCCAGGACCAGGTCGAGCAGACGGTCCAGAACGTGCGCAAGCAGTTCACGTCCGGGGCGGAGTTCCAGGCGCAGCTGCGGGCTGCGGGCTTCGGGTCCGAGGAGGAGTGGCGGCGTTGGCTCGCAGACAACCAGCGCCGCTCGATTCTGCGCGACCGGCTGCTGGACGAGCTGCGCCAGAAGGGCAAGTTGCGGCCGATTCCGCCGTCCGAGTCCGAGATGCGCACCTTCTGGGAGCAGAACAGGAGCCAGCAGTCGAAACGCCCGGCCTCGGTGTCGTTCCGGCAAATTGTCATCACGCCGAAGCCCGACTCGGCGGCGAAAGCTCGCGCGCACCAGCTGGCGGAGTCGCTGGTCGTCGTGCTGCGGGGCGGCGCCGACTTCGCAGACGTGGCGCGGCGCTTCTCGAGCGACAGCGGCTCCCGGGAGGTGGGCGGCGAGCTGGGCTGGTTCCGCCGCGGCCGCATGGTGAAGGAGTTCGAAGACGTGGCGTTTCGGATGCGGCCCGGCGGGATCTCCGACGTCGTGGAGACCGAGTTCGGCTACCACATCATCCAGGTGGAGCGGGTGCAGCCGGCGGAGGTGGAGGCGCGGCATGTCCTGGTCGCGCCCGTGATCGCGGCGGCCCAGGTGGCGCTGGCGCGGCGGCTCGCCGACTCGGTGCACGACGCGCTCGCTGGCGGGGCGTCGTTCGACACGCTCGCGCGCCGCTATCACGACCCCAACGAGCCGAAGCTCGCCGACGCGCTGCCCGTTTCGCAGCTCCCCCCCGACTACCTCAAGGCGATCGGGAACGACTCCGTGCCGGGCCTCAAGCCCGTGATCGCGGTCGCGGAGGGGACCGGGCGGGCGCGGTTCGTCGTGCTCGAGCTCATCAGGCGCCTGCCGGAAGGCGAGTTGAGCTTCGAGGACGTGAAGGATCGGATCCGCGATGCGCTGAGCCAGCGGCTCGCCGAGCAGCACTATCTCGACCTGCTGCGACGCACGACCTACGTGGACATCCGCCTCTAGCGCCGTGGCTCCGCGACCGCGCCTCGCCGTCACCCTGGGCGACCCACGGGGGATCGGGCCGGAGGTGGTGGCGAAGGCCCTTGCCCTGGGGGCGCTCCCCGCGGACGTCGTCGTGCTCGGGAACGGGGAGCGGGGAGCGGAACCCTCCGCGGCACCGCCCAGTCCCGCTCCCCGCTCCCTGCTCCCGGAAGTGGCGGGCCGGATCGCCGGGGAGGCGGTGGAGGAGGCGGTCCGCCTCGCGCTCCGCGGCGAGGTCGACGCGATCGTCACGGGGCCGGTTCACAAGCACGCCCTCCATCTCGCCGGCTACCGGTATCCGGGGCTCACGGAAATGCTCGGCCATCTGGCCGGAGATGTCGAAACCGCGATGATGCTCGCGACGGGGACGCTGCGCGTCGTGCTCGTGACGACCCATGTCCCGCTGCGGGAGGTGGCGGCGCAGGTGACGGCCGAGCGGGTCGTGCGGGTCGGCCGGATCGCCCAAGCGGCGCTGCACCGCTGGTGGGGCCTCGAGCGGCCGCGCCTCGCGGTGTGCGCGCTCAACCCGCACGCGGGCGAAGCGGGTCTGTTCGGCGACGAGGACGATCGCGTGCTGCGCCCGGCCGCGGCCCGGCTCGGCGCCGCCGGCCCCATCCCCGCCGACACCGTCTTCGTGCGCGCCATGAAAGGGGAGTTCGATGCGGTGCTCGCGCCTTACCACGACGTGGGAATGACGGCGGTGAAGGTGGCGGGCTTCGGTAAGGGCGTGAACGTGACCCTGGGACTGTCGTTTCCGCGCACCGCTCCGGACCACGGTACGGCGTTCGATATCGCGGGGAAGGGGGTCGCCGATCCGTCGTCGATGCGAGCGGCGCTCGAACTGGCGGTGCAACTAGCGGCTCGCAACCGCCTCCCGGAGCTTGTCTAACAGTCGCTGGTGCGGCTCGAGCTTCAGCTTCTGACTCGCCCGATTAACCACCAGCACCGCCCCCACGTCCAGAATCCTGGCCCGCTCGACGAGCCCGTTCTCCCGCAGTGTGGTGCCCGTGTCCACGAGATCCACGATCCAGTGCGCGAGGCCGAGCAGCGGCGCCACCTCGACGCTGCCGCTCACCGTGATCACCTCGACGCCCAGTCCCGTCTCGGCGAAGAAGGCGCGGGTCAACCGGGGATACTTCGTGGCGACGCGCGGGGTCACGCCTCCCGGGAGCGACGGATAGGGAACGTGGGTGGGGCTCGCGACGACCATGCGGCACGCCCCGAAGCGCAGCGCGAGCGGCTCCAGCACGTCGGCCTCGGTTTCCCGCAGCACGTCGCTGCCGGTGATGCCCAGGTCCGCGGCTCCCGATTCGACGTAGACCGGCACGTCGGCCGGCTTCACCAGCAAGAACGACAGGGACCCGTCGCTCGAGGGAACGACGAGCTTGCGCGTGGTGGCGGCTCCTGGAGCCGCTGCGCCGATGCGCTCGAACAGGGTGAGGGCGGGCTCGAGCAGCCGGCCCTTGGCGAGCGCCACCTTCAAGCTCACGGCGTTGCCTCCGCGAGCCCGTCGAGGTCGAGCGCCAGTCCGACGGCCGGGAGCGGCCGCCCGAACCGGCCGATCAGATCGTCGTAGCGCCCCCCGGCGCCCACCGCGCTGCCCGCCCCGGTCACGAAGATCTCGAAGTGCACCCCCGTGTAGTAGTCGAGCCCGCGCACTTCGCCGAAGTCGTAGACGACGTGGCGGCGCTCCTCCTCCGCGAGCGCCGCGTCGATCTCGCGCAGGCGGTCGATCGCCGTGTGGGCGTCGGGCGCGACGCGTGCGGCGCGGTCGAGCGCCTCGCGTCGGCCGATGATGAACGGCAGCTCGGTGAGTGACCCGGGCGCGGCAGTGGCGAGGCCGGCAGCGTCCTTGCGGTCGATGAGCCGCCGCACGCGAGCCCGCTCCTCGGGCGGCAGGTCGCGGAGCGCGGGCGCCAGCGCGCCGACATGCCCGAGGTTGACCTGGTATTCCTTCGGCGACGCGCGCCGCACGAGCTCGAGCGCGAGGCGCAGCACCTCCACGTCGGCTGCAATGCCGGCGTCGCCCAGCAGCTCGGCACCGACCTGCAGGATTTCGCGCGGCCGCCCGCCGCCGTTCGCCCGCTCGGGATCCTGGCGGAATACCGCGCCGCTGTAGCAGAGGCGGAGGGGCGTGGGCCGGTCGGCGAGCTTGGTCGCCGCCAGGCGGGCCACGCTCGCCGTGAAGTCGTAGCGGAGCGCGAGCAGCTTGCCGTCGAGGTCGAAGAAGCGGATCAGGCGGTCGGCGACGTCCGCGGCGCCACCCGCGCGCACGAACACCTCCGCGTACTCGAAGGTGGGCGGGATGATCTCCTCGTAGCCCGCCGCGCCGAGTCGCTCGAGCGCCGCACGCTCCAGCGTCCGCCGCCGGCGCACCGCTTCTCCCGCGAGGTCGAGCGCGCCGGGGGGGATCGGCGCGATCGTGGAGCGGAGCTTCACGTCGCCGCCTGGGCGACCAGCCGGACCGCGCCCACCCGGCGCCCGTCCATCTCCACGATCTCGAAGAGGGCGCCCGGTACGGCGACCTGATCGCCCACCCTGGGGAGCCGGCCCAGCGCCCCAAACAGGTAGCCGCCGATCGTGGTGTAGTCGCCCACGTCGAGCTCCAGCCCGAAGGCGTCGTTGACGTCCCGGAGCG
>Ga0070697_100003453_pt1 | contig 12149 bp, 9 predicted proteins | sample KBSK1501metaG_FD_65475 | JGI IMG/M metagenome (GOLD analysis project Ga0070697, IMG submission 65475) | Corn, switchgrass and miscanthus rhizosphere microbial communities from Kellogg Biological Station, Michigan, USA - KBS K1-50-1 metaG | ecosystem: Host-associated > Plants > Roots >... | reverse complement strand
TTTCACCGTTGATTTAACCACTTTGGCCGGCAACACTTCTCCGCCCGTTTGCGCCGCCACTTTCTTCACGGCCTTCGTCACTGTGGCCGAAAGCGGATGTAATTCTTCGACCAGGACTGCAACCGCTTTCTCCGTTTCGTTCTTGGTTGCCTCCTGCCCTTTTTCCGCTATTGTCCGCGCGTCCTTTTTCACCGTGGCCGCGTTCGTGGTGCTCCAATCGGATTCGAATGTGGTCAACAGTTTCTTAACAATTTTCGCGTCGCGCACGATCAATCCCAGTTCGCGGCGCGAGTCCAATTCTGCCGGGCGCAGGCTCTGGCTGCCGACGAACGCCTGGCGGCCGTCGCGAATGACTGCACGGGCGTGTAAACGCATCCTGCTAAGTTTTTGCGCGGCAATTCCTGAGCGCCCGTTCACTTTTCCGATAATTTTGACGTCAACGCCAGCCCTGCTCCGTTCTTGCAGCACACGGACCATTTCTTTGTCGGAAATCTGCGGATCGTAGACGAGCAGTTGTTTCTTCGCCCTTTTGAGGAAGCTACGCAGCACTTTGCGCGAGTTTGCGGGGCTCACTACGAAATTATCCGTGCCTGTAACATAGGCGCGCCTGGCACAATCGGCTTCGAACAGCTGCACGGCCTCCTGGATCAACACTTTATTCTTGGTGATAATTCCGAATCCGCGGCTGTGGTCGATGTCCAGATGCGTGAAGTTAAACGAAAGCACCACCAGAACCCGCCTATCAATAATGAAATATTTGTCGTGGTAACGGATCAGATCGTTGGCGGTACGCGCAACCGTAATCCCGCTTTCCAGCAATCGTCTCTCGAGTTCTCGCAACTTTTTCTCTCCGTCACGGTTCGTGTCCGCGACCAGCGCTGTAACCTTCACACCATCGCCAACAGCCGCTTTCAGAAGCGTCTCTATGTCGCTTCGATCGAAGCGGAAAATCGCAATCTCGAGCGTTTTCCTGGCGCTCTTCAGCGCAGCGTGAAGAGGCGCTGCACCGTCATCGGGCTCAATGATCAATTTCATCCCAAGTTTCCCCTGAATCGCTGGCGGCTGCCGCGCATCGCAGATTCTCCGCAAATCATGTGGCAACCGTTGGCTCTCTCAGTTCTCCGGCACTCTCCGAACTCTGGGTCTTGAATAACTCCGAGTAAACGCCTTCGGCCGCCATTAATTCATCGTGCGTTCCTTGTTCCACCAACTCGGAATCCTTAATGACAAACACCACGTCGGCATGGCGAATCGAATTTAAATGGTGTGCGACGACGATGGAGGTCTTGCCCCTCATCAAGCGGCCCAGCGCTTCCAGGACGGTCTGCTCGGAAGTAGAGTCGAGGCCGGTCGTAGGCTCATCAAGAATCAGAATGGGTGCGTCTCGAATGACAGCTCGCGCAATTGCAATACGCTGTCGCTGCCCGCCGGAGAGCGTAGCTCCGCGTTCACCAACGATGGTGTCGTAACCTTCCGGCATCTTCTCAATGAATTCGTGTGCGTTGGACTGTTTTGCAGCACGAACAATCTGTTCCGGCGTTGCATCCGGTTTGCCGTAGGCGATGTTGTCCCACACACTCGCGTGAAACAGCAGCGTATCTTGCAGCACAAAACTGATTTGCTCGCGTAGTGACTTCAGCGTGTATTGGCAAATGTTTTTTCCGTCGATTTTTATGGTTCCTGATTGCGGCTCATAGAAACGCGGTATGAGACTGATAATCGTGGTCTTTCCGGTTCCCGATGGACCGACGATCGCCGCCACTTGTCCGGCCTCAATTGTGAAACTCACGCCTTTCAAAACGGGTGGCTGTCCGTCGTAAGCAAAGGTGACATGTTCGAACTCAATTTTTCCCTTGAAGCGCGGAGCCCGCTTGGCACGCGGAGAATCCTTAACCTTCGCTTCAATTTCCAGGACTTCCTGAATACGTTCATATCCGACGGTGGCTTTGGAAACAGAGTCGGTCATCTTGGATAGTTCGCGCATCGGCTTGTACATCTTGCCCAAATACAAAAGAAAGACGATCAGCACACCAGCGCTTAATTCCCCTCGGAGCGCCAAACGGGAACCGTATCCCAGCACCAGACATGTCCCGATCGAGACCATGACGTCCACAATCGGCGCCAGCTTAGCTTTCAAGCTACGCGCTTCGAGCGCCGTTTCCACATTTTCCAGACTCTGCGATTCGAAGCGGGACACTTCGAAATCTTCGCGCGCGAACGCCTTGACTACTCGAACTGAGGTCAATACTTCCTGCACCGCGGAAACAAGTTCGCTCTCTTTCTTCCGTACCCGCCGCGAGGCTTTCTTGATCCGCCGCGTGAATGAATATACCAGTGCAAAAAGCACCGGCGCGACGGAAAGTGCGATCAGCGTAAAGCGCCAGTTTACGTACAGCATCACCCCGATCATGCCGACCAGGGTCAACACATTGACGATCATGCCGAGAAGTGCGGAGTTGATGAAGTCCTGCACGGCGCCGATATCGCTAGTCACCCTGCTGATCAAGTCGCCTGTTCGCGCGTGGTCATGTTCTGCCAATGACATCCTTTGAATGTGGTTGTAAAGAGTGCGGCGCAGATCGTGCGTGACCCACTGGCTGACGCTGGTGGTCAGATATTTTTCGGTGTAGGAACTGATCGCGCCGATGACGGCAATCGCGGCGACCGCGGCAATGGCAAAATTCAGGATCGCGAGCTTATCGTTTCCGAACGCTGAAGTGACGAATCCTTGCATCCAGGCCGGCAATTTCTTCGATTGCAGAATATTGTCGATTACAATTTTGATCGGCCACGGTTCCAGAACGTCGCTGAATGTCTCGCCCAATACTGCGACGAACGCCAGAGTCAGCGCCTTCCAATGCGACCGAATAAGGCCGGTCAAGCTCAATTTCCCGGGCCGGTTCGAGCGCGTAGCTTTTGGCTTACTCGCGAGCATGTTCAGTTTTGTCCTAAGACCGGCCTTCCCGATTTGAACATTCACGTTCGAAATCCTGAGCCGGTAACGGCGAGGATCTGTGTCTTGGGGATTTCCTGCATGACTCCGCGCTGCTGTTCCGGTCGCTGAGTATTTCTACTGGAGCTCTGTAGGATGTCTCTCAGTTTTCAAAAGATAATCGCTTTCTGTTGCGCGCAAGCCTATACCCGAAAACACGGAAGCCAGCAGGGTTAACTGTGTAGCTCTTACTCGGTCTGCTTTCGGGTTTGCGGTGGGTTTTCAGGGACAAATCTAGGTACCGAGACTTGGCTTAGCCAAGAAAGCCGCGTCGCGTGAGCCGACCGCTCAACTGATCAGATTTACGGCTCGCTTGTTGTTTCGAGTCGTTCTTGAAAGATTTTTCCGGCAATGGCATTGGGAATCACTGGGCGGGGTTTTGTGCGGCGATGACCACGAGGCTATGAACTCCTGATTTAGTGCGATTGACTTAACCAACAATCCAGATAAAGCTGTAGACGATGCCCTTCTACGAGGCTCTCGTCCCGCTCTGCGCCCACTTTCACGCCCGACTCGCATCTTATCGCCATGCCCCCTCGTTCCAAGAAGACTCCAGGCTCTCAGTTGCCGTTAGCCACGGGATCGCTAAAGGAGCTGGCGAAGGAATCGCAAAAGTGCCGGAATTGCGACCTGTGGCGCAACGCGACCCAAACTGTGTTCGGAGAAGGATCAACCAGCGCGACCATCATGGTGGTCGGGGAAGTCCCGGGCGATCAGGAAGATCAACAAGGGAAGCCCTTAGTGTGTCTTGGCGCAACCGCGGCGCAAGCCCTGCTACACCGAGACTTCCGCGTAACCCAGCATCGTGGCGAGCTGATTGGTTCCTCGCTAGCACCTCACGTGATGGCTACGGTACATCCTTCGTCCATTCTTCGCGCTCCGGACGAAAGCTCCCGCCATCAGCAGGAAAGGGAATTTCTCGCCGACTTGAAAAGAGTCGCTGCAATTAAATTCAAGTGAATTGCTCGCTGCTCTGTCCGCAATGAAATCCGGTGTCTTTTACGGATTTTTAGAGACGATTCCTATTCTTGTAATCTGGCGTCCGATCTTCAGACTCTGGCGGCGCGTGTGTCCTTACACCGCCCTGGTCGGCAGGCGGCGCACTTTCCACTCCTTGCCCTTCTTCCACCAACTCCTCGACACTTTCCGAGTCATCGAGGTCCTCTTCGAATTGGACCCTCAGCACTGGCACGTTGTTCCCATGAAACCGGGCTCTTCCGACACGCTAGGACGCGTAGAAATAGTTGTAATTTCAATCCTCGTCATGCTTGTACTGGGACTGCTCGCTGTCGCTTTTGTTCCGGAGAGCAGAGGGACTCCGAGTCGCAACCAGCCGAGTCACTAGGTAGCGGTTCAGCGCCGGTACGGTCGGCAGACGCCGGCTCGATGGTCTGCCTCTAATCCGTGTGAAATACTTCTTCCATCGCCGCCCACCACTCTCCCTCTGCCCGGCTGCTAAGTGGTTCCTGCATAGGGATCATGATGGCCCACCATTCTTTGGTCTTGGCGTCAGCCGCGACCTTTGCCATGTCCGCACGATAGTCGCTCCCATGATATTCGAAGTATGAAAACAGCAGATCATCTTTCAAATAAATCGAGTAATTGCGAATATTAGAGCGAGAAATCGCAGCGAGAACTTCGGGCCAGACCGCCTCGTGATACTTTCTGTAGCTCGCGATTGTTTCCGGCTTCAGCTTTAATACGTGTCCAAAACGCTTCATAGCTTCCACCCATGCACTCACGGCAGAATGCGATCCAAATGCACATACCCGCCATCTACAAATAAGTGCTGACCTGTCGTGTGTCCCGCTTTGGCGGACAACAAAAAGACAACCGTAGATGCAATCTCCTGCGCTGTCGTCATGCGTCTCGCAAGCGGAATTCTTGAAAGAATACTTTTGAGCTTTTCTTCCGGTTCAGAAAAAGTTGAGAGCCACTGCTTGTAGAGTGGGGTCATGACTTCAGCGGGAACTACTGTATTGACCCGAATTCCATACGGCAGCAACTCTGCTGCCCGGGTGAGTGCCATAATCCCACCCTTAGTGGAAGCGTATCCGATGTACCACCTTGTCCCGAGACCGCCACCTTCGAACCGATGTTGACGATCGCGCCGCCGCTCAACTTGAGATGCGGCAGGGCATAGTGCGCCACGCTGTAGTAGTGCACCAGATTGCGGTTCAACGAAGCAACGTATTCGTCCGGACTGCCATTCTCCAGACCTATCTTGTCGTTGTGGCCCGCGTTGTTGACGACGCCATCGATTCTGCCAAATTTCGCGATCACCGTATTGATCGCGACCGAACACTCCTTAGGAATTAACAGCTCTGCTGTAATCAGTCCCACGTCATTTTTCGTTTTTCTCGAGACAAGTTGCCGACACTCTTCTGTTTCTATTTCCCGATCCAGGACCACGGGGATTGCGCCTTCATCCTGGCACGCCCGTGCCATCGCTGACCCAATACCCCTTGCACCGCCGGTCACGACGATTACTTTCCCTTGAAGTCCCAGCTCCAATTGGCCTCCGTTTACACCAGCCGTCACACACCTATCATTTGATTCTTGCCGATGATGGGTTTGCTACAGACAAAGTATGACGATGATTGCTTATGTGATCGGTTTCGTGCTGGATTATCAGCAGTTCGAACCTCATCGTCAACCTTCTTCCTCTTGTGGCGCGGCTAATGCAATTTTCCATCTATTCGCACTCTTCTTCATGTCTGCCTATACGAAATCGAATTGACCAGGACGGCAAATCTTGGCTAACCTCTCCCGTTGGAGTAACTGCGATGAGGCCTGTACCCACACCAGCGCGAATGATGTGTAAAATATTTCGGCTTCCCTTTAACATTTTTCGCATCTCGCCGATCGTTTCGCCGCTCTTAGCTGCGATTCTCTTTGCTGCGCTCGCATTGGTCGCAGCTCCTCAAATAAATTACGAGCCCACGATCGAATCGCTGAGTCGGCACCCGCTTCCGCAATGGTTTGCCGATGCAAAACTGGGGATTTTCATTCATTGGGGCCTGTATTCGGTACCTGGCTGGGCGCCGCTAGTTCATCCCAATCACGATTTCGAGTCCACGGATTACATCACCCACAACCCCTACGCCGAATGGTATTTGAACTCCATGCGCCTCGAAGGATCGCCGACTCAGGCATATCACCGCGAGCATTACGGGGCCAATTATGACTACTACAACTTTGCGCCCACCTTTGACGGCCAGATCCAAAAATGGAATCCTGATGAGTGGGCAACGATCTTCCAACAGGCAGGCGCGAAATATGTTGTCCTCACTTCCAAGCACCACGACGGATTCACTCTCTGGCCCAGCACGATTCCGAATCCATCGCTGCCAGCCGATCGACAGCACGCAACACGCGACATAGTGGGTGAACTGGCGGCGGCGGTCCGTAAACAAGACTTGCGCATGGGTCTGTATTATTCCGGCGGCTACGACTGGACCTTCGTACCCGGGCCGATCCGTGTCGCAGCGGACTATCAATCGGTCAAACCGCAAACCGCGGCGTACGGCGCATATGTTGACGCACAGATGCGCGAACTCATCAATCGCTATCACCCGGCAGCTCTCTGGAATGACATCGACTACCCTAAGTCAGGTCACCCGCTGGAAATAATGGCCGATTATTACAACACTGTTCCTGACGGCGTGATTGACGACCGCTTCGGCGTGAAGCATTCCGATTTCAAATCACCTGAATATGAGACCTTGGACAAAATCAGCCCTATCAAATGGGAGGAATGCCGCGGACTAGGCCGCTCTTTTGGCTACAACCGCGCCGAAGGTGAAGCCGAAACGATTGCGCCTAAAGATCTAATCTATCTGTTGGTGGATATTGTCAGCAAAAATGGCAACCTGCTTCTCGATGTTGGACCCGAAGCCGACGGAACGATTCCGCCCGTGCAGTTGAGCAGGCTGCAAGCGCTCGGCAAATGGCTTCATCAAAATGGCGAGGCGATCTACGCGACGACTCCATGGACTCGCGCCAGTGGCGCTACCAGCAAAGGAACCGACATACGCTTTACTCGCAAAGACTCCGCGATTTACGCGATCCTGCTCGGTCAGCCAAAATCCTCCTCGATCACGATCCAGTCTTTTTCTCTAAACCCGCATGCGAAAATCACGATCCTCGGTCGGGCGGAGCCGCTCTCCTGGTCTGCACAGGGCTCGGGCACAAAAGTTGACCTTCCCGCAAAACTTCCCGCAGACTATGCTTTCGCTCTGAAGATCGTCGGCTCGGGACTGTGATGACTTCGCACAGCTGCCTTCGGGTCGTCGTCCGATGAACTCCCATTCACTGCCGAAAACTGTTTCGCCGGTTGCCATGCCAACAGCCGTTCTTCACCTCAATCCGAAAGATAATCTGCTTGTGGCGCTTCGAGACCTGCAACAGAGCGAGACGGTTCTACATGGCGATAAGGTCTATAACCTTGCCACGGAAGTTCCCGCAAAACACAAATTTTCTATGAACGATCTCGCAGTCGGTGATCCCGTCGTCATGTATGGCGTAAAAGTCGGTATTGCCGTTGTCCCGATCCGCAAAGGTGAGGCCATCACGACCCGAAACATCAAGCACGACGCCTCAGAGTTTCACGATATATGGCAGCCGTTCACTTGGGATCCTCCCGATGTTTCGCGCTGGCGAAATCAAACTTTTCTCGGCTACAGCCGGTCCGATGGTCAGGTCGGTACTCGCAATTGTTGGCTGGTCATTCCGCTGGTCTTTTGCGAAAACCGCAATCTCATGGCGCTGAAGCAGGCGTTCGAAGAGGAACTTGGTTTTGTCGCTCCGCAAGTTTATCGCCGCCATGTAAATAGCCTGATTCGCCTTCTCCAACAAGGCGATATCGAATCCATTCGCAATTTTGAGTTCTGCGGCGCGCCTCCGACACTGCCGCACGACGCGCAGGTCTTTCCAAACGTTGACGGAATCAAGTTCTTGATTCACGAGGGCGGTTGTGGCGGTACGCGCGAGGATTCTCAAAATCTCTGCGGTCTGCTCGCAGGCTACCTTCATCATCCGAATGTCGCCGGAGCCACTGTTCTCAGCCTCGGATGTCAGCATGCCCAGGTTTCCATTCTCAAGGACGAACTGGACAAACGTGCTCCGCAGTTTGATAAGCCGCTGTTGATTTTTGAGCAACAGAAATTTCCATCCGAAAATAAAATGCTCTCGCACGCCATTCGCGAAACGTTTCTCGGCCTCGCCGAAGCGAATCGCACCACTCGTCAACCGGCCCCACTCTCAAGTCTCTGTGTCGGGCTGAAGTGCGGTGGCTCGGACGGCTTCTCCGGACTTTCCGCAAATCCAGCGATCGGCCGCGTGTCAGATATTCTTGCGGCGCTCGGCGGCCGCACTATCCTTTCGGAATTTCCGGAACTCTGCGGCGTCGAGCAGGAACTCATCAACCGCTGCGCCAGCGAGGATATCGCCCATCGCTTTGCGCGGCTCATGCGCGATTATGCTGCGCGTGCCAAGGCGGTTCGCTCAGGTTTTGACATGAATCCTTCGCCTGGAAATATCCGCGATGGCTTGGTTACCGACGCCATGAAGTCCGCAGGCGCGGCTCGAAAAGGCGGATCCTCGCCGGTTACTGCGGCCCTCGATTACCCGGAATATTCGCGCGTTGCGGGCTTAAATCTTCAGTGCACTCCAGGCAATGACGTCGAGTGCGTCACTGCGCAGGTGGGCGCTGGCGCAAATATTGTCCTTTTCACCACCGGCCTGGGCACGCCAACCGGCAATCCGATTGCGCCTGTCATCAAAATCTCCACAAATTCTCAACTCGCGCTACGCATGTCGGACATCATTGACGTTGACACTGGCGGCGTCATTTCCGGATCAGAGTCTTTCGAATCGGCTGGTGATGAAGTTCTTGACTTTGCTCTTCAGGTCGCCAGTGGAACCGTTCGCACCAAGGCGGAAATCTTGGGACAGAACGATTTCATTCCCTGGAAACGGGGCGTATCTCTGTGAGCCAGGCTTCCAACCAGTCCGCCGACTTTCGCCTCGATGGCAAGAATGTCGTCGTTACCGGCGGCGCACGCGGCATTGGGCAGGCGATCGCTGTGCTCTTTGCGTCTCGCGGCGCATCGATTCACATCATGGACACCAACGCTGAAGGCGCCGCGGCTACCGTGCAACATATGCTTGATAACGGAGGCAAGGCTTCGAGCAGTGTCTGTGACGTTTCGGATTCGGCCAGCATGCGGACCGTGTTCGGTGATATCGCGCGCCGCGCGCCCATCGACGCTCTCGTAAACAGTGCCGGCATCGCTCATGTCGGCAACCTCGAATCAACTTCGGAAGCGAATTTCGACAAAGTTTTTCAGGTCAACGTAAAAGGTATTTTCAATTGTATGGGCGCCGTAATTACCCACATGAAGCAGAATCGTGCGGGTGCGATCCTAAATCTCGCCTCCATCGCCGCTACTGCTGGATTATCCGATCGCTTCGCTTACTCCGCCAGCAAAGGCGCGGTCCTCTCCATGACACTGTCCGTCGCCAAAGATTATTTGCCGTACAATATTCGCTGCAACTGTATTTCTCCGGCGCGTGTTCATACCCCGTTCGTCGACGGCTTCATTAAGAAAAATTATCCGGGCAAAGAAGACGAAATGTTTGCGCGTCTCGCGCAATCCCAGCCCATCGGCAGAATGGCCAAACCCGAAGAAGTCGCTTCTTTGGCACTTTTTCTCTGCTGTGATGCCAGTTCCTTTGTCACCGGTGTGGATTATCCGCTCGACGGCGGCTTTTTCAATCTCCGTGGCTGATCATGCTCGCTTCTCATTTCTCTTCCAAACCGCATGAGGATTGACGCCCACCAACATTTCTGGAAATTCGATCGGGCCAGGGATACCTGGATCACCGATGAGATGTCTGTTCTGCGCAGAGAATTTCTGCCGCGGGATTTGCGCCCCGAACTAGCGGCAAATGATTTTGCAGGCAGCATTGCCGTTCAAGCGTCTCAATCGGAATCTGAAACCCACTTCCTTCTGGATCTTGCAAAGCACGATTCATCGATTCTGGGCGTTGTGGGATGGGTCAATCTCATGTCGGCTGATATCGCCGACCGTCTTTCATATTTTCGCCAATTCAAAACGCTCTGCGGCTTTCGGCACATCGTTCAAGCTGAATCTGATGATCGCTTCATGCTTCGTGATGACTTCCTCCGAGGCGTTGATTCGCTGGCTCAATTCGATTTTACGTACGACATTCTCATCTATCCGCGGCAACTGCCGGCCGCCATCGAGCTCGTAGCAAGTTTCCCCAACCAGAAATTCGTTCTCGACCATATGGCAAAACCAGAAATTTCGACCGGCAAACTCGACCCCTGGGCCGCGGCCATCCGCGAACTCGCCACTAGCCCAAACGTCCATTGCAAACTTTCTGGAATGGTTACCGAAGCTAATTGGAAATGCTGGAAACTTTCAGATTTCACGCCCTATCTGGACGTCGTTTTTGAATCGTTCGGCCCGGACCGTCTGATCTTTGCCTCCGATTGGCCGGTTTGCTTGGTTGCTGGAAGTTACTCGGAAGTTGTGCATTTGGTCTGGTCGTATCTAGAGCCACTCCCGTCCGACAAAAAAGCCGCCATTTTTGGCGGCAACACGGCGCGATTTTATGGATTGGAGACACTTTGAAGATATCCTCGACACATTCTCGGTCCGATTCCCCACATGCACCATTGACCGAACATCGCTTTGTAAAGCCGCTGGTCCTCATCACCACCCTTTTTTTCCTTTGGGCTCTCGGGGTGAACCTCAACGACATTCTGATTCCGCACCTCAAAGCGGCATTTGGCCTCTCCGACTTTCAGTCCTCATTTATTCAGATTGCCTTTTTTGGGGGATATTTCATTGCTGCGTTCCCTGCCGGTTGGCTCGTCGAGCGGGTCGGCTACAAACGCGGCATTCTTGCCGGACTTGCGCTTTGTGCCACTGGCGCTCTGTTGTTTCTTCCCGCTTCGTCCCTACGCCTCTATGGTCCTTTTCTCTTCGCGCTGTTCGTCATGGCCTGCGGACAGAGTTTTCTGGAAGTAGCTGCAAATCAATCCCTACGTCACCATCCTCGGACCTCAACAGAGCGCGGAGCGCCGCCTGAATCTCGCGCAATCATTCAATGCCGTGGGCGCTGTGTTGACACCGATCATCGGCGCCGCATTCATCCTCACGGCAAACGAATATTCTCCCACGCAGCTGGGAGCCTTAACCTCGACTCAGTTACTCGACTTCCGTATTCTGCAGGCGAGGACAGTTCGGATTCCGTACCTGGTGATTGCAGGCATTTTTGTCGCGGTCGCCGTCGCCATCTATTTCACCAGCTCCCGGAAGTTCGCGAACAAGGTGAACCGCAAGAACTAAACGATGTGCCTCGCGGATGGCGCAGAGTTTTTGCGCACCGCCAGCTGGTTCACGGCGTCATCGCGCAGTTCGCTTACGTTGGTGCGCAAGTGGGCGTCGCCAGTTTTGTCATTCGCTTTGCGCAACACATGCAGCCTGGTGTTTCGACTCGGCCCGGCGAAAAATGGCAGCGCCGGGCCGTAGACATGCGGATCGTAATCAAGACGGAAAACATTTGGGCCGTAGCTTTCAACGTGCCGATTGCCGAATTTCATACTGCCGATACCTTACGACGCCGCGATGGATTCAGAAGTCTGGGGCCAGATATGCTGGGAGCGGAGTTTGACTCCGCGCGATGCATAGCAAATTTGCAAGCACATGGCGAAATGGAAGTGGGAGAGGCTTTGCTCACGCAATCCATTATCGCGGGACTGGGAAACGTGTTTAAGTCCGAGATCTGCTTTGCATGTCGGATAAATCCATTCCGACGGATGAACAAGCTGAACAGCGAAGAGTTGAATTGTCTAGTCAACAGAGCAAGGGCCTTTCTATTGAGCAATGTCGGGGAGAGCTCGGGCGGCCAAACGGTGACTTATACCGGGATGCGGCGAACAACCGGCCGATCCAATGTCGAGGAACTCTTGTGGGTATATCGGAGGCGTGGGAGACCGTGCCGCCGGTGCGGTACGGCGATTGCGTCGCGTAAACAGGTTCCGGCGCCCGGACAACTTTTTGGTGTCCGCAATGTCAGCCGATGGAGTTGGCGAAGACATTCCGAAACGCTGCCGCTGGCTAAG
>Ga0070697_100003449_pt1 | contig 12156 bp, 12 predicted proteins | sample KBSK1501metaG_FD_65475 | JGI IMG/M metagenome (GOLD analysis project Ga0070697, IMG submission 65475) | Corn, switchgrass and miscanthus rhizosphere microbial communities from Kellogg Biological Station, Michigan, USA - KBS K1-50-1 metaG | ecosystem: Host-associated > Plants > Roots >... | reverse complement strand
TTTCACACCATGATGAAATTGTCGGAGATGAAATACGGTATCGCTTGTCTGCTTGCAGCCACCTCCGCGCACGCGCAATCGACAGCCGTTCGCATGGCTGCCGACGCACCGGCCCTTATCTCAAAAGCGCCTGCATCATCGAACTTACTGCGAGCTTTGGACAGCTCTTTTGAAGCAGTCATTTCGAAGGTATCACCGGCTGTGGTCCAGATTGTGGTCAATGGGTATGGCCCCTCGCAGGATCATGGACACGCCACCGCGCGAATCGTCCGCCAGCATGCCATTGGCACAGGCATCATCGTCGACCCTGACGGCTACATCATGACGAATGCCCACGTGGTGGAAGGAGCGCAACGCGTGCGGGTCATCCTGCCATCGCCGACGGCGGAATCTTCGTTCGAACTCGAGCCGATCCACGCCGGCCAGATTCTGGAAGCCAGGCTCGTGGGCACACACAAGCCAGCTGACTTAGCGCTTCTAAAGGTCGAGGCGACGCATTTGCCTACTTTGCCGCTCCGCAGCGATGTGCCAGTCCACCAAGGAGAATTGGTCTTCGCAATCGGCAGCCCCGAAGGGCTTCGGAATACAGTCACGATGGGCGTGGTCAGCTCGCTCGCCCGGCAACTCGATTCAGATAATCCCATGGTGTATATCCAGACTGACGCAGCGCTCAATCCGGGAAACAGTGGCGGTCCGCTGGTAGATATCGACGGCAACGTTATTGGTATTAACAGTTTGATGTTAAGCGAAGGCGGCGGCAGCGAAGGGCTGGGTTTTGCCATTCCAGCGGCCATCGTCAATTTTGACTACCGGAATCTTCGCAAGTCCGGCCATGTGCAGCGCGTCGCGATTGGCGCGAGAACACAGAACATCACGCCTACGCTCGCGGCGGGTCTGGGTCTGACGAGAAGTTGGGGAGTAATCATTTCCGACATCGGTGCCGGAGGGGCAGCGGAAGCGGCAGGTCTGCAGGTAGACGACATCGTCCTTGCGATCGACGGCAGGCCAATCCTCGGTCTTCCCGACTTTATGACCGCGCTCTACCTCCATCCCGCTGATCAGGTATTGAAAATCGATGTGCTTCGAGGCGTGAACCCGAGATCTTTCAATGTTTCCGTAAAGGTGTACCACGAGAACATAGATGACTTGGCCGACATTCCTGACCTGCAGAAGACTTTGGTCCGGAAGCTGAACATTTTTGTCACTGACCTGGACGGCAACGCAAGGTCGCTGCTACCTAGCACGCGCAGCGACTCTGGAGTCGTAGTCGTGGCCCAGACCGGCGGGCCAAACGCGATGGATACCGGGCTACAAACCGGAGACATCATTCGCGCAATCGATCGAACACCTCTGCAGTCGATCTTGCAGCTGCAGGCAATGGTCCGCAACCTAAAATCTGGTGATCCGGTCGTCCTTCAAGTTGAACGCAAGGGGAAATTGCAATATCTCGCATTCGAGATGGAGTGAATTTCGAATTAGCTGCCTCGTATCGTTTGAAGCACGATCACGCCGCCATGAAACTGCTTGAGGCATTTCTTGGAAAGGCGCTCCAAAAGCTTCCATTCGAAGCGCGGGATGACTTAGTGTATGGCTTCTTTAAGTATTTCAAGGTTCGCTGCGCGGCCGGCATCGGCTGTTGTGCTGCGTTATGGCGCAGCTATTATTTTGGTCGCGGCGGCGCTCGGAACAGCCCTGATCCTACGCCACGACGATTTGCCGCATCCGTTCACCTCTTTCTCTTTCGCGGCAATTGCCATCACTTTTTGGTATGGTGGGACGGGACCCGGTCTACTCGCTCTCTTACTCTCCTATCTGGCGATGAGCGATTTCTTCATTCCTGTCAGACTGAGCGATGCTTCTTCGGAATCCTACATCGTTATTTACGGAATCTTCGGCCTCTTGGTGAGCTGGTTTAGTGCTTCACGCCACCGTGCAGAACGACTGCTCACCACAGCACGCGACAATTTGGAACTCCGGGTCGCCGAGCGAACCGGTGAACTGACAAGAGCCAACGAACAGTTGCAGAGCATCCAAGCCGAGCTGCGAGGCGAGAAGGATCGGCTCAAGCTTCTCCTCGACCTGAACAACAGCATGGTCTCGAAGTTGGAGCTTCGGGATCTCCTTCGTGTCATTTCCGCGAGTGTGCGGCGCATGATGCTGTGCGACTCAGTGGCCGTCAATTTACCGGTTCCGGAAACCGGGGAACTGAAACTGTATGCCCTCGATTTTCCGGGGGCGAAGGGATTCCTCCGCGAAGGAATGCTGTGTCCGCCTGGCTCACTTCCTGCCAGAGTGTTCAGCACAGGGCAGCCTTCGACGTTGAGCCTAGGGAATGGGGTTCCGCCCAACCCAGAGGCCGACGTGAACCTGTACAAAGGCGAGGGTCTACAATCTTCCTGTTGGCTACCCCTGATCAGCCACGATCGGCGGCTGGGCGTTTTGGGACTTTCCCGGCTTAAGGCAACCCCCTTCTCCCAAGATGACGTCCACTTTCTCATGCAGGTTGCGAGTCAGGTGGCTATTGCAGTGGAAAACGCACTGACCTACGGGCAGATATCGGAGCTCACCGACAAACTTGCTCAGGAAAAGCTTTACCTTGAGGACGAGGTTCGTACCGAGGCTAATTTTGAGGAGATCGTCGGCAAGAGTCAAGCGCTGCACCGCGTCCTAAAGCTCGTGGAGACGGTGGCGCCAACAGGATCCACCGTGCTTATTTGCGGCGAGACGGGCACCGGTAAGGAGTTGATCGCTCGCGCCATCCACGAACTGAGTTCGCGCAACTCAAAAACCTTCGTGAAGCTGAATTGTGCCGCCCTCCCCGCTGGATTGCTTGAGAGCGAACTATTTGGCCACGAAAAAGGTGCGTTCACGGGCGCCATCGCCCAGCATGTCGGCCGCCTGGAACTGGCAAACCATGGCACGCTGTTTTTGGATGAGGTCGGGGAGATTCCACTTGAGCTGCAGCCGAAGCTTCTGCGCATCCTGCAGGAGCGTGAATTTGAGCGGCTGGGAAGCACACGGACCATTCAGACCGATGTACGTCTGATTGCGGCAACAAATCGGGACCTTGCTGCCATGGTTGAAAGCCAGAAGTTTCGTTCTGATCTTTTCTTTCGGTTGAACGTATTTCCCATTCAAGCTCCTCCGTTACGCGAACGCCCTGAAGACATCCCCCTCTTGGTCCGGCATTTTGCCGAGGAGTTTTCACGTCGCATGAACAGGAGGATTGAAACTGTATCTTCGGAGACAATGAATGCGCTTTGCCAATACGCTTGGCCCGGTAACATTCGAGAATTGCAGAATGTAATCGAGCGGGCCGTCATTCTGTCGTCCGGGCCAAGCTTAAAGGTACCCGTCGCGGAACTGCATTCTCGCCCAATCCCAGTCAGCGAAGACGCAAGCTCCAGGTCTACGAAACGCAGGCCCGTCCGGAGTATTCTCGCCGAAGTTGATCGCAATCAAATCGTGCAAGCTCTCCAGGAAGCGGGTGGCCGTGTTGGCGGACGAGATGGTGCTGCCGCCCGTCTTGGACTCAAACGGACTACGTTCATCACACGCATGAAGAAGCTTGGTATCGACCCCACCCAAGTGTCGGAACGTAAAGTGGACACCACCGACACTCCCGACACCTCCGACGCCTCGATGGTGCAGGACTCGCCACTCGAGTTAAATTCTTCAGAATAAAGTCGTTGCATAGAACCCACATCCCCTCCTGGTTTGGCATGCGCCTTGCCTTTATCCAAAGTGTGAAAAAGAACGACACGATGTTGATGCGTGGCTTGCGGAAACTCGGTTCCAGGACTTCGTTGTTGACCGGGGAGAAGGATGCTACGCACAGCAAGGAAAACAAAGGAGGAAGTATGAAGAAACTTTTTGCTGTGGTTGGTCTTGCTATGTGTATGGCGGTCCCGTCATTCGCGGCCAAAAATGTTGTCGGCCACTCGGTCAAAATCACAGGCAATGAGACTTACAAAGCCGCGAAGGTGTCCGCGAAGGACACTGGCAAGGCAGGAAAAGCAGTCGTGAAGTTCCTTTTTTAACGTGAAGTGGAAACACCAACATTATTTCAAGGAGATGAACCGAAATGAAAATCAACAAAGGTTATATTGCCGTAGGTTTGATCATTGCTTTTACCCTCTTCTTCGAACTCGCAGCTCATGCTGACGAGTCTGACCAAGCAACCACAATCACTTTCAGCCAGCCGATCCAGATCCCGGGGCAGGTATTACCCGCAGGGACCTACTTGTTCAAGCTGGCAGACAGTAATTCTAACCAAAATATTGTGCAGGTCTTCAATGCGGACAGGACTGTCTTGTATGCAACCCTTCAGACGATCGCAACTGAGCGTCAGGAACCAAGCGGACATACCGTGGTCGCATTGGCGAAACAAGGAGCCGGACAACCGGATGCCCTCCTGAAGTGGTTCTATCCTGGCCGCGAAACCGGGAATGAATTCCTGTATCCCACGCAGAAGGAGAAAGAACTAGCACAAGACAGGCAGCAGACTATCGTGGCCAACCACCCGACGGTATCAAACTCTGATGCTAACGGAGCTGGCAACTGAGCATGAGCCTGGGCATTCGCTCGTCAGGGCCCGGGTTCGAGGAACCCGGGCCGCTAGCGAAAACTGTGTTGCAAACGACAAGCGAGCGTTGCTTTGAGACTCAGCAGTGCATGCGCGCGATGCTAAGGATCACGAAAATCGACACTCCGAGTGAACAAAAGCTCATTCTCGAGGGACGGCTTACTGAACCTTGGATCGCGGACCTTAGTTCCCATTGGAAGGAGACCCGCCGTGCACATCCAGAACGCAGATTCGTGGTTGACCTGACCGGTGTGATGCGAATCGACAGCGGTGGCGAAAGTGTCCTTGCGCTGATGAAAAGCGCGGGGGCGGAGTTCCTGGCCAGTGGCATTCGGCTAACGCATTTGGTTAAGGACCTGGAGAGCAGAATCGCGGAAAGAGAGTCACGGCCATTTCAGGGGAATATTGAAACTGGCAAGCATTAATGTGGAAGGCCGTGTGTTTCGTCCAAAACGAAGGCGGAACTACGATGAAGCGAGAGACAATTCTCTACATATCCGACCAGGCGCCGGCAGCGATTCGGTAATGGGCGCGCTCGAAACACGGGCGGGCGGGCCCGCTTCAAACAGGTACACAGAGCCCGGCGCCGCCCCCTCAGAACGAATACTTCAACGAAAACTGAATCAACCGCGGCGTCCCCACCACCGAAGTGATCGGCGCGGAACCGACCGCCGGCAATCCTGGCCCTCGCGCGGCAACCACTGCTGAAGGGGGATTGGCGAACGACGGGTGATTGAACAAGTTGAAGAAGTCCGTGCGAAAGCGCAGATTCTGTCCGTCCGCAATCTTGAAGACCTTCTCCAGGGTCAAGTCCACATTCTTTTGCGGGGGCCCGATAATGCAGTTGCGTGGCGTGTTCCCGTAGACAGTGGCGTCGCTATTTCCTTCCGTGGAAAGCGGAGCGAATGGATCCGAAGTATACGCTGCGGGGTTCACCCAGTTAGCCAGCCGCGAATGAATGCTGCCCGAACTGGGCGCATTTCCGCAACCGAAGCCTGGGGAGAAGGTGGCGGTAGACGACGGACTCGCTAGGTTATAGGCGGTCCCTCCCGCCGGATCAAAGACAGTGAAGGGTGCGCCCGATTGCAGAGTGATGACACCGCTCGTCTCCCAGCCGCCCAGCACGCCTTTCACTAACTTCGAGCTCCCGGCTAAGGTCGGTAGTTCATAGACGGCGCTGGTAACAAAGCGTTGGCGGCGATCGAAATCCGAAAGACCTCGATCGCGCCCCCTCCAATAATTCCGACCTTTGTTGCCTTCGCACAATTCAGCACTGCAACCGCGTAGTCACGGGTAATCGTCGGTGGCAGGCCGTCTCCGGGGTCAAAGTTCTCCGGTAATGAACTGGGCTCGGCCGTAGCCGAAAGACCAGTCTTCATCAGCATTCTGCGTAATTGAAACAACGACGTCCGACGCCTTCACCCCACAGCGCTGAAGTAGTTCCTGGCACCGCAATTCGTAGAAATTCTGTTTTTCAAACCGGCTTCGCGGTCGGGTCGTCACTTGCACCATGACAACCTGTTCGGTACGCGGTATGCCCAGTCCCGTGTCCTCGATGATTATTTCTGTCGCAGGATGTTCATGCACAATCTGATAGCGGTCCCGTTCTGGCACTTTGAACGCGGCAAGCATGGCGCAGTGGATTGCATCAAGCAATTCTTTCAACTCTGCTTGGCTGCGTCCCTCGATCACATCGACTCTAAGTAGTGGCAATGAACTCTCCTTTCGTGGATTGGCGTCGCGTTGCGGTCGACAGGAATTGGATTATGAATCGTGCAGCCGGAGAAGATCGAAGAAGAACCTGACTCCGACGACTTTCATCCGCGCGGAGACAGGGTCGGCTCTTGAGCAGTTCGCAATATGCCGTTCCAAGACTTCCTGAGATGCGCCATTGATTGCGCGAGCGGTGTTGTCGAAGAGCGACTGCTTTTGCTCAGCGGTCATCTTCCGGAAGAGGTTGCCAGGCTGCTCCCAGTGATCATCCTCTAAGCGGTGGTCATAGTGATTAGCATCGCCTTCGAGCGCGAGCGGCAGATCAGCGTATTCCGGTTGGTTGTCCCACAACTTCTGGCTATTCGGGTTATAACTCGTCGTCGCTCCCAGGTTTCCATCTGTCCGCATCTGGCCATCGCGGTGATAGGAGTGGAATGGACACTGCGGAGCATTCACAGGAATGCGATTGAAGTTGACACCGAGGCGGTATCGCTGCGTATCTCCATAGGAGAACAGGCGGCCCTGGAGCATCTTGTCAGGAGAGAAGCCAATTCCGGGAACCACATTCGCCGGAGAGAAGGCGGCTTGCTCCACCTCTGCGAAGTAGTTTTCCGGATAACGATTGAGTTCCATTACGCCAACTTCGATCAGCGGGTAGTCAGCCTTGGGCCAGACTTTGGTCAAATCAAAAGGATTGTGCTTGTGTGTCTTTGCCTGTTCCTCTGTCATGACCCGGATGAAGAGCGTCCAACGCGGAAAATCTCCACGTTCGATTGCCTCGAAGAGATCTCGGCCATTGCTCTCCCGATCATTTGCCACAACCGCAAGCGAGTTTGCTGTCGGGGATCATCACCCCGGAGATCGAGGTCCCCTCTGCCAGGTCTTTTATTGTTGCGGACATATTGAATCTCCATTTAATTCCATTGCATGTCCTCTTCCAAAGGACGTCAACGGTCAAATCGCCTGCGAATTCGTCGACGAGGCCTGTTCTCATTCGATTTAACGGCATACGTCGATCTACTGCAGAGGTTGATGTGTCGAGATGGGGACTCGCTGTCAAAATATGGACTCAGCCTGGAGCAATAGCCTTCCAACGAAGTGAATACTCGTAACTGACGCAGGTGGCGATCAAAATGCTCATCCGAACGGGCAATCGATTTGAACGGCTAATCCGAGGTTGCGCCGCCGCGAATTCAAAGACCCGGACTCAGTTGCCACTTGTGAAGTGCGCGAACATCGCTATCGTAATCTTAGTTTTCAGGTGAAGGAGTGCGGGAGATGAGGTACAGGAAACTTGGGAATACCGGACTCATCGTCAGCAGCGTGGCACTGGGCACGATGCAGTTCGGTGGCAAGATGAATATGGGCAACCTGGGTCAGGAGGACACAACGCGCATGGTGAAGCTAGCCCTGGACGGGGGGATCAACTTCATCGATACAGCGGACGTTTATAGCCTTGGGGAGAGCGAGACTCTCCTGGGAAATGCCTTGAAGGGCGTGAGGAACGAGATTGTCCTTGCCACAAAAGTCCGACTGCCTATGAGCGGGAATTTCAACCGGAGCGGCGCGACTCGCGTGAACATCATGCGCGAGGTGGAGGCCAGCCTCCGACGGCTGCAGACCGACTATATCGACCTCTACCAGATCCATGGATGGGACAGCAATACGCCGCTCGAGGAAACTCTTCGAACGCTCGACGATCTTGTGCGCCAGGGTAAGGTCCGCTACATCGGGCTGTCCAACTTCTTATCATGGCAGGCAGCCACCGCGGTCATGCTGCAGGATCAGCTGGGGTTGGAGAAATACGTAACGGCGCAGATGTACTACAGCCTCGTCGGTCGAGGTCTCGAATACGAGTTTCAATCGTTCGCCGAGTATCACAACATCGGTATTCTGGTCTGGAGCCCGCTTGCCGGCGGATTTCTCACAGGCAAGTACAGCCGCGCTAACCCTGCTCCTGCCGGCACACGATTCGCCGAAGCTGGTTCGTTCGTGCCTTTCGACAAGGAGATGGGCTATCGCGTCGTAGAGGCGCTGAGGGAGGTGGCCGGTCGACATGGCGCAAGCCCGGCTCGCGTGGCGCTCTCGTGGGTGCTGGGACGGTCGGCGGTCAGCAGCGTGATCGTCGCTGCCCGCAGGGCCGAGCAACTGGAGGACAACATCCGGGCCGTAGACCTACGGCTCTCGGACGAGGACGTCCAGCTCCTGGACGCGGCATCGGATCCCGGCGTTCCGTATCCGAAATGGATGGTGCTTCAACTCGACACCGCGGAAGACCCTCGTTCGAAGACCCTGTATCCCGAGCGCTACGCGGATGGCGGCCCCTGGAAGGACCTCCGCCGGACCCGGTGGCCCGGCTGAGAGCAGTTTAGTCCCCGCGACTGGCATAGCGAGGATACGGACTACTGCGGCGTGGTCTAGCTACGGACCGTAGACGATTCGTACGGAGCATCCCGGCGCCCGCGCGGGACGGGGTCGCCTGCAGTCGGGCACGAGCCCGACGAGCGAGGCGTGTTTGATACCGCCCCGCGACGCCGGCTGTCCTGGCGCGCATGGATCTCGGTATCGACGGAGTCACCGAGATGGACTGGTTTGTCAATGTCGAGAAGAAGATGCCTCGCGAGGCGGCGCGCACGTGGATGAACGCGAACAAAAGCCGTGTCGCAGGCTGGCTGAAGGCCTGCGGTCCCTCGTAGAAGTGTCCGATTGCTTCGCTTGATGGTGTCTATTTGGAGACAAGTTTGGTAAGTAAGAAGAAGGAGATTCACATGAGCACACCTGCAATGCAACTCGGAATGATCGGCCTTGGAAGGATGGGGGCGAACATGGTACGGCGTCTTTTGAGAAAAACGCATCCATGTGTGGTGTTCAACAGATCGCCGAAACCAGTGAAGGAGCTAGTTCAAGAGGGAGCAGCCGGATCCGATTCGCTGGCGGACCTGGTAAAGCAGCTCGATAAACCACGGGCAATATGGTTGATGGTGCCTGCGGCGGCCGTGGATCAAACCATTGCTGACCTCCTGCCTTACCTCGACGCCGCGGACATTCTCATTGACGGCGGCAATTCTTACTACATCGACGACATTCGTCGCGCCAAGGAACTTGCGCCAAAGAAAATCCACTATGTAGATGTAGGGACGAGCGGCGGCGTATGGGGTCTTGATCGTGGCTACTGCATGATGATTGGCGGGGAGAATAATGTAGTGGAACATCTGGACCCGATTTTCGCGAAACTCGCTCCTGGCTCCGCCAGCGCCTCGCGAACGCCGGGACGCGACTCGATCGGTGGGACCTCCGAGCAGGGCTATCTGCGCTGTGGCCTCAATGGCGCGGGACACTTTGTAAAAATGGTCCATAACGGAATCGAGTACGGCTTGATGGCGGCGTACGCTGAGGGCCTTAGCGTCTTACGCAGTGCGAACGTGGGTAAAAGACAAAATGTAGTTGACGCAGAAACTACACCTTTGCGTGACCCTGAGAATTATCAATATGATTTCGATTTGCGTGATATCGCCGAGCTGTGGCGCCGCGGCAGTGTGATTGGTTCGTGGTTACTGGATTTGACCGCTGCCGCCTTGGCGAAGGACCCAGTCCTCGGTCAGTTTGAAGGCCATGTTTCCGACTCGGGCGAGGGTCGTTGGACGATCCAGGCCGCGATCGACGAAGGTGTTCCGATCCCGGTTCTCTCCGCCTCATTGTATCAGCGTTTCACATCCCGCGGCGAAGCGGACTATCAGAACAAACTTCTTTCTGCGATGCGCTACGCATTCGGCGGTCACCTGGAGAAGGCGACCGCCAGTAGTCCCCAGTGAGCTAACTAAGTGTGAAGTGAACTGGCCTCAAATGATCGACAAAACTGGATGATTCGCTGCCATGCGAAAGATCGGACGCTCCACGAGTCTAGCGTCGGAATATGGACCCCGCGGCACTCAAACGACACTTGGTCGAGGATCGGGGGCGTTTGACCTTGCAAAGGCAATAGTTGCGAAGCGAGAGTAGTGGCAGGGGCTTTGCATATCGAGATGAAGGAGCGAACTGAATGCAAGAATCAAAATTATCGCGTGTCTGGTTTATTACCGGAACATCCACAGGATTCGGGCATCTGCTTGCCGAAGAGGCGCTGAAAAGGGGAGAGCGAGTGATCGCTACAGCACGCGACATCTCGAAGCTGACGCGTCTCGTGAGGCAAAATCCAGACCGCATCCGCAGCCTGACGCTCGATGTAACCAAACCGGATGAGATTACCTCGGTGACGCAGCAAGCCATTGCTGCCTTCGGCGGTGTGGACATTCTCGTTAACAACGCCGGCTACGGAGTGAATGGCGCCATCGAGGAAGTGTCCGAAGATGAGTTCGACCCCACGTTCCAAACCAACATTTACGGGCTGATACGCATGACCCGCGCGTTCCTGCCGCATTTTCGCCAACGTCGCAGCGGGCACATTTTCAATTTGTCTTCCATTGGCGGACTGATTGGTTCTGCAGGCTGGGGTTTCTACAACGTGACGAAGTTCGCCGTGGAAGGGTTCAGCGAGGCATTGTCGGAAGAAATGAAGCCGCTCGGTGTGCACGTCACGGTGGTCGAGCCAGGGCCCTTCCGCACTGATTTCCTGGGGCGATCCGGAAAGCTCGCGAAGCGAGAATTGTCCGACTATGCCACAACTGCCGGGAAGGCGCGCGAGTATTTGAGGACACAATCTGGCAAACAGCCGGGTGATCCCCTGAAAGCGGTCGCGGCGATTCTAGCCGCCGCAAACTCGTCCAGACCGCCCATGCATTTAATTCTCGGCCGGATCGCACTCACGCGGTTTCGCAACAAGCTTGCGAGTTGGCAGAAGGAAATTGCCGAGTGGGAGAACATCACCAATGCTGCCGATTTTCCCGAAAACCAGAACAGCGCCGCGGATTAGCACAAGCAGCGCTCCACATGGTTGGAGAGTGGAACGCGACTTGTATTCACAGTTGCTGTAATGTAACTGTGAGGAAGACAGATGCAAATGGCAGCATACACCTCAATTGAAGAAGAACTTGACATTGGGCTGAGCGATAACGCTCACAAAATGAAAGTCATTCTCTCCCACTTACCTTCTTTCTACAGAATGGCATTCCGCCACCTCGGTGCTCGGGGCCGCGCAATGGTGTAGTTTCTGCATCGGCCGCGCGGTTTCCTTGTTTGCCGACGTTAGCGCTACACAGAATAGAAAGCCCCTCCGCGTATGCCGCCATGACGCCGTACTCGATTCCATTGTGGACCATCTTGACGAAATCGCCGGCGCCATTTGGGCCGCATTGCAGGTAACCTTGTTCGGCCATACCGTTGATCTTGTCCCTGCCGACGGCCATGTGGCGAGAACGGCGGCTGAAGGTTGTGTTGAAAACCCGCAACTTCGATAGTTCTGCTGACTGTGCTACTAGCCGGGATTATCACTCGGACCGAGCTCTGCGCACTTATGTGTGAACGCCATTCCCGAAAGTCAGCGCCACTGCAGTCAGCCCTCCGACGCCATGCCCGGAATGGCTCATGATCACTCAGCAATGAAACACTCGGGTGTTAGGGCAACGAGCACGCTGTTGATGTCGCGATCATGCGAGACGAACTGTGTCACGGCGGAACGTCTCAACGCTTCGAGAAGGGTTGTTCCTCAGGTGACGGTAGTCCGGAGCAGTGCCGTCGTCCTAGGTACAACGGCCGAGTTTCTGGCCCCCGATTTCACCGCTGTATGGGGTTTGGACAGCGGCCCGCCGGCTCCACCCCCTGCACATGCTGCGTCTTTCTCCATCCTTCGCATTTGAGGTTTCCCCTGCGCTGCCCATTAACTGACACTTTGACTCTCGCCGACGGAACTACAGAATCATCCC
>Ga0070697_100003447_pt1 | contig 12157 bp, 10 predicted proteins | sample KBSK1501metaG_FD_65475 | JGI IMG/M metagenome (GOLD analysis project Ga0070697, IMG submission 65475) | Corn, switchgrass and miscanthus rhizosphere microbial communities from Kellogg Biological Station, Michigan, USA - KBS K1-50-1 metaG | ecosystem: Host-associated > Plants > Roots >... | reverse complement strand
CATCATCGCCTACGTCGCGTCGCACCTGCCGATCGTCGTCTGGCTGATGCGCGACTACTTCCAGAGCGTGCCGATCGAGCTGGAGGAGAGCGCCGCCATCGACGGCGCTTCGCCGTACCGGATCTTTCGCTCCATCGTGCTGCCCCTGGCCGTTCCAGGCCTCGTGGCCACGTTCCTTTTCGTGCTGGTCTTCGCCTGGAACGAATACCTGATCGCGCTCTTCCTGACCAGCGCCAACGCCCAGACCCTTCCGCTGACCGTGGCGGCGCAGAACGCGACGCGCGGACCCCAGTGGTGGTACATGTCCGTGCTGATCCTGATCATGATCGGGCCGGTGATCGCGATGGCGATCGCACTCGAGCGCTTCATCGCACGCGGTCTGCTGGTCGGGGCGGTCAAGGGCTGAGCGTGGGACGGCACCGCATCGTCGGCGTGACCGCCCACGACGTGCGATTTCCGACCTCGCGCACCCTTGCCGGCTCGGACGCGATTCACACGACCCCCGACTACTCCGCCGCCTACGTCATCCTCCGCACCGACGCCGACGACGGCCTCGAAGGACATGGCCTGGCCTTCACGCTGGGACGAGGAACTGAAGTGTGCGTGGCGGCCATCAACGCCCTCGCGCCAATCGTGGTCGGCCGGAGCCTGGAGGAGATCGCTGCGGACATGCGCGGCTTCTGGCGCGCGATCACAGGGGAGCAGCAGCTGCGCTGGATCGGCCCCGAGAAGGGCGTCATCCACCTCGCGTCGGCGGCGCTGATCAACGCCGTGTGGGACCTTTACGCGAAGGTCGAGCGCAAGCCGCTGTGGAAGCTTCTTGTGGACATGACCCCCGAGCAGCTGGTCGCGGCCGTCGACTTCCGCTACATCAGCGACGCCCTCACCCAGGAAGAGGCGCTTGCGCTCCTCCAGCGGATGGCGCCCAGGCGAGCCAGCCGCGAGGCGGAGATTCTTCGCTCGGGCTATCCCGCTTACACGACCTCAGCGGGCTGGCTCGGGTACTCAGACGAGAAGCTGCGTGCTCTGTGCCGCGAGGCTGTGGCCGCAGGTTGGACCCACATCAAGATGAAGATCGGGCAGCGCATCGAGGATGACGTCCGCCGGGCGAGGATCGTGCGCGAGGAGATCGGTCCAGACCGGCGGCTGATGATGGACGCCAACCAGGTCTGGGAGGTGGGGGACGCGATCGCCAACGTCAAGCGCCTCGCCGAGTTCCGGCCCCACTGGATCGAGGAGCCGACGAGCCCGGACGATGTGCTCGGCCACGCCACCATCGCACGCGCGATCGCGCCGATCAAGGTGGCGACGGGCGAGCACTGCCAGAACCGCGTGATCTTCAAGCAGCTCTTCCAGGCGGAGGCCATCGGCTACTGCCAGCTGGACGCCTGCAGGCTCGGTGGCCTGAACGAGGTTCTGGCCGTGCTCCTGCTGGCCGCCAAGTTTGGTGTGCCGGTCTGCCCGCACGCCGGCGGTGTCGGCCTGTGCGAGTACGTCCAGCACATCGCGATGTTCGACTACATCGCTGTCAGCGGTTCGCTCGACGACCGCGTGCTGGAGTACGTCGAGCATCTGCACGAGCATTTCGTCGATCCTGTCGTGATCCGCAACGGCTCCTACGTCGCCCCCGCCGCTCCGGGGTACAGCATCACGATGCGACCGGAGTCGATCAGCGACTACGAGTTTCCGTCCGGGCGTGCCTGGAAGGGCGTGGCATCGACTCTCTAGCCCGCGTCGGCGGCGCGGTACTGGTCAATCGCGATGGACGGTGGCACCGGCTGCGGGAAGGTCAGTCGCTCGACGCACTCCTGCGCCTGTCCCTAGCTCAGCTGCGGGAGCTGCTGGATCGCGACCTGGTCCCGACCGACTTGCCGCACGAGGCCCGCGTCGAGGCGCCCGTCGAGAGCCAGGAGGTGTGGGCGGCAGGGGTCACGTACGAGCGGAGCCTCGAGGCGAGGTCGGACGAGGCGGTGAGCTCGGACCCATACGACCGCGTCTACGCGGCTGCGCGGCCGGAGCTCTTCTTCAAGGCCACGGCGAGCCGTGTCCGCGGCCCCGGCGAGGACGTCTACATTCGCTCCGACTCGACCTGGGACGTGCCCGAGCCCGAGCTGGCGGTGGTGATCAACAGCAGCCTCGAGGTCGTGGGCTACACGATCGGCAACGACATGAGCTCACGCAGCATCGAGGGCGAGAACCCGCTCTACCTGCCCCAGGCCAAGGTGTTCGAGGGGTCGTGCGCGCTGGGCCCGGCGATCGCGCTCGCGTGGGATTTCGTCCCTGCCGATCGGTCCATCGAACTGGCGATTACGCGCGCCGGCGCGGTCGTCTTCGAGTCCGCGACCGCGACCTCGGCGATGCGGCGCACGATCCCCGACCTCGTCGCCTACCTCGGTCGCGACCAGCGATTCCCGGACGGCTGCGTCCTCCTGACCGGTACGGGCATCGTGCCGCCTCGCGACTTCAGCCTGCGCGAAGGCGATGTGGTGACGATCCGGATCGACGGCCTGGGCGAGCTTACGAACCCTGTGCGGCGGCACTCCGCGCCGGGGCCACGTTCTGGTTGAGGCGGAAGACGTTCGTCGGGTCGTAGCGAGCCTTGATCTCGGCGAGCCTGTCCAGCGTCCGCCCGGGGTAGGCCTCGCGCAGACGTGAGGGTCCGTCGGTGGACAGGAAGTTGACGTAGGCCCCCGGCTCGCCGTTGCGCAGCGCCTTCCAGAACTTCTCCGCCCAGGCCTCGTGGGTCGAAGCCTCCTCGGCCTGGTCGTACAGCGCGGCGACGTTGACCATGACCGGCCGCGCGCGGTGCGCGTAGGCCGTGGCGTCGGAAGGCACGCGGGCGACGGCGCCGCCGAGGACGCGGATCTGCGCGACCTGGAACTTGGCGGTCGACTCCTCGAGATGCTCGACGACCGTCTGCGCAGCACGCCCGTCCAGCGTGTCGACGAACATCGTCCGGCTCGCCGCGGTCGGGTGGTAGCTCGGGTCCTCGGGCGGGTAGATGGCCGGATAAGGCATCGCCTGGAGCATGTCGGCGATCGGCGCGGCAAGCCCGCGAAATGGAGCGACCGCGCGCTCGCCGTCGTTGGCCGGCCCGGCGTACACCAGGAAGGCGAGGATCACCCGGCGGCCGATCGTTTCGGCGGGCAGGAAGGGCATCAGCGGCGCCGGCATGACGTTGGCGATGGCGGTCACCTCGTCGGGCGCGGCCTCGGCCGCGGCGACAAAGGAGGAGATGGTCTCGGCGGTCGCAGGGAGGATGAGCATCCCGCCGAACACCGTGTCGACCTCATGCAGGCGGAAGTGGAACCGAGTGGCGACGCCGAAGTTGCCGCCCCCGCCGCGGATCGCCCAGAAGAGGTCGGGGTGGTTCTCGGCGTCGACCTGGAGGATCTCCCCATCGGCCGTCACGAGCTCGGCGGCTAGGAGGCTGTCGATCGTGAGGCCGAGCTTGCGCGACAGGTAGCCGACGCCGCCGCCGACGGTCAGGCCGCCGATGCCCACCGACCCCGTGTCGCCGAACCCGGTGGCCAGCCCGTGCTGGTGGGCCACGGCCGAGTACTCGAGCGCGGTCAGGCCGGTCTCCGCCCAGGCCGTCCGCTCCGCGGGGTCGATCGTCAAGCCTCGCATGTCGCGGAGATCGATCACGACTCCGCCGTCCGTGACGCAGTGGCCCACGACGCTGTGCCCGCCGCTGCGCACGGCAAGCTCGAGGCCGGAGTCCCCAGCGAACTGGATCGTTCGTGCCACGTCGGCCGCTCCGGCGGCGCGCACGATGTGCGCCGGCCGGCGGTCGATCCCGCCGTAGAAGGTCCGGCGCGCGTCGTCGTAGCCAGGTTGGCCGGGCTCGATGACCCGTCCGAGCAGCTGTCCGCGGAGCGTCTCGATCGTGTTCACGTCGGTTATGACGGCCGAGCCGCCCCGAACTAATCGGACGAGCCTTAAGCGCCTTCGGCCAGGAGGCCTTCGATGTCCAGCCGGCGGTTGGCGAACGCCAGGTGTCCCTCGGCGTCGCGAGGCCACTCCGATTCTGGACGGTCCCAGGCCAGCTCGAGGCCGTTCTCGTCGGGATCGCGGAGGTAGAGCGCCTCGTGGGTGCCGTGGTCGTTGTAGCCGTCGAGTGGCCATCCCGCCGCGACAAGGCGGCGGAACGCGTCGCCGAGCGCGGCGCGCGTCGGGTACTTGATCGCGACGTGGTAGAGGCCCGTCGTGCCAGGAGGTGGGGGAGAGCCGCCCTTTGACTCCCAGGTGTTGAAGCCGAGGTGATGGTGGTAGCCGCCGGCCGACAGGAACAGGGCCTGCGGGATCCGCGTGACGACGTCGAAGCCGAGGATGCCGACGTAGAAGTCGTGCACGCGGCCGATGTCCGCGGTCTTCAGGTGCACGTGGCCGATGTTCACACCCGCATCGATGGGCCGGTCGCTCCGCTCGACCGGGTTGACGCCGCTCGCGGTCGTGGTGCCAGCGCTCATTGCCAATCCATTCAACGACGCCGTGGCGGCGGTTATTCTGTGGCCGGCGCCCTGCCCGCGACGCGTACAAGGATGGACGAGGCCGCGATGCTCACGACCACGGCGCCGATCAGGCCCGCGCTCACCTCCTTGGTGATCAACCCGCCGGCCAGGGCGAGGGCTCCCAGGACATAGCTGAACTCTCCGACCTGGCCAAGGCCCACGGCCAGCTGCAGAGTGCGCGCGCCAAGATGGACCACTCTGGCGAGCACCCAGACGACGACCACCTTGCCGGCGATCACCATGGCCAGGAAGGCCAGAAGCCACGGCGCTGCGCCAGCCGCGTCGGCGGGATTGACCACCGTCCCGAGGGCGACGAAGAACATGACCGCGAAGAGGTCGCGGAAGGGCAGAAGCCGCTGGCGCGCTTCGGCCGCGACGGGGCTTTCCGTTATCGCCAGCCCGGCCACGAATGCGGCCAGGGCGAGGGGCACGCCCAGGAACTGCGAGCCCACGCCGGCGAGGAGCAACCCGCTGGCGACCGACACGAGCAGGAACAGGTCGTGCTCGGTCTGCAGCCGGCGCAGCAGCCAGGGGAGCACGAATGCCGCGACCGCCGACACGACCGCGAAGGCGACCACGCCCGCGATCGCCGTGACCCCGGACCTGCCTCCGATTCCCAGGATGACGACGAGGATCAGCGCGGCGCTCACGCCGACGAGATCCTGGATCAGGCTCCAGCCGAGAAGCACCTCGTCGGTGCGGCGGTCGGTCGTGCGGCGGCGGCTCCGCGTGATGTTCACGACCACGACGCTGGACGACATCGCGATCGACAGGCCGATCATCGCCGCGCCCCCCAGCGGGATCCCCAGCAGGTAGCACGCGACCGCGCTTACGAGCCAGGTCGCGGCGACCTGGATGGGGGCGAGGGCCAGCAGTCGCCGGCCTTCGCGCGCGAGGCGCAGGGGGTTGATCTCGATGCCCACCTCGAACAGCAGGAGCACGACGCCGACGTCGGCAAGGATCGAGAGCTGCTCCCGGTTGGCGACGTACCCGGGCGTGAAAGGCGAGACCAGGACGCCGACGACCAGGTAGCCGATGACGGCCGGCAGTCCGAGAGCGCGGGCGGCCCTGCCGGCGAGCGCCGCCAGGAAGAGGAGCAGGCCCAGGTCCAGGATCGCCGGTGCCGTGTGCTCCACTGCCGGGAGAATAAGTGACCGCGATGCCTGAGCTGAGCTGGCGCGGCCCCGCCCGGACGCCCGAACGCGAGCCGCTGAGCGGCGAAACGGTCGTACTCGAGCCGCTCCACGCCGACCGGCACGGCGACGACCTGTTCGCCGCGAGCGCCGGCGCCGACGACAGCTGGTACTACCTGCCCTACGGCCCGTTCGCCGGCCGCGACGAGTTCCTCGCCTGGCTGCGCCGCCACGCCGCCCCCTCCGACCCTCTGGCGTTCGCCATCGTCGACCGGGACGCCGGCGCCGCGCGTGGGATCGCGACCCTGATGAGCATCGTCCCCGAGCACGGGGTCATCGAGATCGGCCACATCTGGCTTTCCCCCGCGCTGCAGCGCACGCGCCAGGCGACCGAGGCGATCCATGTCATGTCCCGGCACGCGTTCGACGAGCTCGGCAACCGCCGCCTGGAGTGGAAGTGCGACGCCGCCAACGCCGCCTCGCGGCGAGCAGCGGAGCGCTTCGGGTTCAAGTTCGAGGGCGTGTTTCGCCAGCATCGCGTGGTCAAGGGCAGGAACCGCGACACCGCCTGGTACTCGATCACCGACGGCGAGTGGCCTGCCGTGCGCGCGGCGTTCGACGCCTGGCTGGCTGACGACAACTTCGACAAGTCCGGTCGCCAGCGACGTTCGCTCGCGGAGATCCGCGCGGGAATAGCACCCTCCTTCGGTCGATAGTCCTTGGCAGCATGGCTGTCACCAGGGACGCGATCCAGGCGGCGCTCGATCATGGCCAAACGATCGACATCACGACGCTGGGCCGGCGCAGCGCTAAGCCTCGGCGGATCGAGATCGTGTTCCACAACATCGATGGGCGAATCTTCATCAGCGGCATCCCGCGACCGAGCAAACGCGACTGGCTTCTGAACCTGGAGGCGAACCCGCGCTTCACGTTCCACCTGAAAGGCCGAGTCCACGCGGACCTGCCGGCCCTGGCGCGGGTCATCGACGACGAGGGGGAGCGACGCCAGGTCCTGCCGCACGTGGCGCGCAACTGGCGGCGCAACGACCTCGAGCAGATGGTCCGATACAGCCCGCTGATCGAGGTCACGTTCCCGAAATAAAAAGCGCCCCCTGGTTGCCCAGGGAGCGCTTTCATATGGGGAGGGGCGTTAGCTGCAGCCTGTGGTCGCTCCGCAGTTCAGGCACTTGTAGCAGGAGCCGGAGCGGACCGTGATCGCACCGCAGTCCGGGCACGCCGGAGCGTCGGTGTTAACGAAGGCGATCTTCTGCGAGGCGATTCCGTTGGTGGTCTTGGGCGCCGCGATCAGCTTGAACTCAGGGTCGGAGGGCTTGGGATCCGCAACGCCGGAGGCGGGTGCCTCCTCGCGGCGCGGCGCGTCCTCGCGCCGAATGACGCCGACCTCGTCCTGCTCCTCGACCGGTAGGAAGTGGCTCGCCATCCAGCGGAAGATGTAGTCGACGATCGACTTGGCGATCGGGATCTCCTTGTTCTTGGTGAATCCCGACGGCTCGAACCGCATGTGGCTGAACTTGTCGACCATGAACTTGAGCGGAACTCCGAACTGGAGCGCATACGACGTCTGCGTGGCAAATGCGTCCATCAGGCCCGAGATCGTCGAGCCCTCCTTGGCCATGGTCACGAACAGCTCGCCGGGCGTGCCGTCCTCATACAGACCGACCGTCAGGTAGCCCTCGTGGCCCGCGACGTCGAACTTGTGGGTGACGGCCTTGCGCTCGTCCGGCAGCTTGCGACGCACCGCCTTCGGCTCACCTTCGACTACGTCCTTCTTCTTGTCCTTGTCGAGCGAAGTCGAGAGCGGCTGAGAGCGCTTGCATCCATCCCGGTAGATCGCGATGCACTTGAGGCCCAGCTTCCAGGACTCCAGGTAGGTCTGCTGGATCTCCTCGACGGTCGCCTCGGTGGGGAGGTTGACGGTCTTGGACATCGAGCCCGAGATGAACGGCTGGACCGCGGCCATCATGCGGACGTGACCCATGGGCGCGATGGAGCGCGTGCCCTTGACCGGCTTGAAGGCGCAGTCGAAGACCTTGAGGTGCTCGTCCTGCAGGTGCGGAGCGCCCTCGATGGTGTCGTTCTCGTCGATGTACTCGACGATCTCCTTGACCTTGACCTCGTCGTAGCCGAGCTTGCGGAGCGCCGCCGGCACGGTGGTGTTGACGATCTTCAGCAGGCCGCCGCCGACCAGCTTCTTGTACTTGACGAGCGCCAGGTCGGGCTCGATGCCCGTGGTGTCGCAGTCCATCATCAGCCCGATCGTCCCGGTCGGCGCGAGCACGGTCGCCTGGGCGTTGCGGTAGCCGTGGGCCCGGCCTAGCTTGACCGTCTCGTCCCAGGTCGAGCGCGCCGCGTTGACGACGTCCGCCGACTCGGGTGAGCTCGTCAGCTGATGAGCCGCGGCGCGGTGCTTCTCCATCACGCGGAGCATGGGCTCGCGGTTCTTCGCGTACTCGCTGAAAGGACCCTTGACCTGGGCCATCCGCGCCGACTGCGCGAACGCGCGCCCAGTCATGATCGCGGTGATTGCGCCCGCAAAGCGCCGGCCTTCGTCCGAGTCGTACGCGAGGCCCATCGACATCAGCAGGGCGCCGATGTTCGCGTAGCCGAGACCGAGCGGCCGCAGCGCCTCCGAGTTCTTGCCGATCCCGGGAGTGGGGTAGGAGGCGTTGGAGACCAGAATCTCCTGGCCCGTGAACGTGATGTCGACGGCGCGCTGGAACCGGTCGACGTCGAACGTGCCCCTTTCGCTCTGGAACTTCATCACGTTCAGGGACAGCAGGTTGCAGGCGGTGTCGTCGAGGAAGACGAACTCGGAGCACGGGTTGGTGGCGTTGATGCGGCCAGTGTTCGGGACGACGTTCCAGTCCTGGATCGTGCTGTCGAACTGCAAGCCGGGGTCGCCGCAGATCCAGGCCGCGTCGGCGATCTCCTTCCAGAGGTCGCGAGCCTTGTAGGTGTCGACGGTGCGGCCGCCGACGACGGCCCTGGTCTCCCAGTCCTTGTCGTCGATCACGGCGCGCATGAAGTCGTCGCCCACCCGGACCGAATGGTTCGCGTTCTGGAACTGCACCGAGTCGTACGCGCCGCCGGGGACGTTGAAGCCCGCGTTGTAGCCGGCCTCGATCAGCGCCCAGGCCTTCCTCTCCTCGTTGGCCTTGGAGTGGATGAAGTCCATGACGTCCGGGTGGTCGGCGTTGAGGATCACCATCTTGGCCGCGCGCCTGGTGGTGCCCCCGGACTTGATGGAACCCGCGAACGAGTCGTAGCCCTTCATGAAGGAGACCGGGCCTGAGGCGGTGCCGCCGCCCGACAGCTGCTCCCTGGAAGAGCGCAGGACCGACAGGTTGGTGCCGGTGCCGCTGCCGAATTTGAACAGCATGCCTTCGGTCTTGGCCAGGTCGAGGATCGACTCCATCGAGTCCTGGACCGAGTTGATGAAGCAGGCAGACGCCTGCTGGGCGCGGCCGGGAACGCCGATGTTGAACCAGACCGGGCTGTTGAAGGAGGCCTGCTGGGTCACCAGCAGGTAGCGAAGCTCTTCGGCCCAGTTGTCGGCGTCCTCGTCGGTGGCGAAGTAGCCGCCTTCCTTGCCCCACGTGCGTAGGGTGTCGACCACCCGGTCGATGATCTGGCGGACGCTGGTCTCGCGCTCCGGGCTGTCGGGGCTCCCGCGGAAGTATTTCTGGGCGACGACGTTGATCGCCAGCTGCGACCAGGAGCGGGGGACCTCGACGTCCTTCTGCTCGAAGATGACCTGGCCCTTCTCGCCGATGATGGACGCGGTCCGCCGCTCCCACTCCACGAGGTCGTAGGCGTGGCTGCCGGGGGGCGTGAAGAAGCGGCCGAAGCGAAGTCCCTTCGCTTTGCCGTGCCCGTTGCCGTTGGTCAGCTTGGAGTTGCGGGCCCCTGTCAGGTCGGTGACGTTCTTGGCCATCTTCTGCTGGGAAAGCCTCCTTAAATCATCCCCGGATAGGGTGTTTTTGAACCGGGTTGCTGGGTCGTAGAGGTGGTCGTTCGGATGATTCGCTTGGAGATGGAAGAGGCCCCAGAGCATGCCCGCCACTTATGCCCCAGGGCCTCGATGTAACGCCCCCGACTATACGACCGGCTTTTGGGGTTGTCAAGGCCTTAAACACAAGATCTTTGGCCTCACTGGTCCTTCGACCCCTACATCTTGGTGGATTACCTGTGGACAACCCTGAGCACGAGTTGGGCACAGGGTGGGTATTGGCTGGGGGAAACAGGGCATAAATGGCCCTACTGGACCGAGTCGAGGAGGGCCAGACGGAGCGTGTCTGTGGAAAGGTCGTCGCCCGCACCGGGGGAATCTGTGGAAAGTGTTTCCGCAGGAAGTTCGCTCAACTGTGCGCTCTGGGCGGACGCGCGGATCTTGGCCGTCGCCTGCCTTCCCTCCGAGTAAGCGTTCTGGAGCACCGTCAGCGAGCGCTGGACCTTGTTCTCGAGGATTCCCTCCAGCACGTCGACCTGGCGCTCGATGTCGATCAGCGCCGTCTGCAGCTTCTCCATGTCCACGGTGCGGGCGAACTGGAGGTGGAGCTGGTAGAGGGTAAGCAGGTACGGGAGGGCCATCGCGTAGCCGACCACCATCACGTGCCGGCGGTGGGCGTTGACGATCGCGCCGCGGCAGACGTCGTAGGCGGCGTCCGGGATGACGGCCAGGGCGAAGGGCGTGGTGGTCGCGGGGTCGATGTACTGGCCGACCTCGCGCACCCGGCGCTCGACCTCGCGCTCAATGGTGGCCATTAGCTGAGCGCGGCGGTTGGCGTCGAGTCCTGGCTCGGCCAGCTGCTCGAGGGCGGGGCTGGAGACCCACTTCGAGTCCATGGGCAGCAGCTTGCCCCCGGGCAGCCGCAGCGCCAGCTCGACCACCTTGCCCCCGACCCAGACGTTGCGCTGCAGCATCTCGGGCGGCAGGTGGCGGAGAGCCTCCTCCAGGATTCGCTCCCCTGCGGCGCCCCGGCTCGAGCTGCCGGCGATGATGCTCTCCATCCGCTTCAGGCTGGCGCGCGCCTCCTCCTCGATCGGCTGCCGGGCGGAGACGGCGGAGCGAAGGCCTTCCAGGGCGGTCTGCGTCTGGGCGAGCCGCTCTCGCACCTCGGCCGTCTGCGCGTCCTGGGACTGGCCGCCCGTCTGGACCCGCGCCTTGAGCTCGGCCACGTCGCGAGCCTGCCCGTCCGCGCGCCGGACGAGGTTCCAGACGAGCGCGCCGACAAAGGCGGTGCCCGCCATGAGGCATACTAGAAGCAGCGCGAACAACAGTTCGAGCAACGACATCTTGCGAATTGTAGCCCTCGATCAGGGTATAAACAAGACCATTAACATGAGCTCAATGGCCGAAGTCCAGCCGCTTCCCGGGGTCGACCCCGCGCCCGACCGGATACCTCTAGAAGAGGTCTACATGCGCATGGCCGAGGAGCTGGCGAAGCGCTCCACGTGCGCCCGGCTGCAGGTCGGGACGGTGATCACGACGCCGGACCTGACGCAGGTCCTGGGCATCGGGTACAACGGCAACGCGCGCGGCCTGCCGAACCGGTGCGACTCGACCACACCTGGTTCCTGCGGCTGCATCCACTCGGAGATGAACGCCGTCGTCAAAGCGGGCGCGCAGATGCCCGGCAAGGTCATGTTCGTCAGCGCCTCGCCCTGCGTGATGTGCGCCAAGATGGCGATCAACGCCAACGTCGCGCGGGTCTACTACCGGAACGCCTACCGCGACCCGGCCGGGCTCGACGTCCTGCGCCAGGGCGGCGTCGAGGTCATCCACTACGACCAGTGGCGCGACCACTGGCGCTAGACGCCAAATCGGTCGATAGTCCGGACTATCTCCATTACTTGTCGTTGAGAACCGGCGTTAGTCCGGACTATCGCCGCCACGATCAGTCTCGGACTATTTCCCAACCGCGCTCGGTCTGCACGATTCGAGGCTCGACGATCGGGATCTCGCGCAGAGCGCGGGCGCGCGCGAATAGAGTCTCCACGTTCGGCGCGTCTGCGACCGACTCGAGCACCGCGCGGGTGGCGTAGACGAGGGTGAGCTCCGGGCTCGCCAGCGCCAGCCCCGGCGAGACCCACCGCCAGTCGACGATCTCGCCCTGCTGTGGTCTCACCGACTGACCCTCGGGCATTCGCGCCAGGTAGAAGCGGGTATCGAAGCGGCGGCGCAGGAGCGTCGGGGTGATCCAGCGGGCGAACATCACCAGCGCGTCCAGGTCGGGCGTGATCCCGGCCTGGCCGAGCGCGTCGGGGAATGACGCGCCGCCATCCACGAGCTCCCGAACTCGGTCCACGTTGGGGTTGCGCGCAAGCAGGATGCCCGTCTCCTCAAACACCTCGCGCACCGCAGCCGCGCGCAGCTCGTCGTCCAGGCCTCGATCGTCCTCGTGCACGGTCCCGCCGGGGAAGACGTACGCGCCAGGCGCGAAGTCCGCGCCGCCCGGGCGGCGCACCATCAGCAGCTCCCAGGGATCG
>Ga0070697_100003446_pt1 | contig 12158 bp, 13 predicted proteins | sample KBSK1501metaG_FD_65475 | JGI IMG/M metagenome (GOLD analysis project Ga0070697, IMG submission 65475) | Corn, switchgrass and miscanthus rhizosphere microbial communities from Kellogg Biological Station, Michigan, USA - KBS K1-50-1 metaG | ecosystem: Host-associated > Plants > Roots >... | reverse complement strand
TGCGCGGGTCGCCGGCAATGCTCAGTTCCGTGGTGCCCGGTTGCTCAACCCGGGCGGCGACTCGCTGTATGCGGGCGGGATGAGCGTGGGTGGGGATCTGTTTTGCGATGAGCGGTTCACGTCGCGCGGCGAGATCGGCCTGGCTGATGCGCGGGTCGCCGGCAATGCTCAGTTCCGTGGTGCCCGGTTGCTCAACCCAGGCGGCAACGCACTCGTTGCGGCCAGGATGACCATCGGCGGGAGCCTGCTTTGCGATGAGCGGTTCACGGCGCGCGGTAGGGTCGGGCTGACTGATGCGCGGGTCGCCGGCAATGCTCAGTTCCATAGTGCCCGGTTGCTCAACCCGGGCGGCGACGCACTCGATGCCGCCAGGATGACCATCGGCGGGAATCTGTTGTGCCGTGAAGAATTCATATGTCGCGGCCACGCACGGCTAACAGGGGCACATGTGAGCGGCGATGTAGAGTTCGCCAAAGCATGGCTCATCAACCTCGCCGGCATCGCGCTAAACGCACGTGGATTGACTGTCAGCGGAAATTTTTTCCTCGGGACGCCATTCCAGGCCGAGGGTCAGATTCGGTTGATAAACGCTCATGTCAATACATTGGATCTCGGCGATGCTCGGCTTATATCCCCTAATGGGATTGCACTGTATGCTGACTACCTCACGACTGCCAGTGACCTGCTATGCGGTACGAGCCTAACGGTTCAGGGCGAGGTCAGGCTGATAGGCGCAAAGATCGGCGGCAACGTCAACTTCGATAAGGCTCGGCTGTGCAATGAGGGTGGTGATGCGCTGACTGCCGACAACCTCGACCTCGCCGGCGACCTCTTCTGCCGGGAAGGATTTGAGACCCGCGGGCAGATCCGGCTGATGGCGGCAAAGATCGGCGGGAACGCTGAGTTCGATAAGGCTTGGCTGTCCGATAAAGGTGGTGTGGCGATGACAGCCGAGAACCTCGACGTCGCAGGTGACCTCTTCTGCCGGGAAGGGTTTGGGGCCTACGGGCAGATCCGGTTGATCGCCGCAAGGATCGGTGGCGACCTCAGTTTTATAGGGGGAACGATAATTGGCGACGGCGTCTATGCTATCGATCTGGAAAGTGCCGAGGTAAGCCAGACTCTCAGGCTGAAGGAAATGACGATCATCAAGGGTATAATCGATGCTTTTGGAACACGGGCACGGCATTTGGATGATATGCCAAACCAGTGGCCCCGGGGGTCGAGACTCACAGGCTTTACATATGGGTCACTGCCCGACGGAACTCGCGGAAGCCCCTCTGTTCGACTGGCATGGCTACAGGGCACAGCTGCTGGAAAGTATCTGCCACAAACTTACGATCAGCTTGCCTCGGCTTACCGCGCCGGAGGTAACAGCCGTGCGGCCCGGTCAGTATTGATTGCCAGGCAGCAAGCTTCAAGGCGCCTATACGGCGTCCCGTCAACTGGTTGGCGTGGCGTGGTCCAAGGAGTCCGGTCCGCCTTGCTGGCACTCTGGAGCTGGTTTCTCCGATGGACGATCGGCTATGGCTACGCGCCGTGGCGCGGGCTAATCTGGTTCACCATCAGCTGGGCATTCGCGTCGTTTATATTCAGTAACGCCCGCGATGGAGAAATCACGGCTGTCCCAACTCTACATGACCAGTTCCACTCCGTAATATATGCACTCGACCTGTTGCTACCTGTGGTCAACCTCAAGCAACGGGACAATTGGATACCACATCATGCATACTATTGGTGGACCGTCATATTTACGATAGTTGGCTGGCTAATCGCCACAATTGTTGTTGCTGGTCTAGCTAATATTTTCAAACGCGAATGAATGATGATCGATCTGAATGTCGAAGCCTTGGCATCCATCATGACAAGGTCTTCAGGCGTTGCTGACAGGCATTTCGCTTGCTGTTGAGATCGATAACCGTGGCCTCGAAGCCGGGATCTGGGTGGCTTCCGAGTCCGCGAGCCGAGGGACGTGGACCTGATTCTCGGGCAGGGAATGCTCCGAGCCGGATGGGATGCCCACAATCTCAATGCGCCCGGGAAATTCCTGGTCTCCGCGCCCGGGCACGATCGGCCCAAGCGGGGCCCGCGCCTACCTGCTCACCGACCAGGTCGTCACCGAAACCGCCGCACGTTATGCCGGCCACCGGCCGGAATTGGACGCCGCATCTCGGCGCGCGATCGATTCCGCACGCCGGCCGCACGCGCCAGCCTAGGATAGCGGACCTCTGCGCTAATCCGCAGGCACCCGGGGATGCGCGGGAAACGGCAGATGACCCGCTATGGCGGGCGCTATATGCGGTGCCTGCGGAAGGGACGGAAATCAGCGAACTCATACGCATCACCGACTGGGAGCCCACCAAGCCTTACGGCACCTGCGGCAGCATGCCCAGGCGGGCCGCGCCGTCCAGGTCAGCCGGGCACGCTAGCGGGCGCGGACCACCGAGGAGCTGTCACCGTGAGCGATCGTCCCGAAGGTCGTCCCGTCCCGCCCGTCGCGCGTCTGCACGTAAACGCCCGAACGGGGGCAACCGGACGAACGATGAGACGAGCACGGAACGTCACCCCTCCGCACGGCAACCTGCCATAAACGACGAGGAGCGCGAGGCGATCCGGGAAGCCGGCGCGGACGACGCGACGCTCACGAATCGAGTACGGATTCCCGGAACGGATCGAAGATCGGGCAGCGGTCGCGATGCTCGCCGCGATCCTGCGCGACATTCCTCCACCCCCGACCACCGAGCGAAAGCACCAGCCATGAGAGGAACCCAGTAGCATAAGCAAGAAAAGCGGCGGAGACGGTCACCGCGACCCGTCTCCGCCTCTTTGCATCGGCCCTAAATACGCGTCGCTGAATCCCCTGCGCCGCCGCGAGGTCACCTTCTGAGTCACGCCGACGGTTGGCGGGCACCCTGGTTTGTGCTGGTAGTGTCCGGTCTACAGTGTTACTGTATTACCGGACTGATGTGTTACTGAGTCGACATTTGCTTCTTTTAGTAGGCTAATAGCAAAGCTAGTATCACGCGGTATGGGTTATTGAACTATAGTAAAAAGGGAGCCTGAGGTCAATGGCCGACATCGCTCGCGAAGACATGGTACATAAAATGGAGTGGCTGCGTTCAACCATAGGAGAACTGACTCAGAGCCTACGGCGAACCGTGACCCTAGCTCTGCTACTAATGGCCATATTCGAGCTTGTGATTGGCTCGCGAGCACTCACGCTAAGCGTTGGATCATTCACCATATCGAGCGGATCTATCGTTATAGTCTTCATTCCTGCCGTAATTTCGTATCTATATCTTCAGCTCATGTACGATACCCGCCAGCTGCAATATTTGCAAAAAGAATTCGTTTACATGTTCCACACGTGGTCACCACCTAAAGACGGGTGGGACCCCCCTCGCGCTACAGATGTTCTCCCCGTTGCCAGTATACTGGCAACCTGGGGTCAATATACACCCTACTTTTCTCGCACGCCTCGGACGCCTGGGTGGCGGTTTCCGGTCCTTGACAGAATACGCGTTTTATGTGGGAATAGTAATCGGAGTCCTCGCATTTGAAGTTGCAGCATATTGGCAATTGTATAACAAGCACGTAACCCATGGCATCCCATGGGTCATAAGCCTATGCGTGACGGTGTTCTTTTCCATTATGGCCGTCGGTGGTTTCAGAGGCGCGGGCGCAGGCTAACAATCTGAAGCACGTCTGTCTGGTTGATCGCCGGATAACCTATCCGGCGCTAGCGCCCAGCCGTGCATCAGGAGTATTGTAACAGATAGCACATACGTCAGATACGCCAGTCGAATTCGACGCGTTGTCGCAGGATCGCCATTTCGCGTTCGCGGCGGAGGGCCTTGTTCTTGCTGTTGCCCGCGACGTTGGCATTAGCCCCTGGGGGAAGCGGCTTGATGATGACCGGTGCAGCACGGCGCGGATGGCGGCGCGCCTAGGGTCCACGTCATGTTCCACGCTGGGCAATGCGTTCTAGGTATCACCGCAGCTACGATGGTGGAATGTCAGAGCCGTCGCCTCCCTTGGATCTGGACCTGCGGCTGGTGCGGTACTTCACCGTGGTCGCCGAACACCGGCACTTCGGTCGCGCCGCCGAGGCCCTCCGCGTCGCGCAGCCGTCGCTGAGCCGCCAGATCCGCCATCTCGAGCAGCAGCTGGGTGCCCGGCTGCTGGACCGCACCCCGCAGGGCAGCCGGCTCACCGAGGCCGGCGAGGTCTTCCTGCCGCTGGCCAGGGCGCTGCTGCGGTCGGCCGGCCAGGCCGCCGCGCGCACCAGGGCGGCGGCCCAGCCCAGCCGGATCACCGTCGGCTACACGATCGGCCTCATCGTCACCCCGGCGGTGCGTCGGCTGCGGCGCGAGCAACCCGACGCCGACGTGCAGACATTGCACCTGGACTGGAACGAGCCGCGCGAGGCGCTGCTGGATCACCGGGTGGACGCGGTGGTGACCCGGCTGCCGATCCGGACCGACGGTCTGCACGTGACGGTGCTGTACGACGAGCCCCGGGTGCTGCTGGTCCCACTGGACCACCGGCTGGCCGGCAAGGAATCGGTCAGCATCGACGACATCGCCGGCGAGCCCATCCCCCGGCTGCCCGATCCGGCCTGGAACGCCTACTGGCGGATCGACCCCCGGCCGGACGGCAGCCCCGCCCCCGACGGCCCCCTGGTCGAGGCCATCGAGGACAAGAACGAGCTCATCGCCGCCGGCCAGGCCGTGGCCGTGATCCCGGCCGGGATCGCCGTCAGCAGCCCCCGGCCCGACCTCACCACGATCCCGCTGCACGGCGTCGAGCCGAGCCACGTCGTGCTAGCGTCCCGGGCCGGGGACCGCGGCCGCCTGGTGGCGGCCTTCCGGAAGTGCGCCCAGGCCCTGCTGACTGGTTAGGGCTGGACCAGGGCGGCGCGGGTGCCGCGCGCGGCGCTCACCGTGGTGACGGTCGCGGCCGTGACGACCAGCGCCAGGTAGATGCCCGACAGGGTGCCGTCGTGATAGCCGGGGAACTGCCGGGCCCACAGGTTCAGGCTGGTCACGGCGACCACGATGGCCACGGTGGCCACCGCCATGACCGCGGCCGAGACGCCGGCCGCGGTGGCGGCCAGGCGCAGGGCTGGCCCCCGCGGCTGCAGCCTGCGCAGGGCCAGGCCGGGTCCGGCCGCCGCGGTGGCGGCCGCGGCGAACCCGGCCAGGGTAATGACGCCGAACCAGCCCTGGCTGACCCCGCTCACGCTGCCGGCCAGCCGGACCGTCACGATCAGGCCCGCCAGGTACGCGGCCGGGGCGATCACCGGGAGGAACAGGTACACCGTGTCGCGGATCCGCTGCTCGCGCCGGGCCCGGCGCAGCATCAGCAGCCACAGCGGCAGCCCGCCGAGGCCGGCGATCAGCGCCGAGGCGGCCAGGGTGAGGTCGAAGACGGCGTAGGCCCAGCGGATCTGCGGATGGCCCGGCGGGGCGAGGCCCTGGAGCTGGGTGAGCTGGGCGAAGACCAAGCCCAGGCCGGCCAGCATGGACCAGGACATGAGCGCGGTGCCCAGGCTGGCCCGCATCCGGGCCGGCCGGTCGTGCAGGTGCCGTTGCGGCCAGAACCAGGCGGGAAGCGCGCGCCAGACCAGGCTGGCCACGGCGGCCGGGCCGCCGCCGGAGTCCTCCACGAGCGCCAGGACCTCGTCTCCGTAGCGGGCGCGCCAGGAGGGCGGGTAGAGGGCGAGGGCGGCCCGGACCCCGGTCATGGGCGCCCTCATGCTCCGGCCCAGCCGAGACGGGTGCTCAGCCGCTCCCTGGCCACCGAGGCGACCTTGCTCATCCGCTCGGACTGCTGGGCCAGCGCCTCGGCGCCCGCCATCGTGATGCGGTACGGCCGGCGACGATCGTCCGACTCGAGCGGCTCGATCAGGCCGCGGGCCTCCAGCCGGGCGATCACTGCGTAGAGGGTCCCCGCGCTGAGCCGGACGCCCATGGTCTCCGCCACGTCCTGGGTGATGGCGTAGCCGTGCTTGGGCTCATCGGCCAGGCTGGCCAGCACCAGCAGCGGCGGATCGGCCCATCGGTCCAGCCTGTCGGTCACGTTGGTCTCCCCTGATTGTCTGGCCTGTACATCTGGCCTGCATTCGATTATGCCGCCTCACTCTATAGCGTCTTGCGTTATACCGCAAGCCGATATAGCGTGCGGCATGACTGCGGGCGGTCCCGGCGATGGAGTAGGGCCAGAAGGCCAGCGCGATCAGCACGAGCGGGCCAGGAGGCCGGCGGTGGCGAGCATCTCGCGGCCGAGCGGCTGCAGCCCGATCCTGGTGGCGAGCAGCCCGGTCGACACGCGCTCCACCACGCCCCACTCCCAGATCGCGGTGGCGTCGAGGCCGCAGCGCCTGGCCAGCCAGCGCGCCCGCTCCGCGGGGTCGCCGTGCCGCAACTCGACGGGATCCTCGCGCATGACGACGCCGAGGTCGTATTCGGCCTCGGCGAGCAGGCCGTCCGGGTCGACCAGCTTGAAGCCGCCGCCCTGCTCGAGATCACTTGACGCCTCGAGCACGTTCCACTGGTGCACGTCCCCGTGCACCAGGACGGCCCGCTCGTCAGCTGGACGCAGCCGTAGCCGCCCGCCAGCCGCAGCACGGTGATCTCGTTCCTGGCGTGGTCGCCGTCACGCGGGATCATCAGCTTCAGCACCGAGGCGGGCCTGGCCTCGGCCACGAACGCCTCGGTGGCGTCGGGGTACGGCGGCCCGACCGTGATCCCCCAGTCCCGCTCGAGGCCCGCGATGAGGCCGGGGAGCTCGTCGAGCCAGCGGGCCGCCCCGGCGGCCAGCGCTTTGTTCCTGACCACCGGGGGGACGAGCATACGGACCAGGCTAGGGCTAGACGGGGAGGACGGCTATGGGGGTGGTGGTGGGCTTGGACGTGCCGCCGGCGGGCTCGACGGTGATGCCGATGCGGTCGCCGGGGCGGACCGAGGAGGCCAGCAGGGAGCTGCCGTGCATCAGGCCCGCAGAACGCGCGCCGGACGGGCTCATCACCCATACCTGGTAGACGCGGCTGGACGGCAGCGAGGCCATCCCGCTGGTGCTGACCACCGCTTCGCGCAGCGCGGCGGAGGTGACCACGGTGACGTTCCCGCCCGCGCTGGTCCGGACGGCCTCGACGCGGGCGTCGGGCGCGGTGACGACCCGGGCGATCGCGGTGTCACGCGCATGGTCGAGCTGGTGCTGGGCGGACAGCTGGGTGATCCCGAGCGCGACGGCCGCGGCCACGCTGGCCGCGGCGGCGAGCACGGCCACCCGGCGGGGCAAGTGCAGGACCCGCACGGCGTGCACCCGCCGCTCCCGGCGGGGACGGCCGGCGGGAAGCGGCGGGAGCTGCCTGGTCCGGTACGTGGCCGCCAGGACCTGCTGCTCCATCCGGGCCGGCGGCGTCACGGCGCAGGCCAGGGCGAACCTGGCCGCGGTCTCGCGCAGTCCGCGGACCTCGGCGTCGCAGGTGGGGCAGTTCTGCAGGTGGCGCTCGAACTCCTCGCGCTCCGCCTCGCTGATGGCGTCCAGTACGTAGCTGCCGGTGAGTACGTGCAGGTCGTCGCGGATGACCTTCACCAGGTCACCTCCATGCAGTCGCGCATCCTGATCAATCCGTCCCTGATCCTGGTCTTGACCGTGCCGAGGGCGACCCCGAGCAGCCGCGCGACCTGCGGGTAGGAGTATCCGCTGTAGTAGGCGAGCTTGATCGACTCGCGCTGCGGCTCGGTCAGCCCGCTCATGCACCGGCGCACCCGCTGGTGCTCCAGCGTCGCCTCGACGACCTCGGCCACGTCGTCCTCGGCCGGCTGAGGCTCCGCGGCTTTCTGCTCCCGGCGCGAGGAGGCGGTCTCCGAGCGGACCCGGTCGACCGCGCGGCGGTGCGCGATGGTCAGCGCCCAGGCGGCGCCGCTGCCCCGGGCCGGGTCGAACCTGGACGCCGTGCGCCAGATCTCGAGCAGCACTTCCTGGGCGACTTCCTCGGACTGAGCCGGGTCTCTCAGCACCTGCCGGACCACGCCGTACACCGGCCCGGCCAGCTCGCCGTAGACCAGCTCGAACGCCCGGTGGTCGCCGCGCGCCACCAGGGCCAGCTGGGCGGCGAGGTCCAGCTCGCAGTCCGGCGCCGGCGCCGGCTGTCGTATATCAGGCCTGCTCATGCACCCCATTCGAGGCCGAGCGGCCTCCGGATTGCTCCCGCATCACCTCGTAATGACTTCCAGGAGTGACCAATCTGCTACGCGGACAGGCCCGAGTGGCCGCCGTGATGAAGACATCGGGCCTAGCCGGACTGCTGACGGGGGCCGTGGCGCTGGGCTATCAACCTGACCCCCGTTCCGGTCAGGGAGTTCGCGATCGCGCACTTCGGCAGGCACGACAAGGCGGCCCTCATCACCGGCATCGTGGTGCTGCTGGCCGGGTTGGCCGTGCTGATCGGCGTGCTGGCCGTGCGCCGGCTGGCGCTCGCCGCCCTCGCGGTGTTCGCCGCGGTCGGCGCCGCGGCCGCGGTCAGCCGGGGGGTACCGTGCTGATGCCCCGGTCCTCCTGAAGGGCGTGACACCCGGACCGTTCGGTATCAAAAATGAGCCGAACGGTCCGGGTGTCTCAGGACAGTTCCACGATCGCGCCCGGATAGCCCAGCCGCACCCGCTGGGCCGGGGGCAGCTTCCACGGCGCCTGGATCCAGGCGGGGTCGAGGCCGGCCAGTTCCGGCAGGTAGCGGCGGACGTACTCGCCGGACCGGTCGATCGCGGTATCCATCTAAGGTAAGGGATATGAGGGGCAGGCCGCGGGTGGGGGTGTCGAGCTGCCTGCTCGGCGAGGAAGTCCGGTTCAACGGCGGGCACAAGCGTGACCGGTTCCTCACCGACGAGCTCGCCCGGTACGTCGACTGGGTGCCGTACTGCCCGGAGGTCTCGATCGGCCTGGGGACCCCGCGCGAGGCGATCCGGCTCACCGCGGACGGGCGGCTGGTCAACCGGGGCGGCACCGCCGACCACACCGCGGCCATGGCCGCCCTGCCGCTGCCCGCGGACCTGGACGGCTACGTGTTCAAGGCCAAGTCGCCCAGCTGCGGCATCCGCGCCATCCCGCGGTACGCCGAGGACGGGCACCCCGCCGGCCACGCCGGCCGCGGGCTGTACGCGGCGCGGGTGCTGAGCGCGTTCCCGCTGCTGGCGGTCGAGGACGAGGGCCGCCTGAACGACCCGGGGCTGCGGGAGGCGTTCGCCGAGCGCATCTTCGCCGCGGCCCGGCTGCGTGCCCTGCTGGGCGGACCGTGGTCGGCCGCGGATCTGGTCGCCTTTCACGCTCGGCACAAGCTGCAGCTGCTGGCGCACGACCCGGCGCGCCACCGGGCGGCGGGCCGGGTGGCGGCCGCGGCCGGGACCGCCGGGACCGCGGTGGCGTACCGGGACCTGTTCCTGGCCGCGATGGCCAGCCCGGCCAGCCGCGGCCGCAACGCCAACGCGCTGCAGCACGCCTACAGCCGGATCGGCCGGGACCTGGACCGGCCGCATCGGCACGACCTGGTGGCCAGGATCGACGCCTACCGGCGGGGCGAGGAGCCGCTCAGCGTGCCGGTCGCGCTGCTCGCCCACTATGCGCTTGGCCTGCCCTGGCTGGCGGAGCAGACGTACCTCAAGCCCTTCCCGGCGGACCTGCGGCCGCGCCACTGAAGTTTCGGCGGCCACGGGATGAAGCCGCTGGTCCGGGCGACGTAGCCGGCGTACTGCGGGCGGCCGGCCATGCGCCGTTCGGCGAGGAGCGGTCCCGCGGGCGGCACCACCCCAGATGGGTGCCGGCGTGGCCGCCGAGGCGGTCATCAGCCTCGAACAGCGTCACGTGGCCGGTCTGTGACAGCACATAGCCAGCGGTGATCCCGCTCACGCCACTGCCGACGACGGCGATCCTCCGCTCGGTCACGGCTCGCGGCCGAACAGGTGCCGCAGCGCCCCGTCGAGTTCCGGCTGGCGGAACTGGTGCCCCGCCTGGATCAGCCGCTCCGGCAGGACGTACTGGCTGGCCTGGGCGATTTCCCTGGCGCCCTCGGCGCCGAGCAGCAGCCGGGGGCCGAACCCGGGGACCGGCAGCACCGCGCGGGCTGGTCTCGGTCAGGACCTCCTCGCCCCGGTCCGGGCCGTAGCCGCCGATGGCCGAGGCCGTGACGAACGCCCGCAGCCCTGGGGTGGCTGCCGCCACTTCGGCCAGGCGGCGGGTGGGCAGGATCCGGCTGGCGCGGATCTCGTTCTTGCGCTCGGCGGTGAACCGGCCGCCGATCGAGGCCCCGGCCAGGTGGATCACCGCGTCGACCCCGTCCAGCAGCTCCGCGGCCGGGTCTTCCGGCCGCCAGTAGCGCTCGCCGGCCCGGGGCAGCCGGCGCACCAGCGGGACGACCAGGTGCCCGCTGGTGGTCAGCAGCGCGGTCAGCGCGGTGCCGATCAGGCCGCTGGAGCCGGTGACCGCCACGGTCAGCGGATCGGGGTCTGGCCGGATGGCGCGGGCGCGGGCCAGCGCGGCCAGGTCGGCGGCGAGCTGCCGGTGCCGGTAGACGAGCGTGGACCGCAGCACCCGGGCCGGCAGCGGGGTCTCGATCACGTCGGTCACCAGCGTGGCCCCCCTCCCCCGCCGGGCTGAACTGGTGCGTATGCCGCTAGGGCAGGGGGAGGGAGGTGAGCGAGTCGGCAAAGGAGTTCGGCGGGTCGTAGGCGTCTGGCTGGTGGGCGGCGACCCAGCGCAGACCGCCGGGCAGCGTCAGGGTCGCGCGGCCGTCGCGGAGCGACCCCGCCTCACGGAGCACCGTGACCGGCTGCCATGGTGGAGTCAGCCTGGTGATCGCTCCCGGCCTGGTGTGCCAGGAGAACACCTCGTCACGGCCTGCATCTATCACACTGGAGTACGTCAGTCCCATTGTGTTTTCCAGCCCCTCCAAGGCGTCGGCGGCGCTCGCCAGGTGTTAGCGGCGTCGGCCTTACTAATAAATGCTAAATTACACTAAACCCTGAAAACCTCGGGTACTTGAGCACGGAAAGACACTCATGCAGCTACGCGACGCCGCCGACGTGCTCGGTGTGCACTACCAGACCGCCTACGCGTGGGTGCGCCAGGGAGTCCTCCCGGCCAGGAAGACCGGCCGCGGCTACGACGTCAGCGAGAATGACGTCACCGCCCTCGCGGCGCGCCGCGCGTCGGGCACCGCGCCGCCGCCGCACATCCGGGTGCGCGACTGGGCGGCCCAGGCCGACCGGTTGCACGCGGCCATCATGTCCGGCGACGAGACCATGGCGCGGCACTTCTTCGCCCGGCTCGCGCGTGGTGTGCCGCTGACCGATCTGTGCTCGCGGATCATCGCGCCCGCGCTGCAGCGGGTCGGCGACGACTGGGCCTCGGGCGCGGCGTCGATCGCGGCCGAGCACCGGGCCAGCGCCATCTGCGAACGGCTGATCGCCGCGCGCACGCACCAGCCGCAGGGCCGCCCGCGCGGCATCGCGGTGGTGACCACGCCGCCCGGGGAGCGGCACGGGCTGCCCGCCCTGATGGCCACGGCGTGCCTGCGCGAAGACCGCTGGCTCGTGCATCACCTGGCGGCCGATCTGCCGGTTACCGAGGTGACCGGGCTGGTCAAGGACACCGGCGCCAGCCTGGTGGTGCTCTCCGCGGCCACCAGAGAAGCGGTCGAGCGGGCGGGTGAGGAGGCGGACGAGATCACCCGGTCCGCGGCCGAGCTGAGGGTGCTGGCCGGGCGGCCCGGGGATACCCTCGGCCAGCTGCGCCTGCGGGCCCGGGCGGCCCTGGCTCGCTCAGCGGAGGATTAGCCGGCCGGCGCACGGCCGACCCTGGCCCGGCATGTGCTCGCGGCCTGCGCGCCGCCTGCGCGCCGCCTGCGCGCCGCCTGCGCGCGGCTTCGCCCGGGGCGCCAATCCGGCGCGGATTTCCATCATCGCGACGCGTCGGTTATTTACTCGCGTATTCGCTGGCTTTCGCGCGTGGTCGCGTCATCGCGGATCGCTGCACCCCTGATCACGGGTGCACCGATTCGCGATCCTGGCCGCCGCCCGGCGGGCCACCTCAGCCGTCCCGCCGGCCCCGGCCGGCCGGGCCGGCCCGGCCGGGCCGGGTCACCGGCTGCCATCGGCACC
>Ga0070697_100003445_pt1 | contig 12159 bp, 10 predicted proteins | sample KBSK1501metaG_FD_65475 | JGI IMG/M metagenome (GOLD analysis project Ga0070697, IMG submission 65475) | Corn, switchgrass and miscanthus rhizosphere microbial communities from Kellogg Biological Station, Michigan, USA - KBS K1-50-1 metaG | ecosystem: Host-associated > Plants > Roots >... | reverse complement strand
CGGCGGCGGGGATAGGACATGACTAGGGCGAGTCTCGAGGCCGAGCGTGGCGCGGTCCAGCGCTCCGGCGCCGATCCGCCGACGCGACCCTCGGCGCTGGCCCTCGTCGGGATCCTGGCCCTGGCCGCGGTGATCCTGACCGTCCCGGCGGGGCGGCGGATATTCTGGTCGTCCGACGAGTCGCGGTTCGCGCTGCTGGCACAGGACATTCTCGACCACGGCCGCTGGCTCGTCCCCGAGCTGCGGGGACAGCCCTACCTCAACAAGCCGCAGTTGCAGTTCTGGGCCATTGCCCTCGTGTCGCTCCCGGCCGGTCGTGTGACCGAGCTGACCGCTGCGATCCCGGCGATCGTCTCCGCCCTCGCCGCCGTCGCCGGAGTCGCGGCGATCGCGACGCTTCTCTGGGGCGGCCGGGCCGGACTGATGGCCGGCTTGATCCTCGCAACGGTGCCGCCGCTCTTCGCGTTCGGGCACGTCGCGCTGCCGGACATGATGCTGGGCAGCTGGATGGTCTGGTCGCTCTACTGGTTCCTGCGCGCCCAGCGCTCGGGGTGGGTGGCGGGTCCGCTCGCGGGCTTCTACGCGTGCGTCGGGCTCGCCGTCGCGAGCAAGGGCCCGGCGGGATACGCCGCGCTCGCCGGTGGACTGGTGGCGGTCCTCGGCACCGAAGGAGCGCGCGGTCTCGCCCGGCTACGCCCGGCGCTCGGTCTGCTGATCCTCGCCCTCTGCGCGATCCCCTGGATCGTGCCGTATCACCTCGAGTCCCGTGGCGAGTTCGCCTCCACCGTGCTCGTCGATCACTACATGACGTGGTACTTCCGGGGCGGGCTGCTCGACCGACTCTCGTCCATCGGGAGCGCGCTCGCCAACTTCTTCCCGTGGGTGATCTTTCTCGCGGCGGCGCCCTGGTGGTGGCGCCGGGCGCCCGATCCCGGCCGGCGCGCGGTCGGCCTGTGGACGCTGACGGTCTGGGTGTGGCTCGGGTTCTCCGGCACGCCACGGGCTCGTTACCTGCTGCCCGTCTACCCCCTCTTTGCGCTGCTGACCGCCGAGTTCGTCGCGCGGGGCGGCGAGCGCGGGGGCGGGCGACTGCTGCGCGCCGCCGCCGAGGTCTTCTGCGTGTCGGCGATCGGCGTGGCGGTGGCGTTGATCGTTCCCCCGCCGTGGGTCTTCGGTGCCGAGGACGCGGCGCTCTTCCCCGAGGCTCCGTGGGAGCGCGCCCTGATGATCGTCACGGTAGTTCTGGGCGGGGCCGTCACGTACGGTCTCGCCAGGCGCGGGGCGTTCGACGCGATGGTGGTTGCGGTGGCCGTCACGCTCGGTGCCATCCTCATCCTGATGGGTGTCATGTATCCAGCGCGGTATCGGCGCGACAACGACGTGCGTCCGCTCACGGACGCTGCGGCGGCCTTCGCGGAGCCCGGGGCGGTCGTGATCGCGCATCCCGGTGCCAGGCTCTCGTACGACGTCTACCTCCGCCGCCCCCTCGTCGAGGTGAAGCCGGTCGAGGCGACGCTGGCCATGCTGGCGAGATCGCCCGGCCAGGTGTTGATCACGTCGCGCGAGCGCTGGCTCGGGCTGGCGCCCCGCGCGGGGCCGTCGTGGCGGGTGCTGGCGGCCCACACCGTGGCCGGGCGCGAGATGGTTGTGGTGGGGAGCTCGCGGCCGTGACCGCAGCCGTCGACCTGTCCATCGTCATCCCGGTCTACGACGAGGTCGCGAACCTTCGTCCGCTCTGGCTCGAGCTGGACCCCGTGCTGCGCGAGATCGGGCTGACGGCGGAGGTGATCTTCGTCGATGACGGCTCGACCGACGGGGGCGCGGCGATCATCCGCGAGCTCGTCGCGACGGACAAACGGCTGCGCCTGATCCGCTTCGCCGCGAACGCTGGCCTGACGGCCGCCTTCTACGCGGGCTTGAGAGCGGCGCGCGGCGAGATCATAGTCACGATGGACGCGGATCTGCAGAACGATCCGCACGACATCCCCGCCCTGCTCCGACACCTGGAGGGCTTCGATGCGGCCGTCGGCTGGCGGAGGCATCGTGACGACCCGTGGCTGAAGCGGGTGTCCTCCATCGTGGGCAATGCCGTCCGCAACGTCGTCAGCGGAGACCGGGTCCACGACAGCGCCTGCAGTCTCCGCGCGATGCGGCGAGAATGTCTGGAGGCGCTTCTGCCCTTCCAGGGGATGCACCGGTTCTTGCCCACGCTCCTTCGCATCAGCGGGTATCGCGTGGTCGAGGTGGCCGTGGGCCACCGCCCGCGGCGCTTCGGCCGGTCGAAGTTCACGGTGCGCAACCGTGCCCTGCGCGCCTTCGCGGACCTGCTCGCGGTCTGCTGGATGATGAGGCGACGGATTCGCTACCGCGTGATCGAAGAGATCGACGGCGGGCGCTGACCATGGTCTCCGTCGAGATCGTCAAAAGGTATCCCGGGTTCACGCTCGACGTGAGCTGGCGTGCGGAGAAGTCCGTCGTGGGGCTCTTCGGGCCGTCGGGAGCCGGCAAGACGCTGACCCTCCAGTGCCTGGCGGGGCTGATCCGCCCGGACGCGGGCCGCATCGTGGTGGACGATCGCGTGTTCTTCGATGCGGCCGCCTCTATCGACCTCCCGCCCCAGCAGCGGCGGATCGGCTACGTCTTCCAGGGCTACGCGCTCTTCCCGCACCTCACCGTCGAGGAGAACGTCGCCTTCGGGCTGCGCGACCGTCCCCACGCCGAGCGCCTCCGCCGTAGCGCCGAAGTGATCGAGCGCCTCGGGCTCGGCGGCCTGGAGCTTCGCTACCCGCGCGAGCTCTCGGGCGGCCAGCGCCAGCGGGTTGCGCTCGGGCGGGCGCTCGCGATCGATCCGGCCCTCCTCCTGCTCGACGAGCCGCTCTCGGCGCTCGACGCGCCGCTCCGACGAGCGCTGCGCGACGAGCTGCGGGAGACGCTACGAGGGTTTGAAACTGCGGCCGTCGTCGTCACTCACGATTTCACCGAAGCGTACCGGCTCGCCGATCGCATCGTGGTGTACGAGTCCGGGCGCGTCATCCAGTCGGCGCCGCGCGCCGAGCTCTTGTGGCAGCCCGCGTCGGAGGCGGTCGCGCGCATCATGGGCCTCGCCAATGTGCTGCGCGGCACCGTCGTGAAGGCGACGCCGGAGCGCATCCAGATCGCCTGGCGCGGCCAGACGCTCGAGGCGGTGAACTCGCCGACGCGCTCCTACCTCCCGCCGCCCGAGAGCCCGATCGCGTTCTTCATCCGCCCCGAGTACGTGCGGCTCATCCGGAAGGATCGCGGCGCGCCCGACCTGCAGCACCACATGAACCTCATGTCCGGCCGGCTCGTCGGCGAGGCGGACTTCGGCACCGTGTGGACCCTCCGGCTCCGCCTCGACGCGCCGGGCGGGCCCGCGCAGGGCGACTTCGATCTCGAGGTCGAGGTGCCGCACCTCGTGTACGAGATCCTCGAGATCGAGCGCGACCGGCACTGGCAGCTCTCGATCCACCGGGGCTCGATCCACGTCCTGCCTGCCTGATGGCGCCCCCCGTCCTGGCGCTCTCGAACGTGCGCGTCAGCTACGGCGGGGCCGACGTCCTCGACGTCGGGGCTCTCGAGGTCGCCGAGGGCGAGGTGCTCGCGGTGATCGGGCCGAACGGGAGCGGCAAGTCCACGCTCCTGCGCGTGGCCGGGCTGCTCGAGCGGCCGACCGCGGGCCGGGTGAGCTTCCGCCAGCGCGCGGTGGACGCGGCACACGCGCTCGCGGAGCGGCGCAGGATGGCGATGGTGTTCCAGCAGCCGCTGCTCGCTGACATGACGGTCGCCGAGAACGCGGCGCTCGGCCTGGCCTTCCGCGGCGTGGGTGCCGACCTTTGCGAGGCGCGGGTCGGTCGCTGGCTCGAGCGACTCAACATCGCGCCGCTGCGCGACCGGCGCGCGCGGACGCTCTCGGGCGGTGAGGCGCAGCGCGTCGCGCTCGCGCGGGCGCTCGTGGTCGAGCCGGATCTCTTGTTGCTCGACGAGCCCTTCGCGGGGCTCGACGAGCCCTCGCGGGGCACGCTCCTGCCCGACCTCGCCGCGATCCTCCGCGGCGACCGCGTGACGACGATCCTCGTCTCCCACGACCGCGGCGAGGCCCAGGCCCTCGCCGACCGTGTGGCGGTCCTGATGCGGGGGCGGATCCTCCAGCTCGACGAGACGGCGCGCGTGTTCCACGCGCCGGCGTCCGAGGAGGTCGCGCGCTTCGTCGGCGTCGAGACGATCGTGACGGGTCGGGTGCTCGCGCGTGAGGGCGGCGTCACGGTGGTGGAGGTGGCGGGGCGCAAGCTCGAGGTCGCCGCCCTGGCGCGGCCCGGCGAGCTGGTGAGGCTCGGCATCCGTCCCGAGGATGTGACGCTCATGCTTCCCACGGAGCACGCGCCCTTGTCGAGCGCGCGCAACCACCTCACGGGGACGATCGCGCGCCTGGTGCCGTCCACGCCGGCGACTCGCATCGTCGTGGATGTCGGCTTCCCGCTCGTCGCCACCGTCACGGCGCGCTCCGTCGCCGACCTCGGCCTCGCCGAGGGGCTCCCGATCACCGCGGTCTTCAAGGCGAGCGCGGCCCATCTGATCGGTCTGGCCGGGAGGGCCGGCGGCCCCGGACACGCGTTTGCTTGACACCGCGAGCATTCCGGGGCTATAAGAATCGGGCAGGATCCATGAGTTGCGAACCCTCCACCCAAGGAGGCCTCGCATGGACCAGGAGACTCTCATCGAGCGACTGACTGCCGAGAACGAGGAATTCCGGCGCCTCCGCCGCGAGCACCAGGCTCACGACCAGGAGCTCGAGGCGCTCAAGCGCACCGGCCCGCTCTCGGCGGACCAGCAATGGCGAATGAGCGAGCTGAAGAAGCTGAAGCTGATGGCCAAAGACCGGATGGAGGCCATCATCCGGCACGCTCGTTCCGGCGTCACGGCCTGACGAAGTCCCGCGCGGGCGCGTCGCGCGGCCTCTCCCACCTTTCCCCGGAGGGCGCCGCGCGCATGGTGGACGTCTCCGACAAGCGTGAGACCGTCCGCGAAGCGGTGGCCCGCGCGATCCTCAAGATGGCGCCCGCGACCCTGCGGGTGATCCGTCGCGGCAACGCGCCCAAGGGTGATGTGCTCGGCGTCGCCCGCACGGCCGGCATCATGGCGGCCAAGCGCACGCCCCAGCTCATCCCGCTCTGTCATCCGCTGCGCATCACCGGCGTGGACGTGACCTTCTCCGACGACCTCCGCCGCGGGGAGCTCGCCGTCGAGGCGCGTGTGAGGACCGTGGACAAGACGGGCGTGGAGATGGAGGCGCTCACCGCGGTGAGCGTGGCGGCGCTGACCGTGTACGACATGGTCAAGGCGGTCGAGAAGGGCGTGACGATCGCGAAGGTCCAGCTCATCGAGAAGTCGGGCGGCAAGTCCGGGCCGTGGCGGCGGCGCGCATGATCAAGACCGCGCTCGTCCACTCGGACGCGTACACGCGCTTCGACTACGGGCCGGAGCACCCGCTCAGGATGGAGCGACTCGGCCTCACGTGGCGGCTCATGGACGCGTACGGCCTCACGACGCTGCAAAACGCGAGCGCGCACGCCCCCGACCCCGCGATCGAGGACGCGATCGCGCGCTGGCACACGAAGGACTACCTCGACGTGCTCAAGGCGGCGAACGGTGGCGTCCCGCCACCGCACGCCGCGCGCTGCGGCCTCGGCCCGGGCGACAACCCGGTGTTCCCCGGGCTCTGGGACGCCGCGCGGCTCTGCGCCGGCGGCTCGCTGCTGGCCGCCGAGCTGGTCGCGAGCGGCCAGGCGACGCGCGCCTTCCACTTCGCCGGCGGCCTCCACCACGCGCTGCCCGGGCGCGCGTCGGGGTTCTGCTACGTCAACGACGCGGTCCTCGCGATCCTCTACCTCAAGGCGCGCGGCCTCCGCGTCCTCTACGTGGACATCGACGCCCATCACGGCGACGGCGTCCAGCACGCCTTCTACGAGGACCCGGAGGTCATGACCATCTCGACGCACGAGCGCGGCGACTACCTCTTCCCGGGCACCGGCTTCGTCGAGGAGGCGGGCGGGGGCAAGGCCGTCGGCTACTCCGTGAATCTCCCGCTCGAGCCGTTCACCGACTCGTCCGTCTATCTCGCGGCGTTCGAGGAGGTCGTGCCGCCGCTGCTCGGCGCGTTCAAGCCCGACGTCGTCGTCGCCCAGCTCGGGATCGACTCCCACCGCACCGACCCGCTCACGCACCTCGCGCTGGACGTCCAGGGGTTCACGCGCGCGGTCGCGCGCATCGTCGAGCAGGCGCCCCGGCTCGTGGCGCTTGGCGGCGGAGGCTACGACCTGTCCAACGTCGCGCGCGCGTGGACCGCCGCGTGGGCGGTCATGAACGGCGTCGAGCTGCCGGCGGAGCTCCCGGCGTCCTTCGCGGAGGACGCCCGACGCTACGGGTTCCGGATGCGAACCGTGTGGGACCCGCCGGAGCCGCCCGAGGACGTGAAGCGACGCCGCGCCGAGGCGTACGTGCAGCAGCAGATCGAGGCGATCCGCCGCATCATCTTCCCGATCCACCGCCTCTAACCAATCGGAGGGGGCCGTCGAGGCCCCCTCCGAGGCCTCCCCCAGGACCGGTTGCGCCGGCGGAGCCGGCGCTCGAACCGGCGGAGCCGGCGCTCGAAGCGCGCTTAGCGCTCAGGGAGCCGGCTGCCCGAGCAGCGCTCGGATATCGAGGAAGGCCTGGCGCTCGTCGAAGAGGGAGAGGCTATAGATCTCCCGGACCCGGCCTGCTCCATCGATCAGGTAGAGGCGTGCCGGGTGATCGATCTCGCCGGTCGGTAAGGGCTTCGTCCACTCGTCCCAGGCAGCGAGCACCGGTCGCAGGGTGTCGCTCTCGTCCCGAAGGAACTTCCAGCCACGCGGGTCGGCGCCGAATCCCTTCGCGTAGCGCGCCAGGGTCTCGGTGGTGTCCCGGTCGGGATCGACCGTGACCGAGACGAAGTTGACGCGCGAGGGAAAGAGCCCCGCCGCCGTCAGCCGCCGCTGCAGCACGGCCATTCGCTGGGTGACGAGGGGACACGCGGACGGGCACGAGGTGTAGATGAACGCGAGCAGGACGATGCGTCCCGCGAAGTCCGTGAGGCTCACCGGGCGGCCCTCCGGATCGCCGAGGGTGAATCGCGGGGCTCTGCCAATGACGCCGAGGCTCGGGTGGGTCGAGAGGAGACGCGCCGGTGCGCCGGGGCTCTGGGGAGCGTCGTGAGCGCGCACAGGACGGGGCGCCACCGCGAGCAGCAGCGCCGCGATCAGGACGAGGATGGCGAGCCGGCGCCCGCCGCGCATCCGTCAGTTCAGGAGCATGTCGTGCGCCCGCGCTGGCCCCGTCGGGAGCTTCGTGAAGTCCACGTCGAAGAACGGATCCATCTTGAGCCGACCGTCCGGGCCGATGTGGACGAGCCGAACCCAGAAGTTTCCGGAGTAGTCCATCGTCGAGAGCAGCGAGTTGGTGACGTACATGCGCTTGCCGTCCATCGTCACGTGCATCATGTTCGGCGACACGCCGGGAACCACGGTGTCGTGGAGCCGGGGCCGGTCGGGGCGCGACACGTCCCACGCCTGGATCTCGCTCCGCATGAAGCAGGAGACGTAGAGGTAGCGGTCGTCCGGCGACTGGCGGAGATCCGCGGGCAGGCACCCCTTGCCGAGGTCCGCCGCCTTCTTCGCCATGAAGTTCCCTGCCTTCGTCTGCGCGAAGAACCAGATCGAGTCGCCGAGCGCCGAGTTGGTCCAGCCGTACGTCGCCCCCGGCCTGAGGCTCCAGCGCACCTCGAGCGGGACCGGGTCGGTGACGAGCGTCTGGATCACCTTGCGCTCCTTGAAGTCCCAGACGAGCATCGTGTTGCCGCCATCCTTCATGTCCCACTGCGCGAGCGGCTTCATGTAGTTCCGGAGCGGCGTGAAGCTCGAGGTGATCATGCGGTTGATCTCGGGCTTCACGGCGACGTCGTACGCGTAGGGCGCGTTGTCCGGGTTCTTGAACACCCGGATGAGCTGGCCGTCGTTCGTGAACTCGGCCAGGCCCCCCGGCGGAGCCCCGTCGGCGGAGGACAGAAACGTGAGGAGCATGCGCCCGGGCAGCGCGTAGTACGTGTGGGGCCCGTGCAAGCCGGTGAGTGCGCTGACGTCGTCGATGGTCTTGACGATCCTCGGCTTGGCGGGATCGGCGGCGACCTCCATGATGAAGAGCCGCTTGGAGAGCAGTGTCCCGGCCCAGATCTTGGTCCGGTCGTCGGTGAAGCCCATATGGTGCGGCTCGTTGCCCGCCGAGCCGAGATCCACCGTGTTGATGACGCGCCCGTAGCCGGGCGAGGCGAGGTTGACGTCGATGACGGCGAGGAAATCGTTGTCCTTGGCGTCGGCGTCGACCGAGTAGACGTAGAGGTACTTCTCGGGCGCCGCCAGGCGCTTCACGTAGGGGGACAGACACACTTCCGCGACGGCAACGCTCGCGGTGGCGATGACGGCGAGGAGAGCGAGGGAAAGCGTCCGGCGCCTCATGGGAGTCCTCCTGGTTGACCGGACCCTAGCACACGCGGGTGGTTCCAGCAACGCGGGGCGCCGCGCCGGCCGATTGACAAGCCGGTCGATTCGCCGATAATCACACTGCGCTCGGGTCCCCTTCAGCGTTCCTCTGGCATCGTTCTTCGGTTCGCGACACGGGAGGAATGACCATGGGCCGATCGACGCCGTTCGAGGGAAGGCTGGTTCGTGCCGTCGTCGTGACGCTGCTCGTGTGCGTGGGGCTCGGCACGCCCACGTCATCCCGCGGCGCGCCCGAGGGGCAGCTGACGTGGGGCGTCCACATCTCGCTCGCCCCGACGTGGTTCGACCCCGCCGAGACCGCGGGGATCATCACGCCCTTCATGGTGCTCTACGCGCTCCACGACGCGCTGGTGAAGCCCATGCCCGGCAACCCGATGGCGCCCAGTCTCGCCGAGTCGTGGAGCGCCTCGCCCGACGGGCTCGTCTACGAGTTCGTCCTGCGCAAGGGCGCCAAGTTTCACAATGGTGACCCCGTGACCGCCGAGGACGTCAAGTTCTCCCTCGAGCGCTACCGCGGCACGGCCGCGGCCTCCTTCAGGGAGCGCATCGCTGCCGTGGAGGTGATCGACCCCCAGCGCGTGCGCGTGCGCTTCAAGCAGCCGTGGCCCGACTTCATGACCTTCTACGGGACCCCGGCGACCGGGGCCGGCTGGATCGTGCCGAAGAAGTACGTCGAGAAAGTCGGCGACGACGGCTTCAAGAAGGCCCCGGTGGGGGCTGGCCCGTACCGGTTCGTCTCCTTCACGCCCGGCGTGGAGCTGGTGCTCGAGGCCTACGAGCAGTACTGGCGCAAGACCCCGAGCGTGAAGCGCCTGGTCTTCAAGGCGGTGCCGGACGAGTCGACGCGCCTGGCGATGCTCAAGCGCGGCGAGGCCGACATCGTCTACTCGATCCGCGGCGCCCTGGCCGAGGAGCTCCGGCGGACGCCCGGGCTCACGCTCAAGCCCAACTACCCGCTCGCCACCTTCTGGCTCGTCTTCGTCGATCAGTGGGACGCGAAGTCGCCGTGGGCGGACCGGCGGGTGCGCCTGGCCGTCAACCTGGCGATCGACCGAGCGGCGATCAACCAGGCCGAGACCCTGGGCTTCTCGAAGATCACCCACAGCATCATCCCCTCGAGCTTCGACTTCTTCTGGCAGCCGCCTGCGTACGCGTACGATCCGGCCAGGGCCCGGCAGCTCCTCGCCGAGGCCGGCTACCCGAACGGCTTCGACGCCGGTGACTACTCCTGCGACGTTTCCTACGCCAACCTCGCGGAGGCCGTCGTGAATTACCTGAAGGCGGTCGGCATCCGGGCCCAGCTCCGGCCGCTCGAGCGCGCGGCGTTCTTCGCCCAGTACCGGGAGAAGAAGCTCCGGAACATCATCCAGAGCGGCTCCGGGGCCTTCGGGAACACGGCGACCCGCCTCGAGGCGTTCGTCGCCGCCGGCGGCGCCTACGTCTACGGCAGCTATGCGGACGTCGACGGGCTCTTCCGCGAGCAGCTGAGCGAGATGGACCGGAAGAAGCGCGAGGCGACGCTCCAGCGGATCCAGCAGCTCATGCACGACAAGGCGATGGTCGCGCCGATCTGGGAGCTCGCCTTCATCAATGGCCACGGTCCACGCGTGGAGGAGTCGGGCCTGACGCTCATCACCAACCACGCCTACTCCGCGCCGTACGAGGACCTGAAGCTCAAGCCGAGGTGAGCAGCCAACGACCGTCATGAAACTCACGATTCGTCTCGTCGGGGCCATCTGGCTCTCGGTGCTGATCGTCATCGGAGGGTTCGCGTTCCTGCAGATCCGCGAGGAGCGCGAGCGGCTCGTCGACGACTTGAAGCGCCGCGCGGTCCTCGTGGGCGAGGGGCTCAAGGAGGCGATCGAGCCCCAGGTGGCGCGCGACTCGACGGCGGGCGTCGAGCGAATACTGAAGAAGTTCGGGACGGCGCGGCGCGGGATCGCGGTGTACGACCGGTTCGCCGGCCTGATGGTCGCGACGCCCGACATCGCGCCGTTCCTCCCCCCGTCGCTCCCCGAGGCGACCGACGCGGTCGCCAACGACGTCGTGAAACAGGGCTTTCGCGTTGTGGGTGTCCGGCCGGCGTACGTGTACGCGACGCCCCTCACGCGGGACGACCGGGCGGTGGGTGCGCTCGTGGTGATCCTCGACGCCGCGCACCTGGCGGGCGCGGAGTGGAACCTCTGGTGGAGCAACGCGCTCCGGTTCCTCGCTTTGGCGCTCGTCGTCTCGCTCATCGCGCTGGTCGTCGTGCGGAGCAGCGTCACGCAGCCGATGGCGAAGATGTCGGAGTGGACGAAGAGCCTCCGCGCCGGGCGCTACGTGCCGCCACCCGACGTGCCCGACGCAAACGTCTTCGGCCCGCTGGCGCGTGAGGTGGCGGGGCTCGCGCGGAGCATGCAGCGCGCCCGGGCGGCGGCGGAGCAGGAGGCCGCGCTGCGCCTGGTGGGCGAGTCCATCTGGACGGAGGAGCGCCTCAAGCAGTTCGTCAACCTCCGCCTCGCCGGCCGGCCGCTCGTCGTCGTGTCCAACCGTGAGCCGGTGAGCCACGTGCGGAAGGGCGGGCGGATCCAGACCCTGACGCCCGCCAGCGGGCTCGTGACCGCGATGGATCCGATGATGCGCGCGTGCGGCGGCGTGTGGGTCGCCCACGGGAGCGGTGACGCCGACAGGGAGACCGCGGACGCGCGCGGGCGGCTCGGCGTGCCGGAGGACGACCCGCGCTACACGCTGCGCCGGGTGTGGCTGACGAGGGAGGAAGAGCACGGCTACTACTACGGGTTCGCGAACGAGGGGCTCTGGCCGCTCTGCCACATCGTGCATACGCGGCCCGTGTTCCGGCCCGACGACTGGGCCCACTACCTCGCGGCGAACCGCAAGTTTGCCGAGACGCTGCTCGACGAGATCCGCGACGCCGAGGAGCCGCTCGTCCTGATCCAGGACTACCACTTCGCGCCGCTGCCCGCGCTCATCAAGGCGGAGCGGCCCGACGCCCGTGTGGCGATCTTCTGGCACATCCCGTGGCCGAACTCCGAGGCCTTCGCGATCTGCCCCTGGCAGCCGGAGCTGCTCGCCGGGATGCTAGGCGCCGACCTCGTCGGCTTCCACACGCAGTACTACTGCAACAACTTCCTCGAGACGGTCGACCGCACGCTGGAGACGCGGATTGACTGGGAGCGCTTCACGGTCACCCGCGGCGAGCGCGTGACCGCCGTCAAGCCCTTTCCGATCAGCGTCGCGCCCGGGTTCGTCGACGATCCGCCCCAGCGCACGCGCGAGGAGCTCCTGCGCGAGCTCGGGGTCTCCGCCGAGTTCCTCGGCGTCGGCGTCGAGCGGGTGGACTACACGAAGGGGCTCCCCGAGCGCTTCCGCGCGCTCCGGTGGTTCTTCGAGCGCTACCCGGAGTACCGCGGGCGCGTCGTATTCGTGCAGCTCGCCGCGCCGAGCCGCTCCACGATCAAGCGCTACGCGGAGCTCGCGCTCGAGGTCGCCGAGACCGTCCGCGAGGTGAACGAGGCGCTCGGGACCGCGAGTTGGCGGCCGATCCTCTACCTCGCCCGCCACCACG
>Ga0070697_100003444_pt1 | contig 12163 bp, 14 predicted proteins | sample KBSK1501metaG_FD_65475 | JGI IMG/M metagenome (GOLD analysis project Ga0070697, IMG submission 65475) | Corn, switchgrass and miscanthus rhizosphere microbial communities from Kellogg Biological Station, Michigan, USA - KBS K1-50-1 metaG | ecosystem: Host-associated > Plants > Roots >... | reverse complement strand
ATAGAAGATCTCATACCAGAGAGACATGCCCATCTCCGAAAAGAGCTTGCGGTCGGTTAGTCCGTGCCAGGTGTCCTTTCGGAGTCCCATCTTTCGCTGATAGACGCCAGCATCGCGAAATGACTGAGCGTTGCCTCGATTGGCTTCAACTGCAGCCGCGGCGAACCGTGCCGCATCGTCAGGTGCCATGCCTAGTTCCTTGGCAGCCGCCTCGACCCGAGCCTTCGGTAGTCGGGCAGACAGCGTGTACGCGTAAGCACGCCCGTCTCGATCCGTGTCACAGATCGCGACGAGCGAGGCGCAGCCGCTGAGAATCGCTCGAGCAATTGGTCCGCCTTCGCCCGCGTGGCCTCCTTCGACGAGCAGATGGAGCGCGTGAGCGAGCTGGAGTACGCGAACCGCTAATCCGACAACGAGAACATCCGAAGGTCTTTGCCTGGGGAAGTTGGCGGACCTGAGAAAGTCGACTAGCCGTCGCAAGAGCGTCTCGTGCGCCTGCAGCAGTTCGCGGTCGGTCAGGCGCATCGTCGGCACTGGCCGGAGCTTCGGCGCCGCACGCTGCTCCGGCGACTGTCGAGCCTCCTTTCGGGCCGATGCCTTACCCATCACGGGCAGTCTGCCCGACGTCCCGGTTCCCTCGCGGAGAAAGCATGCAATCGCACTTGAACTTCAAATGGCTGTCGCAGCGGTGAACGCACACGGACTCAGACCATCGCCACAAGTTCAGCCAAGCGATCGAAAACAACATCTCCTAGCGTCCAGGCTGCCGTAGTCTTCCGCGCGTGAGTCCGAGCGGCGGACAGGTCAAGCGCCGATGGCGCTTCTACTCGACGCCGGCGGGCCGCCGTCCTGTCGCTGAGTTCATAGATGGATTGTCGGACAGTGACGCGGCCGAGGTACACGCGGCGATGCGTGATGTCCGCGACGCGGGCCTCCGCGCGGCCCGACACTTGCGAGAAGAGATCTACGAGGTCCGCGCAGAGGGAGCCAACGACAGTTATCGCATCCTCTTTGCTGCCGAGGGTAAGAAGAGCCGAATCCTGCTGGGCCTAGTAGCGACGACGAAGCACTCGCAGCAAACGCCGCCGAAGGACATCCGACTCGCCGAGCGCCGGCTGTCTGAATGGCGTCACCGGAGGGCTTGACGGGCTATACCGAATAAGGTATACCTACTGCAACGGAGGTGGAGCGATGGCAGAAGTGAAGAGGCGTGTCCGACGTGCGCGCGCGGCTGACGACCTCGATCGCTCAATTGCCCGCCGCGCTACCGCTAATCCCGATTATCCCCAGATGGTCCAGGCAGCCCTGGATCGACGGCGGCTTCTTCGGGCTCTTGCGGCTGAGCGGGAACGTCAGCACATTCCACAGATGACCGTGGCGCGCAGCATGAAGACGTCGCAGCCGGCGGTTGCGCGCATCGAAAGTGGCGAAGTGGATGTGCGGCTTTCCACCATCGAGCGGTACGCCGCGGCGGTCGGAAAGCGAATCCAATACGAGCTCGCGCCCGCATAGCCTTTGGCGTGTAATTAGAACGGCTCCCGGCAAGGGGGCCGTTCTTGTTACTCAGGGCCATGGACCAACAGCTAGTGATTGTCTTGTAGCCACACTTCAGATTCATCTTCATCATCATCATCTTGATGTTCTTCCGGACGATGTTGATCTTCTTGTTAGGCGAGAATGTCAGTCGATGGCGAACTGCGCCCGAAGCGCGAACCTGAGCGATGAGCGGATCGAAGCTCGGTTTCCTCGTCGGTCTCCTGGTCGCGACGCTGCTCTTCCTCGGTGTCGCGATCTCGATTGAAGGATCTGTCGGGGAGGCCGCCGTCGCCGTCGGGACCCTTGCCCTCGCGTTTTCGACCATCTGGCTCGCCCTCGAGGCGCGATCCGAGCGCGCGGAGCTCCGAGAGGCGCGGTTCGCCGAGTTCTCGCCAATGCTTCGTTGGCAGTCGCCGCGAGCGTCGGTGGAGCAATGGCCGCCGTCACCGGCGCCACCACAGGGCTTCTACATCGGTCTCGAGGTGTTTCTCAGCAACGAGGCACCCGGCTACGCGCGGATCCGCGAGGTAGAGATCGCGGTGGACACCGGTGAGGACTTCGGCTCTCACACACTCGGCGTCCCATCGACTATGGAGCCGAAACAGCGCGTAACGTTCCGCGCTTCACCCCCCGCAGGGCAACTCCAGGCGGTGCAGCCGGGTCCGCGGCGGTTCACGATCCGGATCAGGTACGGCGATCTGCTTGGCGAGTTCGAGTACGAGACAGTCGCCATCATCGATGTCGTTTTTGGCATTCCAAATAGCACCGCGCAATTCCACGACAGTGACGAGCGTTCCGTGATCGAGCGGCGAGTGCCGCGGCGCTCGCCGACCCGCCGATGAGCGCGTCGGTTGAGTTCGCGGCTCTCGCGGCGGCCGCTCGCGACGCGAGATGAGACCGACGCAGGCGATCTAGGTGGAATACATCGTTGGGTTCCTCAGCGCCGCCATCATCGCGATCCTCGGCGCGGCCGTCGCCTACTTCTTCAACAGACGGCAGGAGCGGGGAACCCGCCTCGATGAACGTCGCCAGCGCATCTACATGATGCTGCTCGAGCTCAAGCAGACCCACTTCTGGATCTCCTCAGGCGACATGCCCTTCCCCGATCGGGACATACCAAGCGATGTCAAGGATCAGTATTGGGGCGCCGCGTGGCGGATCATCGATGAGCTGCGTGCCGCAGACGATCTGCACCAAGGTCCGGAGATCATTGAGACACTCATTGGGCTGAACTTCGAGCACGAGTGGCAGCGCGCGGAAATGATGGGCAAAATCATCAATGACCTCGGTCGAGACGTGACTCCAAGAGTCGCCAAAGCGCTGCGGGAACGCGATCGACGCGCGATGGACCTCATGCAGCGAGACAGCGACGAGTGGTGGCGCCGGCGCGGGAAGATCGAGCCGTTCATCCAGACGCCAAAGCAGCGTGAGCGCGCGACGCGCCTCGACGACCGGGATGACGATGACATTTCGGGCGATGCCGCTCCGAGCGAGACGTAGAGGCGGTGGAACAGTCGCGATAATGGCCGATCCAGCAGCGCGGGCGCGAGCTCACCGAGCTCGTCGCCCGTGCGCTCCCACGGGACTTCGACGCCACGACCCGCTGGCCCGCGATCGGAGCCAGTACGGCTGCCGGCTTCATACCATCGCTCCACGCGACTCCGGATGTTTCTGCATGGTGGCGAGCCGATCCGCCAGCAGACACCGTACGGCGCTTTCGACCTCTGCTACTTCAGGTCGCTTCGATCGACCCCGCTGATGTTTGAACTTCCGTGAGAAGCTCATCTGATTCGCGGGGTGTGCGGTGGCCCCGCTCCCTGCGTTTCTTCAAATTCGTGCGAGAATTGGTTGGTCGTCGGGGAATTGTGCTGACCTGATTCTGGATCAGCCAATCAGAGGTTCGAATCCTCTCTCCCCAACAGATCTCTCCCAACAGATCCGGAGGAACTTACGACGATTTCGCGAAGGCGACATTGCCCGTTACTGCACGAGCAAGTTCATCATGCCTATTCGCGCGCTGAGCGGGCGAACATTCGTAGCAGAACGGTCTCGACGGCTTGCTCTATTGCTCGCGATTGACCGTCTGTTTACCGGAATCTGACTTAGGTTGGCAACAAATGAGATCGACTAGAAAGCCGCGACTGCGCGTCGTCATCGCCGACGACCACCCGTCCATTCGCGAGAACCTCCGCTATCTGCTCGATGCCGAACCCGACCTCGAAGTCGTCGGCGTCGCGAAGGACGCAGTCAGCGCGCTTCAGATGGCCTTGGCGCTGCGTCCCGATGTCCTGGTCATCGATTACGAGCTCCCCGACTACGACGGACTCTCTGTTGCGCGCGCGGTTCGGAACGCCGGCCATGGCACGCGGTTGATCCTTTACACCATGACCAGCGAGATCGTCGCCTATGCGAACCGCGCGGAGGTCGACGCTTGCGTCAGCAAGGCTGCCGCACCGCGGGTGTTGCTCGAGGCGATCCGTGGACAGGGCACATCCGCGCAGACGAAGCACCCACGCGTGCTGGTGGTCGAGGACGATGCCGAGATCCGGTCGGTCATGCGACTCACGCTCGAGGACGACGGGTTCGAGGTCATCGAGACGGGTGACGGGTTCGAGGCGCTGGCCGAGTGCGAGCGCCAGTCTCCCGGAGTCGTGGTCCTCGATCTCGGCCTGCCCAACATGAGCGGCCAGGAATTCGCCACCGCGTATCGACACCTCCGGACCAGCAAAGCGCCGATCGTCGTCGTCAGCGCTCGCATGGAGGGGCGCCAGGTTGCCAAAGATCTCGACGCAGCCGCGTTCCTGCCGAAACCCTTCTCGCTCGAAGAACTCAGTCGGGTCGTACGCCGCGCGGCGCCGATGCGGCCAAGCCCGACCAGTCTCGGTCAGTAGCCGATCGCGAGACTGCGTGTAATGCACGAAGTCGCCCTGGTGTCGAGTCGCAAGGTTCGCGTGCTGATCGCCGACAGCGACGCTCGCGCACGGCAGCAGCTTCGGAACTTGCTTGAGGCGCAGCCCGACTTCGATGTGGTTGGCGAAGCGGACGACGGCGCGCTCGCGCTCCAGCTGGCCCGCTGGCTGCGACCAAATCTGCTACTCCTCGACGAGCATCTGCCCGCGGTCCGCTCTCGCGAGTTCGCTGTCGCGCTGGAGTCAGAGCTGCCAGATGTTCGCCTTGTGCTCCTGAGTGGCGGGGCAGGAACGTAAGCGAGGCAAATCCCCACCTCCCACCCGCGGTCGCGACCGCCTCCAACGTGTCTTGAGCTGACGGCATGCTGGAACTCTTGCGATAGGCTCCCCAACAGAGCCACTTCCGTATTTGTCGAAGTCCACTTCGCGCGAAAGCTGAGGGCAACCCGTGAAGATTGGGCTGATGGTCTTCCTGGCGAACGACCGCGAAAACAACCGCAAGCGACCGTATGACGCCATCCGCGCAGAAGCGCAAGAGGCGGAATCGAATGGCTTCGACTGCATCTGGCTCGCTGACCATCTGCTGTATCGCAAACCCGGCGAGCCAACGCGGGGAATTTGGGAGTGCTGGACGATGCTGGCGGCGCTGGCAGAAGCGACACAACGCGTCGAGATCGGCACGCTGGTGCTGGCTAACTCCTTCCGCAATCCTGCGATCCTGGCGAAAATGGCGACGACCGCGGACGAGGTGAGCCACGGACGCGTGATCCTGGGTATCGGCGCAGGCTGGAACGAGCCGGAGTATCAGGCGTTCGGGCTGCCCTTCGATCATCGCGTGGATCGCTTCGAAGAAGCCTTGCAAATCCTCAGGCCGCTGTTGCATGAAGGCCATGTCGATTTCGCCGGACGGTATTACCAGGCGCGAAACTGCGACGATGTGCCGCGCGGTCCGCGTCCACAAGGGCCGCCGTTGATGGTGGGAGCCGAAGGTCCCCGCATGCTTAGGCTGGCCGCGCAGTATGCCGACCTCTGGAACACGGGCTATACCGGCAAACCAGAAACGATGGCCGAGCCGCTCCGAAAGATCGAAGCCGCGTGCCGCGAGGTCGGGCGCGACCCGGCAACACTTGGGGTCACGGCGCTTGTCGGACTCTGGTTCCCCGATCTCCAACCAAAGAAACCGACCTTCTTCGACAATCCTCTTTCCGGTACGGCGGAGGAAATCGCAGCCGCCATGCGCGGCTATGCGGAGCTCGGCGTGCAACAGATCATGTTTCAGTGCGAGCCCTACGTCCCACAGACACTCCAGCGACTGACCGAGGCGCTCCAGCTCTATCGCGTCATCGAGCAGCAATAGGACCGCTAAGCGCGCGCCCTAGTTCATGCTGGCGATCTGGATCAAGTTGCCGCAGGTGTCGTCGAAGACCGCAGTCGTGACCGGGCCTATCTCGAGAGGCTCCTGCGTGAACCGAACGCCGAGTGCTTTGAGCCGCTTGAATTCGATCTTCGCATCCTGGACGGCGAACGAGGCGAAGGGGATGCCATCGTCCTGCAGCGCGCGCTTGAATGGACCCACCGCGGGGTGATCGCTCGGTTCGAGAACGAGCTCGGTCCCGTTCGGCGCGTCGGCTGACACGACCGTGAGCCACCGCATGTCGCCACCGAGCGGTATCTCCTTCTTCTTCAAGAACCCGAGCACCTCGGTGTAGAACTTGAGTGCCTTGTCCTGGTCGTCCACGAAGACGCTCGTCAGGTTGATCTTCATCGCTATCTCCCTTTGCGTTTCTTGCTCGGCCACCGCTCCCCAATGACCCGTAGGGGTGTCGCGTCGAGGTAATGGAATTTGTACCGCCCGTCTCTTTTCGTGATCACCAGGCCGGCCGACTCGAGCTCGTCGAGGTGCTGAGAGATCGCTTGTCTCGTCGAGCTGAGCCCGTGCTTCATCACGAGCCGCGAGCAGACCTCGAACAGTGTCTGACCGTCTCGTTCGCGCAGCTCATCGAGGATCGCCCTCCGTGTGGGGTCAGCCAGCGCTCTGTAAACATCTCCCAACGGCTGCACGATATGCAAGTCACGACTTGCCTGTCAAGTCTCCTGCTCGCCTATTTGTGCTCGGAAGTCGTCAGAACGTAGATTGGTGGCCGGACCAACCGCACAATCGATCGGAGAACGTAAGTGGCAGAAGGCACGATCAAGAGAATCGTCGGAGACCGCGGATTCGGTTTCATCACACAGGCGGATGGGAGCGAGATCTTCTTCCACCGCTCGAAGGTGGCCGGGGATGCGTTCGACTCGCTGACCGAGGGTCAAAAGGTTACCTACGAGAAGGCCATGGACCCGCGGCGCAACAAGGAGAACGCGGAGCAAGTCACGCCGGCCTGAGCCGGCGCCGTCACTAGGGACGCCTACAGCGTCGGCTTGAACAGCATCAGGTAGAGAATCACAAGCAGGCCGCCCGCGCCGGTGACTGCGAGGATCCCCGGGCGGAAGCGCGTGAGCAGGCGCTCCATCTCCGCGTCGTCGCGCGTGTCAGCGATGCGGTCGATGGTGCGGCCCCCGTAGAGGTTCATCACGACCGCGATCGCGATGAAGGTCACGAGCGCCGCCCAGATCCAAAGGCTGCCCCAGAAGGAACCCATGAAGCCGAGCAGGACCCCGGTCGCCAGCGTGAGCCCGAAGAAGACCCACCGCAGGATGCTGGCGCGCTCGGACACCTCGAGCAGCTCGCGGATGCGTATGTCGTTGCGCTCCTCTTTCAGATGGAACGCGACGGTGACCGGATGGACCAAGAGCAGCCCCAAGACGCTGGCGATATGCACGAAGACGATCCAGCGATACACGACGCCCTCCTTAGTTCCGCTACGCGTCGGCCCGCGCAAGCGAGGGCACACTGACGCAGTTGCAGCGTGGACGCTCTTCGAGGAGCGAGCGGTCCCATTTGCCCAGGTCCGCAGACACGTCGTACGTGCTCTCTAGGAAGCTCATGAGCGTGGCAGCGGGATCCGGCGCCGTTCGCACCGCCTCGTACGGCAGGATGAATTCGCCGCGTGCGGCGATCCACCCCGCCGAGTCAGGTCGGATCGTCGCATCGGCCAGACCGGCCGGCGGCGGCATCGCGTAGGAATAGAACTCGGCCTGCGGCAGCTCCTCGCTGCCAAGCCAGAAGCCGGCGGCGATCAGCTCATGTGAGTAGGCCTCGTGCATCACGTGGATGTGCACGTTCGGCGCGCTCCCTCCCGCATAGGCCGGCCCGCGCCGACCGGAGAATCGCGCGCTCGCGAGATCGAACCCGCCCCAGAAGAACTGCACCGGACTCGCCTTGCCGAGGAAGTCCGCTCGGAAGCGATCGAAGACCAGCTGCGTGCTGATGAGCGCGGTCAGAAGGTGGCGCACGATGTCGCGGTCGTACGGGCGGACCTCGACGTCATCCAGGAATGGGACGCTGAGCGCGACCTCGACCGGGACCGGCATGATGTGGGGGTCGGGCAAGCCCAGCGCTTTGAGGTTCTCGAGGACCTGTCGATAGAACTGCGCGACCGACATCGGACGCAGCGGCATGGTCGAACGCCCACCGCGGCTGGTGACGATGACGAGCTCGTGGTCGATGAAGTCGAAGTCGATCTGGAACGCCTCGTTCCCCGCGGGAGTCAGTGTCGTCGTGAGGCCACGGGGCGTGACCATGAGCGTCGAGTTCCACCAGTGGTTCATGAGTGGTGTCATTGCCAGACGGATCTTGCCCACGACCTGCGTCCACATGTGCACCGCGTGCACCGTGTCCTTCAACTCCGCAAAGACCAGGGGAGGCCAGAGCCCTACGGCGCGCTCGGTCATAGCCATCTCCGACAATTCTCCGCGATGACGGCACGGCTCACATGGCCCCAGGTCCTGGCGTGGCGCATGCGCCGTCAGCTCCTCGAGCCGGTCGGAAAGTCGTCCGTGTCCGAGGTCGTGCGGCGGCTCTGCGGGGTACAGGCACAGGTGGCGTCGTCGGCCGAGCTCGCGATCCGCGTCCGGCGCCAGGCATCACGGCGCGGCGAGGTCGCGCGCGCGCTCGGCGAAGGCCGCCTCATCAAGACCTGGGCGATGCGGGGCACCTTGCACTTGCTCACGCCGGAGGATGGTGGTGCGGTGCTGTCGCTCATGGCATCGGGACGGTCGTGGGAGCTGCCGAGCTGGGAGCGCTACTTCGGCATGACCAGCAAGCATTGGGACGCGTTCCGGCCCGCGGTCCGCGAGGCCCTCGATGGCAAGGTCCTCACGCGTGACGAGCTCATCGCCGCGGTCGTCGCGCAGCGAGGGCTGAGCCATATCGGCGATGCGCTCCGCTCCGGATGGGGAACGCTGCTGAAGCCGCTCGCGTGGCAGGGAGACCTGGTCTTCGGCCCGAACCGGGGCACCCGCGTGACCTTCGTGCTCCCCGCCGCCGCGAGCACCCGCTGGGCCGGCATTCTCGAGCCGGATGAGGCGGCGCCGATCGTGATCGCCGCGTACCTCAGCGCGTACGGACCGGCGACCATCGACAACTTCCGTAACTGGCTGAGCCGCGGTCGCGTGAGTGCGCGACAGATCCGGACCTGGTTCGGTGCGCTCGGCAAACGCATCGCTGAGATCGAGATCGAGGGCGAGCGAAGATACGTGCTCGCCAAAGATCTCGACGAAATCGGTTCGACGAGGCCGACCACGGCGGTGCGCTTGCTGCCGGGTTTCGATCAGTACGTCCTTGGGGCGGGCACCGAGGACGGCCACATCCTTCCGGCGAAGCGGCGCACCGCCGTCAGCAAGACGGCAGGTTGGATCGCGCCGATCGTCGTCGCCGGTGGCAGCGTGACGGGAACGTGGGAGGTCGACGGAGAGCGCCTCCGCGTCGATTGGTTCAAGGAGTCCGGCGCGCCACCGCGAGGCAAGCTCGCGACGGAGATCGAGCGGATGTCGGCGATCCTGGGTCGTGATCTCCGGCCCCAGGTCAGGATCGTCTAGCGGTTCGCTTCTTCACCTTCGGCGCATCGCGAAAACGCCAGCGCGTCGCGCCGTGCGGCTCGGCCGTCGCGACGCCGAACACGGTCGCCGGCACGATCACGTAGAGATCCCAGGGCGGCGGTCCAGCACTCGGCGCGCTGTAGTCGTACGTGAACGCGCCGCCCTTCACGACCGCGGGCCAGCCCTGTGCCGCATAGCGCTTCGCGAGACGTTTGAGGGTGGCTTCGTCCTTCACCTTCCGCGCAGCGCCCTCGATCACGACGTCGAGATCCTTGAGCGAGATGGAGACGACGCATGCTGGATGCTTGACGATGTCGCGACTCTTTCGCGTCCGCGGGCCACTCACGAAGTAGACCTTCCCATCGACCCAGAGCCCGCCGACAGCGGCGAGGTGCGGCCCTGCGCCCGGCCGCGTCGTGGCGAGCCAGTACGTTCCGTTATTGCTGGCAAGCTGTTTCAATGCGCGCGACCACGGGATCGGCGCATGACCGTATATGTCGAGATTCTTCCGCTCCATCTGTCGCACCTCCACACGCCGTAGCATCGCGCAAACGTGGCGCCCGAGCCGGTCGAACGTCGCATTTCGAACCTGGAGCTCTTCGCCTCGAAGCGATAAAGCGCGCTAGGTCTTGACGAGTCCGAGATTGGCGTAAATCTCGCGCGTCGCTTTCGAGAAGTTGAGCGTGTAGAAGTGAAGACCCGGCACGCCGCGATCGAGCAGGTCACGGCACAGCTCGGTCGCCACCTCAATACCGCGCTTGCGGATTTCCTCTCGGTCGTCACCGCCGGCCTCGATGCGACGGACGATGTCATCGGGGACCGCGTATCCGGATAGCTGCGCCATCCGCTGGACCGAGACGAGCGACGTGATCGGCATGATGCCGGCGAGGATCGGTTTCGTGATCCTCAGCGCGGCGACCTCGTCGCGAAGACGCTCGTACTCCTCGACCTTGAAGAAGAACTGCGTGATCGCGAAGTCGGCGAGGCGCATCTTCTCCGCGAGATGGATGCGATCCGACTTGAGATCAGGAGATCGCGGATGGCCTGCCGGGTGAGCCGCGACCCCGATCGAGTCGAAGCCGAGCCGCCGTCCGAGCTCGACCAGCTCTGATGCGTACGCCAGCTCCTTGTACGACTCCTCGGCTGGTAGCGGGTCGCCGCCGAGGGCCAGCAGGTTCTCGAGCCCGGCCGCCCGGAAGCCACCGATGATCTCGCCGAGCTCAAAGCGCGGATGCGCGACGCAGGTCAGGTGAGGCATCGGTGTCAGATCCGTGGTCCGCAGCAGGTCGATCACGACCCGCGTCGTGCGCTCGCGCGATATCCGGCCGCCTCGGTAGGTCACCGAGACGAACGACGGTCGGAGCGGCTGCAGGTCGGAGATGGTCCGCGTCAGCAGGCGCTGCTCGTCTTCATCTTTCGGTGGAAAGAATTCGAACGAGAACGTCTGCCCGGCCGCGATGAGGTCGATGATCCGCGCCATTTGCGCGAGTCTACTTAGCCGCGCCGCGTTTCCGGTCTACTTCAGGGCGCTATGTCGCGCGAGGCTCGTTAGTCGAGGGTGTTCGCGTCCCAGGCGACGCTGTCCCAGGCCACGCTGTCCCACGCGACGCTGTCCCACGCGACGCTATCCCAAGCCACGCTGTCCCAGGCCACGCTGTCCCAGGCCACGCTGTCCCAATCGAAGTTGTCCCAGGCGACGCTGTCCCAGGCGACGCTGTCCCACGTGAGCGTCTCCCACGGGATGCCGCCGAGCGCCAGGTCCTTCCAACGCAGTGGCGTCCCGTAGAGAACAGAGAACAGTGCACGTGCGAATGCGTTCGCCGGACGAAGACCCCTATTTGCGCTGGGTAGGTTGTGGGGCGGCGGTGGTGGCGTTGCCTGCACGACCACACCAGGGATGGTCCCGCCAAGCACGAAACCCGAGCTCTGCGTCGTTCCGGTGGCGGCGCTCATCGCGGCCGCGACGTCAAGCAATCCGCTTCCATCCGCGATGGGGTCGGGAAGCGGAACGCCGCTGTCCTGTCCATATGACTGCGTCGTCCCGGTGAGGAGCGCCTTGACCTGATCCGGCGTGAGATCCGGCCTGCGCTCGAGGAGCAACGCCACGGCACCCGACACGATGGGTGTCGCCATCGAGGTTCCGGTGAGGCGGAGGTACGTCGCTCCGTTCTGCGCGGTGACGACGCGATCTGGGAACAGCGTGTCGAGGGCGCTTCCCGGCACGCGGAGAGAAACGATCCGACGACCGGGTGCGACGAGATCGGGCTTGGCGTTCCCCTCCGCCGCGCCCCACCCCGAGAACGGCGCGAGCGTGTCGTCGCCACGGCTCACCGTTCCGGCATCGTCCGTCGCGCCGACGGTGATCACGTATGGGTCGGTGCCCGGTGAGACCACCGTGTCGCGCTGCGGTCCGGTGTTCCCGGACGCGGCCACGACGACGAGGCCACGTTGCCACGCGATCTCCACCGCTGCCGACAGCGGGTCGGTCCGATATGAAACGGTGACCGGCGCGCCAAGAGAGAGGTTGATCACGCGGATCTGATACGCGGCCTGGTGCGCGACGACCCACTCGATCCCGCGCACCACCGAGGAGATCCGACCGCTCCCGCTGCTGTCGAGCACGCGGACGTCGACGATGTTCGCATCGGGCGCGATGCCGACGAACTCGCCCGCCGAGCGCGTGCCGTTTCCGGCGACGATCCCCGCGACGTGCGTGCCGTGGCCACCCGGATCTCTGGTGA
>Ga0070697_100003443_pt1 | contig 12163 bp, 7 predicted proteins | sample KBSK1501metaG_FD_65475 | JGI IMG/M metagenome (GOLD analysis project Ga0070697, IMG submission 65475) | Corn, switchgrass and miscanthus rhizosphere microbial communities from Kellogg Biological Station, Michigan, USA - KBS K1-50-1 metaG | ecosystem: Host-associated > Plants > Roots >... | reverse complement strand
GCTGTGGATCGATTTTCAGAGCAGCCTTGAATTCTTCCGCGGCCTGATCCAAGTTATTGTCGCTTTGCAGGAGAGATCCTAACGCAAAGTGCGAGCTAACGGAATCCGGTTTCTGCTGAATCGCAGCTTGCAACTCCCGCTTCGCTCCGATCCGATCTCCCGTCTTCACCAAAGCGAGCGCCAGATTGTAGTGGACCTCCCAATTTTGAGGTTCCAATTTCAAGGCAGTGCGAAAGGCTGGAACGGCGCAATTCAGGCGATCAGCCTGAGCGAACAAGACTCCGAGAGTGTTGTAGGCTCCCGCTACCGGATGGTTTTGAATGCTCTCTATCAGGGCCGCGATCTTATCGGTCTGATGCTCCTGACTCAGACACGGCTTCGGCAACCCAGCGGAACTCCTGGACGCTGATGTGCCACGGCGGGAGGTTAGAGCAGAATCTTGAGCAAACGCGCAGACCGCACCCACGACCACGATAACCGCACCAAGAGCCAGGCGAGGGAGCATTCTTGACTCGGTCCATTTTTTCCCGGTTCCACACCTTCCTTTGCCCGTCGGTTTCTGCCAGCGGGCGATTGCTTGGCTACGAGGTTTCGAGCGGCTCGACACTGTCCAGGCAGGCATCCGAATCGCAGTGCTACTAGTTAAAGAAGAGCGCGCTTTCTCCAGGCACCATTCAGGCGGGGACTCGGCGAGCCGGGTACCCGCCTGCCTATTTCCATCGGAGTCCAAGTTCAGCTTGGGCTCTCGCATATCTAGTGGCCGCTCGCCGAGTAGGCCCGGGGAGTTTCACCCCGAGCCCCTCACAGAATTCCGGACTTGAACCTCTCGATTCATCCGGCTCGTGCCATCCCATGAGGGCTGCCGCCCTCCGTCAAAACCGGCGGGCTCCTCCTATTGCCAATTGGCCCATTATGGCTCCGATGTGGATAGCCTGCCCGCTTCGCTCCACGGACATTACTCCGCTTCATCACTACTACCAGGCAGCGCGTCCCTCAGCATCGCATCCGTACTCTCGCCCTCGTGGTTCAATCCACTTGTGGCTTCTCCATTACCATCGACGCCAAGGTTCTCATGTTCCATACGACCGCCTCTTCTAGGTTCAGGCCACCAATATGCCGGATGCCGCTCCCTCCGTAAGCAGGTACCGGCGGAGCTAATCCCTGGATCTTTTGACTACCCTGGTTTTGACATCATCCCGTTCTTTTCGACACGGCAGTGGTTCACTTACGTTCCTCTCCCTAGAAGTCACCTGACCCAAATTTCGCTTCCGGCCTTTTCCTACTCCGCTCACCACCACGCCCCTTTAGAGCGCAGCAGCGGTAGGTGGTTTGACTCCTGCTCCTTGCAAGCCGGTTCGAGGGGCCTTCCCTCATCAGCCGTATAGTTATGCAAACTGGACAGCCAATTGGGATGCCCAGTTTTTCTCATGACGCCATCAAAAGTAGAACTTTAGCCCGAATTGCAATTGCCGTGCTGTATTTGCGGTCCTCGACACGACTCCGAAATTGGGACCATTGAGGTTGTTGGCCGGCAGGCCCCACACCGGAGTATTGGTGACGTTGAACGCTTCGAAGCGAAGCTCAAGGCGTATTCCCTCAGTAATCGGAATACGTTTGAAGATTGAGAGGTCCAGGTTCTTTGCCCAATCGCCACGCAATGAGTCTCGCCCAAGATTACCGAATGTGAATTGCGCCGGAATCTGGAATGAGGCTGGGTCCAGCCAGTGGTGCGGTGATTTTTGCGAGGGATACGGGCTTCCCACAAGATTGGCGCGCTCATAGCCGTATCCGGTGGTGAAGCTTAAATTTCCCGTATTCGCAATATCGCCGCTGGCGCCAGCATCAAACGGTTGCCCGGAACTGAACGACAGAATTCCATTCAGTGTCCAACCGCCGATCAGGTAATTCACAACCCGACTTCTCGATCCCCATCGGTCTTTGCCGAAGGGCAACTCATAAACCCAGGCGGCCGAGAAGATGTGCGGTAAATCTGTCGCGGCCGGGCCCCGGTCCCGTTCCAAGTCGTAGGGCGTCTGGGTCGAACAGCCTTCCACTCCATACCAGCCGGTACAACCGATATCCAAAGCCTTTGACCAGGTGTAGGAGACAAGATAGGTCAGCCCATGCACCGATCTGCCGTTTAAGGACGCCTGCAGAGCGTTGTAGCTACTGTGACCCACGCTCTTGTCAAAAGGCGCTGGGGTTAGGTACGGAAACGGTTGCCGATCCGTGATGGGACCAGGTCCCGGAGTGGTTGCCGTGTCGGCAAAGGTACTGATATCAAGATTGCTGCCATGCGAACCCACGTAGTTGACGGTCAGAACGGTGTTGGTTCCCAGTTCCTGTTGGACCCCGAAGTTCCAATCGTCCGAATAGGGCCGCTTCAGGTGGGGATCTGCGAACCATGTCACCTGGTTGAATGGGGTTGGCGGAGGCAGAGGAGAACCAGAACCCAGACTAAATGGATCTCCTACGGTAGCGGTCGGGGGAGAAGTCAAAGGATTCAAATTGCTGGCGCCGAGTTGCCCCATGTCGGGCCATGTGCCTTCGAAGTTCTGCGCAGTTTGAGTGATCGCCGCCCAGTTATCGTAGAACCTGCCGTATCCGCCGCGCAGCACGGTGCCATGGAACAACTGGTACGCTAAGCCAACCCGCGGCTGCCAGTTCTTGTAGTCATTGTAGAAAATTTTTCCATCGCCCAGCGGGGTCACAACCACATGCGCGGGCAGAGCGCCCCCTGGGATACAAGGTGCCGCATTCGTTTGCGCACAATCTGGAGCATTGCGCTCCAGGATGTAGGTCCCGGTATTGAAGTCCGTGTCTCCCACGAAGTTATTGGCGTGCTTATTGTCGCCGTAACGGGGAACGAAGGTGACGTCATAGCGCAAGCCCAGATTCACGCTCAGCTTGCTGGTGGCTTTCCACTGGTCCATGAAATAAAAGCCGTCCACCCAACCGCCGTGTTCAGTTTCCACAGTATTCCTGCGCGAGGCGTTGTTCGGAACACCCAGGAGAAAAGATGCCAACGCGTTGCCACCCTGCGATAGATCGGCGGCATTCCCCGTATTAGCGGGACTGAAGATGACCGACGAATTCAGGTATAGAGCGCCGGCGTTGTTAGTGGCGAACGTCGCACCCATCCTGAAGGTGTGGTTGAGGTGCGTCTTGGTAAAGTTGCCCTGCCACTGCCAAATATCGGACACGTGAGTATTATCTGTCTGCGCGGCACCATGCGCACTTGGGTTCGGGTTCCCAATAAATCCCTGGATGACCGCGGTCGGGATCATGGAGATGCCACCGATAAAACCACCGGCAAAATTGGGAGAGAAGCCGATCTGGGTTCCGAAGTCAGGACCCGCCGCAGCATAATTGGTGCCTTGGTTGATGTTCACGTTGTTACGCCCGAACGTCAGTTCCATCAATGCGCTGGTGGAAAATGAGTGGATATAGTTCACCCCAAAGTTGTATCCGTTCGTAACCTGTTCGTGAATCAGGCCGGCGAACCCCCCGCTGCCGCTCACCGGCTGCCGGAAGCTGCTGTAACGCGCCCACACGTTGTCGCGTTCCCCGAACTGGTGGTCAATCCGGGCGCTGCCTTCGTCTTGCCGGGTAATCGTCTTGCTCGTGTCCAATCCATTGAAGTTCGGATTTCCCACGAGATTTGGCGCCGGGAACAACTTTTGGGCATACGCGACCGTGGTCGAGTTCAGCATGCCGGCCGGGATCTTATTGCATGGTGCACCCGCCCCTTGAATTCCATTGCTCGCCGGCAAGGGATTTCCTGCCCCGTCACACATGAAGGGTTGATTGCTGAACCCGGTCGGACTGCCGGCGTTAGCTACCACGCTGAAGGGATTGTAGATCTGCCCGGCAAGGGTGGAGAGATCTCCCCCCAGCTGGACCGCGGTTGGCGTGATGTAGAAGTTCTGGGAGGTGTTGTGAAGACGAAATCCCTCGTATGTCAGGAAGAAGAACGTTTTTCTCTGTTCGTGTTCGCCGGGAAGAGGGATGGGCCCTCCCAGGGTCGCGCCAAACTGGTTCTGCTGGAACTGGAACGGCACGTTCTTTGGCAGCAACGTAGGCCGGGCGTCAGTCGCCGCGTTACGGAGAAACTCCCAGGCACTGCCGTGAAATTTGCTGGTTCCGGACTTGGTCACGACATTGACGATGCCGCCCATCGCTCCGCCGAAAGACGCATCGTCATTGTGCGATTGAACCTTAAACTCCTGAATGTCGTCGACAATTGGAGCCACGGCGTAGGTGCTTCCAAATGAACCTTGGTTGTTAATACCATCCAGCAGGAAAAGATTGCTGCGGTTGGTTTGGCCGTTCACCGAAGGATAGGAAAAAGTTCCAATCGGATTCGACCAGATACCCCCACTGCCCTGGGAATTCTGGGAGACGTTTACCGTACTGACACCGGGAGTGAGGTTCAGGATCTGAGTGAAATTGCGTCCATTCAGCGGCAGGTCATTCACCTGTTGCCTTACGACGGCAACGCCCAACTCCGCGGTAGAGGTTTCCAAGCCGAGAGCGGAAGCTTGCACTGTGACGCTCTCAGTCGTTGAGCCGGGCGACAACGTGAGGTTGTAGCTGGCACTTTGGTTGACGACCAGGTTAATGCCCGTCTGGATCGCGCTTCGAAATCCCTGCCGGGTCACTTTCAGTTCGTAATTGCCCGGCTGGACATCGGCGACGTAGTAGTACCCCGCATCATTGGTCGTCGTGGAGCGGTTGAGCGTGGTGTCGTTGTTGTGCAACAACACCTCCGCGCCTGCGATCACTGCGCCCGTGGTATCGCGCACCGTGCCGTTGACTGAGGCGGTTACCTGGGCCTCAGTGCTTGTGGCCATCGACAAAAACAACGCCAGACCTACGAAAATCCACCGTTTGGAAGTTCTTGAGGAAATCCTGCGAGTCATCGAAGCTCCTCCTCGCGATCCTTGCCTTCATGGGCAGTATCGCGGTTCCCGATCTCAGCTGCACTTCCGGCGGAAAAACCCCAAGTCAACTACAGCCGATGGTCAGCGGGGCCGTCGGCAGGGATGGTGTAGCACTGGCTTTGGAATGTTGTCAACCACAAAATTTCATATGCTTGAATGGAGTTTTACTATGTGGAACAACACCCCGTGATTTAGGCTGGCATAGTACTATTTGGTTCATCTGATGAAATGCTGTCTCGTTTGAAACGGTCGCGAAAAAGTCGAGTAGACACCACTCTAGAGGTCGGAATCGATATGGCACGGGGTCCGAAATCAGCTTCAGCACCGGTCGGAGTAATCTCGAAAGTCTTGAAGATCCTCGAAGCTCTTCACGGATCCGGATCCGGACTTGGACTCAAGGCAATCTGTGATGCCACCGGAATTCACAAGAGTACAGCTCACCGTTTTCTCAAACACCTGGAGCGCGAGGGGTACCTCATCTGCACAGAAGCGGGAGCTTACCTGATCGGACCCAGACTTTCGCAGATGACTGCGCGGGTAAATCCCCAAGCCAACCTGCAGACTGTGGCGCGGCCCGTTTTATGGGAGTTATGGAAGTCGACCCAGGAGACCGTGAACCTGGCGGTATTGGATCAAAATACAGTGCTTTACGTCGAGGTCATGGAAAGTCCGCACGAATTCCGGTTGTCTTCGCGAGTGGGAACGCGACGGCCGCTGCATGCCACTGCGCTCGGCAAAGTGCTCGCGGCATTCCTCCCCGATGACGTCAAAGACAGCATATTGAGCACCATCACCTTCCAACCCTCCACGCAGAAAACCATCATGAACATGGTGCAGTTTCGCCGGGAACTTCAGAAAATCCAGCGGCAAGGCTACGCCCTGGACGATGAGGAAGCGGTGCCTGGAGCCCGCTGCGTCAGCGCCCCGATACTGAATTCCAGAGGCGAGGCGGTAGGCGCGGTTAGCGTTTCCGGCCCGGTTACCCGACTCAGCCTCAGTCAGGTCGCGACGCTCGCGGATGCAGTTACCAGCACCGCTCGCTCAATCTCGGCCGCAATGGGGTTCCATGCGGGTGTGACGCGAGCCGCCACCCGATCACCCGTTGGGAAGAATCATTCTGTTCGGGTTTAGGCCACACTAGCGACCTCACGCTCGCTAGGCTGAACAAGCTACTGGCCTGCTGTCGGTCCGCCGGAGTTCTGTGGTTTCGCAGACTCGCAATCTCTCGACAGCTTGCGAATGCCAGGATCGAGGGGAAAGAGCTGAACTGCTTTGCCGAGCACCTCACATGCTTCCACTTTTTTCTGCGACAAGATGTAGCTCCTTGCCAGGGAACGGTACGACTCTGGATCGTAAGGAAACAGGCTAATCGCCTTTTGGAAGTTGCTCACCGCCTCGATCTCCCGGCCGGATGCAAGCAGCAGGTTGCCGAGTTGTTGGAAATCCGCTGGATTCGTGGTGCCCCGTTTGGCCGCGCCATCAAGGTAGCGAATCGCTGCCGTGATTCCTTCGTGTGTTTTCTGTTGCCCCGCCCGATCCGCCAGTGCTTCGAGAACGAAAACGTTCTCCGGGAGGGTTCCTTCCAGTTGTTCCGCCAAAGCCCAATAGCGCTGCCGGTACTCGGGATGCGAAAGCATCACCTGGCCATAGGCCTGTAACCGGGTCAGCTCGCTCGGAGGATCCTGCCGTCCGGGAATAGCGCTCAGGTGGACCAGATCAGGCAGCTGCGCCGTATTCATGTGAAAAGCAAAATCGGGAAACGGTTCGTCGGCGTCGGCAACAATGCGATGGTTAGTGAGAACCGAATGCGAGATCACGGTCACGTCCCGCTTGGGCATGTGGCAGCCCGCACAATCATCAGGCGGATTTTTCCGCTGTCGAATGGTCACCGGCACGGCGCAGCTTTTCTCGGTGTGACAGGCAAGACATTTCTGGCGGAAATAGGCTGGGGATTCCTCTCGTCCAGGCTGCACATGCGGGTCGTGACAGCTGATGCAACCGAGCTTGCCAGTACTGTCCCGGTAACACTTGCTAAGACGCATGGAGAGGTAATGCTCTAGCAGGTCATCTTTGGGCGTGAAGCCCGGACGGAAAGGAACCAGGAAGATGCTGAAGGTGTCATCGAGCGCGGTGCCGGGACGAAAGTCGCGGTACTGTTTTCCTGGCTGCGGCACGCGCGCATCGCCGGTCTGGTGACAGGACAGGCAAACGTTGTCGGCAAGCCAAGGAGAAAGTTTCGCTGGATTTACAACCGATCCACCGCCAGCCTCAGGCGAAATCTGCATTTCCGCCACGTGGGATTCCCCAGGCCCATGGCAGTTCTCGCAGCCGATGGCCAGTTCGGTAAACGGCGGATTCCGAAAACGTCCGTTGCCGTCGAACACCACTTCCGGCCGTCCGCTGTGGCACTCGACACAACCCGGAAGGATGGGGCGGCTAAAGCCATAGTCTGCGAATTCGTAGCCTGGTGACCACGCCCAGCTGTTCGTCTTCGAGTAAAATGACAGCGGCGCCTCGATCAGATAGCTCTCGCGACGCACGATCGCCCCAAAGCCGTTTGCCCCGGCGCCGATGATCCAGTCCACCTTGTGCGTATCACGGAAAGTGCTCTGCCCATTCGCTTCGCTTTCATATTGGCTCTGGTAGAGGCTCCCATCTTTCACAAACGTTTCGAAGTGCCGGTGTAAGCGCTGGTCGAAAATCGTGGCGGACGTAGAAATTTTCCCCAGCAGAGCAGGATTCACCGCAGACATGGAACGGGCCATATCGGTATGGGAATAGGAGTCGTAGATTTCGCGATGACACTGTGCACAGGCGAGTGATCCGACGTAGCCGCCGGCGGCGCTCCCAGGCAATGCCGATCGTTCGTCGGCATCAACTCCGATTCCCAGAATAGCCGCAAGAATGAGGGCCAACATAAGGCTGCCCAGCCGGCCACGATAAAGACAAAGAGCGACAACCTCGCGCCCGCCGCCAGCCAGCTTTGAAGTCGCGATCCTCACGGATGACTCGGCTTCCACGCCGACAGTTGCTGGCTAAGCCATTGCGAGCTTTTGTCCTTATGGCAGAGCAAGCAGGCATTAGGACTTTCTTGCTGACCAAATCGCACAGTCATTTCAGCATTAGGGATGTCATCAATCTGGTGAGTCCGGGCTTCGAACAAGAGCGCATCCATAATGCGGGGCATGTGGCAAGAAACGCACCGGCTGCCCTCGGAGTTAGCGCGATGGTGCGTGTGTGCCGCCACCACGGTCTCATTCTGAAAACCAGTGTGGCATCCTACGCACATAAGATCGGGCTGCTCCTGGAATTTCACCGACGCCGGATTCGCAGCAGCATCGTGGCCCGGTTGATCGTGGGCGTGCGGATCGTGGCAAGTACCGCAGCCCACTTGTCCTTTCCTGAAGCACTGCGAACGCTCGAGCGCTTCAACGATAAAGGTTGTCTGGCGAAATCGGCCGTCCTTGTAGAAACCTTTACGGGAGAAATCTCCGAACGGAATCCTGGGACTCTCAGGGAAGAAATGATCGGTCGGCAAATAATTGAGTTCACCAGAAGGACCGGCCGTACGCATCGCAGACTGCATGTGGCACTGGGCACAAATGCGCACAAAGTCACGGTTGCCAATATCACGGAAATCCACCGGTGGGAGGAGCGGCTGCTTAGGTTGGTGATTGCCCATCGACATATCGACGACATGCTGGAGAGACGGCCCATGGCACATTTCGCAATTGATGCCCGGCTCCTTGAACGCCAAATTGTCCGGCTCAAAACCTCCGCCCTTCACATTGCGCAATTGGCTGGTGTGACAAACCGCACAAATGGCTTGGTAGCTCGTAGAACTCCCCAACTTTTCCCAGGAGCGCAGATCAGCCCGTTCACTCCCCGGCATATCAATCACTCGCCAGTAGTTGATCCATTGTTTGTGCAAACCGCTGTACTGGACAGGAAAAACGTGAATCTGGCCATTCGGTAATCTAGTCGCGTAAGCTTGCTGAAACTTGGAGCCGATCGTGTAGTCCACGGGATAGCTGTGCCAGGTGCCGTCAGACTGCTTGATGTCAAAGTAATGCTTGCCACCACGAGTAACCATGCGCGCAAACAGCGATCGATTGCCACTGTCCAAATAGAATTCGTTGTTGGTTTGGAAATCGCCCATCACATTTTGAGGGGCATAGGGGCGAAACATCTTTGCCATACCAGATTGCGCCCATGCCCGATAAATGTCCCCATGACACGTTCGACATGCTTCCGATCCCGCGAATTCTGCCACCGGCTGGGCACCGGTCTTCTCCGAACCTGGTGCGGTGGTTTGCGGCGCGGCTCCGCTGGCTTCAGACTGCTTCAAGAATGCTTCAAAACTAATCCGAGTCTTGACATCGAGCCCCATATAAATGGATCGCAAGTTTTGCAAAGCCTTTGGCGCAAAGTCGCTTCCGCCCCGGTAAATCCTGGCAAAGCTGTGCGCAGCGAAATCTAATTTGCCGGATACCAACTGAGCCAGGCCCAGCAAGTAGGTAAGCTCGGGATCAGTCGGATTGAGATCTACCGCTTTGGACAACGAGGCCTCGCAGTCCGCAATGAGCGCGGTCCGTTCCGTGCCCGATGGCAGTGCAAGAGCTTTCGACAGTGAAGCGCGTCCCAGCGCGAAGTTGGCGGAGGCCGCCAGTTTTCGTTTCAGTTCCACCCAGTTCTGCGGCGTGACTGAGGCCGGGGGACCGAATCGGTCGAGATCATCCAGCGCATCCCGTGCGTGGACTATCGCAACCTCGTTGCGGTGCTCGCGCGCTTCTATGTCCGCAACCGGCACCAGCAGCAGAGGGTTTTCCGGCAACAGCACCAGCGATTCTTCAGCGTAGCTCAAACCTGATTGATAGTCTTGCAGATCGAAACTGGCTTGAGCAGCCACTTCGTAAGCTTGGGCCAGAAAGGCGGATTGCGGAAATGCATCGAGGAAAAATCTCGCTCTCTGTAACATCTGCTCGGCGGCGGACGGCTTGAAAAGACTCAGGAAAGCATCGTGCTCGGCGGAGTCCGTGATTTGGTCGGCAATGGTAGAGGGCGTGCGCTTCTGGGGGCTGAGATTAGCGTCAATGTCCTGAGCCGTTACCAGCCCGAGCGGGCATGCAAGGAGTCCGAGAATTACGAGCGCTAGGCGGCAGGACATTCCAGCGCACTGTAGCTAAATTCGCCGTCCTGAGCAATGGAAGTTTTTTTGCGTTTGCTACACTGCCACCTTGGTATTCGGAGGAAAAGCATGAGTGGGAAATGCCAACCTTGGTTGACCACTGGTCTACGACTCGCCTTTACTCTATCTCTGGCCGGCGTTCTGGTGAGGGGGCAGGCTGGCCCAACTAGCCCGGCCAAGGCGGCAACCTCAAAGACCAAAACGACCGAAGAGGCCTACAAGAACATCCAGGTCTTGAAGGGCCTTCCCGCAGACCAACTGATCCCGGCAATGCAGTTCATAACCTACTCTCTCGGTGTTGAATGTAGTTTCTGCCATCTAGAGGGAACGCCCGAGAAGGACGATAAGAAACCGAAGCAGATGGCGCGGAAGATGATGCAGATGATGTTCGCCATCAACCAGCAGAATTTTGAGGGCACGCGTGAGGTAACCTGTTATTCCTGCCATCGCGGCTCCTCTCATCCTCTGGCCACGCCAATTATCGCCGAAGCAGGAGTGCAGACTGCGCTTGCGAAAGCGCAGGACGAAGACGAGCATGGAGCGGTCCCTTCCGGCGTGCTGCAGGCAGACCAGATTTTCGCCCAATATGTCGACGCCCTCGGTGGTGCTTCGGTGGTTGGCAAATTGTCCACCCGGGTGGAAAGAGGAACCATCAACCTCAGCGGGCGGCAGTTCCCAGTCGACATTTTCAGCAAAGTTCCTGGCAAGCGAATGTCTATCATCCATCTGCCCAATGGCGACAACATCACCGCATACGATGGGATTTCCGGCTGGACTTCAGCCCCAGATCGCCCCGTACGTGACATTCCATCTTCCGAGGCGGTTTCCGCCCAAGCCGAGACGGATCTGCAATTGCCTATACGCGCCAAGCAATTGTTCGGGGAGTTGCGCGCGGGCAAACCAGAAAAGATCGAAGACCACGATGTGTACGTCGTTTCCGGGCTCAATGCAGGACAACCTGCAGCCAAGTTTTACTTCGATGAACGTTCCGGCCTGCTGCTGCGGATGTTGCGCTACGCCGATTCGCCGCTGGGACGCAATCCCACGCAAATCGACTATGCGGACTATCGTGAACAAGGGGGCGTAAAGGTGCCATTCCGGCGGACAATCGCGCGTCCCAGCTCGCGCTTCATCATTCAAATCAAAGAGGTCCACGACAACGTGAACGTGGACGATGCGAAATTCGCCCGACCGGCGACGCAATCGCCATCGACGCCCCCTTCACCTTAGCGCAGGATTTTTCTTTTGCTCAGCACGCAAGCGGGACCTGATGCACCCGACCACCGGATGAGAATCGCGGAGCTGGTTCTTGCCGCCATGCTGCATCGCAGCTTCGCCGCGCTCATGAAACGCACGTCCGGTTGGCAGTGGGAAAAGGAGCAAGCCGTCGGACAATTGCCTACCGCTGGTCGGCGTTTCACCGGAGTGCAAGGCTACGCACTGGCTGCTGATCGCAGTTCTCCTGACTGCTTTGCCGGAGCCAAAGCGATCAGGGCGACACCGATGATAATGAGCACAGCTACGCCCACCAGTTCTCCGCGTGGGATCAGACTGCGGAACGCCTGCACTGCCATCAGTGCGGCGTGGGCGAAGCTCGACCATGCCGTGAAAGCAATCAGGCTGCGATTCGCCGATGGGTTACGGGCTGCCAGCAGCAAGAAAATGCCGAGTGTGACATAAAGGCTAAGCATCATCGCCAACGCAGGCTCTTGCCGCACAAACATCGTCAAGGGATAAACTAAACCGAAAAAGATCAAGCCCACCACGACCAATACAATCTTAAGTGCACGTTCTCGGCTCATGGCAGCCCTCCTGCAGCGGAAATCGTGAACAGTGCCATACACGACCTATAGAACACCATAGAAGGGAAATATTAGGTCGGACAGGAAGCAAAGGTCAATTGCACTTGGAAGAGACATTGCGGCCAGTCGATCAGTGACGAGCGCAGACGCGCCGAGTGTCTGTTAACACCTGATTAAGTCCTGGGTATTCAGTTCTTCGCCGAGTTCATCATTCAGTCCCACAGCCATAC
>Ga0070697_100003442_pt1 | contig 12164 bp, 11 predicted proteins | sample KBSK1501metaG_FD_65475 | JGI IMG/M metagenome (GOLD analysis project Ga0070697, IMG submission 65475) | Corn, switchgrass and miscanthus rhizosphere microbial communities from Kellogg Biological Station, Michigan, USA - KBS K1-50-1 metaG | ecosystem: Host-associated > Plants > Roots >... | reverse complement strand
TTCCCAAGACGGGACAAATCCTTGAGCGGTTCGCGTTCGTTCGTCGTGATCATTTCACGACCGGTTTGCTTATCTTTGTCTACGTGGAAACGGCCGTGCATAATGCCGACCAAGGGGATGAATTGGCTGCCGTTGTTCTCGACAAAAATGATGTCGCGATCCCCTACCTTAAACTTTGGACTGTCGGAGACTTCCATCGTTTCGCCGTCAACCGTTCCGCCAAGCATGCGGAGCGTATACGATTCACCCGGGGCGCCTTTCATCGCGTCTTCAACCTTAAACGTGACGTAGCTCTCGATGCGGTGCTGCGCCCCTTCGCCTGTCCATTGCGAACGCACATCGGTCACGGTGCCTTGGAAAATCACTTCCGCTCTGCTCACCAGCTCGTCGAAGGTTGGCGGAATCACCGTCGTCCCGCGAGCGGCATGTAATCCGAAGCAAAGGCACGCGAGAAAAAGAAGGAAAGGAAGTTTTTTCATAGGGGGTTAGGTTGATTCGCTGTTTCTGTGAAAATTTCGCACGGCTGATTCATTATTCAATTTGGACGCTGTTTCTGGTGTCGGTGAAAGTGATGTTAGGCGAACTTCTCCCAGTTCAAGGATCGAGGTCGTAAACCTCAACCATGCCGACTCCCGTAGCATTGCTTGCGCCTCTAACAATGGCGGTGTAAGTGCCAGGCGAAAAGGTCCCAATGATGGCGGATTCGAGTGGATTGCTCGGAGCAAAACCGCTGGCGCTGATCTGGCTGGACTGTCCGCCAGTCTGCCAGTTGTCATTGGTCGAAATCAGTGCGCCGTTGGAATCGTGTAATTCGAGCGTTGGATTGGCCAGTGCTCCGTTCACCCCAGCCGCGGCCAACGACGGTCCAATTGCGCGCACGATCATTTGCTTCGACTGCGACCCGCTTATGATAAAGCCGCCGATCATGACATTGTCGTTCACGCCTACGGGGCCACGGGTAGAAACATTCTTCAATCGCGTGGTCGTGGAATCCAATTCGTATCCCTCAACCAAGGCCACTCCGGTTGTGTTGTTAAAGCCCTTAACGATTGCGGTGTAATTGCCGGGTGTAAACGTCGCTATGATGGCCGATTCGAGTGGATTGCTCGGAGCCAGACCGCTGGCCGTAATCTGGCTAGCTTGACCTCCCGATTGCCAGTCGTCGTTGCTCGCAATCAGGGCACCCGTGGAATTATGCAATTCAAGCACCGGATCGGCCAGTGCTCCCGCTACCCCAGCTGAAGCCAGCGATGGTCCAATTGCGCGCACGATCATTTGCTTTGACTGCGACCCACTTATGATAAAGCCGCCGATCATGACATTGTCGTTCACGCCGACATTCAGGCGCGTCGAAATATTGACGACATGACTCGCTCCGGGTGCCGGAGTTGGTGTGGGCGTAGGGGTCGGAGTTGGTGTTGAAGGCGCTCCGTACAAAAACTGTCCGCCGGCGATATCGTCCGTCGAGAGAGTTTCTCGATTTCCGATCATCGAATTCATTACGGCATCAACATGTTGTCCGCTTTGGTCCGGATGACCGAGCCCGAGCGCGTGTCCAAGCTCATGCAATAAGACGCGTCGGATTTCACCGACGGCATTCCCGCCAGATCCAAACTGCAGCGCACCGCGATAAGAATCCCAGCTTTGCGCAGTGTTGAAAAGAATGTCCGCCTCCGACATGCGCGAGCCGGAATACCTGTAATAAGTAACAGCGAGCGTTCCAGAACCGAAGCTATTGCCAAAGACCGTGCTGGAAAAAACAATCGAATTGATCCCGTCGCCTTGCGAGACAGGAGCGGATGAGTTTACAGAGATAAGCTGGGCTCGCTGAATCTTCTGATCCCACATGTCCAGGGCCGGTGCAGCGGCCGTGTTCCAAGAGGTATTTCCGTCACTCAGGGTGCGGCCGGCATTACCGAGCCCCAGCTGAAAGGTAACGGTCGTGCCGGAAGCCCAACTGGGGCCTTCCGTGACATAAGCCTTTGCCGTTGCGACTGCGCCGGCCATGGCGATCGCGAACAGAATGAAAATGAGAATAGTTCTGGGCCGTTTACACGAGGCCGGAGCCGCCAGCTCGGCAATCGGTTTAGGAGAAAGGAACAACGATGGGGTGAAGATCATTATAAAAACCATAAAGCACGAAGCATGCTCGTGGGAGGCGAAAGGCCGACATTTTCTTCTCTTTTGTTAAAAAGTCAAATGTTCCCCGGCTCTTGCTATTTTTTCCCAAAAGGCGTCGGCCGACCGGAAAAGAAACCGCTACGGTACGATGAAGATTTTTTGCACATACGGGTCCTTCACTTTGCTCCCCGGCGTGTAACCGGTCACGTCCACGTACTTGCTCGAATCATAAGGGCTGTAAACGTAGCCGGGCTTTCCTGGGACAACCCTTGCCACTGGAAACTGCGCTGGCGGCGACGTTATCCGGGACATTGTGACAGTCGTAGACTTCGCGCCGCCAGCTGTTGTCGTAACGTCGCGCTGCCTTCGTTGTGGCGAAGACGTTTCCACCGGACGTCCCGGCCCATCGACATCGGTATCTGTCGTAGTCCGCCTGGATGCTGGGTCGGATCGGTCTTTTAATGCCCATCGGGCAACCTTCACTGGCGCAGTGGCGACATGATAGGAAGCCACCGCCGCTGTGCGCACGACACGGGCCGGTCCGCAGCCAGTCAGGAGCACACCGCAAAAAAGAATGAGATTGAGCGCCTTCACCATTTTGCTCCTATACCGATCTCCCTACTTGGCGCAACTGCCGCGAGCGCCGCAATTACAACACCTTCAAATCGCGGATCAATCCGTCAATATCGCTATCCCTCGTCGCCCACGAACACATCAGCCGATAAACATCCGGTTCAATGAACTTGTAAAAATTCCAACCCCGCGCGCGCAGGATATGTACAACATCTTCGCGCATCCGCACAAACACCGCATTTGCATCGACCGGAACGACGGTGTCGATCTTAGCTTCATTCTTTAATCCTTCGGCCAGTTTTCGCGCTGCTGTGTTCGCGCGACCCGCGTTACGCAGCCAAATGTCATCGGTAAGTAGCGCTGTCCACGGGGCCGCAAGAAAGCGCATTTTGGAAACAAGCTGTCCTCCTTGTTTGACTCGATAATCGAATTCGCGCGCCAGTTCTTTTTTGAAAAAAACCACCAGCTCACCGGCGCCCACACCGTTTTTTGTTCCGCCAAAGCAAAGAACATCGACACCGAGTTTCCAGGTAATTTCTTTCGGATGATAATTGAGCGTTGCCATCGCATTTGCGAAACGCGCGCCGTCCATGTGCAGCAGCAATCCTCGACCTCGCGCAAACTCGCTGATCGCCGCGATCTCATCGCGCGTATACAAGGTGCCAAACTCGGTTGCTTGCGTGATGCTGATCACTCGCGGCTTATGCGAGTGCAGCTCAGGCTGCTTCGCGATGATGGCTTCCGCTTCGCCGATATCGATCTTGCCATTGGCGCCGCCGATCACGAGCAGCTTTGATCCTTTCGTGAAAAACTCCGGCGCGCCGCATTCGTCTGTGTGAATGTGAGCGTGCTCGTGACAAATGACGCTGTGAAATGATTGGCAAATTTGCGCCAGGGCCAACGCGTTTGCGGCTGTGCCGTTGAAAACAAGAAAAACTTCGCAGTCCGTTTCAAAGAGCTCGCGTACTTGCTCGCAAACGCGTGCCGTCCAGCGATCATCGCCGTAGGAAGGCGCTGCGGTAGCGTTCGCTTCTTGCAACGCCGCCCACGCCTCCGGACAAATCGGCGCGGTATTGTCGCTGGCAAATTCGTACAGTCCCGGCGGCGTGCTCATGTCGATCTTGCTAATCGACCTCGGTGTTATCGGCAAATGCGAACCGCTTCCCGCCCCGAAAAAGGATTGCCTGGCGGCCGCCTCCTAACCCTTTGCTCTCAGCGGGCCGCCAGGCAAATCACCTCTACTTACTCCCTAATTCTAAAGTGCAACCAACACGAGAAGGTCCCTACTGATTCGAATCCCGAACAAAAATTGGTTGTTTCTCTGAGGCGGGAATCGTCGCTGCTTCGGCTTTGCCTAATGCCTCTCGAAGGAGTAATTTTTGAGTCCCATGAGTTCACTGCAAAGCGAGGTCGAGCGTCGCGGCGAAGAAATCTTTGCCCTGGTCGACCGACACCCCGAATCGCTTTTCAGCAAGGCTGGTTTTTATCAGCGCATGATGGCGCTCTCCATGCGCGACGAGCATTTCAAGGTGCAAATGTTTCGCTTTGTCGATGTTCTCGCTTCACTGCGACGCGGCGGCGAAATCGTCCGCCATCTCGACGAATATTTTGACGACACTCGCAACGGTTTTGCGCCGATCATTCGCACGGGAGTCCAGCTCGCGAAGGTCGTTCCGTGGGTCAGTGGCCAGGTCTTGCGCTGGAACGTTTCCGGCATGGCGCGCCAGTTTATTGCCGGCAAAAACACGCGCGACGTCATGAAAACGCTGCGCAAACGCCGCGCGCAAGGCATCGGATTCACGGTCGATCTTTTGGGCGAAGCGGTCGTGAGCGAACAGGAAGCCACGGAATATGCCGCGCGTTGCATGGATCTGCTCGAGCATCTCGTGCGCGAAACTGAAGGCTGGAGAGATCCCCTCGGCGACGGCGAGGAGCTGTTTCCGGTCGTCAATCTCTCGGTAAAAATTTCCGCGCTCTACTCGCAAATGAATCCGGCCGATCCGGCTGATGCGATCGTGCATCTCGGCGGCAAGCTGCGCCCGATTTTGCGCCGCGCCCGCGAGCTTGGCGCGTTTATCAACTTCGACATGGAGAGCTACGCGCATAAAAACACCACGCTCGAGCTTTTCAAAATGCTTTTCAGCGAGCCCGAATTTCTCAATTGGCCGCATGTCGGGATCGTCATCCAGGCTTATCTGCGCGACGCCGAAGAGGATTTGTGGAACTTGATTAACTGGGGCCGCGCGCGCGGCGCACGCTTCGCCGTGCGACTCGTTAAAGGAGCGTACTGGGATTACGAGAAAATCAAATCTCGGCAGAACGGTTGGGTTGTTCCGGTGTATCTGCAAAAGCCGGAGAGCGACGCGAACTTCGAGGCCCTCAGCCGCATCCTGCTCGAGAACGAATCGATCGTGACCGCGGCATTCGGCTCGCACAACGTTCGCAGCATCGCGCACGCGCAGGCGCTCGCGGACGAGCTCGGTATCGATCGCAGCCGTTTCGAGTTCCAATTGCTTTACGGGATGGCCGGACCAGTTAAGCGCGCGCTTGTCGAAATGGGTTATCGCGTGCGCGAGTATTGCCCGGTCGGTGAATTGCTGCCCGGCATGTCGTATCTCGTGCGCCGCCTTCTCGAGAACACTTCCAACGAAGGATTTTTGCGCGCGAAATTTTCCGAGAACGCTTCCGCCGAAGAACTGTTGCGCGATCCGGACGAACTTGTCGATCAAAGCAGTAACGGCGCGGAGGACCTCGAAACCCGGACCAAAGGTCGCCATGCAGGTAACGGCGCACCGCTCGAAACGCCACCGGCCGACACTTACGAAAACGCGCCGCTCGTCAATTTCGCCCATCGAGAATCGCGGGACAACATGCGCGCAGCGCTGGGTAAAATGCGCTCGCAGCTTGGGAAAAAATATCCGCTCGTCATCGACGGAAAACGAATCTGGATGGACAAAACGATCGCGTCGATCAACCCGAGTTCGCCGGACCAGGTGGTCGGTCATCTCTGCGAAGCAGGGATTCCGGAAGCAGAACGCGCCGCTACTGTCGCCCGCGACGCCTTCGAACAATGGAGCCGCACACCATTTGAGAAACGCGCGCAATTGCTCGAGCGCGTCGCTTCGATCATGGATCGTCGTCGCTTCGAACTTTCCGCCCTCGAAGTTTTCGAAGTCGGCAAACAATGGGCTGAAGCCGACGGAGACGTCCGTGAAGCGATGGACTTCTGTTTGTTTTACGCACAGCAAATGCGTTTGCGCGGCCGCCCGCGTCTCACCCAGCACGTCCTGGGCGAGGAAAGTTATCAACACTATTGGCCGCGCGGCGTCGCGCTCGTCGTTGCGCCGTGGAATTTCCCGATCGCGATCATGTGCGGAATGGTTTCGGCCGCGATTGTTACCGGCAACACCGTTATCATGAAACCGGCCGAGCAATCGGCCGTCTGCGGCTTCATGCTCATGGAAATCTTCGAGGAAGCCGGTGTTCCGCCGGGCGTTTTAAATTTTCTTCCGGGGAAAGGTTCAGTCATCGGCGCGCACCTGGTCGATCACAAAGATGTCGATCTTATCGCGTTTACCGGTTCACGCGAAGTCGGTCTGCGCATTTGGGAGAGCGCCGGCAAAACGCGCGAAGGTCAACGGGAATTGAAGCGCGTGATCTGCGAAATGGGCGGCAAAAACGCCATCATCATCGATTCCGATGCCGACCTCGACGAAGCGATTGTCGATGCGATTTATTCCGCCTTCGGTTACCAGGGACAAAAATGTTCCGCCTGCTCGCGCCTCATCGTTCTCGAAGAGAATTACGGGCGCGTCATGGAGCGTTTGCTTTCCGCCGCGGCCAGCCTGCGCGTCGGTAATCCGGAGCAGCCCGGCATCACGATTGGGCCGGTGATCGATGAAACCGCTTACAATCGCATCCGCGAATACATCGAGGTCGGAAAAAATGAAGCGACCCTCGCTTACCAAAAGGGCGACATCCCCGAAAAAGGTTACTTCATTCCACCGACCATCTTCACGCGCGTAAACCCGAACGCGCGCGTTGCTTGCGAAGAAATCTTCGGACCGGTTTTGAGCGTGATTAAAGTGCAGGATCTCGACGAAGCCATCGCGGTCGCGAACAATACCGATTTCGCGCTCACCGCCGGATTTTTCTCGCGCAGCCCCGCCAACATCGAACGCGCCAAAGCCGAGATCATCGCCGGCAACGTCTACATCAATCGCTCATGCACCGGCGCGGTGGTAGGTCGGCATCCATTCGGTGGATTCAAAATGAGCGGCGGCGGCACCAAAGCCGGCGGCGAAGATTATCTGCTCAATTTTATGGTGCCGCGTGTCGTCACCGAAAACATCATGCGCCATGGCTTCGCGCCTGAAGAAACACCGCTTTATCGCGACGAATTCCGCGGGCCGAAACGCTAAACCATGCGCAAGATCGACATCGTCGTTTCGACGACGGTCATTGAGTCAAGGGCGCGCCCTTGATCAGCAATTGGACGACTGTGATCACCATGTAGATGACAGGCCAGGCCGATACCGCGATGACGATTGCAAAAACCGCCATCTCTTTCGCGCGTTCGCGCGCGGACTCCATGATGAACTCGCGGCTGAAGTTGTGAAACCTGCGGCTGGCCGAACTTTCGTCGCCATCGTAGGGCGAGGAAAACCCGCGCCATTCTCCGAAGCCCGAATGAAAAAAGTAATCCGTCACGGGAAATGTCCGCTTGCCGGTCACGGAAGCGCATGACGGTTTCATACTCCTGATCCATAGCTTGGATCGTTCCATAACCTATCATTCGACTGCAATTGAGCACGACGAAAAGTTTAGCGCGCGTTCCTCACGCGAGGCCGCGCGCTAACTCTCCAAACCGATGTGTTCGTGGCTCGCTCGGCTTACTGCCAATGACCGGCGATATAGACCCAACCGCCTCCGCTACGGATCCAGTGCCCTTGCACCCACACGGCTGCTGGTCTCGGACGCACCACCCAGGTTCCCGGGACCCACACGTAATCCCTTCCGGTCCACCGCCAGTAACCGCGTGTCCACACATAGCCCGGTCCGGGCGCCACAGTCTCTGTTTCAACTCGGACCGCCGGCGGCGTCCTGGTCACAACCACCTGTCGACCGACCACCCGGTCCCCCTGCGTTTGCACGACGTCCTGCCTGGTTTCCGTGGTCGTGCTCGTAGTCGTCACCACAGGCTCACTCTCGCAGCCGGCGAACAAGAACGGCGCTAATGCCGCCAAATAAAATCCTTTCCTCATAATTTACCTCCTCTTAACATCAAATCGTTTCACACCGCTAATCCGGCCCTCTCCCCAAAATCTTGGCGCCCCTAATCGGATAGCGCGAAGAGCATTTCGACACGATCATCCGACATGCTTTACGTCGTCGGCACACCCATTGGAAATCTGGGCGACATCACCTTGCGCGCCCTCGAAATCCTGCGCGGTGTCGATCTTGTCGCGGCCGAGGACACGCGGCATTCCGGGATTTTGTTGAAGCATTACGAGATCGACAAACCCTTCATCAGTTATCACGAACACAACGAAGCGATGCGCACTACCCAGCTCATCGAGCGACTCGCCGCGGGCGAAAACATCGCGCTGATCACTGACGCCGGAATGCCTGGATTCTCCGATCCGGGAGTGCGCCTCATTCGCGAATGCATTAAGCGCGAATTGCCCTTCACGATCATTCCTGGGCCTTCATCGATTCTAACCGCGCTGCTCGGCTCGGGATTTTCGATGGAGAAATTCTGTTTCCGCGGATTTCTTCCAGTCAAAAGCGGCCGGCGCGAACGCGAATTGCGCGCCGCCACCGAGCGCGAAGAGACTACCATCTTCTTTGAATCGCCTTATCGCCTTACGAAAACGCTCAAAGCTTGCATCGGCATCATGCCGGATCGAGAACTCTGCATCACGCGCGAGCTCACCAAAAAATTTGAAGAGTTCCGGCGCGGCACTGCCGTCCAATTGCATGCCCACTACGAAGCGCGCCCGCCTAAAGGCGAGATCGTTCTGCTGATTTCGGGTTTGTAGCTCTTTCGCTCTGCGAAACGTCGGGCGTCGCATAGCGACGCGGTTACAGTGACCTTCAAGCGCGAACACCTTTCCGCTTGTCAAACTCGCGGTTCCGTGGGAATTTGCGCGGCTTTTCCCCAGAGGCATTTCGTGTTTCGGTATGACTTACGCAATTATCAAGACCGGTGGACGGCAGTATCGCGTCGCAGAAGGCGACACGATCGACGTCGATCTTGTCGACGTGGAAGCGGGCAAGACCGCGACTTTTGCCGACGTGCTCATGTTTGCCGACGGCAAGAACTTGACCCATGGCGATCCGTTGATATCCGGGGCGAAGGTCACGGCGGAAGTGGTCGAGCAGCGAAAGGACAAAAAGGTCATCGCGTTCAAATTCAGGCGCCGCAAAGGTTATCATCGTACCGTCGGACATCGCCGCAAACTGACGCGGGTGAAAATCAAGAGCATTAATGTTGGCGCGAAGAAAGCGGCCACCAAGAAATCCGAGTAGTTCGTCCTATCAACAATCAACTCTCAACCATCAACTTCCTCCAATGGCTCATAAAAAAGGACAAGGCAGCGTTAAGAATGGCCGCGACAGCGTCAGCAAACGACTGGGCGTAAAACGATTTGGCAGCGAGATGGTCGCGGCCGGGAACATCATCATTCGCCAGCGCGGTACCAAGTTCCTGCCGGGTAAAAACGTCGGACTTGGCCGCGATTACACAATTTTTGCGCTGGTCGATGGCAATGTGCGCTTCGATCGCGCCGGTCGGCGAGTGAATGTCGATCCTGTGGTCGTTTCGAAAGAATAGCCGGGTCCGCGACCAGCTCCCTTTCGAGATCGGGTTTACGCTTCCCGCTGTAGGACAGTTTGCGGTATAGTGACTTTTGCTCATGAGATATAACACCTTCATTCTCTTTGGCGCACCCGGCAGCGGCAAAGGCACCCAGGGAAAAACGCTCGGCACTATCCCTCGCTATTTCCATTGCGCTTGCGGCGATGTTTTTCGCTCGATCGACACGCGCACCAGAGTCGGCCGCGCTTTTTTGGATTACTCAAGTAAGGGCCAGCTCGTGCCGGACGAGGTAACGGTGGAACTTTGGAAAGAAGCAATCGCCGCCGCGGTCGATGCCCACAAATTCAAGCCGGACATCGACACGCTCGTGCTTGACGGTATTCCGCGAAACGTCGCCCAGGCCAAAATTATGGAAGAGCTGATCGACGTAAAAAAAGTTTTCCATCTCTCCTGCCCGAACCGCGAGACGCTGTTTTCGCGATTGAAAAAGCGCGCGCTCAAAGACAACCGCCTCGATGATGCGAACGAGGTGGTCATTCAGCGACGGCTCGCGACATATGAACAAGAATCGAAGCCAGTCCTCTCGCATTATCCGAAGGACATGATCACGGTGGTTGACGCGACCCAGTCGCCGTCGAAAGTTTTGTTCGACATCCTTGCCAGCGTAAATGGCATGGATGGTCAGCATGAACCAGAAGCAGTTTGAAAATTTCACCGCCTCGAGTCTTTACTGCGAGAAGTGCAAGGCTGCCACGCCAGTGCGCGAGCGGTTACTCCTAATCCTGCCGGACAAGGAAATCTTCGATTACCTCTGCACGGAGTGCGGGTCTTCCGTCGGTCAACGCGAAGTTACGGCCGGCGATAAGCTGACGGCGCAAGCGAGGAGCGCGCGGCGCGCCCCCGCCCAATTGCTGCACTAAATGCGCGATGCGCGTCGTCTTTATCGGCACGGGTGAGATTGGCGTGCCTACGCTGCGCGCGCTGCAAGATTCGCGCGAGCACGAATTAGCCGGCATCCTCACGCAACCGGACAAACCGGTCGGACGCGATCAACAGATTCATGCGCCCCCGATCAAAGCTGCGGTCGCCGGCGAGAAAATATCGATCTTGCAACCGGCCCGCATCAAAGATCGGCAAGCAATCGAAGAGATTCGAGCGCTTCAACCGGACGTGATTATCGTCATGGCCTACGGCCAAATTCTGCCACGCGATGTGCTGGAGATTCCGCGAATCGCTTGTTTGAATTTGCACGCGTCGCTTCTGCCGCGCTGGCGCGGCGCGGCGCCTATTCAGGCAGCCATCGCGACGGGCGACCGAGAGACCGGAATCACGGTCATGTATATGGATGAAGGACTCGATACGGGGGACGTTTTGCTTCAGCGCAAGATCGCTATCGGACCTACGGAAACCGGCGGATCGCTGCACAATCGGCTCGGCCAGATCGCGCCGGAGGCATTGCTCGAATCCCTGCGGTTGCTCGGAAGCGAAAATGCACCGCGTCTTCCGCAAGACAACGCGCTCGCGACTAAGGCGCCGAAGTTGAATCGCGAAGACGGCCGAATCAATTGGTCGGAGCCAGCGGAAGTTATCGAGCGAAAGATACGCGCGTTTGATCCCTGGCCCGGTGCATTCGCCATCATTGCCGATTCGTCAAACAAACCGCGCAATTTGAAAATATTCTCCGCGTCGATTGTCGATCTGAACGGGAAGCCGGGTGAGGTCATGCCAGCTGGCGACAACGGCTTGGTCTTTGCCACAGGCAGCAACGCACTGGCTTTGGGCGAGGTCCAATTAGAAGGCAAGCAGCGCATGAGCGCCCGCGAGTTCGCGCGTGGGCATCGTTGGACGGCCAAATTACAGCCTGGTCGCTGACCCGGGACCGGCGTCCACGACGCTGGCGACAGTTCATTTTGCTTTCCAAACATTGGCTCGTCTTGTTTCATCTCACTCGCCATGAAGACGGAAGCGCCCGCCTACAAACGCATTGTCCTCAAGTTGAGCGGCGAAGCGCTGCAAGAGCGCGATGGGCGCGACAATATTTCGCCGCCGGTCGTGCGCGAAATCGCCGAGCGCATTAAGGAAGTGCGCGAGCTCGGCGTGCAAACGTCAGTGGTCATTGGCGGAGGAAATATCTGGCGCGGTTTGAGAGCCGCCGATCGCGGAATGGATCGGACGACGGCCGACTACATGGGGATGCTCGCGACGGTGATTAACGGCATGGCGTTGAAAAGCGGGCTCGAACAGCTCGGCGTGGAGACGCGCGTGCAAAGCGCGATTGAAATGAAAAACGTAGCTGAGCCTTTTATTCTGGGTCGCGCCATCCGGCACCTGGAATTGGGGCGCGTGGTTGTTTTCGTAGCCGGCACCGGCAATCCATATTTCTCGACCGATACGACGGCGGCGTTGCGCGCGAGCGAGATTCGCGCCGACGTCATTCTCAAAGCAACAAAGGTGGATGGCATTTACGATCGCGATCCAAATGTCGATTCAAACGCGCAACGCTACGAGCGCATTACTTTCGCCGAGGCACTGAGCAAGAGGTTGCAGATCATGGACTCGACGGCTTTCAGCCTTTGCATGGACAACAAGATTCCGATCGTCGTTTTCGATATGAACAAACCGACCAATATCCGCGATGTCGTCCTCGGCC
>Ga0070697_100003441_pt1 | contig 12165 bp, 10 predicted proteins | sample KBSK1501metaG_FD_65475 | JGI IMG/M metagenome (GOLD analysis project Ga0070697, IMG submission 65475) | Corn, switchgrass and miscanthus rhizosphere microbial communities from Kellogg Biological Station, Michigan, USA - KBS K1-50-1 metaG | ecosystem: Host-associated > Plants > Roots >... | reverse complement strand
AGAAAACTGTTCACTACTGCTTGGAAAAGTTACGAGTCAGGTCTATCTCACTGCGATGCCGCTTTAGCTGGCTCCGCTGGCCCCTCTCTAGCCTGTGGGTGAAAAATTTATTCGTCAGAATAGCGAAGTTATATTCGACAGACAACACAGAGTCCCTCCCAGGTCATTTGAAATATGGCTTGTTACTTCTCTCTACCCACAATCTCTCGATCTTCATTGCGAGCTTCGTTCCAGCTCCTGACCCTATTCAAGAGCAGTTTTGAACTGAGCTATATGGAACGAGAGAGCCCCTTTTTGAAAAGAAGGGGTTCCAATCGTAATATTCGGTCTCTGGGGAGGAGCGGAACGAGCAACAATGAGAAGGCTTTCAACAGCCATCACAACAACGGCACTTCCAGGGAAAGAAGTAATGAATGCTATCAATTGCTCCATGCTAGAAGGAAGAAGCCTCATCAGCACTCATCCGAGAATGTCTTGAGAAGGCGCGTCACAGGACAATGTGCCAGTTCGTGTTGCTGTTTCTCGAATGTCGAAAAACAGGTGAGAGGTGAGGCAACATGGGTTCTCTCCCATCACGGAAACCACTTCCCGACCTCGATGATAGCCTGCATAGTTGCGACCAGTGCCTCCTTCCCACCCAGTGTCGCAATGATAGGAACCAGAGCTTGTATATCCGACAGGAGGTTGGAGCGGGTGCGGATGGCCAGGATGTGGAGGGTCTCATTCCACAGAAAATAAAGCCTGACAACGGGAAGTTGCTTCACATGCGGAGCCAGTCCTGCCAGCGCCTGTGCCCGCCTATCCTCATCCGCCATCGCTCGTGCGATCGCCAGTGCTTCGTCGCCATAGTCCAGTTCCCCTAGACGGGGCACGAGTCCTACCAGCGCCTCTACCCGCCTATGATCAGCCATGGCCTGTGCGGTCGCCAGTGCTTCTCGTAGCAGAGGTGCTGGTAGATGCGGAGCCAGTGCCACTAGCGCCCGTGCCCGCCCATCCTCACTTGCCATCGCACGTGCGATCGCCAACGCTTCGGGCAACAGAGGTGCTGGTAGATGCGGAGCCAGTCCTGCCAGCGCTTTTGCCCGATTACCCTCATCTGCTATAGCTCGTGCGATCGCAAACACTTCAGACAACACAGGTGCTGGCAGGTATGGGGCCAGTCCCACCAGCGCCCCTGCTCGCCTATCCTCATCCGCAATCGCCTGCACGGTCGTCAGTGCTTCTCGTAGCAGAGGCGCTGGTAGATGCGGAGCCAGTCTTGCCAGTGCCCCTGCCCGCCTATCCCGACGCGCCATAGCTTGTGCGACCACCAACGCTTCAGGCAGCAATGGCGCTGGCAGGTATGGGGCCAGTCCCGCCAGCGCCCGTGCTCGCCTATCCTCATCCGCAATCGCCTGCATGGTCGCCAGCGCTTCGTCACCATAGCCCAGTTCCCCTAGACGGGGCACGAGTCCTGCCAACGCCTCTGCCCGATTATCCTCACGTGCCATCGCTCGTGCGATCGCCAGCGCCTCTCGTAGCAGAGGCGCCGGTAGATACGGAGCCAGTCCTCTCATCGCCCTTGCCCGACTATACCCATCTACAACGACCCGTGCGGCCGTCAGCGCTTCGGGCAGCACCGTCACTTGCAGAGACTCAGGCAGATGTGGGGCTAGTCCCACTAGTGCCTCTGCCCGGCTATCCTCACGCGCCATCGCTCGTGCGACCACCAACGCTTCGGGCAGCAAGGACTCTGGCAGGTATGGGGCCAGTCCCGCCAGTGCCCATGCCCGCCTATCCTCATCTGCTATTGCCCGCGTAGCTCCCAGCGCTTCATACAACACCGTCTCTTGCAAGGGCGCTGGCAGGTACGGGGCCAGTCCCGCCAGTGCCCATGCCCGCTGCCCTTCATCCTGAATCTGCCGGGCATATGCTACTCCCTGAATAGGGATCCATACGCCTCTGTCAACCAGTGCTGCCAGGAGGGCTGGAGGAATGTTGCCCGCCAGACTTTTGATCGAGGCCACAATGAGCGCATAGCGACACTGCCAACCGATGGCTCGACTCCGCTCCTGCGTGCTCTGCGCCCTTGCACCATCTTCTTCTGCCCGTCTCCAGGCACGCGCCAGATCGTTGAGGAACCCGTCATAGGCGCCTTCGAGCATCTCCCAGGCTCGCAGCCAGCCCTCACTGACCATCTCGTCAAAACGATCGGAATGAGCGTCTCCTCGCTCAAGGTGGGCACCATAATACCGAATAGGGTAGGATGAAACCTTATTTGCCTCGCGTTCGCCGCTGGTGAGTGCCAGCAGCGTGTGTCTCCCATAGCTCATGAAGCGCTGCTCCCACGCCTGACGCTCGCGCGGAGGCAGCTTCTCATAAAAGTACTGGTTCAGCCGAGGGTGGCTGAAGACATAGCCCTGCTCTTTGCCGTCACCAACTACAAAGCGGGCGAGTGGTCGTAACGCCTCCTCCAGTATCCAGAGATCGAAGTGTTCTGGCTCCATGAGTGCGAGGAGATCATCGGTTGAGAGGGGCCCTAGTGCGCATGCTAACAGGTTGAGCAAGGCACGCACAGCTGGCTCCTTTAACGGAACAGCCATCCCCCATTGACGGCGTTGGTCGTCCCACCATTGGTCAAAGTAGGTTTGCAGACCAGGCTTCAGCTGCCCCAACTCCTCGGGGGTGAGGAAGGCGACGCGATCACCAGTTCCGCGCAGGGCCTCCACATACAACCGGACGAGTAGCGGATCGCCTTCACTGAGCCGGTGCAGTTCACCCACCGCGTCCACCTGCGTCACCAGTCTTGCCAGCGGATCGCCCATCGACCGCAAGACTTCGGTCATGCCTGCTCGATCCAGCAGCGGCAGCTCTATAGGCGCTCCTCTCCCCTGCCATTCCAGACGTCGTAACCATCCCGCCGCATCGCAATCGGCTAGTAACCGTGCCGACACCAGCACCTTGATCCCACTCCCTGGTTCTGGTGGAAAGCGCAGGTCTTGCCCCATCATCCAATCAGCGGCCTCATCCGCGCCATCCAGCACGATCAGCAGCGGAGGGCCAACGGGGCGATCCTCACGCAGGTATATTTCGATCTCAGCCAGCCATCCTTCAGCATCGCGTGGAAGATCAGCTTTGGCACCGTGCAGATGGCGCAAGCGTGCCCCCAGCAGGCTCATACTGGTACTTTTGAGCGACGTGCTAAAGCGAATGCTGATGGGCACAAAGACCACATCGGCGCGACGCTCATCGGCCACTGCGGCCACCCATCGTGCTAGCAGTGCCGATTTCCCCCGCCCGGCCTCAGCGACCAGCAGCGCGTAGGGTTGCGCCGGGGTAGCCAGCCAACGGTCGAGCGCGGCCAGTTGCACCTGACGCCCACCAAAGGGCGCGGGTATCTCCGGCGTCCCCAGGTATTCGCGGAGGAACTGCTCCACGCCACCCAGCGGACTCCCCGGGAGTCTGGTCAGCCCGTCGGTCAGCGGCGCGAACAACTGGTGGAACGTGACCAGCTTGATCTCCGGGCAGTCACGCAGGATGAGGTCATTGGGAATCAGAAACGCCACTTTCGCATCAGGAGCCCGATCTGCCGCCACGACCATTCCGACTACGCCTCGTCCACGCTGATCCCAGACTGGTGTGCCGCTATAGCCCTGCTGGACGCGGTAGCCCTGTGTAGTTATGCCTTCCAACTGAACATAGCCGTTAGCGAGCCGATCACGTAAAATACCGTAGGCATTTTGCCCTATATCCGTCTCACTGGGGAAACCGTAGGCCGCAAACGCTTTGCCAGAAAGGGTGCTCACTGGCAACAGCCTTGCGGGTCGGGCTGCAGCGGGTGGAGCAGTCGTGAGACGAAGGATGGCGATATCCCCACCACCATCACCAGGTTCCATATGGACCCAGAGATGAATGTAAGCAGTCCCTTCTGCTCCCTCAAGCAAAGGAAAGTCTAGACGCACCTCCTGTTCAGGTGGTTGTTCTGTTTCACGCGAAATATGGAGGGCATCGGCGACAACATGGGCACAGGTACACACAAGCTGTGGTGCTGCCAGAAAGCCTGCCCCGACGATAGCCCCCTGCGCATCGCGAATACGCACGAGACTGAAGTGCAGCGGATGAGAGGAGTCCGACATACAGTGGCTTGCTCCTATTCATCATCAGATGAAATCGCCGTGGAGGGTGACTGGGTGTAGGATGACGTGTGCCTGTTTTCCCGTTTCCACGTCAGTGTCACGGTGAAATTGGCTTCTGTATCGGCGCTGGCGATGATGACCCCGGCCTTTGCCCCCAGCTTGATCCCAAACTCGACGCCAATTTCGAAAAGACTGATTGTGCGACAGGCTTGATCTGCTCCAGAGCATCTCCGAACCGTTCTTTTGCTTTAACAATCTGATCGCCACGGCCTGCCCGTTCAATGCCCGCCTCAGGCAGATCCACTTCAACAAGGATCGTGCCGCCATCTTCGAGTTCGTACTCAACCAACTGCTTCATGGGAATCTCCTCTTGCCTCTTTGATATATAAAGAGTATATCATGTATCAACTACTTATTGGGAAATATTCAGCTTCGATGGCTGCAAATTGTTCCGATGATGGAAGACCATCTCGATTCCGTTTTCCTCAAGAATGATGCTCTCCTGAAGCGATAGATCGCGGAGGGAACGAACAGGCTGGAAAAGGGTCTTTGGTCACTTGAAGAGATGAGGATGTTTCTGGATGTCCAGAAAACATCCGATTTTTCTACTCATCCATTCATGCCCCTCAAATCCCTTCTGAAAGAAGGCGAAATCGATGTTCATATTGCCGTCTACAAATTAACGTCGAAAAACCTGTACGATGAGATGAGTTGTTAGACTAAATCCTCCTCACTGAAATGCCTGTTCTACGACACAGAATTGTCAAAACTGCGACACGCAATGTTGTAATTTACACTCCCACAGGAGGCGAGAACTACAGTGGACGCGCTCTTCGTGTTCGAGGATGGCACTCATCTCTCCAGCTGGAAATAACTCAAACAGGCACTAGTGACTATCCCGAATAAGCATTGAGTGCGAGTTGCTCCATGCGTGTAGCTAATTGAGAAACTTCTGGCTGACTATAGAGCCGGGTGGTATCCAGTGAGCTATGCCCCAACAGCGTCGCCAACCCCACCACATCGCCAGGATACTGTGCCAGGTAACTGCGTGCAAAGGTATGCCGCAAGGTATGCGCGCTCGTCTCTTCCGGTACTAACGCTCCCGCGGCCTTCACGAGGTCTGCGATCATCTGCCCCATGGCAGAGGTCGTGAGTGCTCCGCCTTTCTGCGAGAGGAAGATGGGCTCGTGTGCCTCTGCTGACTTCGGTTTGGGCCAGCCTTTCGCCACCGCTTTCACGGATGGTTTCTCTATCCCCAGGCGTGGAGCCACATAGGCTGCAATCGCTTCTCGTGCTGACGCATTGACAGGAACAGAGCGGGCTTTGTTCCCCTTGCCTGCCCGCACGCGAAGCAAGCCACTGCGCTCTCCGAAGGTGATATCTTCGAAGGTGAGGGCTGCGCACTCGCTTAGGCGAAGACCGGTTTGTAGTTAGCTAGCATGATTGTCTGGAGACGATTTCGAGTGTTTCGGATGCGCACCAGCCCCATCTCCTAGCCACGTATGCTTGTGTCCCTTCGTGTATCAGCACGGTGATATGCTACATCTTTCTGGGAACATAGCGATAGCCATCAAGGAGATACCCATGGAGAAACAAGAGGTACACTGGGCTCATTACCCTACCGTGGCTGCACACCCTGCTGCCCACGCTTTTGTTGAACGGCTCGTCCTCAAAGAAAAGCGCCCCAAGACGGTTGACGCCTACGCTCGTGCGATTGAGGATTTGCTCATGTATTTTGCAGGGACCGATCCTGCCTGCGTCCTTGAAGCAGATGAAGCGGATCTGGATGGCTACATAGCCAGCCTCAGGCGACGCTCCCCTAAGAGACGTGGCCGTGGAGGGACAGTGGAAGACGAGATCAAGGTCCGCCACCTCACGCAGTGCCGACTCTCGGACAGCACCATTGCGCAACGGATCGTCGCGTGTCGGCTCTTTTACGAGTTCCTCATCCGCAAACGCCTGCGTGCTGATCCCATCAATCCGCTTGCGCGCGGAAGTGATGGACGTTGGGGAAAGCCACCAGTGCGTGGACCAGCCAGGAGCAGGCAGCACCTCCCCTGGTTCCCCTCGGACGAATGCTGGGAACACTTCCTGGCACATGTCATTGTGCACGAGGATGCGCGGACCAAAGCCATGATCCTGCTCGCCTACGATGGGGCGCTGCGGCGCGAGGAACTCATGTCCTTGCAGGCGAGCGATATCGATTGGGCACGAGGAATCATCACCATCCGAGCAGAGACAACCAAGAATGGACGCGCGCGCTACGTACCGGTCTCACCCGCTGTGCTCTGCCTGGTGCGTTCCTACCTCGATCAAGAGCGCCGGGCGCTCATTGCGGCCTACGATGGGGACGACACTGGTCCCCTGTTCGTCTCGGAATCGACGCGCAACCCGGGCCTTCCTCTGGCCGTTGGTGCCTTCGACGAGATCATGCAGCGGGTCCGGGAAAAGGTGAACCTGCCTGCGCTGACCCCGCATACGTTACGACACCAACGCTGTACGATCCTCAAACGAGCAGGAGTCAGCCTGGACGATATCGCGCTGTTTGCCGGCCACAAAAGCACCGCCTCGACGCGCCTCTACATTCATCTGGCCCCGGGTGAGTTGAGCAAACGTATTCGTGCGAAGGTCCAGCCTTTCGACAACCTCGTCAGCGCGTTGGTCGAGCAGGCGCTTGGAAAGGCAGAATCCTCATGATCAGTCATCCCCTGACGGCCTCTGGGCATAGCGCCACAAGATGGCGGATGCCCATCGTTCCTGAGGATTACGACCGTCGTGCGCTCACCCAGGAGGAGCGCTGGGCACTTGAGCAAAGCGTGGTGCAGCCAGCAGATACCAGCAGCAAGCAAGCGATTGCTGTACGGAAGATGCTGCTGCGCCTGAGCCGACCCATCGCCGATATCTATCAACTGAGACACCAGGGGCACAGCGCCTCGGCCGAAAGTGCCGTCCAACGGATCATGCGAGGTGAGATGCTGCGTCGTGGCAACACGTTCTGGGACTGGTCGCCTGGCGCATGGATGGAGACGCTCTGCCCCAGCGTCCCCCTGTTTCACGCCAGGTATGGACCAAAGAAAGGGCTGCGTGTCACGATCATGGACGCAGCCTATCTACTGGGTGAAGTGACGGATCTGCGCGCGATTGGCATCGGAGGAGAAGTCAGCGGCTGTGCCAGGGTCAACTTCGGAGAGCACCTCCTTAGCGAGCAGTGCCAACGGGCGCTTGATCTGGTCGCAGGAGACCAGGGCCTGGGCTACACAGCAGGAAGCCAGAGCTTCCAGCAGCTCCGTCGGTGCCTCAGCACGATCTTCCTGCTCAATCGCTCGCCGTACCTGGAGGAGCTTTCCGAGGAGGTCATCCGAGATGCGGGGAAGGACCACGAGGAAATACGCTCGATCAGCCACCGGGTGATCGTTGGGCTGCAGCAGCTCGGGCTGTTCCCTCCCAGGCCAATGGCGCCGCTGGACCGTCCCAGGTGTTTTGATAGCAGTGGCATGGCACCCGAGTGGTTTGCCTGGTGCCAGGCCTGGTATGATCAGGCGGTGGACTTAACCACCCGGATCCGCGAGGAATACATGTACACGCTGTTGGCAACGGGCCGTTGGCTGCACGAACAGGTGCCAGCGATTCGCACGCCGGAACAATGGGTACTGCCCCACTCAGTGGTGGAGAATTCAGACTTCTCTCCCACTCGCTTGACAGCACTGGAGACTCTCCTTATCCTTGAGAAGCAAGGATCTGACCATTCGCCCCATATCAAGCAGCGAGGTGTAGTATGGCCTTTCATGTCTTCTTATTCCTGCTCGTGGTCTGCCTCGTCCTCCTCTCTCTGGCGCTGCTTTGGCGTCTTGACTGGTTCCCTTTTCTGCCTTCCTCCTCAGGAGGAGGGGCCAAGCGCAGCAGGCTCCCCCGTTTGCTGAAGCCTCGCTGCCCAGACGATTGCCCTGCCTGTCGTCTGGCCTCCACTGCCTCGTTGGGTGGAGGGCCAGCGCCTGCTCCTGTCCGCCCCTGGCGGGAGGTCAAAAGCCGCCGAGGAGCACCCAAGCGCGTGAAGACCGAGGGTTTTGCCTGTCCCAATCAGCAGTGCCCGTACTTTGGGATCACAGACGCTTCCATCCATGCTCTGGTGGGAGATGGCAAGCATGGCCATGCCGAGCAGATCCAGACGTTTCGCTGTCAGGCTTGCCGCACCACGTTCAGTGCTCGACGTGACACTCCGTTGTATCGTTTGAAAACGCCTTCCCAGCAAGTCGCAATAGTGCTCACGGCGCTGGCCGAAGGACTGGATCCTTCCGCCGCCGAACGAGTCTTCGGCTACCGTCAGGCGACCATCACCACCTGGCTCATTCGCGCAGGCAGGCACGCAGAGCTCTTCCATGAGCACTGCTTCCGCAACCTGCACCTCCCGCATCTGCAGTTGGACGAACTCCGAACCCGGCTGCGCAGCGCCAAACAGATCCTCTGGCTCTGGCTGGCCATCGACCCCCTCACCAAGATGATTCCTGTGCTTCAGCTCGGTCCTCGTACGCAGAACATGGCACATACGGTTATCCACTTTCTGCGACGGAGCCTGGCCCCTGGCTGTCTTCCGCTCTTTACCAGTGACGGGCTCAACCTCTACTTCTATGCGCTGACGGCCCATTTTGGTCAGTGGCTCGAGGTGGGGCGCCGAGGGCGGAAAGTGCGCCAATGGCAGGTGGCAGCGGACCTGATCTACGGCCAGGTGAAAAAATGCTACCGGCAGCGTAAGCTGGTGCGCGTTAGGCCGGTGATGCGGCTTGGGACACAGGCAGATCTCACCAGCGCCTTGCAGAGACTAGGTCTTTCAGGACGACTGAACACGGCTTTCATTGAGCGAGTCAATCTGACGGTCCGTCACGGAATAGCCGCGCTGGCTCGTCGTACTTGGGCTACGGCTCAGCAGTCTCCACACCTGCTTGCCCATCTGGAGTGGTGGCGCGCCTACTACCACTTTGTGCGTCCTCACGAAGCGCTGCGGGTAGCGCTCATGCAGCCTCGAGAACGAGGGGGCAAACGTCTGGCGCAACGCTACCGACCGCGTACGCCCGCCATGGCCGCCGGCAGAACCAACCGACGATGGACGACGCGCGAGGTACTCTCTTGTCCGTTGTTGCCGATTTCCGCTTGAGAGGCACCAAAGCCAGATATTGGTGTAGCGTTATGTTGCGGGGTGTTCGGGGAAGGTGCTCACAGAAGCACTCGGATGGAGCCTTGCTCCGGGAAGAGAAGGCTTGTCTGGACTGCCTCATCATAAAAAAACCGGCCAGAAATGGGCCTGGAAAGGCCGGTCGAATTATCCACCATGTCCAATGGCAGCACCAGACACGGTCCAGCGATTCACGGTGGTGGATAATTCGGACTTCTCACCCACGAGCTTGACAGCACGGTAAACTCACCTTATGCTTGCTTCTCAAGGAATTCTCCCTTCTCCCGATTTCAAACAGCGAGGTTTCGTATGGCTCTTCATCTGTTTGTGTTCTTGCTGGTGGTCTGTCTCCTCCTCGCGCTGGCGAGGCTCGGGGGTCTTTGCTGGAACCCTCTTCGGCCTTCCTCCCCACGAGGAGGGGCCAAGCGCAGCTCACTCCCCCGTATGCTGAAACCCCGCACCCCAGACGATTGCCCTGCCTGTCGTCTCGGCTCCCCTTCCTCGTTGGGTGGAGGGACAGTGTCTGAGCCAGTGCGTCCCTGGTGTGAGGTGAAAAGCCACCGGGGAGCGCGCCACTCGGATAGAGACCGAAGGCTTCGCCTGTCCGAACCAGCAGTGCCCTTACTTCGGCAATACAGACGCTCGCATTCATGCTCTCGTTGGCGATGGCAAGCATGGTCAGGCCGAGCAGATCCAGACCTTTCGGTGTCAGGCCTGCCGCACCACGTTCAGTGCTCGATGTAACACTCCGTTATACCGGTTGAAAACCCCTTCCCAGCAGGTCGCAGTCGTGCTCTCTGCGCTGGCCGAAGGACTGGACCCTTCGGCTGCTGAGCGAGTTTTCGGCTTTCGACAAGCCACGATCATCACCTGGCTATGGCGCGCGGGTCAGCACGCTCAGACGTTGCACAAACACTCTTTCTGCAACCTCCAGCTCCCGCACGTGCAGTTGGATGAACTGCGGACGAGGCTGCGCAGCCACAGCCGCGTCCTGTGGCTGTGGTTAGCCATCGACCCCCGTACGAAAATCCTTCCTGTCTTGCATCTGGGTCCTCGCACGCAAAACGCAGCCCATGCCGTGATCCATGCCCTACGGCAGGTCTTGGCCCCGGGTTGCCTCCCACTCTTCACCAGCGACGGTCTCAACTTATATTTCTATGCGTTGACGGCCCATTTCGGACAGTGGCTCGTAGGACGTCATCGAGGGAGGACCATGCAAAAGACGGCAGGTGGCGGCTGGTCTGATCTACGGTCAGGTGAAAAAGAGCTACCGGCGGCGCAAGCTGGTTCGGGTTACCCACGTCATGCGCCTGGGGACAGAGGATGCTCTCACAGTTGCCTTACAGGGATTAGGCTTCTCTGGACGGTTGAATACCGCTTTCATCGAGCGGGTGAATCTGACCGTCCGACACGGAATAGCTGCGCTGGCGCGTCGCACCTGGGCGACGGCACAGCAGTCTTCCTACCTGCTCGCCCATCTAGAATGGTGGCGAGCCTATTAGCATTTTGTGCGTCCGCATGCCTCGCTGCGAGTAGCACTCAAGCAGCCGCGCGAGCGAGGTGGCAAACGTCTGGCGCAACGCTACCGACACCGTACTCCAGCCATGGCAGCCGGCAGAACCCATCGACGATGGACAACGCGGGAGGTGCTCTCGTGCCCCTTGCCGCCGGCTTCCGCTTGAAAGCCACCTAAGCCCGATGTGGGTGCAGTGTCATGTCGTAGGGAGATAGGTGAAGATGCCCGCAGAAGCACTCACATGGTGCCTCACTCCAAGAAGAGGTGACCTATCCGGACTGCCCACTGACGAAAACACCAGCCCAAAGTGGATTTACAGAGGCCGCTTGAATTATCCACCGTGTCCAATGGGAGCACCAGCAATGTTTTTCGGCTCTCTCTCGACAGAACTCAGCCCAATGGATACTCGAAGCCGATATCCAATCGTGCTTCGATCAAATCTCGCATGCGTGGCTCTTGGCGCATATTCCGATGGAAAAGGCAATTCTTCACAAGTGGCTCAAGGCAGGATTCATCGAAAAGCATGTTCTCCATGCCACGGAAGAAGGCACTCCTCAAGGGGGAATTTGTTCACCTGTCCTCGCCAATATGACCTTAAACGGTCTTGAGAGAGAACTCCAGGAGAAGTTTCCAAAGCATCCTCGCGGAGGAAGGAACGAGAAGATCAATTTTGTGCGATTTGCCGATGATTTTATCGTGACTGGCAGGTCGAAAGAGGTCTTAGAAAACGAGGTCAAACCGCTCGTGGAACAATTCATGAAGGAACGCGGGCTGACCCTCTCCCAAGAGAAAACGCTCGTCACGCACATTGAGGACGGCTTTGACTTTCTCGGACAGCATCTGCGTAAATACAACGGAAAACTGCTGATTACACCCTCCAAAAAGAACATCCACACGTTTCTGGAGGGGATCCGAACAGTCATCAAGGCGAACAAGCAAGCCACAGCAGGCAATCTCATTGCCCAGCTCAATCCGAAAATTCGAGGGTGGGCCAATTATCACCGGCATGTGGTGAGCAAAGAAACCTTCAACAAAGTGGATCATGCGATCTTTCAGGCGCTCTGGCAATGGGCAAAAAGAAGGCACCCACACAAACCTCACACCTGGATTAAGAAGAAATACTTCCAATCCAGAGGAGGGCAGAACTGGGTGTTCTCAGGAGAAATTCTCGGGCGTGAGGGAGCATTGCAACCAATTCGCTTGATGAAGGCGAGTAGTGTTCCTATTGAAAGGCACGTCAAGATTCGCAGTGAAGCCAATCCGTATGATCCTGAATGGGAAACGTACTTTGAAAAACGGCTTGACGTAAAGATGGTACATAACCTGGAGGGAAAACGGTCACTGCTCCACCTCTGGAAACAACAAGA
>Ga0070697_100003440_pt1 | contig 12166 bp, 11 predicted proteins | sample KBSK1501metaG_FD_65475 | JGI IMG/M metagenome (GOLD analysis project Ga0070697, IMG submission 65475) | Corn, switchgrass and miscanthus rhizosphere microbial communities from Kellogg Biological Station, Michigan, USA - KBS K1-50-1 metaG | ecosystem: Host-associated > Plants > Roots >... | reverse complement strand
GCCAGCTGGAAACCGGAGCAGGCCGCGGGCTGACAGATTCCCGTGGGACGGGAATCCTTGGGTTGCTACCCCGTCAGATTCCCGTGGGACGGGAATCCCGGAGCGGTTCGGCGTCAGATTCCCGTGGGACGGGAAGGAGTCAGCCGATCGTTGCCAGATTCCCGTGAGGCGGGAACCCGCCAACGGCAACCGCGGTTTCAGGCTCCAGCAGGTGACAATTTCGGCCCGCCGCCTGACAACGCCCCGCCTCATTCCCGGCTGGCGGGAATTTGGCCAGGTCCGCGGCCATTAGCATTGCCACTCATGGACCTGGGGCTGAAGGACAAGCGGATCCTCGTAGCGGGGGCGAGCCGCGGCCTCGGCGCCGGGATCGCCCGTGCCGTCGCGGCAGAAGGCGCACGCGTCGCGGTCGTGGCCCGCGCTTCGGATGACCTCCAGAAGGTCGCCGCGGAGATCAAAGGCGTCGCCGTGCCCGCGGACCTGACGACGAGCGACGGCCCCGCCCAGGCGGCAAGGGGCGCCATCGACGCCCTCGGCGGACTCGACGGCCTGGTCGTCAACAGCGGCGGTCCGCCCACCGGCACCTTCGCGCAGCTCGACGAGGAAACCTGGCGTCGCGCCATCGACGGCACGCTGCTCGCGGCCATCCGCCTCATCCGCGCCGCGCTGCCGGCGCTGCGCGCGGGCCGCGACCCGGCGATCGTCATCGTCCTCTCGTCGTCGGTCAGAGAGCCCGTGCCCGGGATCGTCACGTCGAACGTCCTGCGGCCGGGGCTGAATGGCCTCATCAAGACCCTCGTCGGCGAGATCGCGCCCATCCGGATCAACGGCATCGCCCCCGGCCGCATCGACACCGCCCGCATCCGCTCGCTCGACGCGTCCCAGGCGAAGGAGCGGAACCTGACCGTCGAGGAGGTCCAGCGGACGAACCTGGCGCGGATCCCGCTGGCGCGCTACGGCGAGGCGGCAGAGGTGGGTCGGGTTGGGGCGTTCCTCCTCTCGACGGCCGCCTCCTACGTCGACGGCGTGGTCGTCGCGGTCGATGGCGGGATGATCCGAAGCCTCCCGTAGTGGCATCGCTCGCTATGCTGGCGGCACCGATCGTTGCCCGCAACATGGGAGTGCCCAATGAGAAACTGGGGTCCGTCGAGCATCCTGCTCGCCGCCGCCGTGATCTGTTTCGTCCTCGCCGCCCTCAAGGTCGGGGTCTCCGGCGTCGACCTGACGAACCTGGGCCTGGCCTTGGGATTCGGGTCGTTCCTGGTCACCGGCTCGCCGATCGGCCGCCGCCTGTGAGCCCCGTTTGACGCTCGTTCGGTGCGCCGAGGCAACGCCTCCAGCGTACGGCTTGCGTTGCGGGAGTAAGGTTGGGGTCCTTCCAGCGCGGAAGGATCGGGCGTGGTCGATGGTTCCTTCTCGAGCCGACCGTGCGTCGAGCGGCTTTTCGAGAAGAGAACTGAGGACAAACCGCCCATGCCGAACGGCACTATCAAGAAGGTTGTCTCCGATCGCGGCTTCGGCTTCATCGCTGCCGAAGACGGCAAGGAGTACTTCTTCCATCGCGACGGCCTTGATCGGTCGCTCGATTTCGACCGCCTCAACGGCGGCGAGAAGGTGACCTTCGAAGTCGAGGCGAGCCCCCGTGGCCCGCGAGCGTCGAAGGTTGCGGCTGCCTCCGGGTAGCCTCGCCCAGACAGCCGAAGCGCCCGGTCCCTCGTGGACCGGGCGTTTTGATTCCGGGTACGGTTGAGAGCGATGAAGTTCGACGTCTACCTCGAGACCGGGCCGAAGCACCGCAAGACGATGACCCACGTGCCGGGCCTGGCCGGCACGACGGCGATCGGCGAGACGACCGAAATCGCGCTGGACAACACGCGCGAAGCGATCCGCGAGCGAATCGCGTTCATTCGCCGCCACGGCGAGGAACATCCGGATCCCAATCCGATCGAGCTCAACGTCGCCGAGGAGGACACGACCGGCGGCTTCCTGGGCTTCGCCGTCGGCGTGTTTCGTGTCGATCTCGAGCCGATCCCGCCGCGAGAAGTCGAGCGCCAGGTCCGCTGGGCCGAGTGGTCACGCGAGGAGCTGATCGAGGCGGCGAAGGCGCAGAAGGGCGGCCTGCGTTCGGGGCCGAAGGGCAAGGGGCGGACGCCGGCGGAGATCCTGGCCCACGTCGCCGGTTCGGAGCGGGCTTACCTGAATTCGGTGGTGGGGCCGGTGGACGGCCTCAACGCCCAGATCAAGGCAGTGGAAAACCATCCTGATGACCCGTGGGAAGCGATGGCCGCCGCTCGCGAGATCCTGCTGGCCAGGATCCGGGCGATGACGCCGGAGGAACGGCGCGCGGTCGTCAAGCGCGGCAAGGAGCACCGAACGGCCCGCCGGATGCTGCGCCGCACGCTCGAGCACGAATGGGAGCACGTGCTGGAGCTGCAGGCGCGACTGCGGAAGTCGCGATGACCTGACTCCCGGTGAGCGATCTCGGCCGGTGGCGAAACGCACCACAACTTGTGGGTAACACTCTGGTGCACCGAGGGGTCGCCCGGTATACCTCGGAATGCGCGGAGGTGGTGTGAGCTGCGGGGGAGTTCCTTCGGCACGATGTCCAGCCACGGTCGCCTGTTCGTGCCGAGATGCCAGTGGCGAGACCGACCTCAGCCGCAGGAGGGTGTTCGCATGGTCCATCGAGTCGCCAGAAGGTTCGGGGTTGCGATCTCCGTAGCCGCCGTTGTTCTGAGCCTCAGCGCGAGCGCGGCGTTCGCGGGTGAGGTGAAGGGTCCCCCGGGCACATTGAACAACACAAACGACACCGCGGCGCCAACACACGCAAATTCGATATGCGCCTTCTCGGGGCTGAACGACTACGGCCAGGGCCAGACGGCGTCGCAGGTCCAGACCGCGGCCGACTCCTGGAAGTACTACAGCCTCCCGAAAGGCTCCCCAGGGACCCTCGGGCTCTGCCGCGGCGGAACCAACTAGGATCGCGAAATCGAGAGAGGCTGCCGTACTCCGGATAGCCTCTCTCGGTCATCACCGAGGGTTGCGAATGCAGCGCGACCTGGGTAGGCGCGGCGCTTTCGAGCGAGTTCGGAACTTACGGAATGGTCGGGGCGAGAGGATTTGAACCTCCGACCTTGTCGTCCCGAACGACACGCGCTACCAAGCTGCGCCACGCCCCGACAGAGGTGCCCGTTCAACAGGGCCCGGGGATCATAGCAGAGGGGGTGCGGGCGACCGCCTGGGACCTCCTGCCGGCCGCCGCGTGCCGGCCCGGACCGGCACGATCGCCAGCGCCGCTGCGACGAACGCGGCGGCCATCACCCAGAACACGATAACCAGGCCCCGGCCGGCCCCGATCGCATCGATCGTCACCCCGTAGAGGGCGGTCCACAGCGACCCGACCCCGAACGCCAGTGTGAAATAGAGGGCGAACGAGGCGTCGCGGATGGTGGGTGGCGCGATGTCGGCGAGGAGAGCCTGGAGCTGCGGGCTCTCGGCGAAGCTGAAGATGCCCATCAGCACGATCCCGACCCACAGGCCGGCGAGGCTCGAGCCCACGAGCATGAAGATGGCAAAACCCACCGCGCCGCCCAGATACACGGCGATGAGCAGGGGCTTGCGCCCGAAGCGGTCCGACAGCCAGCCCGCGACCAGCGGCGCCGGAACCGAGAAGACGATCAGCGCCCCGTACATCAAGCCGGTCGTCCCCTCGTCGAGGCCGATGACCGAGCTCAGGTAGAGCAGCACGAACAGGTTGACGACGCCCAGGCCTCGTCCCCCACCGCCCAGCACCGAGGCCAGGTAGATCCAGCGGTGGTCGGGGTCGCGCAGGATGGTGCCGAACGCCTCGCGGACGCTGCCACGGGCGATCGCGGCCGCGCGGTCCTCGCCGGTCTCCCTGACGAACAGCAGGATCGCGAGCGCGATGACGACGGCGGGGATGCCGAAGAGGACCACCGAACCCCGCCAGCCGAGATTGGCCATCAGCCACACCCCGGCGATGGCGACCACGACGGTCCCGACGTTGCCACCGGCGATGTGGGCGCTGATGGCAAAGCCGCGGCGGTTCTCGGGGAACTGTTCGGCCAGCAGCCCGTTGCCGACCGGGTGCTGCGGCGAGCCGCCGATCCGCGAGGCGATGTTGGCCGCCCCGAACGTTCCGAAGCTCGGCGCGATCGCCTGTCCAGCGAAGCCGCCACCCATCAGCAGCCCGCCGGCGACCAGCAGGTTGCGGCGCGAGATCATCCGCGTCAGCTTCGCGTAGCTCAGCTGCACGACGCCCGATGCGACGGCGCCGACCGAGGCCAGGATCGCCACGGTCCCTTCGCTGACACCGAACTCGACGATGATCCGGAGGTAGACGAGCGGCAGCAGGACCGCCTGGGCGTGGTTGACGGCGTGGGCGATCGACAGCAGCCACAGGGTCCGGTCGGGATGGATCCGCGACATCCGCGGAATGATGAGGCAACGAAAAACGGGCGGACCCTTGTGTGGGCCCGCCCGTTCGTTGGCGCTGGAGAAACGGAGGTCTAGAACTCCTCGAGGTAGCGCTCGACCTCCCAGTCGGTGACCTGGGTTCGGTACTCGTCCCATTCGGCGCGCTTCGCCTCGACGAAGTGGGACAGGACGTGATCGCCGAGCGCTTCGGTGATGACGCTGTCCGCCTCGAGCTCGTCGATCGCGTCACCGAGCGTGCCCGGCAGCTCGCGGATGCCCTTGGCGGCGATCGTGGCGGCATCCATCTCGAAGAGCGACTCCTCGACCGGGTCGCCCAGCTTCAGGCCACGCTCCACGCCGTCGAGCCCGGCGGCGATCATCGCGGCGAACGCGAGGTAGGTGTTCGACGACGGATCCGGGCAGCGTACCTCGACCCGGGTCCCCTCAATGGATTTGCCGGGCGACACCTTCGGCACCCGGATCAAGGCGGACCGGTTCGTCCGCCCCCAGGTCAGGTAGGTCGGCGCCTCGTAACCGGGAACGAGCCGCTTGTATGAATTCACCAAAGGCGCCAGGACGGCGATCATGCCGCGGGCGTGGGCCAGGATGCCGGCCATGTACGAGCGCGCCACGTCCGACAGCCCGTACGGGTTCGAGGGATCGGCGAAGGAGTTTCGCTCGTCGGCGATCGAGTACAGGCTCTGATGGGTGTGCATCCCGGAGCCGTTGATGCCGTGGATCGGCTTCGGCATGAAGGTCGCGTACAGCCCGTGCTGCTGGGCGATCGCCTTGAGGGTGAACTTGAAGGTCACCGCGTTGTCGGCGGTGCGCAGTGCGTCGGAGTACTCGAAGTCGATCTCGTGCTGGCCGACCGCGACCTCGTGGTGGGCCGCCTCGACCCGGATGCCGAACGCCTCGAGGGCGTCGACCATGTCCTGGCGGATCTCCTGGGCCAGGTCGGTCGAGTAGTCGAAGTAGCCGGCCTGATCGTGGGGCAGCGGCTCGATGCCGCCGTCGGCGCCGCGACGGAACAGGAAGAACTCCAGCTCCGGGCCGGTGTTGACGACGTAGCCAAGCTTCTTCGCCCGCTCCACCTGGCGGCGAAGCACGAACCGCGGGTCACCGACGAACCGCTCGCCGGCCGGGGTGAAGACGTCGCAGATGACGCGGGCCGTGCCGCGCGGGCCGGAGGCCTTCTGCCACGGGATTTCGGCGAAGGTCGCCATGTCCGGCATCAGGTACTGGTCGCTCTCGGCGATCCGGGTGAAGCCCTCGATCGAGGAGCCGTCGAACCAGGTGCCGTGGCGAACCGAGCCCTCGAGCTGGTGGATCGGGATCGTCACGGCCTTGACGTGGCCGATGATGTCGGTGAACTGGAGCTGGACGAAGCGGATCCCGGTCTTCTTGGCCTTCTCGATCTTCTCGGCGCCGTCCACCTTCTCGGTTGCGGCCGGCTTCTCCGAATTGGCCGAATTGACCTTGTCCTTGGCCATTACCACCGATGCTGCCTCCTCACCGCGTCTTGTGCGTCAGGCACGAAGAGATCTGTGGTCCCTCCGACTGGGGCGAGGATAACAGTGGGTCGCAGGCCAGGGGAGCCGCGCCCGTCGGTTAGACTTGGTCTGTTTGCACAAGTCTCAGGGCTACGGCGAGCGGGAGCCGCAGTTCCGGGTCGCCCAGGCGCCAGCCGGTGAGGGCCTCGATCCGCCGCACCCGGTAGGCGACGGTGTTGCGGTGGACGCCCAGCGCGGCCGCCGCCTCGGCCAGACCGGCGTGGTCGAGCACGGCACGAAGCGTGGCGAGATGCTCCCTCCGGACGTCCGGCCGGCCCGATAGCAGCGGCTCGAGCAGCGTTCGTGCCAGGCGAGCCCCGTCGGGCACGTTGTGCAGGTTGCCCAGCAGCCGGTAGGCCGGCAGGCGATCGGCACGGGCAACGGTCGGCGGCTCGGACAGGGTCTCGACCGCCTCGAGCGTCATGCGCGCCTCGGCCTCGGCCGCCGGCCGATCGAGCGGCGCGGAGAACGGCCGTGACACCGCGACCGGCCGGCTCAGCGACGCGGCGACCCGTGACGCGATCCCCGCGGCACCGGGATCGTCGGGCTCGATCGCGATCACGGCGCGGAGCTCGAGGCTCTCGGCGTCGCCGCGAAGCGACATCCGTCGCCCCGGAGCCAGCAGCCGAATCTCGCGCCGGCTCCGCTCGCGCGCCTCCACTGCCGGGTCGTCGCCCGGCTGGCGCTGGCGCGCAACGAGGACGACCCATGGTGGACCGGCCGCCGGCAGTGCCTCCGCCCGGCCGGCCGTGTCACGCGCCCGCCGGAGCTCGTCGTCGCGCGCAAGCTCGAGCGCAAGGAACGCGGCAATGCGCGCGACGACCACGCGCTCCAGCTCCGTCGCCGGCCGCTCGCCGAGCAGGACGACGCTGCCCGACGGGCCGGCCCCGGTGGGAAGTGGCGACCGTAGTGCGACGGCTCGGCGTCGGGCGTGATAGGCAGCCACGGCGGCGGCCGCATCGGCAACCTCCGCCGGAGCGTGGACCGCGAGCGGCGCCCCGCGCGGGCCTTCGACCGCCACGGCTCGTCGCAGGAAACCGGCGACGGCCGCGACCAGGCCTGCCAGGTCGATGCCACCAATGGCCAGCGCTTCGAGCCGCGCCTCGAGCAAGGCGGCCTGCCGATCCAGCTCCGCCCGCTGGTTGACGAGGAAGCCGATGACGCTCCGCTCGAGCGTCCCGGGATCAGCCGGGCCGCTTCGAAGCGCCACGACTCCGGCCCGCTCGGCGGTCGCCGCCAGGGCGTCGAGCTCGGCACTGCCCGGGCGGGCCGGGTCCTCGGATTCGACGAGCAACAAGGCCGCGACCCCGGCGCCGGCGCTCGCCGCGACGAGCGCCTCGATTTCGGCCGGGTCCGATGCGACCACCGCCAGCGCCGAACCCGACACGATCGCCAGGTCGCCGGGCTCGAGCCCGTCGAACGCCGGCACGCGCGCCTTCATGACCCGGACCCACGACACCTGCGGCGAGGTCGCACCAACGGGGGCGATGGCGCGCGCGTCGGGGAACAGCGCCGCGCGCAGCTCGTCGAGCGTGGCCACGCGTCGCGGCCGTCAGCCGGAGCGGCGCGCGACGAGATCGCCGAGGAGGCGACTGAACTCCCGCTCGAAGTCGACGTAGCGATCCGACCGGCCCACGATCGCGACCTCGCCGGACGGCGCGATCCGCGTCCAGACGCGGCGGCGCGGCAGGTAGAACGTGATGAGGATGCCGCTGATGAGCGAGCCGAACGCCAGCCACACGAGGCCCTGGCCCGGATCGTTCTTGGCGATGAGCAGCGTCGCGCCGGCGATGGCGCGGAGGTCCACGCTGAAGTCGAGATCCGCGTTCGTGCCGCTCGCGCCGAGCGCCACGAACAACGGATTCAGCGGCACCGGAATGGGATCGCCGTTGGCATCGAGCCCGACCGTCCGGTACGGCAACACCAACAGGCCGGTCTCGCCCTGGTACGACGTCAGGATCATGTCGAGGCCCACGTCGCGCCCGGGCACGCCCATGATCGCCCGCGGCTGGCTGTCGACGGGCTCCTCGAACATGCCAACCGGGCCGGCCCACAGCGTCGCGCCGGACTTGTCGCGGATCAGCAGGTCCGGCGCGGGCCGGAAGCCGTTCTGGTGGAACGTGTAGCCGGCGACGGTCAGCGGGTCGTTGACGCGGATGGTCTTGCTGGCGAGCAGCTGGCCGTCGCGGTAGACCTCGAGGTCGGTCGTGAAATCGGCGAACGAGCCATCCGCGTTGCGCGGCGCGTGGAAGCCCACGTTGCGGACGTAGAGCAGGCCCGGCGTCCCGATCGGCTGGACGGGCGCCGCCTCGCCGTCGGCGAGGGCCAGGCCCTGCTCGTCACCCAGGCGCGACGTCACCGCCGCGGCGATGAGGAAGAGGACCAGTCCCGTGTGCGTCAGGAGCGTCGCCATCTTCGTCCACTGGTGCCGGTCGCCGTAGACATACGCCACGCCGTCGACCTCAGCGCGTCGGACGCGGAACCGGTGGCGCCGCAGGACGTCGCCAACGGCGTCGGCCGAAATCCCCGCCGTCGCCGCCCTGTCCGGCAGGCGCGGGTCGAAGAACGGCTCCGGCTGGACAACGCGGACATCCGCCGACTGGCGCCAGAGGCGCGGCGTTCGGTCGATGGTGCAGACGACGATCGACGTGATGAGGACGACGAGTCCCAAGCTGAACCACGTCGACGAGAACATGTGGAACACCTGGAGCCGCTCCATGCCGTCGACGACGGCGGTCCCGAACGCGGCGTCGTAGCGGTCGCGCAGCTTCGCCATTTCGGTCGCGTAGACCGCCGGCTGCTGGAGGGCCCGCCCGGGCAGCTGGCGGATCGTCATGCCGATGACCGCCATGACTGCCAGGATGCTGATCTGGAGGACCGCGAAGTTGACCGACGTCAGCAGGTCCCAGAGGGCCTCCCCGGCAGCGACGAGGAGGTTCGGACGGCGTCGGGTCGCGGCGGACGGCCAGGCGACGACGGGGCTGGTCATCGCCGAACTCCTGGGCGCGGGCTAGGCGCGGGCGCCCGCGAGGGCGGGACCGCCGGCACGCGCGGCGGCGAGGGCCGTCTCGAAGTCGGCGACGAGGTCGTCGACGTCCTCGAGCCCGGCCGAGATCCGCAGCAGGCCCGGGGCGATCCCCGCGGCGGCGAGGGCGCGATCGTCGAGCTGGCGGTGGGTCGTCGAGGGCGGGTGGACGACCATCGTGTGGACGCTGCCCAGCGACGCGGTCAGCTCCGTGACCGTGAGTGCGTCGATGAACGCCGCGCCGGCCGGGCGTCCGCCCGCGAGCTCCACGGCGAGCATTCCGCCGCCCAGCGTCAGCTGCCGCGCGGCGAGCGCGTGCTGCGGGTGGCTGGGCAGGGACGGGTGGTGGACGCGCACGACCCCGTCCTGACGCTCCAGCCAGGCGGCCAGTGCCGCGGCCGTCGCCGCGTGGCGCTCCATCCGGACCGCCAGCGTGGCGATGCCGCGCAGGACGAGGAACGCGGCCAGCGGCGCGAGCGAGCCGCCCGTGTCGACCTGGACGTCCCGCACGCGGCGAACGAGCTCGGGCGAGCCGGCCACGATGCCGGCCAGCACGTCGCTGTGGCCGCCCAGGTACTTCGTGGCGGACTCGATGACCAGGTCCGCGCCAAGCTCGAGCGGGCGGCACAGGTACGGCGAGGCGAACGTGTTGTCGACGACGAACGTCGCGCCATGACGACGGGCGATCGCGGCGAGCGCGGCGATGTCGGCGACGACGATCGTGGGATTGGAGATCGTTTCCGCGTAGAGGACGCGAACCGGAGCCGCGGCGAGGGCCGCTTCCACCGCCGCGTGATCGGTGACGTCGACGTACTCGGTCGTGACGCCCAGCCGCCCCAGGACGTTGGCCTGGAGCGCCCGGGTCGAGCCGTACACCGCCCGCGTCGAGACGATCCGGTCGCCGGCCGAGACGAGCGCAACCAGCGCGGCGTGGATCGCCGCCATTCCCGTCGCGAACGACACGCCGGCCTCGCCGCCCTCGAGCTCGGCGACGGCGGCCGCCAGAGCGGCGGTCGTTGGGTTGTCGATCCGGCTGTAGGCGTACCCCGGGCGCTGGTCCGTCAGGACCGCGGCGAGCTCGTCGGCGTCATGGGACGAGAAGGTCGCCGACTGGTAGATCGGCACGCTCGTGGGCCGCTGGTCCACCTGGGGTGCCCGCGAGGCCGCCCGGATCGCGCGGGTGGCGAAGCCGCGGCCGCGCGCCGCACCGTCCCGTTGGGTCACCGGCCGATGCTACACCCGGTTGGGGGACCGCCCGCGCGAGCCCACCGCGATGCCCATGACCCGGTTCTTGCCGCCGCGCTTCGAGGCGTACATCGCCTGGTCGGCGCTGATCATCAGCTCGTCGGACGTTCGGCCGTCGTCCGGGTAGCTGACGACGCCCACCGACAGCGATGTCCGCGCGGCGACCCCCGGCAGGTTGAGATCGGCCGCGCCCATGCGGATCTTCTCGGCCAGGACGTAGGCCCCGGTGGCCTCGGTCTCGGGCAGCAGCACGACGAACTCGTCGCCGCCGTAGCGGGCGGCCGTGTCGATCCGCCGGACGCCGGCCCGGATGACCTCGCCCGCGCCGCGCAGCACGCGGTCGCCGACGAAGTGGCCGTAGCGGTCGTTGATCGCCTTGAGCTCGTCGAGGTCCATCATCAGGAGGCAGAACCCCCGCCCCGAACGGGCGCTCCGGGCGATCTCCCGATCGACCGCGGCGAAGAAGAACGTCCGCGTGAACAGGCCGGTCAGCGGATCGACGGTCGACAGCCGGATCGCCGCGTCGCGCGCCCGGCGCTGCTCACGGGCGATGACCATCGCGACGTAGGCCAGCAGGATGAGCGCGGTCAAATTGATCGCCGCGGTCGCGACGGTCACGGAGCTGATCGGCCCCGGGTGGCCCACCAGCAGCGCGACGAGGTAGCCCAGCGTCGCGAACGCCGCCAGCGCCAGCGTCACTCGCTCGCTCACGACAAGCGCCGCGCCGGCGACGATCAGCGGGAAGACGAAGAAGAACGGGCTAGCCTCGCGACCGGTGAACATGATGAGCAGCGTCGCGAAGGTGATGGCGACCGAACCCTCGACGACGAACTTCGCCGCGCCCAGGGTCGACGACGGCAGGATGTCGTGGACGACCAGGACGAAGAGGGCGGCGAGGGCAAGCAGGACGAAGATCGCGTCCTGCGTCTGTGGCCACAGCCCGCTCACGGCGACGATCACGAGCGTCGCCGCGATGAAGGCCCAGCTCGCGATGCGCACCACGCGGTCGTAGGCCCAGACGGGCACGTCCGATTCGTTCTGGTCCGCGCCGCCGATCAGCGCCGACAGCTCCGCGACGCCCAGGTCTTGATCGCCGGGCCCCTCGTCGCCCGTGACGGCCGATCGGTCGCCCATGATCGACGGCAACATCACGGCCGCCATGACGGCGAGATTCGCCAGCACGGCGAGAACGATCAGCGTCAGGACCGGCTCGACCGGCACCCCCGTGGCACCTCCACGTGCGCGGCGCCTCTCCGGGCGCTCGCCTCCCGGCCATCTTAGCCGCAAGCTCTCGGCGGGCCCCCTCGTGATGCCCTCCGGGGGCGCGGTTTCAGGTGCGCGACGGCACCGAGACGAGGGCTAGCGGGTGCCCCACTGGTAGGTCTGCTTGACCATCCGAAGGTAGACGAAGGTCTCCGTCTCGCGGACGCCCTCGACCGCCCGCAACCGCTCGGTCAGGAAGCGCAGGAGGGCCTCGTTGTTCTCGCAGACGACCTCGATCAGGAGGTCGAAGGCGCCGGCGGTGATGACGACGTAGTCGACCTCGGCGAAGGCCGAAACCGCCTCGGCGACCTGGAGCAGCCGATCGCGCTCGCAGCGGACGCCGATCATCGCCTGCTGCTGGAAGCCCAGCTTGAGGGGATCGGTGACGCCGACGACCTGGATGATGCCGCGCTCCACGAGGCGGTTGGTGCGGGCCCGCACGGCCGCCTCGGAGACGCCGAGATCAGCCGCGATCTGGGTGAAGGGCCGCCGGCCGTCCTGCTGGAGGTGCTCGATGATCCGCTTGTCGAGGGCGGACACCTCGTCCGCCCCCCGCGCCGCCTGGCCGCGGCCGCGCGCGGGAACCGTCACGAACCGGGGCTCGCCTGGGCCGCGGCCGGTGGCTGGGAGGCGGGGACGGGGG
>Ga0070697_100003439_pt1 | contig 12167 bp, 8 predicted proteins | sample KBSK1501metaG_FD_65475 | JGI IMG/M metagenome (GOLD analysis project Ga0070697, IMG submission 65475) | Corn, switchgrass and miscanthus rhizosphere microbial communities from Kellogg Biological Station, Michigan, USA - KBS K1-50-1 metaG | ecosystem: Host-associated > Plants > Roots >... | reverse complement strand
ACCGTTCGCGACTGGCGATCCGGAGCTCGCCGGATTCGAAGATCAATCCACGCCGGACCGCAAGCTGGCCGCCGCGGCGAGCGCGCAGGCCGGCCCCTCGTCCGCGCTCGGCCGGCGCACGTATCAAAAAGGGCTGCAGACGCTGGTCTGGAAAGCGGACGACGAGAATGACGACGACCTGGTGTACGACATCCTGTTCAGGCGCGAAGGCGAGACGGCGTGGAAGACGCTGCGGAAAGCGGCGACCGAGTCGATTCTCGTCTGGGACACCACGACGATTCCGAACGGCACCTACTTCGTCAAGATCGTCGCCTCCGATGCGCCGTCCAATCCGGCGGGCACCGCGTTGACGGGCGAGCTGGACAGCATCGCCTTCGAGGTCGACAATACCGCGCCGGCAATCACGGTCGGCGCCGTGCGCGTCGACCGCGGGCGAACACTCATCAGCTTCGACGTGACGGACGACCACTCCCCGATTCAGCGCGTCGAGTTTTCGCAGGACGGCCAGCGCTGGCGCGGCGTGTTCCCGGTCGATGGGATCGCCGACTCACGCGAAGAGCACTACGAGTTGTCGGTGGAGGGCGAGCTTGGAGATCGCGGGTTGACGCTGCGGGCCAGTGACTCGATGAACAACGTGGCGACCGCCCACGTCGACCCGCCTTCCCGGCGGCGATAGCGACATCGGACGGGATTCGGGATTCGGATTCGGGATTCGACGTGCTGAACGCGCACCCCGTGCTCTTACGTGTGCCGAATCCCTATGTCTGCCGAATCCCAGAGCCCAAATCCCAAATCCCGAATCCAGGCGCCGATTGGGCGCGCTTCTTGGCGGGCAGCGCCACGTCGAGCGCCGGTGGCTGCTTGCTGGCGCGCACGGTTGTCTGTTCCAGCATCCAGATCGCAATGGGCAGGCGTTTCGCCAGCGACGGATCCAGGCGCGACTGCGACACCGCTTCGAGCAGGTCGTCGATCAACTGCACCTGATCCACCGCGGCGTGATGCCGCGTCGCACGCAGCACCGCCAGATTGGCGAGGCCGCCCTGACTCGTCACGACGGTTTCGAGGGCGAACACCGCGTCCTGCTCGGCCGACTCGTTGGCGCGCTGAAAGCGCTCCGCCCACCTGGCACGGCAGCCCGACGCATCGGTCAGATCATTGCCCGAGTCGCACTCGAGCGGCGTCGCCAGGACCGTCATCAGCGCCGCGAGCGAGTCCGGCCGTTCATTGGTTGCGAATCGCATCATGCTGAGCATGATCACGACGCACACGGCAGTGGCCGCGGACGCGCCAATCGCCGCGTAGACCAGGTGCATGTCCTCGAACATTACCCGGACACGCGAAAACAGCGAGGCATCGTCTTCCGCCTGCAGACGGTTGACGACCGTGGCGGTGAACACGGCGGCGTCATCATGCGACAGCCCGCGGCGTCCGGCGGCGAGCCCCTGCAGCGCCTGGCGCACGCCCCGCAGGTCGGCGAGTGACGCCGCGCAGCGGTCGCACCAGTCGAGATGCGCGCTCACCGCAATCTGCTCGCGAACGGCGAGCTCGCGGTCGTGAAAGGCTTGCAAGCGGCGCCGGGTCGCGGCGCAATTGAGCGGCTTCATGCGATTCTCGCCTCCCGCAGCTCCAGGCGGAGCGCCTGCCGCGCGCGTGTGAGACGGGACTTGACGGTGCCCACCGCGACGCCGAGCGAAAAGGCGATTTCCTCGTAGCTGAGGCCGTCAATCTCGCGCAACACGATCGCGGTCCGCTGGTCGAACGGCAGATTGTCGAGCGCGCGCTGCAGACGCTCCCCCAGCTCTTTCTGCGCGAGCAGGCGGTCGGGGGTCAACTCGGAGCCGGAAGGGAACTCCCCGTGCGAAGCGATGTGCTGATCGAGCGACACCTGATCGGCCCGGTGCCGGCGTCTCCAGAATCGGTGCCGGTTACGCGCCTGGTTGACCGCAATGCGATAGATCCAGGTGCGCAGGCTCGACTGGCCGCGGAAACGATGGATCGTGCGGAACACGCGCAGGAAGACCTCTTGTGAGAGGTCGAGCGCCTCGTCACGCTCGCCAAGCAGGTTCAGGGCGAGCTGGATGACCATTCGCTGATGCTCGGCGACGAGGTCCGCGCAGGCCGCTTCCTCACCCGCTGCACAGCGCTGCACCAGCGCGGCTTCGCGGCCGCCGACGTCGGACCAACTGACGACGCGGGCCTGCTTCACAGACAAGTCCACTATACCAACTTAGACCCCTCGGATGCCCTAAAGTTCCTTTGGGCTGATAGGATAGAGCCGATCGTGAAACGCGCGATTCTCGTGATCGTCGTGCTTGCGCTGGCGGCCGTGGGCGGCGTGTTCGCCTATCAGACGGCCGCGCGGCAGCGCGACCATGCAGCCCTGCTGACCCGCGGCGACACGGCTCTGCGCGACGATCAGGCCTTCGCCGCCATCGAGGCCTATAGCGGCGCAATCGCGCTGCGGCCAGACTCGATGCTCGCCTACCTGCGACGCGGCCAGACCTACCAGCACCGAGGCGACCGCGGCGACCTCGAGGCCTCCGTCCGTGACTTCCGGACGGCCGCCACGCTGGACCCGACCGCCACTCGTCCGCTCGAGGCCCTGGGCGACGCGCTCTACCAGCTGCAGCGCTATGCGCGCGCCGCCGATGCCTACGAGCGCTACCTCCGGCTGGACGACCGCTCCGCCCGCGTGAACTACCGGCTTGCGCTCAGCCGGTATCGGGAGCGCGATACAGATGCGGCGCTCACGGCGCTGCGGGAGGCCGTGCGCCTCGACGACCGGATGGCCGACGCGCATTACCTGCTCGGCGTCTGCCTGCGCGACAAGCACAACGCGCCGGACGCCCTCCGCGCGTTCGAACGGGCGGTGGCGCTCGAACCCGGGGTGATCCCGGCGCGCGAGGAGCTCGCGGATCTGTACGGCGAGATGGGCCGCGGCGCGGAAGAGCTCGAACAGCTTCAAGTGCTCGCCGGACTGGACCGCGACCACGCTGCGCGGCAGGTGGCCGTCGGCATGGCGCACGCGCGCACGGGCCACTGGGACCTCGCGGTCCTCACTCTCGGCGGCGCGCTCGAGCGAAACCCCAACGAGCCGGAAATCTATCGCGCCCTCGGCCAGGTCTGGCTCCAGCGTCCGCGCGACGATCGCGCGTTCCTCAGCAAAGCGCGCGAGGCGCTCGAACGTGCCGCGTCGAGTCCCGCCGCCACGAGCGAAGCATTGACGCTCTACGGTCGCGCGCTGCTGGAGGAGGGCGATGTCGAGGGGGCCGAGCGCGCATTGCAGCAGGCCACCACGCGGTATCCGATCGACCCTGCGGCCTTCCTGCTCTACTCGGCAACGGCGGAGAAACAGAACCATCTCGACCCAGCCCGACAAGCGCTGATTCAGTACGGCGGGTTGTCCGAGTCCGACACCGATTTCGTGCCGCGCGCGACGCGGATCGCCGCGCTATCGATCCGCCTGAACGAGCCGCGAATCGCCGTGGAGTGGCTGGATCGTGCCGTCTCGACCAGCCCCAGCGATGTCCGCCTGCTCGCCGCGCTGGCCGACGCGCAGCTTCGCGGCGGCGATCACACGGCGGCGCAGGCCACCGTCGCGCGCGCGCTCGACAAGGAGCCGAAAAACCCCCAGCTTGTCGCGCTCGCCAAAAGAATTACGAAGTAGGAATTTGAAACTTGGAATTCGTCGGGCTCATTCCAGATTCTGAATTCTTAATTCTCAATTCCAATCGCGGGACGAGTGGCGCGCGCCAGCACGATGCAGAGGATGAGCGCCGGGACGCCAAGGAGGCCGGCGCCAATGAAAAAGAGCCCATACGCTTCGAGCAGCGTGCGTCCGGCCGTCAGATGCTCGACCGCCACTCCTGAGAAGCCTTTGGCGAACTTGCCGACGTAGGTGTACGCAGAGCTCAGAAGCGCGTACTGCGTCGCCGTATAGCCGAGACTGGTCAGGCTCGACATGTAGGTCACCAGCGCGACGCCGGCGAAGCCGATACCGAAGTTGTCCGCGGCGATCACGGCGCCGAACACCCGCAGGTCAGGGCCGGCGTACGCCAGCGTCGCAAAGTTGGCGATCACCAGAATCTTCATGACGACCCCTGCGATGAGCGTCCTGACGTACCCAAAGCGCAGCGCGCTGAAGCCTCCGGCGGCGATGCCGAGCAACGTCGCCACGAGGCCGATCGAGGCGCGGACGGTGCCGACAGCGTCTTTCGAGAGCCCGAGATCGTGATAGAACGGATTCACCATCGGTCCCATCACGAACTCGGGCAACTGGTAGAAGCTGATCATCGCGAGCATCAGGAGCGCCAGCCAGCCGTAGACGCGAAAGAATTCCGTGAACGGGCCGATCACGGCGTCGAAAGAGCCGCGGGCGCTCCAGAGCGGCGCAGTTTCCGCCTTGGATTCGAAGACCTTTCTGGCCCGCAACGGCTCTGTGGCCACCAGGCTCCCGCTCAACCCGATCGCCATCAGCGCCCCCATCGCGGCGTAGGAAATCCGCCAGCCCCAATGATTCGCCGCAATCAGGATCGCCGCTTCTGTGACCAGCACCGCCAACCGGTAGCCAAGCTGGTAGGCGGCGGAGAGCAGTCCGAGCTCGTCGGAGTCCTGGGCTGCCTCGATGCGCCAGGCGTCCACCACGATGTCCTGGGTCGACGACGAGAAGGCGACAATCAACGCGAGGATGCCGAGCGTCGCGAGTCCGGCTTTCAGACCGGTCGTGGCGATCATGACAAGCCCGATGGCGACGAGCAGTTGGGTGACGACCATCCATCCGCGGCGCCGGCCGAGCCGCCCGAACACGGGCGCATCGAGGCGATCGACGAACGGCGCCCAGAGGAACTTCAGCGAATACGCGAGTCCGACCCACGACAGGAAGCCGATCGCCGTCAGCGTCGTCCCCTCGTCGCGCATCCAGTAGCCGAGGGTGTTGCCGGTGAGAAAAAACGGCAGACCGGACGAGAAGCCCAGCATGAGCATCACCGCCACCTTCGGCTGGCGGAGCGATGCGATCACGTTACGCTTGGATCCGGCGCTGACGGTGGCGACAGCCATGACTTCCCGCGAGTGTCATCCAACGTTTGATGTCGGTCAAGACCTATCGCAGGACTGGAAGTTGAACAACCTGCGGGCGGTTTCCAATTCGTCCGCAACGACGTCCCGCGGTTGCGATGGCGAGCTCTTCAGAAACCAGGCGCACTGCGAGTGCAACGGTCGATCGAGACCCGGCCCGCCGCGCAGTTCGGTGATCTCCTCTGGCGACGCGCTCTCGCCCTGCATCCGTTGCACCGAATCGCCGGGTACCAGGGGGACCCGCGAGAACACGAGCGTTGGCGACGCCAAGAACACCGGCAGCGCGAGCGCGGGCCGGCGGGTCAGGAAGCGGTCACGGCGAAATTCCGAGGCGCGTCATCAGCTTCGTCAGCCCCTGGCGCGTGACGCCGAGCTCCGAGGCGGCGCGTCCGCGATGGCCGCCGGTCCGGACGAGCGCCGCACGGACGAAACGCTCCTCGAAGGTCCGGCGCGCTTCGTCCAGCCGCCACGCGTCGAGGCGACCGCTCCCGGCGAACGGCGCCGGCAAGGCTGACGGCGGCACCACACCGCGCTTGGGGCTGCGGACGGCCAGCGCCGCGAGGATGTTCTGCAGTTCGCGCACGTTGCCCGGCCAGTCATAGCGCGCCAGCGCGGCGATCGTCGCCGCGCCAAGCGTCGCGCGGCTGCCGACGCGGGCGGTCGCATCCCGCCAGAAGTGCTCGGCGAGAACGGCGATGTCCTCGCGCCGCTCGCGCAGCGGCGGCACCGTGATGTGAACCACATCGAGGCGGTAGAGCAGGTCGAGCCGAAACCCTCCGCGCCCCACCTCGGATCGGAGATCGCGGTTCGTGGCTGAGACGATCCTGACGTCGACGCGCCGCGACGCCGTCTCGCCGACGCGGCGCAGCTCCCCCTCCTGGATGACGCGCAGCACTTTGGCCTGGGCGCGCGCGGACAGCTCGCCGATCTCGTCGAGAAACAGCGTCCCCGCGTGCGCGTCCTCGAAGACGCCCGTTCGATCGCCGACGGCGCCGGTGAACGCGCCGCGCGCGTGCCCGAACAGCTCGGACTCCACCAGATCGTCGGGCAGCGCCGCGCAGTTCAGCGTGCAGAATGGCTTGTGACGCCGCGATCCGCCGCGATGAATCGCGCGGGCGACGAGCTCCTTGCCGCTGCCGCTCTCGCCGTCGATGAGCACGGAAAACGGGGCGCCAGCAGCGCGCTCGACGCCCTGTCGCAGCTCGCGCATCGCCGCCGTGATGCCGAGGAGGTCGCTGCTGCCGCCAACCGCCGGCTCCAGCTGCTTCGCGATGGCGGCTGCAAGCATCGGCGCCGCCGCCGCCGCGCTCATCGTCAGCACCGGGGCCGCGCGGGAAATGTCGTGCGTCGATCCGAGCGCCCAGCGCGCGCAGAGCGCACCGATAGGGGCGCCGCCATAGAGGACCGGCGCCGCCGCGTCGATGCGGTCGTCGTGCCGATGCGGGGTGATCGTGATGCCGGCGCAGGTGGCCCGCTCCGCGATGTCGGTGTCAAGCCGCGCGCCGTCGGCGGTGATGACGTGGGCGCGCCCGCCGCGCACCGCCGTGAAGGCGACAGCGGCCGCGTGCAGCTGCTGCCGGACGCGCGCGCAGATCTCGGTCAGGAGCACGACCTCGTCCTCGGCGGTCTGGCACAACCCAAGAATCGCGACGATCTGATCGACGAACGGGTCTGATCCGGCGCGCGCGGGCGCGACCGCTCGCGGCGCCGCGACATACAGCGCAAGCGCGCCCAGCCCGGTCGCGGAGGCGTGGCGCGCCACCACGTCACGGGGATCGCCGTCAGCGGACGCCACCGCCATCGCGAGCTCCCATCGCGACCGGACCGTGGAAGATGCGGTCGCGATCAGGCGTCGGAGCCGACGCAACTGGGCGGCGGCCGTCGCCGTGCGACCCCGTCTCCGCTCCGCTTCAGCCCGCAGCAGGCGCGCGCGCACGGCGCGCAGCGGGTCGTGCGCCAACCGCGCCGCGATGATCGACTCGGCGACCTCGCGCTCGACCGCGTCCAGGTCGCCGACGGCCAGATGCACGAACGCTGCGGCGTACGATGCCGCGGCCTGCAACCCGCGCTCGTTCGCTGCGTCCTGCCGGGCCTCGGCGACCAGCGACATCGCCCCGCTGAAATCGACGAGACCCACGGCGATTCGCGAGCCGATCAATCGATGTCGCACTCGCGCCGGCAAGGCGGCGGCCTCGGGCGCTGCCCGCAACGCATCCTGCGCGTCTGCGTATTGCCCCCGCCAGTACAAACAGCGCGCAAGCGACAAGGACGCCCCGCCGCCGCGGGCCGGATCCTGCGCGGCTCGAGCGGCGGCCAGCGCTGTTCCGAGGACGCCTTCCGCTTCGTCGAGCCGGCCGAGGTCAATCCACGCCTCGCCGCTCAGTATCGCGAGATCGACGAGCATCGGCTCATGGCCCGCGCGCGTGGCGTATTGCCTCGCGTCTTCAAGGACGGCTTGCGCATCGCGCGCGCGGCCTCGCCGGAGCAGCACGCGAGCCAACTCGAGGGCCCCACCGCCGGCGTCGGCCCATGCGCCGCGGCGCGCCAGCCCGCCAATCGCCTGCCGGAGCGCTCGAACGCCCGGGGCATGCCGCCCGCTGGCGATCTGCGCCAGCGCGCCATCCATCCGCCGACGGAGCGAGGCGAGCTCGCCTGGAGCCGGCCACGTGACCGGCGCGGGCGCGGCGACGAACATTTCGTCCGCTGCGTCCTCACGCCCATAGACCGCAGGCTGCTCGGCCACGCGCGACAGGCAGGACGCGCGCGCCGGCGGCTTCCGCCGGGTGTCTACCGTCGATTCCGGCCACAGCAGCTGCACGAATCGGCCAGGCAACCCGCGCGAACGTTCGGCGGCCCGACGCACCTCCTGCTCGAGCGCCGCGGTCAGCGCCTCCGGTCGAACGGCGGACACCAGCGCGTCCGCCGACAGACGGCCGAGCGCGATGCCATGAACCGACCGGCATTCGTTCACTCCGACGATCAGGTATCCGTGCGGCTGCGAGGTTCGAAGCGCCGCATCCAGAAACGCGGACCAGGGGGCATGGCTCGTGCCGTCTGCGATGACGAATAGACTGCGCCCGCGCCACAGCTCCGCGTATCGCGAACCGATCAGATGCGACGCGACCGGCACGAAGCCATGCATGCGGGCCAAACGCGCGAGGAGGCACACCACGAGGTGCTTGCCCGAGCCGGGCGCCCCCCACAGCGCCGACGCGTGGGGCCGAGTCCCGTGTGTGCCTTGAAACATCTCCGCCAACGCCGCCACGGCGCGACGCTCGACAAACCTCAACCCACGATCTGACAGGGGCAGAGAATCTGCGGGCGCGTCTCCGTCGCGCAAATAGCCGCTCTCGTCCGGCGGCACCCAGACTTCGGCCCCGTTCCGCGCACGCTGCACGCTTTCTGGCATCAGCCCAGCCGACGTGAGACCGGATGCATGCAAAAACCTCGTGGCGGCGGCGTGCACTGACGAGGCGAGCTCCCGGGAGCCGCGCGAGAGCGCTGCACAGGCCCACGCCTCGAAGCGCGACGACTCGCCGAGAGGACCAAAGTCGAGCAGGCGCGCGATCGCGCGGTGATGCAGCGCGTGGAACGTCGCGCACCGTTCGGCCCATCGCAGCTGCTCGGACACGCCGCCCGCGGCGCCGACGCGGACCCTCACGCGATCGCCGGTCGCAAGGTCGAGCGCGCGCCCCTCGTCATCAACCGCGAATCGATCCGCCACAAGCCGCACGGCGTCCTCCTTCATGAGCGATGCGCGCGGCACCAGTGCAAGAAGACGGCCCCCGCGAATCACGCGGCAGATCGCGTGGCGGCGCGCCAGATGCGGCAATTTTTTCGGATAGAATGACCCTCGAATGCTGCGTTTTCTGACTGCCGGCGAGTCGCACGGCAAGGCGCTTGTCGCGATCCTCGAAGGCGTGCCGGCCGGCCTCGCGATCGATCTCGACGCCATCACCGCCGAACTGCGGCGGCGTCAAACGGGTTACGGCCGCGGACGGCGGATGGCCATCGAATCCGATCGCGCCGAGCCGCTCAGCGGCGTCCGCCACGGGCGGTCCACCGGCGCGCCCATTGCGCTGCTCATCCCGAACAAGGACTGGGAGAACTGGCAGCGCACCATGTACGTGGAGCTCGAGATGCCGGCCGGCGCGCCAGGCGCCGATCGGTCGCCGGTCACGCGTCCGCGTCCGGGCCACGCCGATCTCGCCGGGTTCGTGAAGTACGGGCATGACGACCTGCGCAACGTCCTCGAGCGCGCGAGCGCCCGCGAGACGGCCGCGCGCGTGGCGGTCGGCGCGATCGCCCGGCAGCTGCTTCAGGTCGTCGGGGCCGATCTCGTCAGCCACGTGATCGGCATCGGATCGGCCGCGGTGGCCGACCCGCTCGCGATCACGTTCGAGCAGGTGCGTGCGATCTCGTCCGACACGCCGCTGCACTGCGCCGATCCCGCCGTCGAGCAACAGATGATCGCGGAAATCGACCGCGCGCGCGACGCGGGCGACACCATGGGCGGCCGCTTCGAGGTGATCGCGCACGACGTGCCGCCGGGGCTCGGCAGCTACGTGCAGTGGGACCGCAAGCTCGATGGACGGCTGGCGCAGGCGCTGATGTCCATCCCGGCAATCAAGGCCGTCGGCATCGGCCGCGGACCGGCCGTGGCTGACGTCCCCGGCTCCCGCGTCCACGACGAGATCCTTCCCGGCGCCGGGCGCCCCGGACCGATGGGCGTGAGGCGTCCGACCAACAACGCAGGCGGCCTCGAAGGGGGCGTCACCAACGGCGAGGACCTGCGCATCACCGCCTACATGAAGCCGATCTCGACGCTCATGAAGCCGCTGCGCTCGGTCGACCTTGCGACGATGATCCAGAGCCCTGCCGCGGTCGAGCGAAGCGACGTCTGCGCCGTCCCTGCGGCGGCGGTCGTCGGCGAAGCGATGGTCGCGATCGTCCTCGCGGATGCGGCCACCGAGAAATTCGGCGGCGATTCGATCGACGAGCTCGTCGCGAATTGGAAGGCCTTCCGCGATCGGACCCGCGCGCGCTTCGCATCGAAATGAGATTGTCACAGGCAGGGAACGCGGAACCCGCAGAGACCGCAGAGTGAGATTCCTCCCGCATGTTCGCGAACAGGATCGCTGGTTCCGCGTATTCCGGAGTGCGGGATGGCGTGCGGCGGATCGCGAACGGCTTTCCAGAGTAAGAATATTCTCTGCGGGCTCTGCGAGCTCTGCGTTCGATCGTCGTCGCCTAGGGACATGATCCGACCGATCCTCAAATACGGCGACTCCGTCCTTCACGAGAAGGCGCGGGCCGTCGACGCCATCACGCCGGACATCGATCGGCTCGTCAACGACATGATCGAGACGATGTATGCCGCGCCCGGTGTGGGGCTGGCCGCGCCGCAGGTGGGCGAGCCGCTGCGGATTTTCGTCGTCGACATCTCCATCGGCCGCGATCCGAACGGCCTGATGGTCCTGGTCAACCCCGAGTTCCTCGAGCGCGACGGCGTGCAGCTCGAAGACGAAGGCTGCCTGAGCGTGCCCGGGTTCAACGCGACGGTCGTCCGTCCGTTGCGGGCAGTGATCAAGGCGCTCGATCGCGAGGGGCACGAACGGCAGCTCGAAGCCGACGGCCTGCTCGCCCGCGCGTTTCAGCACGAAATGGATCATCTGGAGGGGACGCTGTTCGTCGATCGTCTCCGCGGGATCAAGCGCGATCTGATCGTCCGTAAAATCCGAAAGCTGTCACGCGCAGGCAAATGGTGACGGCCGAGAGGCTCCGCGTCGTCTTCTTCGGCACGCCCGAGTTCGCCGTGCCGACCCTCGAGGCCCTCCTCCAGTCCCGGCACCCCGTGGTCGGCGTCGTCACACAGCCCGATCGGCCGCGCGGGCGCGGTCAGAGAACGTCGGACGCGCCTGTAAAGGGGCGCGCGGTTGCCAGCGGGCTGCCGGTGCTGCAGCCGGACCGGCTGAAGGACCCCCTCTTTCTCGACCGCCTCGCCGCGCTCGAGGCGGACCTTGGCGTGGTCGCCGCATACGGCAGGATTCTGACGGACGCGGTCCTGTCGGCGCCGCGGCTCGGGCTGCTCAACGTGCACGCCTCGCTCCTGCCCCGCTATCGCGGCGCGGCGCCGGTGCACCGCGCGATCATCGCCGGCGAGCCTGAAACCGGCGTCACGATCATGCGCCTCGTCAAGGCGCTCGACGCCGGACCGATGCTCGCGGCGGTCCGCCGGCCGATCGGCGCCGACGAAACGAGCGTCGAGGTAGAGCACGACCTCGCGCGCCTCGGCGCGGCGCTGCTCGTGTCGACCACCGACGATCTCGCCGCCGGTCGGGCGCAGGAAACGGCCCAGGACGAGGCCGCCGCGACCTACGCACCCCGGTTGACGAAGCATGAGGGCGCGATCGATTGGAGCTGGCCGGCCGACCGCATCCACAACTGTATCCGCGGGTTGCATCCGTGGCCGCATGCCTTCAGCGTTGTTCACGGCCGCCGGTTCATCCTGATCCGATCAACCACGTCGGACGAGCCGGCGGGCCAGCCGCCGGGGACGATTCTCGAGGCGAGCGGCGATCGGCTCGCCGTCGCGACCGGTGCCGGCCGGCTGTACATCACGCGGATTCAGGCGGAAGGCAAGCGGCCGATGGGCCCGCGCGAATTCCTGGCCGGCCACCGCCTCGCGACCGGCGACCGCTTCGGGCCGGCATGATCGCGCCGGCGCGCGTAGCTGCGTACGAGGTGCTCCTCGCGGTCTCGTCCGGCAAGGCCGACCTGCCCACGGCCATCGCGATTGCGCGCGGCGGGCTGCACGACGATCGCGACCGCGCGCTCGCCGCTGAAATCGCGACCGGCGTCCAGCGATGGCGCGCGGCGCTCGATCACCTCATCGAGGCGTTCTCGAAGCGCGGGATCTCGCGTCTCGATCCGGAGGTCGTCGAAGTCCTCCGCCTCAGCGCCTATCAACTGCTGCACCTCACACGCGTGCCGGCCTCGGCCGTCGTCGACGACGCGGTCAACCTCGCGCGGCGGGCGGGAAAAGGGAGCGCGACCGGTTTTGTGAACGCGGTCCTCCGCGAGATTTCGCG
>Ga0070697_100003438_pt1 | contig 12170 bp, 17 predicted proteins | sample KBSK1501metaG_FD_65475 | JGI IMG/M metagenome (GOLD analysis project Ga0070697, IMG submission 65475) | Corn, switchgrass and miscanthus rhizosphere microbial communities from Kellogg Biological Station, Michigan, USA - KBS K1-50-1 metaG | ecosystem: Host-associated > Plants > Roots >... | reverse complement strand
ATGGAAAGCGTGCGCCGATGAGCATTCTCCCCCCTCGTTGGAGGAGTCCAACATCACCGGAGCAAGAGTGATTAAAGCACTTCCTCACCTGGAGACGAAAGTCAAAAGGGACAGCAGCATGGAGTGAAAGCGCAATGCGGGAGGCACCCTCTCCCAAGACGATGCGCGAGCTAGGCCATATAGGGTTAGCCCTGGATTGGGCGAATGTCAGGCGACTTGTTGTAGATGGCCAACCGGAGGATCATGGTGCTATTGCCTCCGCCTTGAGGTTATGATGATTAAGCTTTCGTCATTGTAAATGCTCTCCTCAGGAAGACTCGGAATGACCGAGCTAACCGCCGAACGACAGACCTACGTATGGACCAGGGGGATGAGTGAACTTCGGGATCGCCTAAGCGCCGCGAGGCGTATGGCGACGGAATCCTCGTAATACCTCAGAAAGAAAACGCCGAGGTTCTTTTTTTTCTGAGGGAAGGAGCAACCCTCGAAGGAGGGCCAGAGCGCGTCTTTGATCCAGACGCGCAGGAAAGGTATCAAGAAGTTACAACACGCAGAGGAATGCGAAATGCAACCAACCGATGTGTATTTAGGACTTCTCCGTGAACGAGGCAAGAACGGCTTGCCTCTCGAACGAGTTTACCGACAACTGTTTAACCGGAACCTCTACCTGACCGCTTACGGGAAAATCTATCGCAACGCTGGCGCGACCACTAAAGGCGTCACGGATGAAACAGTGGATGCCATGTCACTCGAAAAGAGTGACGAGATCATCCAGATGCTCCGCACCGAACGCTACGAGTGGCACCCAGCCAAACGAGTCTACATCTTAAAGCGGAACGGCAAGAAGCGCCCGCTGGGGCTACCCGTCTGGAGCGACAAACTCCTCGCTGAAGTCGTTCGATTAATCCTGAATGCCTACGACGATGGTCAATTCAGCGAGCATGCGCATGGCTTCCGCGAAGGACGGGGATGTCACACGGCCTTTCAAGAGAGCTACCACACCTGGGACGGAGTAACCTGGATGATCGAGGGCGATATTTCCGATTGCTTCGGCTCTTTGGACCACGATCTGCTCATCGCAACGCTGGGTGAGAAGATACAGGACGGACGCTTTCTCAGGTTGATGAAGAAGCTGCTCGATGCAGGCTTTCTTGAAGACTGGAAGTTCAACCAGACCTTGAGCGGTGTCCCCCAAGGATCAATCGTGAGTCCGATCCTTTCCAATATCCTGCTGGACAAACTCGACAAGTACGTTGAAACGACCCTCATTCCACACTACACCAGGGGAGGAAAGAGGAAGCTCAATCAGGAGTATGTCAAACTGCATCGACAGATGCATAAACTCTTCAAGAAAGGGCAGCCTCCTTCTGCCCTCAAGATCCGAAAACAACTCCAAAGGCTCCCCTCAATTGACCCCCATGATCCCGACTCTCGACGGCTCAAGTATATCCGTTACGCTGACGATTTCGCGCTCGCATTCACGGGGCCAAAATCGGAAGCGGAGGAAATCAAACGGCAGATAGCCACATTCCCGCGCGAGGAACTCAAGCTCCATCTCTCTGAGGAGAAAACCCTCATCACCCACGCAAGAACCGGCGCAGCCCGTTTCCTCGGATACGAAATCACCACCCTCCATTCCAATGCCAAGCACAGCAAAACCAAAGCTGGTTTCAAGCGGCGAAGCATCAATGGACGGATTGGACTTCGTGTCCCACAAGCCGTCCTGACGGAAAAACGCAACCGCTACCAGAGAGGAAACAAGGCCATCCACCGAGCGGAATTGCTCAATGAAAGTGACTACACGATCATCGCAACCTATCAGCTCGAATACCGAGGCATCGCGAATTACTACCACTGTGCTTACAATATGGATGCGCTGAATTCCCTCAAATGGACAATGGAACAGTCGTTAACAAAGACGTTGGCGCACAAACACAAAACCACTGTGGCAAACATCTATGCCAAGTACAAAACGAATCTCAGCGTAGACGGCAAGACCTACAAGGTGCTGCAAGTCACGGTCCCACGAGAGGAAAAGAAACCACTGGTAGCGACCTGGGGAGCTATTCCCCTGAAATGGGAGGTTAAAACTCCTGTAGAAGACCAACCACAACGACAGCACTGGAATAACCGATCAGAGCTCGAAAGGCGACTCCTGGCTCAAATCTGCGAGCATTGCGGGGCGACCCGTTTGACCGAAACCCTTGAGGTCCACCACATTCGCGCACTCAAGGACCTCAACAGATACGAAGGCCGGGAAAAGCCAAGTTGGGTGAAGATTATGGCCGCACGCCGTCGCAAAACGCTGGTCCTCTGCCGTACTTGTCATCAAGAACTCCATGCAGGACGACCACTGCGACAAAAACGATCTCGTTCACGGACAGAGCCACCCTGATGATGCTGGAAAGCCCGGTGCAGAGAAATCTGCACGCCGGGTTTGGAGGGAGGCGTTCGGAAAAGGGCTGCCACACAGTACCTCGCCGGGTGCCTACCCTACTTCTTCCATAGTTTCAAAGGCGAATGCATTGAAGGGGAGTCCTTGCAGACACGAGCACAGGCTAGAGGTGTCACCTTTGGGTATATCGAAACCTTTTACAATCGGACTTGTAGACATTCGACACTTCAGTACCTGAGCCCGCTTGCCTATGAACAAGTGATGTGTTAATCCACAGGTTTGGGGCCTCCACTTTTTCGGATGAGGATCAAATTGAGGAGCTAATACAGAAAGCGACCCCTTGTCAGACGCACTTCCTCCTGAAAACAATGCCAGTCAGAGGGACGGCTGACTGAAGGTAAGCGCCCCATTTTGATGATGCGGATGCGAGACCCTCGCATAGACCGTTTCCAATGCTTCCCCAAGCTGCTGACACGCGGCCAGCGAGGGACTGCTGACGTGACTCAGGATGATCCCACACCCCATGACCCCCGGATGAAAGCGAGGGCCTGGGGTCTCATACCAACCTGCGTTCTCACCGGCAAGCCTGACATGCGGGGAGGAGGTCAGAGAACGCAGCCGCTCGGGATCAGACTCAGGTTGCTTGAGCCCACCGCAGACCTTCTCGATCACCTCATCAAGCGTGTCCAGAGCTAGATTGGGCCACTGCTTTTCGCGCCGTTCCTCGCCATCGATGTTCCACTGGGTTCCGTTCTGGACTGTAACACTGCGGTGCCTATCCGCAGCTCATCAGCGGCTTGTCGCGAGCACGGCAGTGCGCTTGCTCAAGAGAGCAGAGCCCGCCTCACGGCGCAGGGGAAAGCCCCGCGGCTTCTTGCGGGCTCACTCGTATGGGCCTGAGCCAGAAGTCCATGCCCCCCTTGCTGGTCCCGGCGGATTGTGGCACAATACCTCTGCGGACATCTCATGCCGTCTCCCAGGGGAGAAACTGGACGCGCTCTGAGCAACCCGACGCTGCACACACCGAAGGGACCCTCATCGAAGCCTCCCACCCGTGCCGCGCCGCCGACAGAGGCCCAAGCAGACGGCGCCGCGGAACGCTCGCGGCCGGCAAACGTGTGCTCGGTCCGCCGGTCGCGCGGGCGGCCACAGCCGTTCTGGGCGCGAACATCCCGCGGGCAAAGCCAGGGGACGTCGTGTCCATGCACTGGAGCTCGGCGTGCGAGGTGCTCACCCGCGGCGAACTGACGCGGCTCTAAGCGGTGACCTCCGCCGCGCTCGCCACATACAACCAGCCGATCTGAGTTCGGCTAAGGAGTCACACATGCGGAAGATCGATGCGTTCGCGCACATCCTGCCTCGTTCGTATCTCTCTCGGCTGGAGCGGCAGCTCGAGAAAACCATGGCTCCAAGCCGGCTCGACTACTACCGCGAGGGCGTCTTCTCCTTCGATCCTGTGCTGACCGACCTGGACGCGAGGTGGCGGAAGATCGAGCCTTACGGCGATTACGCACAGGTCCTGGTGCTTGCCGTGCCGCCGCTTGAAGAGGTCGGGCCGCCGCCAGTCGCGGCGGAGTTTGCCCGCATCGCCAATGACGAGATGGCGGAACTGGTACAGCGGTTTCCCGCCCGCTTCGCCGGATTCGCGGCCGCGCTGCCGCTGAGCGATGTCGACGAGACCTTGCGCGAGCTCGACCGCGCCCTGACTCAGCTCGGCGCGCTGGGCGCACAGCTGTACACCAACGTCCTGGGCGTGGCGCTCGACGATCCGCGCTTCGAGCCGCTGTTCACCAGGCTCGAGGATGTCGGCCGCGCCGTGTGGCTTCACCCGACGCGCAGCGCGGCGTGGGCCGACTATCCGGCCGAGAGCAGGTCCGACTTTGGCCTGTGGTGGTCACTCGGCTGGCCCTACGAGACCGCCGCCGCCCTTTCACGCCTCGTCTATTCGGGGCACATGGAGCGTCACCCGCGCCAGCTCGTGATCGCGCACCACGGTGGCGGCATGGTGCCGCACTTCTGCGCCCGACTCGCGATGGGTCCCGGCTATCGGCAGGTCAAGGACACCCTGCCGCGGCCGCCGCTCGACTACTTCCGGAGGTTCCACGTCGACACGGCGCTGTTCGGCGCGCCACACGCGGTCCGCTGCGTCCTCGAGTTCTTCGGCCCGCGACACGTGCTCTTCGGCACCGACATGCCTCTTGGACCCTCGAACTCGGTCGAGGCGACGATAGCGGACATCGACTCGGCCGGTCTTTCCAGAGAGGACAGGGCTGCGGTCTACTCTGGGAACGCCGTGCGCCTGCTCGGGGGGCTTTCCGGCTAACGGCCACTTCTTGTGTCGTCCGGGTGGCCGGTGTTCCCGAACGCAATCCGGTCACGCACGACGCGGGCCCGACCGAGCAGCCGCGACCGCTGGACTGCGTCCTCGCGCGAGCCGGTTGCGGATGGCGTCGGCCGTCGCGCGCGAGCCGGTCGAGGCGCGGGCGCGTGGGCCAACAGGCTCGCCCGCTGCGCTTTCTGCTCCGATCACATCTGCTGCTGTAGAAAAAGAGATTCGGAGCATCTTGCTCGGCTTGATACCAACCTGCGTTCTCACCGGCAAGCCTGACATGCGGGGAGGAGGTCAGAGAACGCAGCCGCTCGGGATCAGACTCAAACGTTTGGTGTGAGTTAGAACGGACTTGAAAAAAGGGGTATCCAGCATCTAGAGTGAGCTTACCAAAAACCTTCAGATAAGGAGCTCACGATGCTAGATGGGGACACCTTTGTAACGATACGGTACGTCATGGTTGATGATTTTTGCCACTCGCAGCCGATCGGTGAAGCCTCTCACCCAGGTCCCGCAGCGGCCTTGTCGTGCAGTGAAGTCGTGACGTTGGCCCTGTTTGGACAATGGGGGCAGTTTCCCAGCGAACGAGCCTTTTATCGCTATGCCCAACATCACTTGCGAGCGGCGTTTCCGACCTTGCCGGATCTCAGTCAGTTCAATCGTTTGCAACGGCAGTATGCGGCAGCGCTGGTCGCGTTTGGCTTGTACCTGGTGCGCTTGCAGCAGGCGCAAGCCTGTTTGTATGAGTGCCTGGACTCCTCGGGCATTCCGACCCGCGACGCCAAGCGACGCGGGACGGGCTGGTTGGCGGGTCAAGCCGATATTGGCTGGTACGAGGGCTTTCATCTGCTGGTCTCGATTGCCAAAGATGGCATGATCAGCGGCTTCGGGTTCGGCTCGGCCAGCACCCATGATCAGCGTTTGCTCGAGACTTTCTTGGCGGCCCGTGCCCAGCCGACGGACTAGTTGACCAGTGTCGGGGCGAAAGCCCAAGGCGCTTATATCGCCAACAAAGGCTTTGCGGGCGAAGAGCCGCACATGGTGTGGCGCGAACGCTTTGGGGCCGAGGTGATTACTCCTCCGCATCAAAGCAGTCGCCAGCCCTGGCCCAAAGAGTGGCGGCGCTGGTTGGCTCATCTGCGCCAACTGGTCGAAACGATCTATGCAAAGCTGCTCAATACGTTCCGGCTGGCACGCGAGCGTCCGCATGCGCTGACCGGCTTTCAAGCTCGCCTGGTAGCAAAAGTCAGTCTGCACAACTTTTGCATCTGGCTCAACGGAACTCTGCAGCGTGATCCGTTGGCTTTTGCCGATTTGATTGACTGGTAGCTCGTTCATGCTAATTCACACCAAACGTTCAAGCATCTTCGCCTGATGCTGATACCCTCTTACATACACTTGCAAAAATTGAGGCTCGGCGTCGATCTGAGCAACGAAAAGAGGAGTAACACTTACCCTGCTTGCTTTTGCTGACGAGCTGCCCGAATAACACGGCGTACAGCCTCATGCGAAACACCATAATCCCCTGCAACTTTTCTAAGCGGTTCGCCCTGCTCAATACGACGAAGAACACGAGGCCATTCTGCAACGGGTATTTTCCAGCGCGTGTCTGAACCTGGGTTGCGTTGGTCATGAGCCATATCAACGGTCGAGTGGCTGTAGACAAGAATATCATTTCTTCCTGGGAAAAGCTTCTCTAGAGGGACGAATGACAGGTGCGACCGATGGTTCGATGCCCGTCGGTTCCGGTCTTACCCCTTCAAGTCAAGTGCCACCTGACTTCATGGATTTCTCGCGTCATCCCCCTGCACTGTCTCTTTCTGTCTTGTTGGCTTGAGCCCGTTCTACAAGAGATCTCGTGTTTATCGCGGATTCGACCTGTTGGGTTCCGCCATTATGCACTGGAGCAAAGCCTCTTCCTTGCACAGGGAGACCATGGGTGATGTGATCCAGCTAGCAACACTGTCTCGGATGCGTGAATGCGGAAACAGACTCTTGGTTTGAAGGAGAGAACAAGCAGAAAGGACCTCGTGAAGAGGACGTACCTCTCCCAGCCTTTGACAAACTAGCTCCTTCCAACGTCGGCACCAGGCCACATTTCCCAACGGATGTCCCAAGTCGCCAGCACACAGCATTGCAATGGGATCAATGGATCTGGTCTGCTTGCAATTACATGCTAGACTGCAGCAACACCGTAGTGTATACTCTCTTCAGTACTGGTGCATGCGGGAAAAAGACCGAACGGACGTGGTTCCACTGGGGAGGCAACAGCCAAGCGCATCAGGAAGAGAACTCCTAGCATCGCTCGGGCCCGACCTCAGTGGGGACGATTCCGGTCTAGCGGCGTGGCCGATGTCCAAGCCACTAGGCCACAGGAGGGAAGCGAACCATGGCACAACAAGAAGTACGACAGTATGAGCTTCAAGCTCGCTCCACGGAGACCTTCGGACGAGTGCTCTGTAGCGCGCGCACCCACCATTTCGTGGTAGATGGACCTGTCCAGAACGGTTGCCCCGGGGAGGCCATCACTCCTGGTGAACTCTTTCTCTCAGGGGTCGCCACCTGTGGTGTCGAACTCGTGCAAGTGTTGGCCAGGACACAACAGGTGCCGTTGCAAGCCGCCACCGTCAGCATTCGTGGAGTGCTCGATCCTAACAATCCGGTCCGGCCCGAGCTGAGTCTCTTCAATGCGGTTCGGTTGCACTTTCATCTCAAAGGGGTAACGCAGGAGCAAGGCACCCAGCTCATCGAGGCCTTCAAGCGCCGGTGACCGCTCTACGGTACGGTCGCAGTTGCGACCCCGGATGTCCAAGTCGAGCTTGATACTGAACCATAGAGCAGGGACGCAATTGAGCAGGAGAGCAGCCAGTCTGGCCTCGGGGGGTGACGTCTCACAAACAGGGCAAGATTACGGCGAGCGTGATCGGCACCAAGTCGCTTGCATCTGAGGAGCATCAGCGTGCCAAGACACGAGTTTGTTTTCCATGAGTATACAGAACAAGCGTATGCTGATGGCCCGCTGCCGATAGGTGAAGACCAAGTCATCATACAGCCCTCCCTTGCGGCTCGGGTGACCCAGGCGCTCCATCTTCAGGAAAGTGAAATGAATACCCTCCCTGCCTGGTCTACGGAGATTCGAGGGGTGATCACAACGACCGTGTCCAAGACTCAACAGAGCAGCTTTATCCTAAGCAACTCTTCTTCTCTAGGTATTGGGTGCTTCAATGCCAACAATATTTAAATACATAGAGGATTCTTACATGCCTTCATCTCAAGACAAGCTTTCCGATCTCTCTAATACTCAGGCGTGGAGGTTCGCGGGTCTGGTTCAGCAGCGCCTGACGCACCCGGTTGATGAAAAGGTCATAGCGGTCCCGGAAAGCCCAACTCCGGGGCCGCAGGATTGGAACGGTGGGGTGTTTACCTATGTAGCGCCCAACGGCGCTCAGGTCAGGGTAGGGCGTACCCGTAACGCAGTTGATCGTGGCGGCAAGACATGGATCGATTTCTCACAGGATGGAGGCAAGACTTGGCAGCGAAAAACAGCCATTACAAAAGATGACGAGACCGCCGGTGGGAGGGCCATTGTCTCCGTCGAACGGCCCTATGTCTACGGAAAAATAGTGGACGGAGAACCGTGGGTGGTGCTGGGCACCTGCGCCGCTGAAAAAGGCACCAAATGCTGGGACATACACGAAAGGGAAGCACCCTTTGCCCATCTCGAACAGCTGAAGGATGCGCCTGCCCGCTTGGCGCTGGCCGGTGACGCCGAGTATGCTTACAAAGATGGGGTTCCGGTTCAGGCCCCTGACCGGAAAGGCGTCTATCTGGCCGCGACCCGGCATCATATTTCCGGTCCTCCCGAAACTGCTGTCAATGCCGACACCGTCTTGTGCAAGCTCGATGAAACCACGAGCTGCTATCAGGTTATTGATATTCCTCTGCCACGGGCAGCGCGCGGCGAGATGGACGAGACCTGCAACCGCTTGAGCTGCGAGATGGTTTTCCCCGACGAAACAAGGTTCTGGGGCTGCGACATCCGCAATGACGAGGAACCCAACGCGGTATTAAAAACTCCCCTGAAACCGGGCGATCTGCGGCAATGGAAATTAGGCGATTTCGATGAAATAACCTCCTTTGCGGTAGGGATTTGGGAGAAGGGAGGCGCTTCACCTCAAGTAACATCTGTTCCCGCCATTCTCGGCAGGTCAATGCAGCCCCACTATCCGACATTGCGCTATCTTGGCATTGCGCCGTTTATTTCCCCTGTTGAGCTTGCCGGACTTGCGGCATCGCCAGATGCATCTTCCGGTAAGGAGAATCAAGCTGCACTCCTTCTGACCTATGAGAAAGCGTCGTCAGCAGGTTCCAAGAGCACCTACCAGCAGGCTATTTCACGGAAAGAACTGGCACAGGCACTGATCGGGAAAGGGCCTGAGTTGCTTGTAGACCAAGACCCGGCAGCGAGGCCTCAATGACAGAAGCAAGCGCGTGGTCGTTGAGAACCTACATCTAAGTAGACTTGCTGTTGCCTCAATTGTCTGGGTGCGCGTCTTAACAAGCTGGCATTGCAGGTACCGGTTAATGTTGCGTAGAGCAGAAGGAGGGGCCAGCCGCACTCGCCCATGGAAACCGAGTTCGCCAGCCTGCGCATTGTATCAGCGAAGCCGTACGGACCCAGGTCGTCGAACTGGCACGCACCAAGTATCAGGGCTGCAACCAGCAACATCTGCGCGATCTGCTACAAGAACGTGAGGGGATCATGCTCTCACGCTCCTCGGTGCGACGGATCGTGGAGCAAGCAGGACTGGCTGCGCCACGGTAGCAGAAACGACCCGTACACCAGCGACGAAGGCAGCGGTATCCGCAGGAGGGGATGCTCGTGCAGATTGACGGCAGCGCCATGGCTGGCTGGAGGAACAACGGCAAGATGTCTCAAAACTCAGTCAAGAGACATGAGACAACGTCTATAAGTTAGCCTGGGTGAACAAAAAAGATAGAGCCCTTTAGACTCTATCCTTTTATGTTAGCGAGGCATATGCAGCAATACATCAAGAAGGCACATGAGGGTCTGGAGATTGTTGGGTCGCGGGAGGGTCTTGCACATTTTGAATAGTCATATAGTTATTTGGTGCTAGCTCGATAATCACATCGGAAACCTGTTCAACCCTCTCATCGTGAAGTTTTCTCGTCAAGAGAGCTAGCCAGGCTCTTTTTTCATCCTGAGAACTATCTAGCAGAGAGAGCAGCGTATAGCCAGGTCGTCGAATGGCAAGAAACGTTCTAATGCTGGCCGTTACTTCATCAGGAACATTCAGGAACTCAGCCGCAGGCTTGGGAGGTACCTCTTTTTTGTCAGTTGCCGGGGCTTTTTTCAGAGCAGGAGAGGCAGGAAAAGGCTCGCCAGAAGGAAGTAATTCAGGATGATAGTGTGTCATCCAGTTGAAAATATCGTTGATGGGACTGGCTTGGAGGGTGATTTTGCTAAACCCAAATCCGTAAGAGTCATCTCCTAGTAAGGAAAAAACGTGAGCCATCTTGTCTTTTCCTCCTATTTTCTCCCACGTCCCTTCCTCTATCATTTCTTGCCTTCTTTGCAGAAGTTTCAGAATATTTTCTCGTTTGTGTTGTAAAATACTTTGTGAACGGGTTTCAATATCGAGCTTTTTCAATAATTCCATTTGGGTTTGGTGAAGTGTGCGTTCTTCGTCTTGTATGTCATGCAATCTTCCAATGATCTTTTCCTGTTTGGATTCATCTGATTGCCAAAGCAGGCGATGCGTTTGCTCCCATTCCTTTGATTTCTTCCGGTCTTGTTTTTGGAGTTTATCAAGTTGTCTCTGAACAAACTGCGGATCATGTTTCGCAAGTAATTCGTCAAGATAGGCCAGCATTGCCTCTTGATAGGGAACAAACGCATCAAGAAGAAGTCTCAGAGATGTTCTACCAAGTTGTGCTTTGGTGCCTACCTTAATATCACCCACCATAAACTGTTGCGGTATGGTGAACTGTTGAGTTTTCATAGTGATTGTTCCCCTTTCCAGCAAAACATTTGTTCTATATGATACAGCTTGTGTCAAGCTGGATGAATTTACTCTTTTTGGCGTTTTATAACACAGCGTTGGTATTGTCTAGCTTCTCGGTTCGGCGTTGATCTGAGCGACAAACGGGAATAGCTGTATACCCTGCTTGCTGTTGTTGACGACCTGCCCGAATAACCCGGCGCACAGCCTCATAGGAGACGCCGTAATCTCCTGCAACTTTTCTTAGTGATTCGCCCTGGTCAATACGCTCAAGAACGGTCTGCCACTCAGTAATAGGTATTTTCCAATGCGGATCATCTGGTCCTGGTCGGCGTTGTTCATAGGTGGGTTCTGTAGTTGGGTGTTTGTAGACGAGAATGTCATTTCTGCCAGGAAAAAGCTTCTCGAGAGGGGCGAATGACAGGTGCGACCGATGGTTCATAGCCCGTCGGTTCTGTAAAGACTATTTGTAGAGCATATTAGAAAATTTCTACTACACTCTATCTTTTGAATAGCAGTGAGCGCACATTTTTGCTTCTTTTGAGGCACGAGAGCTTTCCTTCTTCTTTTATCTCGTAAGATGGGGCTTAACAGCCATACAGCCGACTTCTGTTACAGCTTTGTTAGAGCAACATGAGAGATTAGATCCCGTGAATGCTGATTTCTTTCTGACGGGCGTAGCTGCGGATTTCTCTCGGATTGGTGATGCCTTGACGTCTTGCCTCAAGCATCCATTCGAACAGTTCGTATTTATTTTTGAAGTGGCCACTGCCACAGAAGATATTGCGTTTGGCGAAAGGGAGGGGAGTCGTTTTGATGCTCTGTGGTGTGATGTCTGGAAAGATGTTGCTTCCAGACCATGGCTGCGATAAGATATACTGTGGATTATGGACCCATTCTGGGCAGGCGAGTTGATAACACTCGCATAAAAACTCTACGGAGGCTGCACAAAAAGCAGCCCAACGGCGCGTGTACTCCGTGTCTTGGTCAGGAGAGATGAGAGGCTGACTCACCAGGCTGGGTCTCATGCCTTTCGCGTAATCGTACCAGGCGGTTGTAAAATTGCCCAGGGCAGTCCAGGGATCTTCTCCTTGACAAATGTCCGTATAGGCCCGTCTCATGGTCTGAATGGTTGCGGGCATGGGAGGTGGTTCTTGCTCCTGGTCCTGGTATGTCCTGGCCATAATTTCAAACATGCTGAGCGTCATGAGCGTTTCCCCTTTCTTCATGCCATTGTTCTATGTTCCCCGAAAAAGTATGTCAAGCGACTTCTCAATCTGAAACTGTTCAGACTTGACCCAAAGAAGATTTGATGGAGAGGGTAGCCAGACAGTGGTGGAAAGGATTGAGGCCTTGTGCCATCCAGGTGCCAAAGAGACTGGCCAGTCCCATACGGGTCGCTGAGCCTTGAGGACTGCGGGTT